>Ga0207146_10102_pt1 | contig 21943 bp, 21 predicted proteins | sample Alteio_BWMinHeat_36_FD_153539 | JGI IMG/M metagenome (GOLD analysis project Ga0207146, IMG submission 153539) | Enriched cells from forest soil in Barre Woods Harvard Forest LTER site, Petersham, Massachusetts, United States -... | ecosystem: Environmental > Terrestrial > Soil > Temperate forest >...
GCAGCCGTATCCGGGTGCTCCTCAAGCAGACGATCGAGGTCATTCACCGAGAGCGTTAGGTCATCTTCGATCTCCGCAAATATCGGAACGCCACCGGCGTACAGAATAGCCTGGGCCGTTGCCATGAATGTGAAGCTCGGCAGAATGAGCTTCTGGCCGCGCTCGAGGCCCAAAGCAGCTAGGGTGAAGACCAAGCCCGCGGTACCCGAGGATACGGCTGTTGTTTGCGTACCTAGGTAGGCGCCGCTCTCGGCCTCAAACTGATTCATATACTTCCCAAAGTTCGTAATCCGGCCGTTGGCAAGAATTTCTTCGAGCGGCGCGCGGATCTCATCCAGATTTGGGAGGTCGGGTTTGATAAGGGGTATGTTCATCAACGTTGCCGATTCGAGTCCTCGGTGAACGGAGAAAAGGTGGGAGGCTTCGGCGATGCCGAGGTGTTCTCGCTTTCGGTCACCAAAGTCCTGGTATCGGTCGAAGGTGGGTTAGTATCCACGCACGACGCGGATCTGCTGCGAAAGATTCGATGCATGCGGAACTACGGCGTCCTCTCCAATTACGACGCCCACTTCCCTGGACTGAACGGGAAGATGAGCGAGTTTCACGCAATTGTCGGACTGCATAATCTTCGGCGGCTGGACTCTCTACTGACGGCTCGCCAAGAGAGGGCCAAATGCTTCCGCAGGAAAATCGAAAACCGAACGACCTTCCGCGTAACCCCCTGGCCGGAGGGCGTGGTCCACACCTTTAAGGATTTCACGGTCCTGACGCCGGAGGACGTGGAAGGCGGTTATCGCGACCGGATCATGCGATTCGTGGCGGACCGAGGGGTGGAGACGCGAGCCTATTTTTATCCCGCGGTCCATGAGCAGGCTTACTTCGCCGGGTACGCGACTAGGCCACTTCCCCAAACGGAAAGCCTGTCCCGCAGGGTGATGACGCTGCCGTTCTTCACGACCATCACGGAAGAGGAAATGGACTACATAGTCTCGACATTGCAGGAGGCAGAGAAGGAGCTGTTATGAAGATTCTCGTGACGGGCGGAGCGGGATACTTGGGGTCGGTATTGATTCCAAAGCTTCTGATGCGAGGGCACGTCGTCCGAGTTGTCGACATTGGCTACTTCGGGGTCGGGCACCTTCGGAGCTTTCATCCGTCGGTAGAGTTAGTCCGTGAAGACCTACGGCGCGTAGCGGCGGACGAGGAGTTCATGGACCGGATTCTGGACGGATCCGAATGCATCATTCATCTTGCAGCGATTTCCAACGATCCCTCCGCCGAGTTACATCCTCAACTAACAGAGGAAGTCAATTTCCACGTGACAGTTGACTTGGCGAAAGCAGCTAGGAAGAGAGGTATTCGATTTCTCTTCTCGTCGTCGTGCTCTGTGTATGGCGACGCCGAGGGCGAGTTGATCGAAGATGGGGCGATCCATCCGCTTACCGTGTACGCCGCATCCAAAGTGCATTCGGAGCAGGCGCTGTTAGAAATGGCCAACGATTGCTGGCGCCCGGTGATCCTGCGGAACGGCACGCTGTTCGGCTATTCCCCGCGGATGCGATTTGACCTGGTGGTGAACATCTTCGGCCTCTACAGCACACTCCACAATCGAATCGGCGTTTTTGGAGACGGAGAGCAGTGGCGTCCATTTCTTCATGTGCGAGACTGCGCGCGGGCATTTGTTTTCTTCGCGGAGAAGCCGGATCCGCGGCACGTGTGCTACAACATCGCGCACGAGAACCTGCGGGTCCTGGACATAGCCGATGTGTTCCGGCGACTCAACCCACGTCTGGAAGTGCAGCACATCGAGAGCCAGAACACTGACCAGCGCAATTATCGGGTTTCTGCGCAACGGATGATCGAAGAGGGATTTGCCCCGCGCATGGGGGTAGAGGCTGGCGCCGAAGAGATGATCGAATGCATCATCAGCGGCGTTATTCCCGATCCGGAATCGGTCTACTACCGCAACGCGAAATGGCTCAAGGAACTCACTCGGATCGGGAATATGGAGCACCGCGAGGTCATTGATCTGATCGAAACTCTGACGCGACTCAGAACATCGCCGGCATGAAAAGAATTGTGATTGTGGGGGCCGGGTTCCATGGAAGTGAACTTTACTCCTACTTGATTGATTTATCCGCTCATGACACGTCGGTAGAGTTTGCCGGATTTGCTGATGACAGAGAGCCGCCGAATGCATTTGCGAAGGCCTGGAGTCTCGGACACATCGAGGATCTCTGTTTACGCCTCGCGACTGCGGCCAATATGGAGTATGGCTACATCACGGCGGCAGGAGACAACAAGTTTCGGCGCGAGTTAGTGAAACACGTGGAGAACCTTCGCCTTCCCAATCTTTCGCCGTGGACACTACAACATCCTCGTGCTCTTGTCGGACACGAAGTGGAGATCGGAGAAGGTACCTGTCTCGCTCCGGGGGCAATCGTCACCACTCGTACCACGATTGGGCGACATTGCATTTTGAATGTTCATTCTTCTGTATCGCATGATTGCGTGGTCGGCGACTACGTGAATATCAACCCTGGCGCTACCGTATGTGGTAACGTCTGTATCCGGGAAGGCAGCTATATCGGCGCCGGCGCCACGATCAAGGACAAGGTATCGATCGGAGAATGGTCTGTGATCGGCGCTGGAGCGGCGGTGGTTTGCGACATACCAGCCCGTGTAACTGCCGTTGGCGTACCCGCACGGATAATCAAGCACCACGAAGGTGCCGCTTGAGCGGCCGCGATCCCTTAGTAAGCTTCGTTGTTCCATGTTACAACTATGGGCGCTACCTTGCCGAGTGTCTTGCCAGCATTTTTAGACAGGAAGCGTGCGACGATTTTGAAGTCATTGCCATAGACGACGGATCAATAGACGATACCCGCGATGTGCTACGCAGCAATCAAGATCACCGCCTGCGTGTAATCAGTCACCAAAGGAACCTCGGCCACATACATACAGTTAATGAGGGATTGGCCGCGGCTCGCGGTGCCTTCATCGCCCGTATCGACCCCGATGATCGATACCGCCCCTGGTTCCTCAGTTCGGTCCTCGGCAAGTTCCGTGAGTATCCGGAGGTCGGCCTCGTATATGGTGACGTCGCACTAATGGATGATTGCGGTAAGGTCAGTGTGGAACGGTGCGACCGGACTCATCAGGGGGCGGATTTCAAGGGAAACGAATTTGTCCCCCTCCTGGGGGAGAACTTCATTTGTGCTCCGACGACGATCGCTCGCCGCGAGGCGTGGCACAAGGTCCTTCCGATTCCGTCTGGTCTTGCCTTCAACGACTGGTATCTGAACATCATGATGGCGAGGACGCACGACTTTTATTACATTGATCGCGTTCTTGCCGACTACCGCGTCCACCCCGCGAACCACCACGCCAAAGTGGTGCGCGACAAAACGGAAGAGATTTCCATCTTTTGGCTTCTCGATAAAGTATACGGCGAGAAGGAAGATTCCGAATGTCTGGAGCAGGCAAAGCTTCGAGCCAGAGGACGCATATATGCCGCACAATATCTCACCCTCGCCGAGAAGTATTTCGGATTTTACATGAATGAAGATGCCTTGCGATGCTATTGGAGCGCAGCGCGAAAGCGCCCGTCGTGCGTGTTGAAACTTGGGGTTCTGCGCCGATTCGCCGCGACCGTGTTTGGGCGCGACTCGTATGAAACGTGCAAGGCAATAGTAAAACGACGGTCCTCAATCCGTGTGGGCTGATTGTAAGGGTGAGTCGGCGTCTGAAACATTTCGAGGAATGAAACTAAGAACGAAGCTGGCATACGCGGTTTTGCCTTCCGAGTGCTGGGGCATGCTTCGACACGAAATAGGCATGACCCGACAGCGCTGGGCCAACCATCTCATCCCAAGCCGTCGGCGCGCAGTGCACAAGGTACTTGATGAGCGTGACCTGCACATCCATTTGGGCTGCGGGAGCCGGATATTCGGCGGTTGGGTGAATATCGACGCTTGTCCTGGTAAGGGGGTGGATCTGGTCTGGGACCTCCGGGAGCGACTGCCCATTCGGGATAATGCCGCGAAAGCTATATATTCCGAGCACGTTTTGGAACATCTCCAGAAGCACGACGCGGTAAAGTTGCTCAACGAATGTATTCGTATTCTTCAGCCCGGCGGAATGCTGCGCATCGGAGTGCCGGACGCGGCGGTGTATATGCAGGCATATGCAAATGGAGAGTGGGCATTTTTTGAGGAACTGAAGCATCTGGGTGGCGCAGTGGCACCGCTCAGCAGTCCAATTGACGTGATTAACCAAATGTTTCGGATGGGAGGACACCATCTGTTTGCATGGGACTTTCAATCCCTCTCTGCGGCGTTGACAGGAATCGGGTTCCTCAACGTAAAACGATGGAAGGCGGGAGCATCATCATGTGCGGAGCTATGCCTGGATGACCCTTCCCACGCGTTTGAGACACTGTACCTGGAGTGTTGTAAGTCGTAATGTGGCGGTCTCTAGCCCCATAACGATGGTGGTGCACGTCCCATATACATTTTTTCCCGACCCATCTGGGGGCACTGAGGTGTATGTTCAGGCGCTCGCCTGTGAGCAGATACGACGAGGGATGGCGGCGATAGTGGCAGCGCCTGCGGGCGGAGACAGCTCTTACGTTTTCGAGGGGCTCCGGGTCCGACGTTTTTCCGTCAATCCGAGCAACACGCTAGATGATCTGTATGGCGAAGGTGATGTCCATGCCGCGCGCTCATTTGCCAGAATCCTAGATGAAGAGGCCCCGGACCTAGTGCATCTGCACGCGTTCACTAGTGCGGTGTCGCTACGGCTTGTCCGGGAATGCAAGAAACGTGATATTCCAGTTGTTTTCAGCTACCATGCACCGACCGTGAGTTGCCAGCAGGGAACGCTCCTGCGGTTAGGAACCGAGATATGCGACGGAACACTCGATGTCCATCGCTGCGCCCGGTGCACGCTTCACAGTCTGGGGCTGGGCAGGTTTAGCAGCGCGGTAGCAGCCTGTGCGCCCCAATCATTCGGACAGCTTATCGGGACCCTGGGCGTCTCGGGGGCAGCCTGGACCGCGCTCCGGATGACTGACCTGATCGGACTGCGCCATGGCGCGATTCGGGCGCTTCTGGCGGAAGTGGATCATTGCGTGGCGCTCTGCCAATGGGTAAAAGACTTGTTGCTGCACATCGGTGCGCCAGAGTACAAGGTCACGGTCTCGCGCCAAGGGCTTTGCCACCCAACACAGAATGCCAATTCCGATCAGGAGAAATTGGTCCGGGACCGCGGCTCGACTGTGCGCATAGCTTACCTTGGACGACTTGATCCCGTAAAAGGGGTTCATATCCTAATCCGCGCCTTGCGTGCTACCACGTCGGCGAATCTCGAGTTGGATATCTTTGGTATCTCCCAAGGAAGTCGTGATGAGGAATACGCACGCACGTTGAGGTTTGAAGCCGCTGGTGACGCTCGCATTAAATTCCAAGCTCCGATATCGGGTGGTCAGGTGATTCCGAGTCTGCGAACCTATGATGTTGTCGCCATTCCGTCGCAGTGGATGGAGACCGGCCCTATGGTTGTGCTCGAAGCGTTCGCGGCGGGCATTCCGGTCATTGGATCGAGGCTCGGCGGTATTGCGGAACTGGTGCAGCATGATGTGAACGGGCTGCTTGTGGATCCGACATCGGTTGTAGCCTGGGCAGAAGCGCTTGACAACATCTGCGAGACAACAGAGTTGCTCGCGCGCCTGCGAGCGGGTGTGCGCATGCCACGGACGATGATGACGGCGACGGATGAGATCGAAGCCGTCTACGATGTGGCAAAAAGCAGCAGACGATCTCCCTCCTCGCGCAAGCCAATTCAACCTGATGCGTCGGATTCCCATGCAGAATCGAAGTAGGTGAGTTGGATCGTGTGGCCGTGGCTCCCGCTTGGATTCGATGCCCGGGAGGGTAATGGACGAGGTCAACGTTCTGTAGCTGGACGTGGAAGGGTTTGAAGGGCAGGTCTTTTAAGACGCAACGGAGCCACCTGCCAGAAGCAAAGCACTAACAATAATCTTCAAGTTCTGTGATTCCGAGTGAAATTGATCAGAAACGACGCATCGGTTATTCACAGGGCTTCGTGATCAATCTCGTATTCGATCTACCGCCTCACTGATTTCATGTCTCCACGTCCGTAGCCACTGCGGAAGGCACTAGCTGCTGGATATGAACAGTTGATTGCAAGTCGATTATAACTGCACATTCCCCGGCACAAGTCTCACCCCGACGAGTGAGTCCGCATCGAAACGGATGGCGTATGCACATCTTGGAAAGGTTTTGCACGGCCGTTAGACACAGCCGGGGGCTTAGGAATGCGGAGTGGTTATGGAACCAGCTCAGAGCCCCATACACACTACTTCTAGCAACTGTGGCCAAAAACGGCTTGGTGCGCGTTATCAACGGCACCGATGTGATTCGGGTGATCCCCGAACACCGAGCAATCGCAGAAACCTATGAGCCCGAGGTCTGGAAACGCATCATGGACGAGGCACGTTCAGGGGATGTTGTTGCGGATGTCGGTGCCAACATAGGCCTTTATACAATTGCGCTTGCCAAGCGTGTGGGACACGCGGGCAAGGTACACGCATTCGAGCCCGATCCTGCGAATTTCTGCGCTCTGGACCGACACTGCCGTCTTAATCAGGTTACTGAGCGAGTCGTTGCTCATCAGGTGGCCGTCGCGGAGGCAGATGCCCGCGTCGCGTTCGAATCGGGACGTGGCCCCGAGTCGCATATTCGTAACGGAGCCCCGGTGGGCGAAGTGGATGGTGTTCGCTTGGATTCCGTCTTTGCTGGAAATCACATTGACATTCTAAAGATTGACGTAGAAGGGTTTGAAGAAAATGTGTTAAGAGGCGCATCAGGACTGCTGAGGGATCGGGCAAGAGGCCCTCGAATCATTTATATAGAAGTGCACCCGTTTGCCTGGGCGCAGTTTGGAACAACGAGTGAAACGCTTTTGACATTCCTGGCCGACCTCGGCTACAGCATCGAAGATTTGTCAGGCACAGCACTAGCCCACGTCGAGAGATATGGAGAAATAGTTGCCCGGAGGCACGATTGCTGAACGGACAACAGTATTCAGGAACCCCGAAGCGTAAAAACCAGAAGATACTCTATCTACAATACTCCAATCCCGGCTGCTACCCACCACTCGAGCACAGTTCTCGGATGCTAGCTGACTCTGGTTGGCAAGTCGTGTTTTTGGGGATTGGGTCGTGGGGAGCAGGAGCCGACTCGCTGCGGTTTCCGCAGCATCAGAACATATCGTTCAGACGTCTGGCGTTTTGCAGGGCGCGGTGGTTGCGAAAAATACATTACGCAGCTTTTTGCCTCTGGGTGTGTGCATGGGTTCTCGCTTGGCGGCCGTCTTGGGTGTACGCATCAGATCCGCTGGCCTGTCCTGCTGCTTCTCTGCTCTGCTGGAATTCAACACTGCGATTCGTCTATCACGAGCACGACTCGCCGGAGTACATGTCGGAACTGCAAAACTGGTTTCAGCGCCTCGTGCTTTGGGCTCGTTCCCGGCTGGCAGCCCGAGCAGAATTTTGTATCCTGCCCAACCAGCGGCGGGCTGAGGATTTTAAGGCGGAGATTCCCGCTGTCCGGCAGGTCTTGTGTGTTTGGAATTGCCCCTCGCGAGCAGAACTCCCCGCACTGCGGCGCGCTTCGAATGAGGGCGAATTCTGGGTGCTTTATCACGGTTCTCTTGTACCTGCTCGGCTCCCGCAGACCGTGCTACACGCGATGCGGGAACTTCCTCCTCAGATCAAACTTCGGGTGATCGGATACGAAACTGTAGGGTCGCCCACGTTTTTAACGGATTTGACTGCTGCCGCATTGGAATTGGGTTTGTCGAACCGCCTGGACATCGTCGGCGCCTTGCCCCTTCGTTCTCAAATGCTCGAATACTCTCAGAATTGTAGTGTCGGACTGTCTCTGGTGCCCACTTGCAGCCGCGACAGAAATGAAAGGACAATGTCTGGTGCTTCGAACAAAGCTTTCGATTATCTGGCGTGCGGCCTGGCGCTACTAGTTTCCGATCTCCCCGATTGGCGATCCATGTTCGTCGAACCTGGCTATGGCCTGCAATGCGTACCTGAGCATCCAGACAGTATTGCCACCGCGTTGCGGCGGTTTTTCGAGAACCCGGAACAAACGAGGACGATGGGAGAGCGGGGCAGGTCACGGGTCGCTTCAGAGTGGAACTACGAAACCCAATTTGGCCCTGTCATCAAACTCATGCGAGAGACGAATCGAGGGGATAAAGATTGACGAATACGCTCGCTCCGCTAGTTGTGGTCGAGACCCATCCCATCCAGTATCATGCTCCGATCTACCGGGTCTTACAAACCAGGTTCGGAGTGCCAGTGACGGTAATTTATGCCTCGGATTTCAGCATCGCAGGGTATCGGGATTCGGAATTCGGAGTCTCGTTCGCTTGGGATATGGACTTGCTAGCAGGCTACACTCCCATCTTTCTTTCGCGAACGCAAGACGGTGGAGCGCGGAATGTGGATGAAGTATCGGCAACCGGCCTAGCGGCCGCATTAGGCAGGTGCGCTCCTGCAGCGATTCTGCTGGGAGGTTATCGCCATCGTTTCCATCAGACTGCAATTCAAACTTCTTGGCGAATGCACTCTCCGGTTTTCTTCCGGGGTGAAGTGGCGGACCATACTGTACAAAGATCGCCGCTGAAGAGCTGGGTGAGGGGCGCTGCGCTTCGTTCTTTCTACAGCGTCTGTTCGCGGCTTCTGTACATCGGACGGCGTTCGCACGAGCATTTCCGGCGGCTTGGTGTGCCTGACACGAAACTGATCTTCTCCCCATACTGCGTGGACACCGAACCCTTTCAATGTACTGAGGAAGACCGAGCTAACCTTCGCGGCCTTACCCGCGGGAAACTGGAAATCTCTGATGATGCCATCGTATTGCTCTTTTGTGGAAAACTCAGCGTTCGCAAGGGCCCTGATCTGCTTATAGACGCGGTAAAGGCGCTTCCCGAGGATCTCCGCTCGCGGGTGGTGATTCTTTTCGTGGGCAGCGGAGAGATGCGAGAGTCATTGGAACAGGTTGCTGGCGCGGCGCCGAGAATCGTCGTTCGCTTTACAGGTTTCCAGAACCAGCGACACTTGAGTCCGTACTATCACGCTGCCGATCTGCTCGTAATGCCAAGTCGCAATATGGAGACCTGGGGGCTGGTAGTCAATGACGCGCTCCATCACGGCTTGCCTTGTCTGGTTTCTAGCGCCGTGGGCTGCATGCCCGACCTCATCGTGCCGGGGGTCACCGGGGATGCGTTTGAGTCCAGGTCGATTGAGGCCCTACGGGCTGGGCTGGACAGAGCCCTGCATTTGATAGGTAAGCGAGAAACCAGAGGCCTGTGCCGCGAGCGCGTGAGTGCGTACACGGTGGAACACGCCGCTGCAGGTATAGCGCAGGCGTATCATTCCGTGGTTCATGTCAATGCTTGATTTGTCCACAGAACTATCTATTAAACGACACCGGCGAGCGCGAGTGGAAAGGTTGGTGCTGGTCGGGAACCCCGGAGAAATTCACGTTGGCGCCCACCTGTATCAGGCCGCTGGCCAACTGGGATATACCGTTCAACTCTGCAATTCTCAGCGCGCCTTCGAAAGCTTCGATTGGTGGCGAAAGCTCAACTGGCACCTGCGAGGTCACCGACCGTCCCGCCTAAGGCAGTTCGGTGGTCTGGTGGCCCGAACTTGCGCAGACTTCGGCGCAACCTGCCTACTATCAACCGGGATTGCTCCCATTGATAAGACCACTCTTCAGCGGCTTAGTGAGCTTGGTGTGCGTCGAATCAATTTTCTCACGGACGATCCCTGGAATCGGTCTCATTATGCTCCCTGGTTCATGGAGGCACTGCAACACTATGATCATGTGTTTTCTCCGCGGCGGGCCAATCTGGAAGATCTCTGCCGTGCGGGATGCCGTAACGTGACCTACCTGCCATTTGCGTATGATCCTGGAGTGCATTTTCCCGATCCCCCGCTCACCACTGAAGAACACCGGCGGCTGGCCGCCGACGTGATATTCGCAGGAGGAGCCGACGACGACCGCCTACCCTGGATCCGGGCTTTGATCGACGCGGGTTTCAACATGGCCCTTTATGGCGGATACTGGGATCGGCAGTCGCATACGAAGCGGTGGGATCGTGGAATTGCTGGGACACAGGAGATACGCCGGGCGGTCGGAGCCGCCAAGGTGGCGCTCTGCTTAGTGCGGCAAGCCAATCGGGATGGGCACGCGATGCGCACTTTCGAATTGGCGGCGATGGGGGCGTGTATTGTGGCCGAGGATACCGCCGAACACAGAGAGATCCTTGGGGAAGACGGCAAAGGCGTACTCTATTTTCGCTCATCTCTGGAAATGATCGAAAGGACTCACTGGTTGCTGAAGCACGATAGCGAGCGCAGGCGTCTGTCGGTTTACGCGCGGGAACGTTTGTCCGCGGGCAGAAACACCTATGCGGACAGACTCGTTGCTATGCTTGAACAGGTGTAAAGTAGGAGGCGAGGCGTGCGGGTGCCGTCTCGATTACCGCGGCCGGTCGCTGATTGGTATCTGGCGGAGATCGTAAGCGCCTTCGGACACGATGGCTATCTCTTTCAATCTGTTCGGCCGGGGAGCTCGGGCTGCTTCGATTGACCGGGAAGTAACTTGCTACGATTATCAGACTGATCTACAGCAAGTGCCCCCCCGTAACCGCTCCAAAGTAGCGGCTGATTTCGAACGAGTCGTTCACTCAGGATTCGAACGGATTCGAAGAACAAAACCGGCTTTTCAATATCGTTGATTCTATGTCGCTCTTTACTTTGGTTTCGCTCTGGCTGCCTCTTCTGCTAGGTTTTTACTATGTGCGAAACGTACGAAATGTCGAGGGCACCGGTCTGGTCACAGCTTATTTGGTTAGCTTCTGCGGACTGCACTGGGCGGCAGGGCTGATTCGGCTGCTTCCCTGGTTTAGGGATCGCTCCCTCGTGTTCACCACATACGGGCTGGAGCAGAGTACGTGCGGTCTGGCGGCGTTTGTCGTCGGTTCGTTGTTTCTCTCACCAGTCTTAGTTTCTTGTCTACCGATCTGCCGCTCCGCTGTTCGGTACATACCTGATCCACAGCTGCCGAAGACTTATCTGTTTATTGGTGCTTTATCGTATCTGCTCCTGCTGACATTCTTGAGCAGATTACCTTCTATGTCCGTGGTCATTTCCTCTGGACAGGGACTCTACGTCGCGGGGCTTTGCCTGTTCTGCTGGAATGCGATCCGGCGAGAACTCCCAGGTGCTCTGATGACCGGACTCGTGCTAGCCCTGATGATGCCGCTAATCACGATCATCACACAGGGATTCATGGGTTACGGAGCAGCCGCGGCTCTAATCCTTTTCGCCTTCGTTGGAAGTTTCTTTAGCCGCAGGAAAATGCTGGTTCTAGCACTCCTGGCTTGCTATATCGGGCTTTCCGTCTACGTCACATACATGCGAGACCGAAGGGACATCAGAACAGTTGTTTGGGGAGGGCAGCCCTTACAGGACAGGCTGGACCAAATCGGCCGGACATTCGACACATTCGAATGGTTTGACCCATATAATTCTGCACATCTGAATCGTATCGACGCACGGATGAATCAGGATTTCCTAGTGGGAGCCGCGGTGGCTCGGTTATCGGACAGGCACGATTTTGCCGATGGGGAAACCGTTTGGGGTGCGCTCTTGGCGTTAGTGCCGCGTGCGCTTTGGCCTGAGAAGCCGGTTTTCGCCGGAAGTGGGGATCTCGTTGCCCACTATACCGGGTTTCACTTCGCGGAGGGCACGAGCGTCGGAGTGGGACAAGTTCTCGAGTTCTACATCAATTTCGGTACTGTGGGGGTTGTGCTGGGTTTCCTGATTCTGGGTGCCATCTTCACCACTGTAGACGTCGTGGCGCGCAGGTTGCTGCTAGCCGGCGACCAGCAGGGCTTTGTTCTTTGGTTTATAGCGGGCATGGCCATGTTGCGGCCAGGCGGATCCCTTGTTGAGTTATCAGCCGGTACCGCCGGTGGCTTGATCACTGTCGGCATCATCAACCGCTATTTACTCCCGCATCTGCAAAAAAAGCATTTCGCGCCGACCGTGCCGATTCGACTCGCACCCGGATCGAGGTCTGACATGCCAGCAGCCCTTCCCTCGTTCAGTCCGGCTTGGCGCCGTGCGAGAAAGTAGCACGATAGCCTGAAGCGAAGATTCTCGTGCTTGCAGCCGGCCATTCTGCTCCTCCGTCCAGGTAACCTGACTACATAAACAACCGCAAGGTCGCCGAGAGGAACGCGAGCACTCGATGACACCGGGCTTCCACTACCACTCGTACTCTCAGCTCACCGAAGACCCGTCGACTCGTGGGGGCATCACGCCCAGGGATCTGCTCTGTAGCTCGGTGGAAGCATCTATCACCTGCACTGCGCTTAAACGATTCGAACAGTTCACTTCGCCTAAAGTCTTGCGGGGCGGTCCAACAGGTCTATATCAGCATGCGGGCTGAGAAATAGTTTGCACTATCGCGTAGGTATGCGTGTTTATGGGATTTAATTTTTCTGGAGTGAATCGGAATTCTTGGTTGGGCAGATGTTTGCGGCTTCCGTTGCGATTACTGCCCACCGAACTGGCCATTCCGGTTCTGCAAGGACCCTTGCGCGGAGCGCGTTGGGTTGTCGGGGCGAGTAACCATGGATGTTGGTTGGGAAGTTACGAATACTCTAAGCAGCGGGCCTTTCAGAAGGTCGTCCGCGATGGATCAGTTGTATACGATATAGGTGCTAACGTTGGTTTCTACACACTGCTTGCATCACAGCTCGTGGGTAGGTCGGGACGAGTATTCGCCTTCGAACCGGTGCCTAGGAATTGCCGACTGCTGCGGAGACATCTTGAGATCAATTGCGTTGACAACGTCTCTATCTTAGAGATGGCGGTCTCTTCAATGAATGGCAAGGCCGTCTTTGACTCGAGTGCTAACCATTCGATGGGGCATTTGGCCGCCTGCGGGACATTGAATGTTCCCACCATTACCATTGACACTTTCGTCTTTGACCAAGCGATGCCTTGGCCGGAAGTAATCAAGATCGATGTCGAAGGCGCAGAGTTGGAAGTGCTCAAAGGTGCCTCCCAAACGCTACGTCGGCATCGACCTCTCATTCTTCTGGCAACGCATGGTGCCGCTGTCCACCGGGAATGTTGCGGGTTCCTCGAGAAGCACGGCTTCGTTCTGGAATCACTAGATACTCGACCCCTTGAACAATCTGATGAGTTGGTTGCACGCCCATCGGAGGTTTGACGGCGAGTGATGGCCTTGGTAATCCCTTGGAGTTAATTCGTTGCGCCGTCAGGAATCTTCAGATTGGGGCACAGATTGTGGCGCACATCCTCCGTCATCTCGGCATCGCCCGACGTCTTGAAACCTAACTCAGGTTGTGCCGGATGCGGCAGTAATCAATGAGCCATCCCAATTATCCTTCTTTAGCGGTAATCATACCGGTATTCAATGGGATGCCATTTCTTCCGGAAGCCGTGGGAAGCGTTTTCTCGCAGTCTGTGCCGAATTTCCACCTCTATCTGGTAGACGATCGAAGCAAAGATCGATCGCTTGATTTCATACGCGGCATCAGCGATCCTCGAGTCACATACAGTCAGAACCCAAAGAACATCGGCCTGTATCCCTCCCTGGTTGGAGCCATTCGGAGATGCAAAGAGGATTGGATTTGCATCCTAATGCAAGATGACTATCTTTATCCCTCTTATCTGGCTGAGATGTCTAATTTGATCGAGAAGTATTCCGATATACCACTAATCTGGGCAACAGAGGACGCTATTAACCATTTGGGAGAGCCTCTAAGGCCTGGCAGAAACACGAGCCGCGAGGAACCCATTCGACCAGGGCCAGAACCGTGGCGCAATGTATTGTACTCTGGCTGTATTTGGACGATCAGCGGATCTATGACCCAGAGGCAACTCTTTCTAACGGAGCCATTCAGAGAAGACTTGCCACACCGGGGCGACTATGAATGGTTTTTGCGCGTCATCCGGCGTTACGAATGCCTCTACTATGAGAAACCCCTCCTAGCGCTGCGTGCCCACGCGGGGCAAGCGAGCGCGACGCATCTCGCAGAGGGAATTGACATTCGTGAGACTGTTGCGATCTTCAAGGACCAGTTTACCCAGCATGAGTCGGATCTAACCGTGGTACACGCTCTTCGTATTGTCACCAGGTATATCAGGATGATCGCAAGAAGGGCGCTGCGTTTTCTCTGGTACAAAAAACTCTCGAAAGCCAAAATGGTTTGTGTGGACGGCTGTAAACTAATCGGCCTTTTGATCACTTACAAATCTAGAAAACGATAGAGTGCAAGAGACTCCGCTCTCGTGGAAGCAATCCACGTTTTGTAAACGGATGAAAATGCAATGGTAGTCCTAAAAGGCGTATTCAACAGATCTGCCTGGGCTGCCGCATTCAATGTCTACGCGGCCAAGGGATCAAACGTGATAGCCGCCATACAGCGTAGTAACATGAGTGCTCTGCGGCATCCACTCGTTCGCCTTATGTTCATTCTTCTAGCACCAACTGTTTTTGCCCAGCGCACTATTGTCACAGCTCCGGTACAAAATGTTACAACCGACAGCGTATGTCGTGGTAGCAGCGTCCCCACGAGCGATGAGTCTCCACCTGCGACCGATGACTGCGAGATTTGGGCGAAGGGCAACGTTCTAAACAATCTTTCCTCTGCATCTGGAACTGTTTCGTTGGGAGAGAGTGGCGACATAGAAGGTAAAAATGATGTAGATGTTAAAGCCATCAGCAACGTGTCTGCGAGATCTACGCGCGGCTGGCAAAGAGTAGGGCGACTTCCGGGCTTTCAACCGAAGCCCGTCTTTGACGCCCAGCAGGAATATGGTGCGACTGGAAACGGCTCGACCAATGATTTGGCAGCATTGCAAGCCGCAGTTGATGCTGCTGATGCGGCAGGAGGCGGAACCGTTTATCTCCGCAAAGGAAGCTACAACATCAGTTCCGGTCAATTGAAAATTGGCAATGCCAACGTGCAGCACTACGTCAGCGTCGTAGGGGAGGGACCGACTGTCACGAAAATCGTTGTTGTTAATCCGACTTCAAGTGCCATCTATTTGCAACACGAAAAGTACGTCCATTTGCAAGATTTCGCTATTAATCAAATCGGTAGGCCGCAAACAGGAATTGGGATAGCCATGGGAGGAGACGCGGGCGGGGGAACTCAAACCAACGGAAGCGTCCTGGAAACTGTAAGCGTCGATAACTTCAACTGGTGCGTAAGTACATCGGGTAGCAGGGGCACTTCCAGCGAGATTACGTTCATCAATTTGAGTATTTCACACTGCACTAATGGATTCAGGAACGCTGACTTTAACGGTTTGGATTACACCTTCATTCAGTTGCAGATGTCTTTCAACAGCATCGGGGTTAATTCGACAACGCCAGGCGTGAACGTCTTCGGGGGATCATCCTCATTCAACGGAGATGACTTTGTGTTTGGCGGCAACGGTGAAAATGTAATCATGGGCTTCCGAAGTGAGGTGGCAACCGGTACTTTTGCAACCATCAAAGCGGGCCGGCTATCCATCATCAACTGTTTAGTCGAAGGCATGCCGAACGGCAACGCCCATACCGCAATCGCATTCAATGGCGGGCATCTTACCCTGGAGAATTCCCAGCTCGCAGGACAGCTGGTGGTGGCAGGAAGTCTATCGGGCGACAATTCGTTGAGCCTAAGAAGCAACAGCATCGTGGATGGCAATAACAAGTACAGCCTTACCTCACAACCGACGGGTCAGGGACCCGGGTTCCGTTTCATTTCGGGGCAGAATAGCGGTGGCCGCTTTGAATCAGTTAACAATATGCAGTTAACAGTCAACGGATCGAACGTTGTGGGGGCAATCGGACAATGGCCGAGTGGCGAAGGGTACATTATGTCGCCCCAGGGATCGAGTCAGACGATGGCCTACATGACTGGTAAAAGCATAGGTGGATTGTTGCAAGTCGGTGTAGGAATTGGGGTTGCAGCTGATACGATTCAGCCAACGGCTTATATGCATCATGTTGGAGCTGGTCTGATTAAAACCATCGATGCAACTGGAGGACTAGCTGGGCTAAATGGCAATCCGCTTCCTTTCAGATGCGTGTTATTGGTTCCTGATGCAGCTTTCACTACCGGCACGACCGGAAATATCGCAGTTGCACTTACCGCCGTCGTTGGTCAGGCTATTACATTCTGTTATGACCCCGTAGCTGCCAAGTGGTATCCGTGAATCGCAACCGTTTCTTGGGTGCTCATCGGGCAACCATCGGTTCGACTACTGTCGATAAAGGTGTGTTTGCGTTATCGGAGTTCTTGGTGTCCTGCGATGGCAGGGTGCACGAGTCGATATAGGTACAGAAGTGACGCGAATAGATGCTCTTTCGCTCGTTCAGAGGGATTCAAGGCTCTTGATCACGGGCCAAACGAGACGGTTCGTTTCAGCGGAAACATTTCCGGCCCAGGTACGCATCTTTGCTTTGGATTAGGTTTCGCCTTCGGTCCCGAGCATCATTTTGATGAATTACTTGCTGTACTTTTTGAGTCGGGTTTGTTCGACCGAATTACCGATAACGGCCGTGCGGCGCTGAAGCCATGACTGTCCCGCAGGAAGAAGAGGCGGGCAAAGTTGGGGCGTTGCTCTGCTTGGACGAATATCTGCGTCAACGGCTCTATCCGAGGCTTGGAGATAACCTCTATTTGCACCTGGCAGACTTGCTGCAGGCCCTAGTAGCGTTCGGGACGCAAGCGCCCATTGCCATTCTGGACTATGGCTGTGGGGGCTCGCCCTACAGATCTCTGTTTCCCAACGCGACTTACCATCGCGCCGACCACGTCGACGGCATCGATCTCGATTTCCGGACGGATGCCAATGGCCTCCTGCCTGAAGTAGCCTCGCAAGTCTACGACATGGTGCTCTCGACTCAGGTGCTTGAGCACGTGTCGTCGCCGCGGGCATACCTAGATGAAGCTTTTCGCGTGTTGAAACCGGGAGGCATGCTACTGCTCTCCACCCACGGTGTCTATCCTGACCATCGATGCCCGTCTGATTTCTGGCGATGGACGGCGGACGGCCTAAAGCTGGAGTTGGGGCGCTCAGGATTTCTCGTCCAGAAACTGCACAGGTTGACATGCGGCCCACGGGCAGTGATGTTCTGGGTCGGCCAATTGGCTGCAACAAGCGAAGTCCCTTCCGGTTGGTTTCACAGGCTAATAGTTAAGCTCTTGCGGAAGCTCTACGGTTGGCAGCGAGCACGAATTGACCGGTTCATCGATCGTCGATCAGCCGCTTATTCCGTCATGACTCAGCCTGCGGAGGACTGCGTCAACTTCTACATCGGGCTGATTGCAGTTGCGGAAAAGCCAGTTTGAAAAGGTGCTGGGTCGCGCAACATGAAAATACTGTTTGTTGCCGTTTCAACGGCACCCTTTGCTCCCAATGATCTCCTTTTCTACAGAGCCGCCGAGAACCTACTTGCGGCAGGTCACGAGGTGCTGGTCAGCCCATGGGACTGGAAGGGCCGCAATGCTTCCGAATACGAGCGGCTTCGGCAACAGGGTGCCGAGCTGCATTTCAGAGCGCGCAATGAGCGGCTCGACGGTTTCATCAAGCGACAGCTCGAAAAGGTGCGCCATCGGCTCATGGATCCGCGCAAGGAGTGGCGGTTTGCCGAGATGTTCCGCCCAGATGCGATCGTGATCAGCGACGCGGCAACCTATCACTTGCTCAGTGTGCCGGGGCTTTGTGAGTTCGTCGAGCAGTCCGGAATTCCCTACTTTACGATTTCCCAATACAACGACGAGAACACATCCTTGGTCGAGCCCGCCTACGGGCGTGCGAAAGCGTTTTTTGCGAACGCACGACGCTGTTTCTTTGTCTCTGACCGGAATCGGCGTGTTGCGCAGCGCCAATTGGCACAAGACCTTCCGGGTGCGATGGTGGTTCATAACCCACCCAACATCAGCGACTGGACATCAATTTCTTATCCCAAAACCGAACAGGCACGATTCTGCATACCTGCGAGGCTTGAGTGCGCGGTGAAAGGACAGGCGCTCGTGTTTCAGATACTTTCCGAGCCCCAATGGATCGAGCGCGATTGGCATTTGACTCTGTACGGCCGCGGCCCCGACGAGCGCTATTTGCACGATCTCGCTCGTTATCTTCGGCTAGAGGGGAAAGTACGCTTCGGCGGCTTTTCGAATGATCTGCGGTCGGTCTGGGCGGAGGAGCAAATTCTCCTTATGGCGTCATCGGGAGAAGGGAAGCCGTTGGCACTGGTCGAGGCCATGTTGTGCGGGCGGACTGCGGTTGTAACCGACGTTGGCGGCAACGCCGAACTGGTAACCGACGGTGTCAACGGCTTTGTAGCTCAGAGTGCCACTCTTGCAAGCCTGAAAGAGACCATGGAGCGGGCCTGGATCAACCGACCCGTGTGGGAGGATATGGGACGTCAAGCGCACGACTCGATGTCGAACGATCTGCTGTCGCCACCAGGCAAAGTCCTTGCGACTTATATTATCGACACGGTTTCCCGGTGAAGGCAATAAGGAGTTAGGCAAGATGAGACGCGTGCTCGTTATCCCTTCCTGGTATCCGTCGATTGAAAGACCGCTGATCGGCACTTTCTTTCAGGAACAGTCGCGCCTGAGCCGGTCTCGCTACGACACGCGCGTTCTCGTTCTTCGACGACGTTTGTGGGGCCGTCGAAGCGTCTATCACTGGCTTCGAACGCGCTACTTTGGTCCAAGGGTGAGTGCTGTCGAGAATTCCTACGACGCGAAAGGGCTGCCAATTACCAAGATCGACATGGAACTCCCGAGTCACTGTGACCCCTTCGACGCCGCCACAAGCCAAGCGGAGGCGGCGTTAGCCCTCGATGCCCTTGACCGTATTGGGTGGGTGCCAGACGTTGTCCATTGCCACTGCGCAATTTCGGCTGGTGTTCTAGGTCGGCACATCGCCGCCAGGCGCAGCCTGCCGCTGATTGTGTCCGAGCATCAACATATTATTTTCGATTATTTCGATCCTGAGCATTGGAAGGCCGCAAAGGAAGTCTATGCGCAGGCCACTCGGGTTGCGGCCGTGAGTGAGTTTGAGAGACAGATACTGCTCATGAATGGTATTGCTGCCAATCCGGTCGTGACTGGCAACTACGTGGATGAACAGCTCTTTTCGTTGGCCAGCGGGAGTGCTATTTCGAACACAATAAAATTGCTGTTCGTTGGGCTTGCCTCCCGTCTGAAAGACTACGGAACCTTTTTCAACTCACTTGTTTGCTTGAAACGCCTCCGCAACACGACCGTGCAGGTCAAGATCATATGTGCCGACACAGCTGAGCACCGGGCTAACGTCGAGACGCAAGCATTGGTACACCGTTCAGCCGCCCAAATCGAAGTCGCACCCAGTGCTGGCCGCCAACAAGTTGTCGATTTGCTGCATTGGTCAAATATGCTCGTCTCTACGAGTGTGGCGGAAACGTTTGGCATTGCAGTTTGCGAGGCCTTGATGTGCGGGCGCCCGGTCGTCACGACGGCAAGCGGTGGAGTATCAGACTTCGTCACCCACGGGCGCAACGGCTTTGTCGCGCGCATTGGCGACGCCGAAAGTATTGCACAGGGTGTCCTAGACATAATAGACGGCAAGCTCACTTCAAGCCCGTCGGAAATTCGTAATTCCGTCGTCTGCGCGTACGGCAGGGAGGCGTTCCTGGACAAGCTCACGAAGCTTTACGAGGGGGCATGATGCTAAAGAGGTTGAGCAGCACCATTACGGGGGGAGCTGCAAGGCTGGCCGATCGCGTTGCTCGACCCCTCCTTACCCGGCTGACGCAGCGAGCTATGTGGTGGCCGATCGGGCACTTTCCATTGAGATCCGGCGAGAAGGTCGAATCTCTCCGTGTAAGCTCCCGCAGGATCGACATCGCGGTCCCCGAATCCGAGACACGCCATCAACAATGGGAGCTCAGTCACCTCTGGGGCGATGATCCCTACAGGCTTGCGGTGCTTCCCAGAAATCTCGGTACCGTTCTCGATGTCGGAGCGAATGTCGGATTCTTCGCAATTTTGGCCCGTCATTATTTTCCGACGGCGACCATTCACTGCTACGAGCCGGCACCAGCTATTTTCCCGATCTTGCAGCGGCACACCAATGACTTGAGAGTCATCGCACATCAGGCAGGTGTTTCCAAGAATGACGGCAGCGCCTCACTCGTGTCTCAAGATCAGGGTCCCTCACTGTACAACAGGCTGATTCTAGATGCCGAAGGAGCAATTCAATTAATTTCCTTCAAGAATGCCATCGATCGCCTCGGCGAAACGGTCGATCTTCTCAAGCTCGATTGTGAGGGTGGTGAATGGAGCATCATGGAAGATCGGGAGTCGTTGCGGCGTGTCAAGCACATCGCCATGGAATATCATCTGGCATGCGAAGGCAGCTTGCCCTTGTGGGATCTCGTTTACCTCTTGAAGACCGAGAAATTTGAAATCGAGTCACTTCGCGAATCTAGCAACCGGGTCGTCGGCCAAGTGACGGCTCGAAATCTGACGTATGTTTAGGGTCGGTCCGGATGCTTTCCGGTCGAATTCCTAGTGAAAGATTCGCCGGATTACTCACAATCATTGGCAAGCTCGGCGACCCGGCAGCAGAGCATCGACGACGACGTTGGAACGGCGATCCTGTCTAGGCGCGGTATGGGCTGTCGAACAGCGCAAAGATGCGGTCCTCCGACGCTAACCCCCAAGGCTCGCTCAGCGCAAGATAATCTACTACTATTTCCTCCGCCCAGCGGGCGCCTTTTGTAAGGTTCCGTCAGAACAATTCCAGAAACTATGTCCAAAGACGAGGCCCAGAATTTTATATTCGGCACCCGTCAAACTGAGGCCGCTTCTGCCTTGTGAACCTCACCCTTTCGGTTCGACAGGGGTCCTTTGATAGATCTCTAATGAATGAGTATCATGGTTGTTGATGACTCGCTGCTGTGCAAAGCCATACGAATCGAGCAACTTTCGGCATGCTGAAACATCGCAGTGATAGGGGTGAAATTCGATAGCTAGTAGTCGTGTTCTTCGCAGTAAGTCCGAGTAGTTCTCGAGGAAGTCGAATTCGGAACCTTCAATGTCGCATTTGATCAGGTCGACAATGGCTTCGGGCTGGACGAGTTCGTCCAGGTCGAAATATGCACATTCCTCCGCATAGTTGGCTCGCAACCGATTTCTGGACACATGGTTGTCTCGGGCCACTCCGGCTGTACATGAATTGAAAATCGACGTGTGGAACATCGCCTTGCCACCTCGCCGACCTACCAAACCACCTCTAACGATCAGCTTTATATTTGCATGTTCATCGGAATATCTTGCGAGGCGCTGATTGAGATCAGGAACCAGATTCGTGGCCCCTTCTACAACCACCAGTTCCAAGTCAGCTTGGACACTCGCCTGAAGGTACAGGTCTATGCATCGTAATGAAAAGAAGCCCACATTAGCCCCCAAATCTAGTATGCGCACAGAGTGCCTACACTCCCGCGAAGCGAACGCTTGAAGAAGGGCATCGTCATAGTCTCTGTCCACAAAAATTTCATTGGCGACCAGCCAGTCCGAATCGCTGCGCATTGCCACCGCTCCCGAAGCGACGGAAATTTGCGGTTGCAGTATTCTCCAGCAGGCAAAGCGAATCATGCCTTCAACCTTTTCGGAAATTAGCCGGAGAAACATTCGTCCACGGATAACGGTTTTGTTAGTGGATATCCAACCCGCTTCGTGTGCGTCTTCCTGAAGGTGCGGCACGGATGGATTCTACTACACGGTGCCCTATGTCGAACTCTTG
>Ga0207146_10103_pt1 | contig 21934 bp, 21 predicted proteins | sample Alteio_BWMinHeat_36_FD_153539 | JGI IMG/M metagenome (GOLD analysis project Ga0207146, IMG submission 153539) | Enriched cells from forest soil in Barre Woods Harvard Forest LTER site, Petersham, Massachusetts, United States -... | ecosystem: Environmental > Terrestrial > Soil > Temperate forest >...
CCCGCGCGGGCGAGGACGCGGCGCTTTACATTGGCCGCTAAGAAACAGGTAGCTCACGAGACACTTTCGCGGGAGGTTTGCCTGTGGAAGTATCGGAAGTGAGCGAGGATGCTGGACCTCCCAAACCAGCAAAAGACTTTGAGGATGCCCGCATGAAACGAACTATTGGTTTGGTGTGCGTGATGTTGCTCACGGCGTGGGCGGTGGCGCAGCAGGAGGCCACTCCGATCGAGCCCATGGATCAGACTCCGGTGTTCCGGGTGAAAGTGGTTTCGCGGACCACCAAGGCGGTGAACTACCGGCATCGTGGCGGCTCGACTACCCTCGACTTCAAGGGAACTGACCTGATGCCAGAGGCGGGCGGCCGAGCCAAGGTGGACAGCAAAGCGGGGCGGTTGGAAATTAGTGCGGACTTTTCCCGCTTGCAACCGGCAACCAAGTTTGGCGGACAGTATTTGACATATGTCCTTTGGGCGATTACGCCGGAGGGCCGTTCCACAAATCTGGGCGAGGTCGTTCCCAGCAGTGGCGGAAAAACCGGGTTGCAGGTTACCACCGACTTGCAGGCATTCGGAATGATCGTCACGGCGGAGCCTTATTTCGCTGTCATTCGGCCCAGCAATCTGGTGGTGGTGGAAAATGTGATTCTGCAAAATACCAAGGGCTTTGAGCAGCCGATTGATGCCAAGTTCGACATGCTCGAAGGCGGGCAATACATCATCGATGAGCCGGTGGATCAGCTTCCTTCGGCCACGGCCGATCCCAAGACGCCGCTGGATTTGCTCGAGGCTCGCAATGCTGTCGCCATCGCGAAAGCCGCAGGGGCGGCGCAGTACGCCGGCAGCAGCTTGAGCAAAGCGGAAGAGATGCTGGCGCGAGCGGAAGATTATCTGCGCCGCAAACAGGGCAGAACTCCGATTGGCACGGCAGCGCGTGGGGCCACCCAGATGGCCGAGGACGCGCGCGTGCTCACCCTGCAAAAGAAGGAGCAGGAAAGAATCGCGGCGGAAAAACAGGCGATGCAGGACGCCCAGGACAAGGCCCAGGCGGAAGCCAAGGCGTCGGCTGAGGCGGAAGCAAAAGCCAAAGCTCAGGCCGAAGAAGACGCCCGCAAACGCGCCCAGGCGGAAGCCGACCAGGCAACAGCAGAAAAGGCCAGAGCCCAAGCCCAACAGGAACAGGCGGCGGCCGATGCCGCTCGAGCTGCAGCTTTGGTGGAACAGCAAAAGGCGCAGGCCGCGGCTGCTGAGGCCATCCGTCAGAAGGAAGAAATGCGGGCGCGTCTGCTCAGGCAACTTAACCAGGTGCTCGAAACAAAAGATACGGACCGCGGCCTGGTAGTCAGCATGCCAGACGTGCTTTTCGACAGCGGTCAGTACACTTTGAAACCGGCAGCGCGCGAGCGGCTGGCCCGAATCTCAGGCATTGTTCTCGCCTATCCTGACTTGCGACTGGAAATCGAAGGTCATACCGACAGCATCGGCAGCGATCAATTCAACCAATCCCTCTCGGAGAAACGGGCTGCGACGGTGCGCGATTATCTGGTGGACTCGTCCGTGCCGATAAACAACGTAATCGCTCGCGGATTTGGCAAGACGCGTCCGATCGCGGACAACGCTACGGCGGCGGGCCGGAAATTGAATCGCCGGGTGGAAATGATTGTGTCCGGAGATGTGATCGGGACGGCGATTGGACCAAATTCCGGGGCGGATGCGGGTACTGATGCTTCCAGTCCCAAGACTGAGACCGCACAACCGGCGCCCCCGCCGGCTGCCGCGCCTCAGTAGTGCGACTGTTTCCGATTCGATAGCCGGAGACGTAGCAAGCTACGTCTCATCTCTGCGACCGAGTCAGGAGAGCGCCGCTCACGCGACCGCAGCGGCCGTAAGCGCCGCGGCCAGAGCGACGATCTTGCCCGCGCCCTGTGAATTGGCGGTTTGCAGCGCGTGTTCGGCGCGATTGATCACCTCGGTGACGATGTCCACGGGATCGTACTCCCCACGCACCACCGCTTCCGCAAGCCCCGCACTGAAGTGGACGGGCTCTTGTTTCTCTGGCATCCGTACCTGGGCCAGCAATCGTTGTAACTTCTCTGCTGCCATCACACCCTCTTTTTCCGGCGTTTCCCCAAGCACGATGGCGATGGTCGTAGTCTCGTAGCGGAAAGCAAGATCGTTCTGCCGGATATTGGCGGCGAAGAGCTGGCCAATCTGCTGCATCACGGCTTCAACCGCCGATTCGCCGAACTCCTTCACCATTGCGGCTTTTTCACCGAACTGCATCAGCAGAACCGTGAGCGGAGTGCTCTGCTGAGCGTTGCGCCGGGTTTCCGCCATCAGAAGATCGAGATAAGAAGCCCGTTTCAGCAGGCCCGATTGTTCGTCCGTCACCGAGAGATTCTTGACCAGGCGGCGCAGCCCGGCGTTGTTCAGCGCGATCACAATCTGATCGCTGATGGTCTTGAGCACCATCACATCGTTCGAGCCCCAGGGATGTGGCCTGCTGTCCATCAAAAGCAGCAGCCCAACATGCTCTGCTCCGTCACTGAGCGGCAAAGCGAGCAGCGAGGTGACCGCCATTTGCGACAAGGCTTGACGGATCGGATGCAGATCGGCGCCGGCCTGAGTGTCGGCGATGGTCAGGGTTCCACCGCGGTTGATGGCCAGGTCGTGGACCGTGGTTGCGATTTTTTCCAGCACGCGCACATCGGCGGCCTTGCTGGTTTCACTGCAATACTCTTTGACGCTGGTGGTGTGCAACCCAGGCTTGCGCATGGCGACCACGCACCGGCTCACTTTCCATTGCGATCCAATTTCCTTGGCGGCGGTCAGCATCACCGCATCGGCGTTGCTTTGGCGATAGAGCTTGCGAGTGATTTCCGCCACTCGCGCAAAGCTGCTGACATCGGCGGCTTCGCTGGACGGTGCCGCTCCGCTCTGCGGCGTCCGCGGCTCGGCGGGGGCGGAGGATGCCAGCGGCGGCGCTGGCGCTGATCCCGCATATTGCGGATTCAATCCCGCCGTCATGTACAACTGCCGCAGATCCGGGTTGCGCTCCTCCTCGCGGGGAAACAGTTCCTGGATGCGCTGCAGGCGCTCCACCGCTTTGGAGCGCATGCCGTACTGCACCAGAATCTCCGCTTGCAGCATAAGATCCTGAAGAGCGGCCGCGCCCAGCATTTTCTCCTGACCCGGAGCCGGTCCACTTGCTGCCTCGGCCATGCTGGAGAAGCGCGAAGCGATGACCTTGAATCGGTTGTCGTCAATTTTCCCGCGCAGCATTTCCAGCCGCTTCTGATGTCCGGACTCGTAGACATCCACTTCGGCCGCACGGTCCAGCGAATCCGCCGCCTTCGCATAGTTGCCCACGCTGCAGTAGAGATCGAAGAGCTTGAGCAGAGTCTGGCAATAGTCGCTCTCTCGATTCGACGCATTGAACTGCTCGCCCATGAACTCGAGCATTTCCGGGGACGCGCGGTGCCGCCCCGTAACTTCCTGAATGATGGCCAGGAAAGCTCGCCGATCGCCTTTGCGGCGATGGTATTGCTCCAGCTTCTTTCCCAGGGCGACGGCTTCGGCGTCCTGCTCGGCATTGATAAACAGTCCAATAAGGTTTGCGACCTCTTGCACCCGCGAAGGATTTTCCTCGAACAGTTGCCACAGGATCGGTTCGGCGTCGCTGAGCCGATTGGCCGCCACCAGCGCCTTGGCATACGTGTCGCGCAACTCTTCCGACGGCGAGCCGTCCTTCACTAGAGCTTCGAGTACAAAAATCGCGGCGCCCGCCTGCCCTTGCTCCACCAGATTCTTGCTGTACCCCAAAGCAATCTGGGGATCTGCAGGATCCTCCGCATAAGCCCGCTCCATCCATGGTCCTGCGGCCCCGCCAGCAGCCTGGGTAATCTGCGCCAGTTTCAGAAATGCCGCAGCCGCGGCCTTGTTTTCCTTGAGCTCGGACGACAGTTCCCCCAGGCGTTGCAGGTTCTTCTCGCTCGAATCAAGCGTGAGAACCCGCTTCAAAGCCGTGAGTGAGTCCGGTTTGCGCCCTTGTTTGGTCAGTTCTTGAAAGACGTTTTCGTAGGTCTCCAGCGCCTGCTTGGGATGGGACTTCTCCAACAGTTCGCCAAACCGCAGTTTCTGATCCCAGGTCGGAGTCACGAAGCGAGTCAGCTTCTTATAAGTGAGGCTGGCGCGAGTGGCGTCGCCCGCCTCGATCTGGCGCTCGAACAGGTCGCCCAGCAGCTTTACCGCCTGGGGAATGCGTTGCAGGGAAAGGCACAGATCGGCGGCCATCTGGCAAACCGTGTCATTGCCTGGCTCCGCCGCCAGAACCTGCAGATAGTCCTCCAGCGCCTCGGCGGTCTTGCCCTTTTGCAGAAGCTTTTCGGCGCGCTCTACCCGTTTTGTGATTTCAGCTCGATCCATTCGCTTGACTGTGTCTGCCATGAGAGCTAGCGCCGCGCGGAGTAACCCATAGAAAGTCTAGGATCAGGTTACCGGGGCGGCAACGAAGGAACGCCGAGATGCCATTACGAAGGTCATAGGAGCAATAACTATTTGGGAAATAAGGGGCTTTCTGATATACGTGCCGGAATGCCCCAGGAAAACGGGATTTCCCAGGAGAGCGGACTCCGCCACCAGCTCAGCGCCGGTCAAATGGCTATGGTGGCGGTGGGCGGCTCGATTGGCACCGGCCTGCTGCTGGGTTCCGCCGCCGCCATGGAGCTCGCCGGCCCCGCCGTCATCCTGAGCTTCGCTTTGGCCGGCTTCCTCTGCTGGACCGTGACCATGGCGCTAGGCGAACTCTCGACGATGCATCCCGCCGCCGGCTCTTTTGGCCTGTACGCTGATCTCTATTTGAACCCGTGGGCTGGATTTATCTCACGCGCCGGATACTGGATCGCCATTTCAGTTTCGGTGGGCGCCAACCTGGTCGCTTCGGCAACCTACATGCGCTACTGGTTCCCTGCGGTTCCGGCCCTGGTGTGGGTCGCGTTGTTCTCGCTGCTGCTGATCGTGGTCAATCTGCGCAGCGTCGGAGACTACGGCCGGTTTGAATACTGGTTCGCAATGGTGAAGCTGATAACCATGGTGACGTTCATCGTGATCGGCGGGGTTTTGTTGGCCGGCGGACGCGTCCCGGCGCAGTACACGGCGCAGGGAGGCTTCTTCCCCAAGGGCGTGCTGGCGCCCCTGCTGGCCATGACCATCGCGTTGTACACCTTTGGCGGCATTGAGATGGTTTCTATCACCACCGGTGAATCCCGCTCCGCGACGGAGATTCCTCGAGCCGTGCGGTGGACGTTTGGCACTCTGGCCCTGGTGTACCTGGGCGCCATCGTGGTATTGGTGGGCGTGATGCCATGGAATCGGGTGGGAGTTACCGAGAGTCCGTTTGTAACTGTTTTCCGCACCGTCGGAATTCCCGCAGCCAGCAGCCTGATGAGTTTCGTGATCCTGACGGCTGCGCTTTCTGGTGCCAATGCCAACCTGTACTCCGCATCCCGCATGCTGTTCTCGCTGGCACGCGGGGGATGGGCGCCCGCCTCGCTTGGCCGCCTCAATGCAGCGGGATCGCCAAAACTGGCTCTGCTGGCTTCCTCCTACGGGATCGCGGTGGCCGTGGTCTTGGAAAAATGGGCTCCCAAAAACGCCTTCGTTTACATCCTCAGTGCTGCTTTGTTCGGATTGATGCTGTCCTGGGTGGTGTCGCTCGCCGCCCACGTTTCGTTCCGCCGCCGGATAAGTCCCGACCAACTCATCGCGCTACCCATGCGCTCACCGCTCGGAGCCTCGGGCTCAGGTCTAGGGCTCACCCTGGTGACCGCTGCGATTCTGAAGACCTGGTGGGACTCGCGGGTCAGCCTGCTCAGCGGCGTGTCCACGCTATTGATACTCACGGCGGCCTATCTGTTCCTCAGGTCTGGCAACACCGCAAACTGAGACGGATCAGCATGTACATAAAGATAGAATATGTGTACATTCGATGCTATCCTAGCGAGAACACAGGGGGGGCACTTTGGCCACAACCAGGAATCGGTCGCACAAGCACTTTCAGTTGGATGCCGTGAAGATCAAGCGCGCCCAAAAAGCGCTGCGCGCGAAAACCGAGACTGAGACCATCGAGCGTGCCTTGGATTTGGCCATTGCCGAACACCAGAAGAACCGATTGGTTCTCGAAGCCACCGAGCGTTTCGTCAAGAGCGGCATTGAGATCGAGGACGTATACGGCACCGTGGACGGCTAGATGCAGCCCGCCCTGTTCGACTCTTCGATCTATATTTCGGCATTGCGTCGCGGAAACAATGCGGCCCTGGCGCTCCGCCGGTTAACTGCCGACGCGCCTCTCTGGCTCAGTGCAGTGGTACTCGAAGAACTCTATGCCGGCGCGGGCGACCGTGATCGTCAGGTGGTGGAACGCCTGGAACGAGATTTTGACGGGGTGAAGCGAATCCTGGTTCCGAACCTGAGCGACTGGACGCAGGCCGGCAGAGTGCTTGCCCGCCTCGCGGCCAAGTATCATCACGAACAAATCGGACAGGGACGATTGACCAATGACGCACTGATCGCAATGAGCGCGGGACGGCTGGGGGTTAAGGTGATCACCGCCAACCAGCGAGACTTCAGCAGGCTCGCCGAGTTTCGTGCCTTCCAGTGGCAAGTGACCGCGATTTAACACAGTGGGGCGTTGCCCGGTACAATATCGCCATGACTGACGAACTGCTCCGCTACCGCTCCGAGTTCCCCATCCTTGAGCGCACCACCTATATGATCAGCAATTCCCTGGGCGCTATGCCCCGCGGCGTTTACGACGCTATGAAAGGCTACGCGGATGTTTGGGCCACGCGCGGCGTGCGCGCCTGGGATGAACGATGGTGGATGCTGGCCGCCGAAGTTGGCGATGAGATTGGCGGCATCATGAATGCGCCCAAAGACTCAGTCTCGACTCATCAGAACGTCACCACGTGTCAGGCAGTCGTCGCCTCCTGCTTCGATTTCTCCGGCAAGCGCAACAAAGTCGTCTACACCGACATGAATTTTCCCTCGGTGATGTATTTCTGGCAGGCCCAGCAAGCCAACGGCGCCCGAGTCCACATGGTGAAGACCGACGATGGGATCACTGTCCCAACCGAACGGCTGCTGGATGCAATCGACGAACAAACTCTGCTGGTTCCAATTTCCCACGTGATTTTCCGCAGCGCCTTCATCCAGGATGCTAGGGCGATCATCGAGAAAGCTCATAGAGTCGGCGCCTACGTCGTGCTGGATACTTTCCAATCGCTGGGCACAGTTCCAGTCGACGTGCAGGCACTCGATACCGACTTCGCCTGCGGCGGTGTTTTGAAATGGCTTTGCGGCGGCCCCGGCGTGGGTTACTTGTATGTGCGGCCAGACCTGGGCAAGAAGCTGGAGCCAAAGTTTACCGGCTGGTTCGCCCATCAGAACTCGATGGACTTCGAAGTCGGACCGATCCGCTACGCCGATCCTCCCTTCCGCTTCATGAACGGCACTTCACACATACCGTCGCTCGAAGCCGCACGCCCTGGCCTGAAGATCATTACCGAAGTCGGCGTGGATCGCATTCGCGAGAAATCAAAGCGCCAGACCGCCCGCCTGATCGAGCTGGTGGATAAACATGGTTGGAGAGTGAACACTCCTCGCGATCCCGAAAAGCGCGGCGGAACCGTGTCCATCGATATGCCCGACTCGCACGAGGTCTGCCGCGAGCTGCTGAAGCGCGAGATCCTGGTGGACTGGCGCCCGAAAGCCGGCGTTCGCATGTCTCCCCACTTCTACAACACCGATCAGGAACTGGAAATCGCGATCACAGCCGTAGAAGAAATCCTGAAAGAACGCGCGGTAGCCGTGAGATAGCTTTCAGCCACAACCCAGGTTACGAACGTAAGCCGCAACCACGGTTTTCTGCTGTGACCCGATTTTCCCCTCCGCTATGCTCGGAACGACGCCATCTGCTTTGGTCCAGGCAGAGGTGTCGGAGAACAATCACGTGATCGCACTGCTGGCACTCTTTCGCTACTCAACGAACGATGGCATCATTGTCGCCATCGCTGGCGCCTGTGCCGGTGTGTACCTGTTCTACCATGGTTTCCGCCTCCTGCAACGCAAGCGCCTGATCCTGGACACGCCCGCTTCCAAGATTCGTAGCGCCTCCATGGGCCTGGTTGAAATCAACGGACTGGCCGTCGGTCCCTACACCATGACGGCCCCGATCACCGGCGTCCCCTGCTACTACTTCCGTACTACAGCATGGCAATGGCAACAGAGTGGCAGGAGCAGCAAATGGGTAAAGGTCGCGGACGAGAGCCTGCACGTTCCCTTCTTCCTCGACGACAACACCGGTCGCGTGCTGGTCGATCCGCAAGGCGCGGAGATGGACATCCACCGCGACTACCACGACGAATTCAGCACCTCCCTGTTTTCCAGTAGCCTGGGGACTCCGCCCAACGTCACCGGTTTTCTAGCGCGGCACGGAGTTTCCACCGACCGGAAAATTAAAGTTGACGAATGCTGCATCAAGCCGAAAAACTCGCTCTTCATCCTCGGAACCTTGGCCCAGAATCCCGGCCTAAGCGTGGCTGCAACACCAGTACGCAGCGTAACCGCCGATCGGCAGATGGTTTCTGTTCCCTTGCCGGGCATCTGGGGTTTCTTGTCGCTGTTCACGGGCGTGACCGTCCCGGGAGACATGTTGCTCACCACATTCAGGAGTGACCCAATTCCAGCCGCGCCCATCCCTTTGCCGGGCGCGGCCCCGGCTGCATCGTTGACGAAGGAACAAAGAATCAGCGCTGCGCTGATGAAAGCAGGCATCACGAGTCCGGCGGCCTGGGCGGCGGCGGGAATAAAAACGGCTGTGGCGGTCGCACCGGCCCCTGCCGCAGCCGCCGTCGCACCGGCGCAGTTTGATCTGCATCCTCCGGTTGTCTTGATGAAGGGTGCGCACAATCCGGCATTTTTGATTTCCTGGCACAGCCAGCGCGATGTTGTCAGTTCGCTGAGCTGGAAATCCACACTGATGATCTGGGGCGGGCCCGCTCTCGCTCTGTTGTGCGTCTACATTTTGGCGGCGCACTTCGACTTGCTGTAACGAAGCGGAGAAAGAGAACTATATGGACACCATCGTCTCATTGATATTCCTGTTTGCGATTCTTGGCGTGATCGTGTACGTGGTCATGATCTTCAACGGGCTCATCGCGCTCAAGAACGACCTCGCCAAAGCCTGGGCCAACATTGACATTCTGCTCAAGCAGCGCCATGACGAACTGCCCAAGCTGCTCGACGTCTGCAAGGGCTACATGGAGTTCGAGCGCGACACTCTGCAGAAAATCACCCAGGCGCGCAGCATGTATTCGCAAGCCGTCAGCGTTGACCAGAAGGCGCAGGCCGACCAGAGCATGACATCGGCTCTGCGCGGCTTCTTTGCCGTGGCCGAGAACTATCCGCAACTGAAGGCCAACGACAATTTCACGCGGTTGCAGGGAAGAATCACGGAACTGGAAAGCCAGATCGCCGATCGCCGCGAGTTCTACAACGACTCGGTAAATACATTCAACATCCGCATTCAGCAAATACCCGACACTTTCATCGCCAGCTTCATGAGCCTGGCTCCGCAACCAATGTTCAAGGTGGAAGATGCCGACAAAACCGACGTCCCCATGAGCTTCGGCGCCGCCAGATAAAGCGCGGGACCGGGTCTCAGACCGGTCGCCGGGCGCAGCTCGGCGGACGCGGCGCCTTGCATCAGCCGCGGTCACCAATCTTCACACCTACAGTAACGAGCACAACCAAACCTTCTCTATTAGAATTGAGCGCGTGAGCGAAGCTGTTCGCATTGGTATTCTGGGCGACCTCGAGCCTGGATCGCGCGGCTACAACGCGATCAACGACGCGCTGCAGCACGCCGCCGCCAAGTTAAAGATCAAGCTCGATTCCCAATGGATCGCCACGCCGTCCGTTCTTGCACCGGATGCCAAGAAACTGCTGGAAAGCTTTGATGGGATCTGGGCTACGCCGGGGAGTCCCTACAAGAGCTTTGACGGTATGCTGAAGGGAATCGAGTTTGCCCGCCGCCGCGACTGGCCGTTTCTCGGCACCTGCGGAGGCTTTCAGTATGCCCTCATCGAATGCGCCCGCAACGTGCTGGGCATCAAGGACGCGGACACAGCCGAAAACAATTCCGGCTCCAAGAACATCATCATCTTCCCGGTGGCATGTGCGGTGCCGAACCGCAAGAAAGACGCGCCTAAACTCTCCGGCGTGGTTTCGGAAATCCGTCTGCGTCCGGGGTCGTACCTGCAATCTTTTTATACCCAGGACACGGTCACCGAAGAGTACTTCTGCAATTTTGAAGTCAATCCGGACTACGAATGGGCCGCGATGGAAGCCGGATTCCCCGTCGTGGCCCGCGGCGCTCAGGGTGAGATTCGCGCCATCGAATCGCCCACCCATCGTTTCTATGTCGCGACTTTGTTTCAGCCCCAGCTTTCCTCCAAGCCCGGCAAGCCGCATCCGCTGGTGCTGGCATTCGTGCAAGCTGCCGCCGACTGGGGAAGAAAAAAGCTGGACGACAGCGTGCTGGAGTAGCGCCGACCAGGCACAGCTAAATGAACGACCGCATCACCAAGCCGATCCGTGAAAGCTACGATCGCCTCGCCGAGGAATATGCCCGCCGCATCTTCGACGAACTTCAGCACAAGCCGCTCGATCGCGAACTGCTCGACCGCTTCGCCAAACAGGTCAGCGGACGAGGCGAGGTGTGCGACATGGGTTGCGGTCCCGGCCATGTGGCTCGTTACCTGCGCGATGCCGGCGCATCTGTTTTCGGGCTCGATCTTTCGCTTGGCATGTTGAAGCAGGCTCGCAAGCTGAATGCCGACATTCCCTTTCGTGAAGGCAACATGATGTCGCTCGACCTTGCGGACGGAACGCTCGCCGGGATCGCGGCGTTCTATGCCATTGTGAATATTCCCAAGCCCTCTCTGCTCGTGATTTTCCGCGAAATGGCGCGCGTGCTGCGCTCGGGCGGTCTCCTGCTGCTGGCATTTCACGCGGGGGACCAGGTACTTCAAGAAGAAGAGTTATGGGGGCACAAACTCTCCATGAGTTTTCTGTTCTTTCAGCCCTCAGAAATCCAGCTCGATCTCGAAGCTGCGGGCTTCGTCATCGAAGAGGTCGTCGAACGGGAGCCTTATCCTGACGTTGAGTACCCGAGCCGAAGGGCCTACATGTTTGCCCGGAAAACCTGAAGTCAAACTGCGATCAACTCGAATGCGGGATAACTTTGCGTTAATTCGCCGAAAGCCTGAACCGGGGAACCGGCCGGCACCGGAAAATAGCGCTGCACCTCGCGCTTGAAAGTATCCAGATACGCTTTCAATATCGCGGGCTTGTTGGCGTCCGGAATTGGCCGCAGGCGAAACTTCTTCTCGATCTTTCCCTTTTTCAGCGTCACTTCTCCTGCGACTTCGGCGTTGCGGACCCACTGCGTGCGTCCGCGTGGAGCTACCAGGAAGCGCTTGCCTCCAAGTTCCAGCAGATCGATCGGGGTGGAATAGAGACGTCCGCTTTTGCGGCCGCGCACTTGCAGGAGGTAATTGTGCGAGAAGCCAAGTCCGAGTCCAACCAGGAATCCGAAGACCCGGTTGAAGACGCGCTCACCAGCCGAAGGCGCACGAAATTCAGGGAGAGCAGAACTCATAGGATTCAGATGCCGCTGTGCGGCGACTCGATGCTGAAACACCATCACTACGGATGAAGGGCGCTTGCCTGCAAACTCTTTCCGAACTCTTCCGCGAATGCGATGCACGCAGCTCGCTCGGGGACGGGCCTGCTGACGCGACTCGGATATTCGTCGTAGGTGCGATCGTCCAGCAGTCTGCCGTTTTGTTTTTTTCTCACACCACCCCATTGCTTGAAGAAGAAAGGCACACCCTGATTTTGGCACTGCTGACGAATCGAAATCACCCACTCGCGCTTCATCGGGCGTGCGCCGGGTCCGCTCTCGCCGCCAACGATGACCCACGTGATGCCGGACAAGTCTATTTCCCCGAGGTCTTCCAGCAAAGGCTCGATGGACAGGAAGCGAACCTTTGCGGGGGCCTGACGAAGATGATCGATTCTGGGCAATCCGTATTTCCGGTCTTCGACACTTACACCCCACCAGATGTTTTCTTTCTCCGCGGCGAACCGCAGTTTGCCGCTGAGCAGGTTCCGCAGCCTTTGCGCCCGCTTGGTCAGCACCTGATACGTATGCCAGTCCGCGGCCGCCATCACCCGCGAGACCGCTTCGGTGTATTCGTCAGGCACTCCTGCCTGAAACAAATCGCTCATCGAATTGACGAAGACCAGCTTGGGCGAGCGCCAGGAGAAAGGCTCAGTCAGCTTTTCCGGAACCAAGCGCAGATCAAACCCTTGTTGGTAAGGATGTCCTTTGACACCGCGAAACCGCTCCGCGAACGTCTCGGCATAACAGTGCTTGCAGCCCGGGCTGATTTTTGAGCAGCCACGGACGGGATTCCAGGTGGCGTCGGTCCATTCGATTGTCGAATTCAGACTCGTGCAAATTCCTCATGTTCCGATCAAGCTGGGTTGGGTAGCGACACCTAAGTTTAGTTCTTTGACTATTGTTGTTGCATCGACTCTGCCCAACTCACGCGGTTCCATTTTGAACAGCCCGCCGCCGTAAACGCGTCCCTGCTCAGTGAACGCGGTCGCTCCGAGGCTCTTCAGCAATTCAAGAACACGAAGAGCGATTCCTGGATCGTTGGCTAGCGCGGCCTTCAGCGAGCCGACTGGATACAGTAGAAGATACGTGTTCGCCGCTGTTGCAGCAGACCGATTCCAAAAGAAGCGAAACGTCTTGCCATTCTCCTTTTTCCTGCCCATGTAAGTGCACAAGAATCGGACGGTCTGCCGCTGTTCCTGCCGATACCAAGGCGAACGCTTCGTCAGCAGGTACGCCTTCTGGATTTCTTTGCCCTGACCTTCTTGCAAGTACCTCCACAGACCTATGCACTCCAGTTTTATCTGTTCGAGCGGCAAATCAGTATCAATGACGGCCAACTGTTCCTTGATGAGGGGGAAGCCAGCATCATCAGATTCGATAATGTCACTGTCCAAGAGGCGTGCCGAAGGCAGAATCGGCTTGACGAATCGCTCGTGAATGCCCCGTTCGGCAAGTTCCCGCCTTGGAAGAATAAAAAAATTGTTGGCGCCGGTTGCGATTCCACGGTTAACCTTGAAGAGCAATGATAGAGGGGTTTCTGAGCCTGGCGCCAAGGAACTGCCGTTGAATAGTCGCGACCATTTCGGATTCGCTTGCAAAGATGTTACCGGAACATCCACACAGCAAAGCGGATCAGACACGCTTCCGCCGTGTGACACCTGCACTTTGTGATTGTTGGAAGGAGTCCGGCGACGAAATATGACTACGGCGGAAGACACTAGAGCATCGGCAAATTGGACATCCGAGGGATCAAAGCGATGGACTCGCAGCAGACTAACGTGGTGTGAAAAATAGCGTCTCAGAGATTCGCCGTAATTCACATCCATGAACTCTGAAGGGATCAGCCATGCCGCAAGACCGTCGTCGGCTAGCCACTTATGAGCAGCGAAAACGAAATAGGTATATAGGCCGCTCAATCCGCTAACACTGCCGCCCGAGACTTGGGACCCTAGCTTTTGAAAGCGTCCCTTCTCGCTGCCAGTCAAGTGATGGTGCCGAACGTAGGGCGGATTCGTCAGCAGCAGATTAGGCAAATGGTCATGGTCGGGATGTGTTAGCCCCATGAAGTCTGCCGTCGTGACCTTCAGACCTGCCTCTCCCCAGACTTGTTGTGCAACGTCTGCGTAGCGTCGATCACGTTCAACGCCAGTGGCCGATATGATCTTATCTCGAGGAAAGTTGCGCAGGAGTGCACAGTAGAACGCACCAGTGCCCAGGGCTGGCTCAAAGAACCGGATTTGGCCATCGCCCCAGAGGGTTGCGACAGCCTTTGCGATGTCATTCGCGAGCGCTGGGGCCGTAGCGAACTGTCCCATTTCGTTGCGCTGGTCGCTGGAAAGGCGTGCGTCCAGCTCAATCTGCCGCACCATGCGCTTGGCTTCCAGCGAAGCAACCATTTGCGAAATAAAGGCCTGACTCGTCATCAAATTCCTAGCTGAAGCATGTCATCTATTCGATGTTCCCAAATCCAGTCTAGACCTTCTGCCGCTTCGTATCCCAAGTACCCCGTATCAAAGTAACCGCACAGGAATAGTAGGAGATTCCCATTTTGGCCGTATGCCTCCCGCAGTTGGTGGATTTTTTGTGCTTCCTCTTCCCGTCTCTTGTTGGTGTTTGTAAAATCTCCCGCTGACTTCGCCTCGAGCAATATCGGGAAGTTCGCTTTGTTCGGTTTCTGCGGTTGAATCACGACATCAATCGGAATGTTAACAGTTGCATTGCTGACCGGAACAATGACGTGCGTTGCAAAAGTTCCTGGCGCGAAGTCTGTCGGCTTTCCACGTACTGCTGCTTTCTGGTAGCCCCGTCTTGTCAGGAACTCTGAAATCATTGCTAGTTGTCTTTCCTCTTGTGCGTTGCGGATGATTGGATCAGCAGAAGCGCCGCAGTCCCGGTCTGCAACGATTAGTGCAGCACGAAGGCGCTCTTCCTTGCGTGGCTTCCGCTTTCCATCCAGCCAGGGAAACAGGTCTTTGTCTATTAGGCGCGTAATAACTTCGCAGATCTTACCAATGTCCCGAGTTCTGACTTCGCCAGAAATGCGCTTTGGAATTGTCCCCTCTTCCATGCGCCTGACAACCGTACGATTCACACCCGCTAAGCCAATCAAACGATCTCTTGCGATCGGTGGGGCAGTAGACATACGCAGTGTGGAAAGAACAGCTGGATTGCGTTCCAGAGTAGCTAGCGTGATTGAAGTCAGGTCCTCGGTTTGCTTGAAAGCGAGGCGAACCTTTCCAGCGGATATAGCACGACTCTCCCGAAACGCAGCTGGCGCAGCGGCAAGAAACCAGTCGTTATACAAATCCACGGACGCCGACACATCTGCCTTCCACAGATGTGGCTTGTCTGAATTGATTGGCATTGCGTTGACGATTATGCCACGTCCGCGCCGAGTCGTGTCACCTCGCGTGTGCGTCTACCAGCTTGCAGAACTTGGGTACGGAGGCTTTCAAGCTGGCGAGCACGAACGCTCGGTTCTGGGAGATGCCGGATGCTTGGTCGTCCAATTTGTCCAAGACCAGTTGCGGGTGGAGATGGTATTGATCGATCAGGAAATCGTCGGGTGTCTGACAATGCACGCCGTATTTCTCGCAACAGTCTTTGGGGAAATGTCTGGTGTTTTGGGTGACAATGGCGTTGGCGCGCGCTATGATTGCGGCTGCCAGGACGTGACGGTCGTCTTTGTCGGGAATGCATTCGACAGCTTTCAGTAGCGCGGATGGCACGGTGACCATGGCTTCTGGAAACGCATCCTTCATTTGCTGACGCCTCCACGCCGCCTCTTCGGCGGATCGATGCAGCTTGGTTCTTAAGGCCCGGGCCATTTCCGTCAGTATCTGCTCGCTCCATAGCGGACGATACACAGCCGGCTCCTCGGCCAGGCGCAACAGGAGATCGCAGAGCGCCATGGGTACCAGAACGCAGGCATCGAGCACGGCGGAATAGTCATTGCCCGGAGTGAAAATCATCTGGGATCTTGCCGTAGTCCCCTTTAGAGAATTCGCGCCTGGCCAGGTGGTCCAGAGTTTTCCGGCGGGAGGTGTCGCGCCTGGCTTTGTAGGCGATTACGTCGCGCACGTACAGGCGGCGGTGCGTGCCAACCATGTGAAAGGGCATTTCTCCTTTCTCAAGCAGTTGAACCAGGAATTGCCTAGACATGCCGAGAATCTTGCTGGCTTCAATCGTGGTGAGTTCGTGGCTGCTTTGCAGAATGGTGACGGCGTTTCCGGCTCGCAGATCGGCCAGCAGGCGGAGCAGGAAGGAATACAGGTTGTTGGGCAAGATCTCGGTCTTGCCGCCGGGACCGATGAGCTTGGCTTCGGCCTCGCGAAGCTTGGCGTAGATTTCGATAATTTCTTTTTGCTCTTTTTGCGATACATCAAGAGCATGAGCTTCACTTGCCATAGACCTCCTTTGCGCGGTTCAGGTCTATGGGAAGCTTACCCCATAAACGCTATATATGCAACTAATGAATTGCTTTTGTGGTGTACTGCATCGTTGTTGCGTGCCAATGTAGCGGACAGGAATGTTCGCGCTACACGGATTCAGCATCACAGACGACGCTAGAATAATGCTATAGTCGCATCATGATCGATGTGACGCAGGACATTCATTCCCTGACCACGTTTAAGCGGAACTCTTCGGGGTTGATGAAGCAGATGAAGAAAACCGGGCGTCCGCTGGTGCTCACCGTGAAAGGCAAAGCTGAGGCCGTGCTCCTTGACGCGGCGGCCTATCAGGAGGTGGCCAGTCAACTGGATGCGGTGGCAGGCGTCCGTCGAGGTCTCGCGCAGGCTCGCAAAGGTACGGGACGTCCGGTGGATGAAGTCTTTGACGAACTGGAACGGGAAGACGCGATCCGGTAGATGACTTACGGCGCGCCCGCGCCACACAAGCTTCACAGCGGGATATTCCCGTGCTTCTTCGGAGGGTTCTTGTCACGCTTGGTTTCCAGCATCTCGAGGGCCTGGATTAGTTTTTTGCGGGTTTCGCGGGGTTGGATTACTGCGTCTACGTAGCCGCGGTCGGCGGCTACATATGGGTTGGCGAAGCGGTCGCGGAATTCTTCGATCTTTTTTTGGCGAACTGCTTCGCGATTCTCGGCGCTCTCCAGTTCGCGCTTGTAAACGATGTCTACCGCGCCTTCCGGGCCCATGACCGCTATCTCCGCGGTGGGCCAGGCGTAGTTCACGTCGGTGCGAATGTGTTTGGAGGCCATGACGCAATAGGCTCCGCCGTAGGCTTTGCGCGTGATCACCGTCACCTTGGGCACCGTGGCTTCGGCGAAGGCGAACAGCAGCTTGGCGCCGTGTTTGATGATGCCTCCGTATTCCTGATTGGTTCCGGGGAGGAATCCGGGGACGTCTTCGAAAGTTACCAGCGGGATGTTGAAGCAGTCGCAGAAGCGCACGAAGCGGGCGCCTTTGACCGAAGCGTTGATGTCCAGCGTGCCGGCTAGAAATGCCGGTTGGTTGGCAACGATCCCCACCGGCTTGCCGTTCAGGCGGGCGAATCCTACGACTATGTTTTTGGCGTAGTGTTCCTGGACTTCGAAGAAGTAACCGTCATCCACCACGGCGTGGATTACGTCTTTGATGTCGTAAGGCTGGTTCGATTGGTCGGGGACGATTTTGTCGAGAGCGGCATCGGCTCGGTCGATGGGATCGGTGCAGGGTTTGCGGGGCGGGTCGTCGAGATTGTTGGAGGGCATGAAGCTGAGTAACTCTCGCACCATCGACAGACACTCGGCATCGTCATGAGCCTTGAAGTGGGCCACCCCGGAGGTTTCGTTGTGGGTTTCTGCTCCGCCCAGTTGATTTTTTGTGACTTCTTCGTGCGTCACCGTCTTGATCACGTCGGGGCCGGTGATGAACATGTAGGAAGTTTTGTCGACCATGAGAATGAAGTCGGTAATCGCGGGGGAATAAACTGCGCCTCCGGCGCACGGGCCCATGATCGCAGAAATCTGGGGGATGACGCCGCTATAAATCGTGTTGCGCAGGAAGATGTCGGCGTAGCCAGCCAGAGACATGACGCCTTCCTGAATGCGGGCGCCGCCGGAATCGTTTAGGCCGATCACTGGGGCTCCCATTTTGGCGGCCAGATCCATGATTTTTACGATCTTGGCGGCGTTGGTTTCCGAGAGTGAACCGCCGAAGACGGTGAAATCCTGGGCAAATACAAATACCAGCCGGCCTTCGATGCGGCCGTATCCGGTGATGAAGCCGTCGCCGTAAAACTTTTGCTCGGCCATGCCGAAGTCGTTGCAGCGATGAGTGACCAGTTTGTCGGTCTCCTCGAATGTGGCTTCGTCGAGCAGGAAGTCGATGCGCTCGCGGGCTGACATCTTGCCTTCCTTGTGCTGCCGTTCACGACGCTGCTCTCCGCCGCCGTCCTGGGCGAGGTGGTCGCGCTTCTTCAGTTCCGTCAGTTTCTGTTCGAGGTTCATGGCGGGAGAATTATAGCGGGTTGCGGGGGGTCAGGAATTGGAGGGCAAATCCGTGCGGGGTCAAAACTGCCGGGCTTCGCTCGGTTGGACGGGCGGGATACCCGTCCTCCATTACTCCATGCTGGAGCCGAGCGGCTGGTATCTGTATTTCTTGCCGTCCCAGAAAATCACCGACGTCATCTGGTCGCCGCCGGTCTCTTCGATGAAGATTCCCATGATTGGCTTGTTTTTCTTTACCGTCATTTTCTTAACCACTACCTGCTTGAAGGGCAGATTCACAATCAGGAACTTCGCTTTGGGAACGGCGGCGTGCCAGGCTTCCGGGCCGGCTCCGTGAATCAACAGCAGCGTGTAGCCGCGTCGGTCCGGGTCTTCCGAGGCAAATTGGGTGGTGACCCTCGGATCGCCGTAGCCAAAGAAGCTGTTGTAGGGATCGACGACCACGAAGCTGTTTTCGGCCTGGTCCATCATCGGGTTGGTGCATTTGGCCGGGATGACGATATCTGCAACGCCATCGCCGTCGAGATCAGCAGTGAGCGGCTGCAATCCGATCAGAGAGCAGGTCGATCCGAATTGCTTTTGGATGAAGGTGTTGTCGACGGCGGGCTCGGCCGTGGGTTGCACGGATGCTGGCTGTGCCGACAGCGTGCAACTCAGGCACAGACAAAACGCGATCAGGGGAAGAATGGATTTTGCGAACCTCATAGAACTTAACTTTAGTCCGATTGGGCGTTGGGCGATAGGTTCAGAGGCGGTCCGGGTAGCACGAAAGTCACATGCTGGCGGAGCTGGTCGAGCCCTGCTTGAGGGCGGGTCAGAAACCCGCCGCTACGCGATCACGCCTTGAAGTGCTCCCAGCCTTGGGGACGGAGTTCGGCGGCCTGGCCTTCCCGGTTCACCAGGACCACGTGCTTGTTTTTCGTGATGTGACCGATTTGGGTAATAGGGACGCCCGCGATTCGGGGGGGGACGCGCTTGCCCTGGCGTGCGGTGAACAGCAGTTCGTAGTCGTCGCCGCCATCCAAGGCGAGTTTTAGTTCGACTTCGCGGACCGGTTTCCCGATGCTGGCGCAGGGGATGGCTGGGGCGTGGATCTCCGCGCCCACGCCGCTCTCTTCGCAGATGTGGGCGAGGTCGGTGGAGAGGCCGTCGCTGAGATCGATCATCGCCGAGGCGAGGCCTTTCTCCCGCAGGAAGCGGCCTACCTCGATTCGGGGGGTGGGGTGGAAGTGGCGCGGGAAATCAGCGATCCGAAGTTTCTGGCCGGAGAATAGCAGCTTCAGGGTGGCGGCGGCGCCTCCCAACGCGCCAGTTACGTAGATGCGGTCTCTGGGGCGGGCGCCTGAACGCAGAACTGCTTTGCCTTTTGGGGCCGATCCGACGACAACAATGTCCGCCAGGACGCCGGTCGGGGATTGTGCCGTATCTCCGCCGGCGAGGCTGACGTGGAATGCGTCCGCCAATTTGAGCAAGCCTTTCAGGAACTGGTTGACCCAGGACTGGGGCAAGTCTCGCGGCAGGGCGAGAGACAGAAATGCGGCGATCGGGCTGCCGCCCATGGCGGCGATGTCACTGAGACCCCGAGCGAGGCAGCGATGGCCGACCGCCTCGGCGGGGTGCCACTCGCGCCGGAAGTGGATTCCCTCCAGGCTGAAATCGGTAGTAACCAGCGTCTGATGAGCAACGGGGATTTGGAGGATCGCACAATCATCCCCAATACCGGCAGCCAGGCCTTGTCTGCGAGCAGCCTGCCCGCGAATGCGGGAGATCAGCAGTTTTTCGGCGAAAGGCAAGATGACTCAATATAAAGGAAGGAATGGCCTGGCCAGCAAAAACTAGCGCCAATGCGGGCTTAAACGCACAGGGTGGGGCAAATCCTGGCGGCGCACAAGTCGTCCGCCCTAAGCGTTCCGGTCGGCGGTGGTCGGGGCTTCCCGCTGGTAACCCGCCGAAGTACCCTCGATTACCCAGCCTTCGGTAACCCCGAAGGTGCACTTTGTGGCGTTGACAGGAGGAATCTACTTTGTTAACGTTGCGAAGCTACTTCCAAATAACTCTGGCCGAGCTAAGTGCCGCAAGCGGTTAGGATTGCAGGTACATAGGATCTCGGGCCTGACCCCGGTTCTGGTAGGACGCAGCGATTTGCCAGCCTAATTCCCGAGACAGGGAAGACACGCTGGGATCAGGGGTCGAGTTGTCGTATCTACAGCCGGCGAACCTGCCGTGCTAGTTCGATCCGATTACTGAACGAAGGGAAAATATTGCGTAAGCGTTTCTACATACTTTTCGTGGCGCGGGGCGAGGACGGACAGCTCCGCAAGATTCCTATTCCAGTCCACTACCTGTACGTATTGGTTGTGGGCGCGGCCATCGGAGTCCTGAGTCTCACGGGAATTGCCAGCTCCTACATGCGAATGCTGTTGAAGGTCTCGCGCTATAACGAGCTGCGCACCCAGAAGGATGAGCTGAAAAACCGGTATTCGCGGCTGGAGCAGGTTGCCCAGGAAAGAGATATTCAAGTGGCGTCGCTGGGCTCGCTGGCCAGCGAAGTTTCGTCCCTCTACGGTTTGAAAGCGGACCCAACCCTGGAATCGGGATCTTCCGATCACGTTCAGGACGCCCAGGTAAGTTCTTCCCTGGATCGGCTGTATGCTTTGAAAGACACCGCGCTGAGTGGTGCTGCCGCGACCGGGATCTCACTTGGCCTTACGCGCAATGCGACCACGGCGGATTGGCTACGAGCCAATTCGGCCCCCAACCTTTGGCCGGTGGAAGGTTCGGTGACGGGATCGTTCGGAGAGAGAATTGACCCGTTCAACGGCGAAGGTGCGTTCCACCGCGGAATCGACATATCGGCTAGCTACGGGCAGCCAGTCATCGCTCCGGCCGATGGAGTGGTAATGTTCGCCGACTTCATGGGCGGATATGGACGGGCGATCGCTCTCGACCACGGCCACGGAATTACAACCCGCTACGGGCATCTTGCCAGCTACGCGGTTGTCCCCGGACAGTATGTGCGCCGGGGCGACACCATCGGATTTGTCGGCTTAAGCGGTCGCAGCACCGGTCCGCACCTGCACTACGAAGTCCGCATCAACGACACTCCGGTCAATCCCCACAAATTCCTGCGCCTCACCATGGCGCGCGGCGGCGGATTCGAAGCGGGAAGCTAGAAGAGGTCGTTGGTCGTTCGTCGTTGGCCGAGAGACAAGAATCCGAAAACACTTCCGTCCATCTCACACTTCTTCCCGGATTCTTACCGGACAAATGTAGGAGTCGAATTGGCCAACGACCAAGGACCAACGACCAACGACGGTTCCTACTGTCTCAATCCCATCCAGCGTTCCGAAACCACGATCGAGTTCCCGGGATTCTGGGGATCGTAGCGCACCGAGGTTGGCAGGCCGAGGCGGCAGGAATGCAGGTTGATCAGTTGCCGCAGGTAGGTCACATCCTGCGAAGCTTCGTAGGACACGCCAGCCACGTCATATTGGAAAATCAGGAACGTCGCAGGCTTGCGCCCTTCGGGCTGCATCTCCTGAACGTCGATGACGGTGCCGTCGGTAATGCGGCCAACGCGGTCGAGCCACGCCCGCCGCTGCCGTTCCACTTCATCAGGGCCCCTGGGCTTGCGGCGCAGCAGGAGGTAAGCCGCCAGCAGTGCGCCCGTGCCGCCCAAGATTAAAGTGTAAAGACGAATTGGAATCATGATTGTGGGGAAAGAATCCGCTCGGCAGC
>Ga0207146_10104_pt1 | contig 21850 bp, 16 predicted proteins | sample Alteio_BWMinHeat_36_FD_153539 | JGI IMG/M metagenome (GOLD analysis project Ga0207146, IMG submission 153539) | Enriched cells from forest soil in Barre Woods Harvard Forest LTER site, Petersham, Massachusetts, United States -... | ecosystem: Environmental > Terrestrial > Soil > Temperate forest >...
TGTCGCCGATCAGGCAAAGGTTGGCGCGGTGCTCGGCTTCCGAAGGCGTGAAGTAGCGGCCGCGCTCGACGGTGCGGGTGTCAATGTCCGCCATGGTCGCGGTTTGGCCGGAGAGGTTCACATCCGGGACTTCCTTATCGCCGTAGCGCACGCGCACCGTAGTGCTGGCGCTGGCGCCCACCTCGCCGCACGCGGTGCATCGATCGGCTATGGCCTGCATGTCGTCGAGCTCAATCTTCCGGTACTTCAGCGCCTTGATGACAATGTTGAAGTCTGTGACCGCGAAGGGAGTGCGTGCGATCTGGAAAACGTTGGTGCCCAGGTTTGCGATCTTCTGTTCCACATAGACGTTCGCACCCTGCACCAGAGTCATGACCGTGATGAGCGTGGCCACGCCCATGGTCAGACCCAGCATGGTGAGCGAGGCGCGCAACTTGTGGGCGCGCAGGGCGTCGAAGCACTCGGCCAGATTGTCGCGGACAGCGAGCATGGGCGCGAAAAAACATTTCCAATGGAGCTATCCAATCCTATCAGCGTTCTTCTGAAGATCAGAACGCGCGTCGGCAGTTGACGCAGCCCCTCATAGAAACCTACGATCGTATCCGGCGGAGCGATTTGCATCTCCGCGAACTCTGCGGCAGTTCTCGGCGTCCTCGGCGTTTTAAGATTTTGGTGAGACTTGGCGCCCAAAAATCTTAAATCGCAGAGGACGCGGAGAACAGCCGCGGAGGGCGCAGAGAAAATCTGCAGGGCGTGACACTTCCGGCCGCGCTCGTCCAACGAGAGGACTTTTTATGAGCAAAATGCGGACGCTGATGATCCTTGCGGTTTGGGCATGCGCTGCTTTGACCTCCCGCGCGGCTACCGCGCCCGACCGCCAGATCGCAGTTACGATTGACGACTTGCCCGCAGGCAACGCCTACTCCATGTCCGCCGCCGACGTGACCGAGATGACAACCAGGTTGCTCGCCGCCCTCCGCCAGCAGAAGATTCTGGCAGTCGGGTTCGTCAATGAAAAAAAACTATATCGGACGGGAGAGGTGGACGAACGAATCAAGGCTCTCGACTTGTGGCTCGATGCTGGCCTTGAACTGGGAAATCACACCTTCAGCCACGTCTCGCTGAACAAGGGGGGACTGAAAGCGTTCGAAGACGACGTCATACAGGGCGAGACCGTCACCCGGATCCTGCTGGCTCAGCGCAAGATGACCTTGCGGTATTTCCGCCATCCTTTCCTCGATACCGGCCGCGACCTCAAGACTCGACGCGATGCCGAGGCGTTTCTCGGCGAACGAGGCTACCTCATCGCGCCGGTCACGCTCGATGCCTGGGATTGGGTGTTTGGGGGCATCTATGACGATGCGAAGAAGCGAGGCGACACCGCGCTGCAGCAGGAAATGGTCAGCTCTTACCTCGCTTACACCGATGTGGTATTCGCATTTTACGAGCAACTCTCAAAACAGATTGTGGGCTACGAGCCCAAGCAGATCCTGCTGCTGCATGGAAACTGGCTGGAAGCGGAGCACATCGGGGAACTTGCAGACCTGATCCGAAAAAGGGGATACCGCTTTATCACCCTCGAAGACGCTCTGAGCGATCAGGCTTACAGCCTGCCTGATACCTACGTTTCAGAGGAAGGAAGAAGCTGGCTCGATCACTGGGCGATTACGCTTGGCAAACCTCTTCAGAAATATCCCACCGTACCAGCGCCGATCATGGAACGCTACGACGCGCTGCCAAAACCTCACGTACCCTGACTCCAGCCTCGGGGAAATTGACTTGGTTTCAACAATCCTTGTGTTGTCAGGCAGCGGCCCGGAGCGCGCTCCGGGGATCCGGCAGGAAAGATCGTTCTTTGAGTCGCAAAAACTGTTCCTCGAAGTATTTCCTGGATAAGAAGGCGATTCCAACCGCGATCGCTCCAGCTATCCCGAAACGTAAACACATCAGGCTGAAGCTGCCACCAACCGCAACTACCGGATCGGGCACATACTGTGCGATCAAGTGATCCGTGAAGTCAAATGCAAGCATGTGAACTAGATAAAGTCCGTAGCTAATCTTCCCGAAAAGCTGGAGAGTGGGCCGTACTACGATCCACCTGAGATTGCCGGTTCCCAGCACAAGTGTCGAGCCCAAAACCCCAGTGAAAAACACGTTCAACACCGTGAGGCGGAAAACGCCACCCAGGAAAGTGCTCTGCAACAATATTCCGAAGGGAAACCCGCCTGCGATCAGTGCGGCGCCTGCCGCCATACAACCGATCGAAGCTCGCTTCATCCGGCTTCGTTCGGCCAACTCAGAACGGCTTAGCAGACCCAACAGAGAACCGGCAGCCAGCCCATCCGCAACCAGCCAGGTATAGCCTGCGCCGTATTGCAGTCCGAGTTTGTATGCGATTGCCCGCAGCATCGGGCAAATCACAACAATTGCAATTGCAACATAGGAGATAGTGCGGCGCGACAGTGAACGTATAACCGTCGGCCAGAGAAGGTAAAAATGTTCCTCCACCGCAAGAGACCACAGCGCCCCATATTGTGCAGGCACTCCAAAAAGGCCCGTTACATTCGACAGGTAAAAAAAACTAAGGCCAATGAACTGCCAGGAGATTTGACGGTGCTCAAAAAATCCAGTGAACGGGAGCAGGGACAGGATCAAGAGCAGTGCGTAGTAAGCCGGCAAAATGCGTAGTGCGCGGCGGGTGTAAAACCTGCGGTAATACTTTGGCAGGTGCTTGCTATCGAGCAAGATGCCGGTGATCAGGAAGCCCGACAGTACGAAGAAAAGGTTTACTCCGGCCCAGCCCGGCATAGTCGCAACCACAAAAAGGTGGGCCAGCCGAGGCATCTTTGCCGCCCCAAATTGAAAACCGAATCCATGAAAAAACAGAACCAGCAGGATCGCCACTCCGCGCAGCGAATCCAGTTCTGGCATTACGGGTCGGATCAGGTTCTCTTGGATGTTGGTCATGGGAACGCGTGCGCCTAGGCAGATTATTTGGACATTCTCGCCAGGGAACAAGTAGCAATCTCGGGGACTGCTCTTTCGGGACAATCCGAACCGCGAGAGTCCCTGATGAAACCTCGGGAGGGAACGGCGGTTCACTCGTAGCGCAGGGCAACCATGGGATCGACTCTGGCCGCGCGGCTGGCTGGGATATAGTTTGCCAGAAATGCGACCAGCGCCAGCAACGCGGTAAAAGCCGCGATGGTAAGGGGATCCGTGGCGGTGATTCCGAACAGCAAGCCGGAAATTAGTCTTGCCAGTGCCAGAGCAGCGACCAGACCCGCCATCACCCCAACCAGGGCAAGAGACATTCCCTTCCACACGATAAGCTTCATCACGTCACCACGCTGGGCGCCGAGTGCCATACGCACTCCGATTTCCCGCACCCGCTGGCTGACGAAGTAGGCCATGACTCCATAGATCCCAATCGCGGCAAGCAGCATTGCCGTGGCCGCGAAGAATCCAAGAATCTGCATGGCAAACCGGCGTGGAGCCAATGAATCGGAAATGATGCCGCGCAGTGAGCGCACCCCGAATACCGGCAAGTTCGGATCGACTGCCTGGATTTCACGGCGTACGGGTTCTTCCAGGGCTTCAGGACTAGCCGCCGTACGGACATAGACGGTCATCGTATTCGTAGCGATCTGCTTTTCGGGGAGAAACATGTGCGGCATGTAGGGAGCGTCGAGCCCATCGGTTCGGCTTCGACCCACCACGCCGACAATCCTCCGCAAAGGCTGATTGGGTCCAAATTGCAAACGGATCTGTTTTCCAATCGGGTCATCGTGGGACCAGAAGCGTTCCGACGCGGTTTGATCAATGAGCGCGACCGGTTCACCCTTCTCGTTGTCCGCCTCCGTAAAAAACCTGCCCTGGATGAGCGGGGTGCCGAGAACGTGAAAAAAATCCGGGGTCGCCGCCCCGAACTCGGCGGTTGGCGCTTCGCCTGCCCCGGCAACCCGGCCCTCGATGTTGAAGCCGGCCGGGTTGCGTCTCCCAGCAAAAGGAGTGCTCCCTCCCCCGATCGCGACTTCGTCGACTCCGGGCAAGGCGCCGACCCGGCGTAGAACCTCGCCGAGGAACACATTGAGTTTCTCCTGGGTCGGATAGGGATTGTTCTTGGGGTCGTTCGGCACCGGTAACCACATCTGGGCAGTTACCAGGTGCTCGGAGTTGAAGCCGGGTTGAACCTCCAGCACTTTCCAGAAGCTGCGCAGCAAAAGGCCGGCGCCGACCATCAGCACCAGTGAGAGCGCAAACTCACAAGCCACCAGCGCACTCAGAAAGCGGTGTTGACCCGAGCCGACGCCCACACCGCGCGCTCCCTGACTCAACTTGTCCATCAATCGCTTGTCCGACATCTGCACCGCCGGCGCCAGGCCGAACAACAACCCGGTAATGATCGAGACGGCCAATGCAAACAACAGCGCCCTCCCATTCAGGGCCACTTCGCTGAGCCGGGGAAGGTTCGATGGAACCAGCGTGAGCAGAATATTCTTGAGCAAAAAGCTCAGCGGCACGGCCAGGGCTCCGCCGCTCAGTGACAGCACGACGCTCTCGGTCAAGGTTTGCCGGACCAGCCTCCAGCCACTCGCACCCAAAGCCTGGCGGACAGCGATTTCGCGGTGACGTGACGAGGATCGCGCCAGCAGCAGGCTGGCGATGTTGACGCAGGCGATCATCAACACGACGCCGACTGCTGCCAGCAGCAGAATCAGCATCGAGCTCACATTGCCGACGACCTCGTCTTGCAGCGGGATCAGACGCGGCCTCCACCGTGCTGTTGCCGGATAGTCCGCCGGATATTGCTGGCGCAGCTGGGCCGCGAATGTGTCGAGCTTCGCCTGGGCTTGGGCCACGGACAATCCCGGCGTCAAACGCGCCATCGCGCCGTTAATGACTCTTTGCGTGCGCACTGGAGGTTTCGGAAATGGCGCAGCCGCGTATCCTGCCGCGACCCACACTTCTACATCGTGCCCGAGCGTGCGTCCGGGATGGCGAAAATCCGGCGGCATGACTCCGATGACGGTATACAGATCGGTATCGAGCCGAATGGCCTGACCCAACACATTTGGATCCGCGCCAAACATCGTGTGCCATAGACTGTCGCTGATGACCGCGCTCTCAGAAAACCCTTCGCGAGAATCGCCGTCGTTCCATACCCTGCCCATCGCCGGCCGCGCGTCCAGCAGCGTGAAGTAGTTTGTGCTCACCGCATTGGTTTCGACACGCAGCGGTTTCTCCCGTCCGGTGATATTCGCGTTGATGGGGTTGATCGCCGAGATCTGATCGAACACGCCCGAGCGCCGCTGGAAATCATCGAGTTCCGGCTGCGACATGCCTGCATCCAGCAGATTGATGCCGGGAAAGTCATCCTTCACCGCCACCAACTGCTCCGGCTGTCTGAAAGGAAGCGGCCGGAGCAGGATCGCATCCACCACCGAAAACAATGCCGTATTAGCGCCGATGCCGAGCGCCAGCGTAATAATGACCACCGCGCTAAAGCCCGGGCTTTTCCGCAGCATACGGATGCCATAGCGAAGATCATGCAGCAGAGTTTCCATCAGTCGTCCTCGTTGGGGCGGTCACGCCTCACGCAGTTAGAAAAAACTAAAAAGATTAGATCGAATCGTTCCGTCATCGATTCTCCTTCTGCTGGCCCAAAGCCCAAGCTCCTGGTCCGCAGTAAGCCAGCATCAGCAGGCCGCCCGCGATGGCCATGTTTTTGCGGAAATGGGTTTCCATCATCCCGGCCATTTGCTTCGACACTCCCCAATAATTGTGATAGATCACGGTTAACGCGACCGTATAAAGAAACATGATGAACGCGGCGGGGCGGGCCTGGTATCCGGTAATCAGGCTTATGGAGCCAACGATTTCAATGACGGCGGCGATGGCCAGCAGTACCGGGATCATGGGGAGGTGGCGCGTGCTCATGTATTCGATATTGCCCTGCCAGCTCAATACTTTCCCGAGTCCACTGGTGGCAAAGATATAAACGATGAGCAGGCGTCCGAGCAGCGGGATGACGGGATGATCGAGGAACTTCATGTGCCTCCAAAGAATGCTTGCTTAGACGGAAGCCTGCCAATGAGAGTTAGCAGCCAAGCTTTCGGCAAGGCTAGGAACATTGGCGCTCCAGTCCGCGCTCTTCTTGCACGCCGGGTGCCTGGAACCGAGCGTGCAAAATCCTGATATAGATGGTCTACACGAAAAGTGGTTAGGGGGCGATTTAGCAAGGCGTGTCCGCTTGCGGGATTCCGGTGTTCGGAAGCGTACAGGGGCGCCTCTCTTCTTTGCCGAATTACAGTGGAGGTACTGGCGCGCGGGAGCAACTAGTTTGAGAGTCAAAACAAGAAGGAGTGTGGTAGCGCTACCGGGAATCGAACCCGGGTTTGAAGATTGAGAATCTTCCGTCCTAACCCCTAGACGATAGCGCCGCCGGGTTGGTGCTGATTATAACAAAGCACGCAGGGCTGAGCGACGCTCTCAATCCGTAGCATTCGCTGGATGTTGCGTGGCATAAAATTCCTGGCTTTTTCCTTTGGAAAGTGGTGGTCCCGCCGCTTCTTCTGAATCCTGTGCGTAATTTAATTTTTATATGCTTGACAAGCTCTGCCCGGCAGTAGAACAATTCAATAGCGAACAAAAGGCGAATATTGATATCCGCCCCAGAGCCTGGTCACGGCCCTACGTTCCCTGAAATCCTGAGGTCTTCATGTCGTCTTTACCGCTTGTTTCCAACGCGGCTCCCGGCCGCTTTGCTGTCTCGGCGTGGCCCACGCTGGTTTTCCAACGCTTGTCGGCGATGCCCAAGCTGGCTGGGGTGACTCCTGCATCGCGATTGGAAGTGCGGCCTGCTCCGCAGATGGTTTCGAGCGGCGTCGGCGAGATCGATGCGTTAACCGGCGGGCTGCCGCGCGGATGCCTGACCGAGGTTTGCGGGCCAGCCTCGTCCGGACGCACCAGTGTGTTGTTGGCGGCTTTGGCGGCAGCGACCCAGCGGCAGGAAGTATGCGCTCTGGTGGATATCAGCGATGCTTTCAATCCCTGCTCGGCTGCGGCGGCGGGAGTGAATTTTGAAAAAATGCTTTGGGTGCGGTGCGGTTTTCAAAAATCAGGTTCACCACAGAGACACAGAGACACAGAGAAGAACAAAATAATAGGAAAACCAGTGGAACAGGCGTTGCGGGTTACCGATCTACTCTTACAAAGCGGCGGCTTTGGGCTGGTGATTATCGATCTTGGCGATACTCCGTTGAAAATGGCACGCCGCATTCCGTTGACCTCCTGGTTTCGTTTTCAACGTGCGGTGGAGCATACAGCCACGGTGTTGTTCGTTATCAGCCAGGTACCGTGTGCCCAGACCTGCGCCGCGCTGCTGTTGAAAGTTTCAGGAGAGAAGCTGTCAGCTCTCAGCTGTCAGCTTTCAGAAAAAACATCTCCCACTCACGCTCTGCTTCTGAATGGACTTCAGGTTCAAGGAGAACTATTGCGGTCCCGGCTGGAACGCAAACCGGCGGGATCGGTCACGTCCGCATTCACAACAAAAGTGCGAGCGGGGTGAATCGCTCAATCCATCATGCCCTTCGCCTGCATCTTCGTTCCAGATTTTCCCGTGGAAGCGCTTTTACGCGCTGAGCCGGAGTTGCGCGCGCGGTCTCTGGCTGTGCTTGAAGGCAAAGTTCCGCTGCAAAAAGTTTTTGCCGCCAATGAAAACGCGCGCCGCGCCGGGGTGAGTCCAGGAATGACTAAGTTGCAGATAGAAGCCTGCGCCGGTTTGGCGTTGCGTGTCCGTTCTCTGCCGCAAGAAGCCGCTGCCCACGCCGCCCTGCTGGATTGCGCGCAGTCGTTCTCGCCGCGAGTGGAAGCCGCGGGCTGCGACACCATTGTGTTGGATCTTGCCGGACTGCAGCCGCTTTTCGGCCCCCTGCCGGAAATTGCGCGGGCTTTGGCGCGCCGCGCTTCCGGTCTCGGACTTGAGGCCAGCGTGGCTGTAGCCGGCAATCCGGATACGGCTGTGCTGGCGGCTCGAGGATTTTCTGGCGTGACTGTGATTCATGAAGGGAAAGAAGCGGAACAGTTGGGTAGTTTGCCGGTGGAAGTTTTATTTGGAAATCCGGCTCAGGCATCCGCGCAGCTTTTGGAAACATTCAGCCGCTGGGGAATTCGCAAGCTGCGCGATCTGGCGGCATTGCCAGACGTCGCGCTGAGTGAGCGTTTGGGGCAGGCAGGAATCGATTTACAAAAACTGGCGCGCGGCACCACTTCACGCACATTGGTTCCGATCGAGCCGCCACTAATTTTCGAGGAAGTGATCGAACTCGAATATCCGCTGGTGCTGCTGGAGCCCCTGGCATTTCTGCTGCGACAGTTGTTGGAGCAACTGTGTGCTCGTCTGGAAGCGCGCGCTCTGGCGACGCAAGAACTCCGATTAGGTTTGGAGTTGGAGAATGGGTGGCAGACAGAAGAAGTGGGGACGGGCAACTCCGCCCATACCGGCAGAGCGCAAGCTCGACTTTTCCAACGCACCCTCCGGCTTCCCGTCCCCTTGCTTGACTCCAGAACTTTTCTCAAGCTGTTGCAACTTGATTTGAAGGCACATCCTCCCGGCGCTCCTATTGTCAAAATTCATCTGGCGGCAGAATCGGTGCGGCCGCGGGCGGCGCAAAACGGACTTTTTCTTCCTCCTTCACCCGAACCGGAAAAACTTGAGCTTACGCTGGCCAGGATTGCGGGCATCGTCGGCGAAGACAAAGTGGGATCCCTGGAGCTGCTGGACACGCATCGCCCCGGGGGATTTCTCATGCAGCGCTTCGCACCCGGACTATTTTCACCACAGAGACACAGAGCCACAGAGAAAACCAACAATAAAAGATCAGCAGACGCCTCTGCGCCTCTGTGTCTCTGTGGTGACGGCCTCGTCACTGCGCTGCGCATCTTCCGTCCACCTGTCGACGTTGTGGTAACCATGCAAGAAGGGAAACCTGCATCTATCAACTGCCCAAAGCGCAAAGAAATACAGGGAACAATTCTCTGGGCAGCCGGACCATGGCGCTCGTCCGGAGACTGGTGGGAGCAGGAAGGCTGGGCGCGCGACGAGTGGGACATCGCGGTGCAAGGAGAAATTGGCATCGCGTTATACCGCCTGGTCCGCGATCTGCTTGGTGCAGGGTGGTTTGTGGAAGGAACTTATGACTAGCAATCAGCATTCGGCATTCAGCATTAAAAATTCCTGTGCTGGTTTGACTGAATGCTGAATGCTGAGTGCTGAGTGCTGGTATGTATATCGAGCATCACTCCCGTTCTGCTTTCAGCTTTCTCGAAGGCGCTTCCCTGCCTGAGAACTTAGTCGCAGCCTGTGCCAACTTGAATATGCCGGCGATGGCGCTGCTCGACCGTGACGGCGTCTATGGCTCGCCGCGTTTCCACATGGCGGCAAAGAAGGCAAAGATTAAGGCGCACATTGGAGCAGAGGTAACGTGCGAACTGTTTTCACCACGGAGACACGGAGACACAGAGAAAATCAAAAATCAAAAAGCCAGAGATTCCTCTGTGTCTCTGTGTTTCTGTGGTGAATTCAGGCTTCCACTTCTCGTTTCTTCACGCCTTGGATATCAAAACCTCTGCCGCCTGATCACGAAAATGAAGCTGCGCTCAGCGAAGGGTGAAGGCGCGGTGCGAGAAGAGGAACTGCGGGAACACGCCGCCGGACTTATTTGTCTTACCGGCGATGACGATGGTCCACTGGCTCTCGCCCTCGCGCACGGTGGTCTCGAAGAGGCGCGCGGCTGCGTCGAGCGGCTGATCAACATTTTTGGACGGAACAACGTTTATGTCGAACTACAGCGTCATTTTCATCGGGAGCAGGAAGCGCGCAATCGCGCCGCCATCGAAATTGCACGCTCGCTCCAGCTTCCCGTACTCGCGACCAATGGCGTCTGTTATGCCACGGTTCGGGAGCGCGAACTTTGCGACGTGTTCACCGCCATCCGTCACCATCGCACGCTGGCTACCGCGGGGCGGCTTTTGGCGCGCAATTCCGAGCGTCATCTGAAATCGCCGCAAGAGATGCAGGCGCTGTTCGCCGATCTGCCCGAGGCGATTGCGAATACGGTGGAACTGTCTTCCCGGCTCACATTCACTTTCAAAGATCTGGGATATGAATTCCCCAAATATCCCGTCCCCGAAGGCGAAACCATGATGTCATTTCTTCGGGAGCGCACCGGGGAAGGATTTCAGCAGCGCTACAGCCGGGCGACATCAGAACTGCAGACTCGCGCGCGGCGCCAGATTGAGCGCGAACTAAAACTCATTGAGAAGCTCGACCTCGCCGGCTACTTCCTGATTGTCTGGGATCTGGTCCGCTTCTGCCGCGAACAAAACATCCTGGCGCAAGGACGAGGCTCCGCGGCCAACAGCGCGGTCTGCTATTCGCTCGGCATCACTGCGGTCGATCCCGTCGGCATGGAACTGCTCTTCGAGCGATTTCTTTCCGAGGAACGCGGCGAATGGCCCGACATTGATCTCGATCTTCCCAGCGGCGACCAGCGCGAGCGCGTGATTCAGTATTTATACAAACGCTACGGCGAACGTGGCGCGGCCATGACCGCCAACGTCATCACCTATCGCAGTCGCATGGCTTCGCGCGAAATGGGCAAGGCTCTGGGGTTTGATCCCGAGACCCTCGACAAAGTATCGGCCGCCGTTTCCACCTGGGAATATCGCGACGCCAACGACACATTCAATCATCGCTTCCGCGATGCGGGGTTGGATTTGAATCATCCACGGCTACGAAAATATTTCGAGCTGTGTGTCGCGGTGCAGGATTTGCCGCGTCATCTCGGACAGCATTCCGGCGGCATGGTGATTTGTCAGGGACAGCTCGACTCCGTCGTGCCTCTCGAACCCGCCTCGATGCCGGGCCGCGTCGTGGTTCAGTGGGACAAAGAAGATTGCGCTGACTTAGGCATCATCAAAGTGGACCTGCTTGGCTTAGGCATGATGGCCGTGCTCGAAGATTCTCTGCAGCTTATCCACAATCATCATGGCGAAGAAGTAGATCTCGCTCATCTGCCGCCCGATGATCTCACGGTGTATTCCACTCTGCAGAAGGCAGATACCATCGGCATGTTTCAGATCGAGAGCCGGGCGCAGATGTCGTGCCTGCCACGCCTGCGCCCCAAATGTTTTTACGACATCGTGGTACAAGTCGCCATCATTCGTCCGGGGCCAATCGTGGGGCAGATGGTGAATCCTTATTTGCGGCGCCGCATGGGGCGCGAGGCGGTCAACCATCTGCATCCGTCGTTAGAACCCGTGTTGGCGCGCACTCTGGGCGTGCCTTTGTTCCAGGAGCAATTGCTACGCATCGCAATGGTCGCCGCCAATTTCACGGGAGGCGAAGCTGAAGAACTGCGCCGCGCCATGGGGTTCAAGCGCTCGCAAGCCCGCATGAAAGATATCGAGGCCCGACTTCGTGCTGGCATGGAACAAAATGGCATTTCGCACGAGGCCCAGGAGCAGATTATTCTCTCCATTTCTTCGTTCGCTCTGTACGGATTCCCTGAGTCTCACGCCGCCAGCTTTGCGCTCATTGCCTACGCCAGCGCCTATTTGAAATGCCATTACCTCGCCGCCTTCACTGCTGCCCTGCTCAACAACCAGCCCATGGGCTTTTACCGTCCGGCCACGATTGTGAAAGATGCGCAGAGACACGGCCTGAAGGTGTTGCCGATCGATGTGATGAAGTCAGAATGGCAGTGCACATTGGAGCATTCAGCATTCAGCACTCAGCATTCAGCCAGTTCGGCCGTTGAGCCAGACGCTGACAATGCGGCTCTGCGTCTCGGCCTCCGCTATGCCCGTGGATTGCGTGAAGAGGCGGCCCAGTCGCTGGTCCGCCAACGCAACCTCGCTCCATTCACTTCCATTCGCGATCTTGTCCATCGTGTTCCCCAACTGCGTAAAGATGAGTTAAACACCTTGGCGGAAATTGGGGCGCTGAATTCAATCGGGAATTTACCACCGAGTCACACAGACACAGAGAAAACCAAGGAACTTAGTAAAGAATTTGCGCCAACAGTTCAATCAGCAACCAAAAATCCATCAAGAATTACCTCTGTGCCTCTGTGTCTCGGTGGTGAATTCGCTTTTCATCGCCGCGACGCTCTCTGGCAAGTCGAGCGCGCCGTCCGCCATTCCGGCCCGTTGCTCGACGAATTATCCGAGCCCGACGCCATTTCCCCGCTGCGTCCCATGAATCCGGAAGAACGCCTGGTCGCCGACTTTCGCGGCACTGGCATGACGGTCGGGCCGCACCCCATGGCTTATCACCGCGCACGAATGCAAGCGATCGGAATTCACAAAGCCAGCGAACTCGGCAATTTTCCTGACGGACAATATTTGCGCATTGCAGGATGCGTCATTTGCCGCCAGCGTCCGGGCACCGCCAAAGGGTTCGTTTTTCTCAGTATCGAGGACGAGACCGGCGTGGCCAATGCGATCGTCACGCCCGATCTGTTTCAGAAAAACCGGCTACTGCTGAGTTCCGAGCAATTTTTAATGGTGGAAGGAGTTCTGCAGAATCAAGATAATGTCATCTCCGTGAAAGCCGAACGCGTGTTGCCGTTTTCTGTCACCCGCGCCGAAACCAGTTCGCACGATTTCTACTAACCATTCCCCGCGAAATCATGTTTCAAGGAGATTAATTCTTTCCCCCTTCCTCACAAATCCACAGCTTTTCGGGTTATTATTACTACATACCACTCTACATGCATTTTGTGGGGTTTCATCAGGTTGGGCCGCAGTGTACGCGGCCAATCATAAATTATTTCAATTCATGGACTTATCAGTCCCAAGGAGCACCGATCATGGCTAAAGCAAAGACTCCCCGTCCCACTAAACCAAGCAAACAAGTTCTCACCATGCCCGAAGCTGGCTCTGTGCCTCTGGTGCGGAAGACCTCGCTGGTGAGCAGTTCCTCCGTCGACCTGGACGCTCAAATCCGCGAGCGCGCCTATGAGCTTTATCTGGAGCGGGGAAGCACCCCCGGCCACGAGAATGAGGACTGGCTCCGAGCAGAGCGCGAAGTTCTCTCCCGCGAGAACCATCAACAGACCGCATAGCGACACCCGCAGGCCCGGACAGTCCCGTCCGGGCAGAGGAGCGAAGCTCCGCAAACCTTCTCAAGGAGCATCCGATTGAGAACAGCGGAGCTCTGCGCGACGGAGAGCCCGAACACCCTGAGCCGTCAGGTTTTTGAACAATCTTGTCCGCCCGAGGCCTTGGTCCGCTCGCCCGCAGTACAACCAAAAGTCCATGTCCGGCCGCAACCAACACCGGAACGATCGTGTATGTCACTGTCAGCGTTTGTGTATATACTCGCCTGTAACGTACCGTGAAGTTTCACCGCGCTGGCACCAGGATTGCTCAACCCTTCGTCGTGGTGTCCGCCTCGGCCGCTTTCGAACCCCGGTAAGGCTCTGGAATTCAGCAGCTTTGCCCGGCTTGGTGGTTGCTTCGGTGGATCGTTTCTGAAAAAATACGGCTAGGATTCCCCCATGTCGCAAATAGGCAGTTTTGCGCTCCTGCTGGCGCTGGCCCTGAGCGCCTACTCATTTCTCGGTGGCCTGCTGGCGCTGGTCATCAAAGGCGCCGGATCCGCGCGGTTGGGGGAAACGGCACGCCGCGCAGGAGTCGCCACCTTCGCAGTGGTGTTGCTCGCAGCCGCAGTGCTGGTGATGGCCGCATTTCAGAACGACTTTTCCATCGCCTACATTTTTCATCACAGCAATCGCGAACTGCCCGCACCGTACAAGTTCGCCACGCTTTGGTCCGGACAGGAAGGATCGCTGCTGTTCTGGGCGCTGCTGCTTTCCGCCTACGGTCTGGTTCTCAGACTGCGGTATAAAACGGATGTCCGCCTGTTTGCCCATGCTTCGGTCATCATCGCCGCTGTCCAAGTATTCTTCCTGCTGCTGTTGAATTTTGCCGCGCATCCTTTCGCGGTCATGCAAGGCTCGTTGCCCCCCGACGGCAACGGACTCAACCCGCTGCTGCAGTATCCCGAGATGGTGATCCATCCGCCCATGCTGTATTTGGGATACGTCGGGTTCACGGTGCCGTTTGCTTTCGCGCTGGCCGCGCTGATCATGCGTTATCCGGGCGAGAAGTGGATCCAGATCACGCGTCGCTGGACCATGGTGACGTGGGGATTCCTGACCTGCGGAGTCTTTCTAGGCGCCCACTGGGCCTACTCGGTACTGGGGTGGGGAGGATATTGGGGATGGGATCCGGTTGAGAACGCCTCCCTGATGCCCTGGCTAACCGGCACCGCATTCCTGCACTCGGTCATGATGCAGGAAAAACGGGGCATGCTGAAGACCTGGAACATGTGGCTGATTTTTTCCACGTTCATGCTTTCGATCTTCGGTACCTTCCTGACCCGCAGCGGCGTGGTCAGTTCAGTCCATGCTTTTGCCCAGTCCTCGATCGGCGACTGGTTCGTTGCGTTTCTCGCGATCATCTTCGCGACCTGTCTGATTTTTTACGTGAAGAACCGCTCGCACCTGCGCACGGAGCACAAGCTGGAATCGCTGATCTCGCGCGAGTCCAGTTTCTTGTTCAATAATCTGCTGCTGCTGGTCGCCTGCTTCACGGTGCTGTGGGGAACGCTCTTCCCAGTGCTCTCGGAGTGGGTTCAGGGAACCAAGGTGACGGTCGGACCTCCGTTCTTCAATCGCGTCAACGTGCCGGTGGCGCTGTTGCTTCTATTGCTGACTGCAGTCGGCCCGCTGCTCGCGTGGCGCAGAACGTCTGTCGAGAGCTTGAAACGCAACTTTCTGTGGCCGGCAATTGGCGCCCTGGTCACGGGCGTGGTGCTGATTGCGTTGGGCATGAAACCGTGGAAGGACGTTTCCTACTTCTACTCGCTGATGACGATCATGTTGTCGGCCCTAGTGGCGCTGACGGTGATCTCCGAGTTCGTCCGCGGAGGCCGCGTGATCGGGCGTCACACCGGTCAGAATCTTTTCGCCTCAATGGTACAACTCGCGCACCGCAACACCCGCCGCTACGGCGGATACATCGTTCACTTCGGCGTGATCGTCATTATGATCGGATTCGCCGGGGCCGTTTTCAATCAGGACAAAGAGCAGGAAATGGGTTTTGGCGACAAGATGACCATCGGCGCTTATACTCTGGTCTGCCAGTCTTATACCCAGGACGACAATCCCAACTATGGCAGCGAGTGGGCTGTCCTGAACGTCTTCAAGGGTGGAAAGCAGATTGCCACGCTCAATCCTGAGCGGCGTTTCTACAAGGCCAGCCAGCAGACCTCCACGATGGTCGCCAATCGCTCAACCCCGCAGGAAGATCTGTACGTAGTGTATGAAGGCCAGAATCTCGATTCCGGGCGTCCCATCATCAAGGTGCATTTGAATCCTCTGGTGATGTGGATTTGGGTTGGCGTGTGGATCATCATTGCAGGCACGGTCGTGGCATTGATCCCGAACGCAATACCGGTGCGGGTCCCCGCCCCGGCGCGAATGCGGGCCGAACCGGTGGGAGCGGGTGACTGATGCGGATTGAAGCCAATGTGCCGGCAGACTCATTGTTCGTGTCATCCCGGCTCTTGTCATCCCGAGCGAAGCGAGGGATCTGGGTCCGTCGCGGTGCTGGCGAAGACCAAGATTCCTCGTCGCTTGCGCTCCTCGGAATGACAAGATGGTTTTTAAGACCAGGCGCACGACTGATCTTGCTAGCCCTGGCCGTGTTCGCACTGCTCGGCGCTGGCGACCAATCAGCTCGCGTCAACGACCTCGGCCACCGCATGATGTGCGTTTGCGGCTGCAACCAGATCCTGCTCGAATGCAATCACGTGGGCTGCGCCTACTCCGACCGCATGCGTGCCGAACTGATCGCCGCCGTCGACCGTGGCGACAACGACGACATGACCTTGCAGGTCTTCGTACAGAAGTACGGCACAACCGTGATGGCCGCGCCGACCAAAACTGGCTTCAACCGCGTGGCGTGGATCATGCCTTATCTGGTTTTGGTGCTGGGGCTGACCATGGTCACATTGATTGTGCGAGCTTGGAGATCGCGTCCGCTGGTGCTGCCAGTCGGAGCGGTTGCTGCCGTCCACGGAGCCGAGCTTGAACATTTCCGCGATCAAGCCAGGAAGGACACGGAAGTATGAGTGTCGAATTGTTGACCTGCATCCTGATCACGATCTGCGCGCTGGTCTACGTCTTTTATCTACCCGGCAAGCTCTACATGGGGCCGGAGAAAACCCGCGTCATCTACTTGCGCGAACGCAAGGAAGCGATCTACGAAAATCTTCGCGATCTGAATTTCGAATTCAAAGCCGGCAAGTTCCCGGATTCCGACTATCAAACCATGAAGACTTCTCTGGAAGAGGAAGCAGCCGCAGTACTGGCTGAGATTGGGCGCCTGGAAGAAGCCGCGGCCACTTCGTCCCACAGCGGCCGAAAAGGAGCCAGAGTTTGACACTTTCATTGCCCTTCGCGTGGGGACGGAACCTTCGGACGAGCAAGCTTCGAACCGGGCGCCCCATTTTTCGCGTTCTCTGCGAAAAGTGGAGACTTTCCATGCTGCTATGCGCCCTTTTAGTAGCGACGGCCGCATCCCAAACTCTGACCGGCATAGTCACAAACGGCACCACCAAAAAGCCTGCGGGGGGCGATGATGTCGTGCTCCTCAGTCTGGGCCAGGGGATGGAAGAGTCTGGCCGCACCCAGACCGACGCCAAGGGCAACTTCAGCCTGAAGCTCGACAATGCCACCAGCCCTCACCTGGTCCGCGTCATCCATCAGAGCGTGACTTATCACCGCATGGCTCCTCCGGGAACGACCTCGGTGGAAGTTCAGGTTTACGACGTTTCCAAGAAAGTTGAGGGCATCAGCGTAACTGCTGACGTGATGCGTTTTCAGGCGCAAGGCAGCGAGTTGCAGGGCATCCGCCTGTTCGCAGTGAACAACGCTTCCGACCCGCCGCGCACCCAGATGGGCGATGAGAACTTCGAGTTCTATCTCCCCGACGGCGCGGAAGTTGACCAGAGCATGGCAATGACGGCTGGGGGGCAACCCATCAACTCGGCTCCTGTGCCGCAGAAACAAAAGAACCGGTACGCTTTCCTGTTTCCCCTGCGCCCGGGAGAAACTCAGTTCCAGGTCAGCTACCACATGCCATACAGCGGCGAAGCCAGCTTCGATCCCAAAACTCTGTACGGCGCCCAGCATTTCGTTGTGGTGTTGCCCAAGACTATGCAGTTCTCGCCCGGGCCAGGCGCAGCCTTCCAGTCGATGCAAGACCCCCGCCAGTCAGACGCAGTCGTGCAAGTGGCTTCCAACACCACCGCCGGCCAACCCCTGGCTTTCAAGATTTCAGGCACAGGCACGATGTCTGAAGCTCAAGAGGAAACCCAGGGAGGCGGCAGCCCGGTCGGTGGCGCTCAGACCAGTGGCGCAGTGGCCGGACGCGACTCCCGTCCCGGCGGCGGACTCGGCCCGCCCATCGACGCGCCCGACCCGCTGGAAAAATATCGCTGGTACATTCTCGGAGGCTTCGCGATCGTGCTGGCCGCAGGCGCGATCTACATTGCCACCCGCTCGAAAACCGCTACAGTTCCCGACTTCGCTCCGGTGGATGTCGAACTGGCTGATCTTCCCCCCGCACCCAGGCCCAAACCGGCAGATCGCACCGCACTGCTGATGGAAGCTCTGAAAGAAGAGATCTTCCAACTCGAAGTCGAACACAAGCAAGGCCGAATCTCGGAACAGGAATACGCCAAGGCCAAGGCCGCGCTGGACCAAACCCTGGAGCGCGCAGTAAGACGAGGTGTGGTCAAAACCGCGAACTAGTGGAGGACGGGCGTCCATCCCGTCTGGGCTGGACCTCAGTTGTAGCACTTCCCGTCGCTCTTACCTGAATCCCCTGTCCCGGCGTACCATCTAATGTAGCGAGACCTTACTATGGGAAACACATTCAAAACCGCGTTCCTGCTTACCCTCCTGACGGTGCTGCTCATGTTCATCGGCCGTGCCTTCGGTGGACAGAACGGCATGCTGCTGGCGCTGGCCTTTGCGGCGGTCATGAACTTCGTCTCGTATTTCTACTCTGACAAGATTGCGCTGCGGATGTATCGCGCCCGGCCGGTAACGCGCGAGGAACTTCCGCGCGCCTACGCCGCCGTCGAACGGCTCACGCAGAAAATCGGCATTCCGATGCCGAAGATTTATGTGATTCCCAACGACTCCCCCAACGCCTTCGCCACCGGGCGCAACCCGCAACACGCCTCGGTCGCTGTGACCCAGGGCATCCTCAACCTGCTCAACGACGAGGAACTGGAAGGCGTCCTGGCGCACGAACTGGGCCACGTGAATAATCGGGACATCCTCATCAGCTCCGTGGCTGCCACGGTAGCCGGAGCCATTACCATGCTAGCCAGCATGGGCCGTTGGGCAATGATTTTTGGCGGCATGGGTAGCCGTGACGAACGCCGCGGCGGCGGTCTCGGCGCGCTCTTGATGCTGATCGTCGCGCCTATCGCAGCCTCGCTCATCCAGCTTGCGGTCTCGCGCTCTCGCGAATACCAGGCCGATGCCACGGGCGCGCACTTCACCGGCAATCCGTACGCCCTGGCCAGCGCGCTCTCAAAGCTCGATGCCTACTCGCGCCGTCTGCCCATGCAGGCCACGCCCTCGACCGCGCACCTATTCATTATTCAGCCATTCCTGGGGATGAACTTCGGCAGCCTGTTCTCGACCCATCCCCCGATCGCGAAGCGGATAGAGCGCCTGACGGGACGGCCGGCGGAGTTTATGCAGTGAGGCGAGCCATCAGCACTCAGCAATCAGCACTCAGCCAGTTCGGGTTCCAGATGCCGAGGACGCTGCACCAGGGCTGAATGCTGAGTGCTGAATGCTGAGTGCTTCTCATAACCTCCGTAACTCCGAATCCCCCATCGCCGCATAGTAGAATCCCAACAATGTCCCCTGAAACCGCCAGTGCCGTTTCGCATCGTGCGGCGCAACTGGAAAATGCCCTGCGCAAGGTGATCCGCGGCAAGGATGACATCATCCGCCTGGCGATAGTCTCCCTGATCGCTCGCGGGCATCTCCTGATCGAAGGCGTCCCCGGTGTCGGCAAAACCACCCTAGGACAAGCGCTGGCGCGGGCTCTCGATTGCACTTTTCAACGCGTGCAGTTTACCAGCGACATGCTTCCGTCCGACGTTCTGGGAATTTCGATCTACTCTGCCGTCGAGCAACAGTTTGAATTCAAACGTGGCCCAGTCTTCACCAACGTCCTGCTGGCCGACGAAATCAATCGCACCACGCCCAAGACCCAGTCCGCGCTGCTCGAAGCCATGAACGAGAGCCAGGTTACGGTGGACGCCCACTCTTACCCACTGCCGCAGCCGTTCCTGGTCATTGCCACGCAAAACCCGGTCGAACACCACGGAACTTATCCTCTGCCGGAATCCCAGCTCGATCGTTTCCTGATGCGGGTGCGGATGGGCTATCCCGACAGCAGCGCCGAACGCGAGATTCTTCGCTCAGAAGCCGGCACCAGCCAGTTGGAAGCGATGCATTCGGTGCTCAGCGGCGCGGACGTACTGGAAATGCAGCACGCGGTTACACAAGTCCGCGTGGACGAATCGCTGGTCAGCTATGCCCTCACTATTGTCAGAAAAACCCGCGAGTCGGAACAGCTCTCGCTGGGAGTTTCGCCCCGCGGTTCGCAAATGCTCTATCGCGCCGCCCAGGCCATGGCATTTCTCGATGGTCGCAGCTTCTGCACGCCGGAGGACTTCAAGCCGCTGGTCGTTCCCGTCTTTGCCCATCGCGTGGTGGTGAATGGGCTCTATTCTTCCACCCTGAAGAAGTCGGAACAGGCGGAGCAAGTCATCAAAGAGATCGTTGAAAGCACGCCCGTGCCGATGTAAGAACAGTTGTCAGTTGCCGGTTCCCAGTTCACAGCTCTCATCCTCAACGAAGTGGCGTGCTTCCCACGCTGGCATTACTGACCCGGGGCAGTCATAATGTTCCACCATGTCCTTTCTCCGTTACCTCATGCTCTTGTCGTTGATCGTCTGGATTGGCGGGCTGATATTTTTCCCTGTGGTTGCCCAGACCGCGTTTTCCGTGGTCCCGAGCCGGCATCTGGCGGGTCAGGTAGTCGGCCGTTCGCTGGGCACGTTGCATTGGATGGGATTGGTTTCAGGTGTCGTATTTCTGGCGAGTTCTTTGCTTTACAGCAAGTTGAGCGGCGGTGCTGCGCATGCCCTTGCCGCACGTCATGTCCTCATCGTGCTGATGCTTGCGCTCACACTAACGTCGCAATTCGGCATCATTCCACGGATGGACGCGCTGCGAGCCTCGATCGGCGAAATTGACTCCGTCCCGCCCAACAACCCAGCCCGCATGCAGTTCGACGCCTTGCATGTGTGGTCGACCCGAGTCGAGGGCGGCGTTCTGCTGCTCGGATTGGTAGTCGTGTATCTGACAGCGTCAGCTCTCGGCATCTAGCGTTGCCATGTCGCGCCGCTACTTTGGCGATCAGCGCTTTCATCGTTTATTCTTCACTTGCACCAGCTAAGAGCCAAGAGCTAACTGCCAAAAGCTTCTTATGAAAACTGGCATCATTGGCCTGCCTCAGGTAGGCAAGACATCTCTGTTCGGGATTCTGACCAAAGCGCGCCTCTCCGAGCAGGCTTACGCCAATCCGCGCGAAGCCCATATCGGCGTGGCCAAAGTGCCCGACGACCGCCTCGACCGCCTGGCCGCGCTTTACGATCCCAAGAAGTTGACCCACGCTTCGGTGGAATATGTGGACGTCGGCGCCATCGGCCAGGATGCCCTCAAAGAAACGGCCTACCTCGCCCATTTGCGCGGTGTGGACGCGCTTGCTCACGTCCTGCGGGCGTTTGACGATCCCGCGATCCCGCACGTCGGCGGCATCGATCCTCTGCGCGATATCAAGAAAGTCGAGTTCGACCTCATGGTCAGCGATCTCGGCCAGATCGAGAAGCGTCTCGAGCGCCTGGAAAAAGACTTGAAGAAAATGCGTACCGCCGATCTCGAAAAAGAATTCGACCTGCTAAAGCAAGCCAACGCTCATCTGGGATCGGAGCGCCCGTTGCGGGAGATGGAGATGACGCCTGAGGACAAGAAACGTCTTCGCGGCTTCATGTTTCTCAGCGAGAAGCCGATTCTTTATGTCCTGAACGTCAACGAAAGTACGCAACTCGGGAAGGACCTCGAAGGTGCGGCCAGCACATATAAGCTCACGGAAGTCTCTTCCCGCCCGAATGCCGGCGCGGCGGCGATCTGCGGGAAGGTCGAAGCCGAACTCGCGGAAATGAGTGACGCCGATGCCGCCGAATTCCTCTCCAGCTATGGCCTCACCGAGAGCGGCCTGGTTCGCCTGATCCGCACCACCTACACTCTGCTCGGCCTTATATCCTTTTTCACCGCCGGCGAGGATGAATGCCGGGCCTGGACTATCCCGGTGAACACTCGCGCACAAGACGCGGCGGGCGCGATCCATTCCGATCTGCAGAAACACTTTATCCGCGCCGAAACCATCCGCTGGGACCAACTGCTCGAAGCCGGATCAGAAGCCAACGCCCGTGCCCGCGGAACCTTGCGTCTGGAAGGGAAAGAGTACATCGTGCAGGACGGCGACGTAATGCATATCCGGCACAGTGGCTAATCAAGAACCGGGAACTGAGAACTGGTATCATCCTTCGGAAAATGCATCCCATAGTTCTCAGTCTTCTGCTGGGCCTTACTGCCGCCGCCGCCAACGTCTTCGGCGG
>Ga0207146_10084_pt2 | contig 21740 bp, 17 predicted proteins | sample Alteio_BWMinHeat_36_FD_153539 | JGI IMG/M metagenome (GOLD analysis project Ga0207146, IMG submission 153539) | Enriched cells from forest soil in Barre Woods Harvard Forest LTER site, Petersham, Massachusetts, United States -... | ecosystem: Environmental > Terrestrial > Soil > Temperate forest >...
TAGCACTGGAGCGCGCATAACCGAAGACGTTTAACGCCAGCTGCGCATAGTGGTAGGTCGGAAGCAATGGAGCTACTCTCTGCAACCAATGCGGAAGAACCTCAATCGGCATCCATAAGCCGGAGCAGAACGACATCGGCAAGTAGATAAGGTTGATGATTCCAGGCGCTGCACTGGGCGGCATCAACAGGGACAGTACCAGTCCGAAGCTGGCAAAGGGAATGGATCCGGCGACGATGACGGCGGCTAAATGCACGATTTGGAGCGACGTTGCATGTACGCCTCCGAACGTCATTCCTATTGTGACCAGAGCGGCTACAATTGCGATGCCGAAGGCCATACAGGTCAGCACTTTTGCTGCGAGGTAGGCAACTCGCGGCATGGGGCTAGCCTGTTTTACTTCAAGCCAGCCCTGCGCGCGTTCAGTGGAGATGCCGGCGCCCAGGTTGAAGAGCGCCGCCGCGATCATGCCGAAACAGCTGTATCCGGCGACAAGATACTGGGCGTAGTTGAAGCCAGATCCCGTGTTCTTGTTTGTTACGCCGAAAAGTAGATAGAACATGATGGGAAATCCCAAAGTCGCCAGAGAGAACATGCGGTTGCGCACCGCCTTGAGAAATTCATATCGGGTTTCCTTGGCGAAGATATTGACGTAGTAAGGCATGCCCAGCGTTATCGGTTGCATTGCAGCAGTGGCCATGGATTATCTCCTTATCGGCTAATTGGCTTTGGACTTTGTCAGAACGAGGAAAGCATCTTCAAGAGCGGCGGGCGAGACTTCCAGATCGCGTAGCGTTTCATCGTTCTGAATCATGACGCGAACAACGGCTTCAGGATGCGAGGCCATGATGACGAAAGCATCACGATCTTCTACAACATCGTTCACTGTAGGCAGGCGGCGCACGAACTCGATGCTGAGTTGCGTGACGCAACGGATTCTGCGTCCCGATGCCTGGCTCTTGATCTGTGCGGGAGTGCCTTGTGAGACCATCGCTCCCTTGTTTATTACGATGATCCTGCTGGCAAGCGCATCTGCCTCTTCCAGATAATGCGTGGTTAGCAAAACGCTTTTTCCCCGCGCTGACAGCAGACGTATTTGAGCCCAAAGATTTCGACGCGCCTCGATGTCCATGCCGACGGTCGGTTCGTCAAGAAAGACAAGATCGGGATCGCCGCAGAGTGCGAGGCCGAAGAGAACACGTTGTTTCTGTCCGCCGGAGAGTTTGCCGAAGAACTTGTCTTCGATGCCTTGCAACCCGGCGATGCGGAAGACCTCAGACGCCGGCAAGGGATTCGGATAGTAACTGCGGAAGAGGTCGACATGCTCTCGCACGCGAAGATTTTCCGGAACCTTGGCTACCTGCAGCATGGCGCCGATCCGTGTGCGTGCCGACGAGTTGCGGGGATCGCGGCCGAGCACGCGAACACTTCCGGAAGTAGGTGAGATCAGCCCAAGCAGCAGGCGGATCGCTGTCGTTTTGCCCGCTCCATTCGGCCCCAGAAGCGAGACAATCTCGCCGGGATGAATCTCAAACGAAAAATTATCGAGCGCTGTGTTCGCGCCGTATCGTTTGGTAACAGAATGCAGCCGCGCCACAGGGTTGTTGAAGCTGGGATATTCGATCGGTTCGCTGACGAGGTCCGGGATCAATACGCTTGCCGGCATCTTGCCTCCTGAGACTTACAGAAGACAGCATGCGGGATTTTCCAGATGGAAAGCAGTGGATTGTGTCACGAATCGAATGTGACAGATGTCATATCGGCGAAGTGCCTACAGGCTTCCATTCCATTTCGAGCAAACCCGGAAGACCGACAAGCTCGTCGAGGACTGCTGGATTCTGACTCGCTTCTTTGTTGGAACGCCAGCGGACTTCGCAATCAAATTTCTTTTGGCGTTCGGAGAACAAATACGCAACCGAAACGGTTCTGACATGGACCTTCGCGCTTTCTAATAAATCGCGGAGTGTTTTTTCCGAGATACCGTCTTCAGTAAAGGTCAAAATTAGAGTTGCTCGTTGCAGTTCATCCAATCTGGTTTCTGTCCAGCGTAACGTGGACAACACGAGAAAACCGAGCACCGCAGCCGTCGAACCGAGGATGAGCTGTCCTCCGCCAAAGCAGAGTCCAACCACTGTTGAGAACCACATGGTCGCCGCTGTTGTCACTCCTGTGACCATATCGTTCTTGCGAACAATTGCGCCTGCTCCGATAAAACCAACGCCGGTAAGAATGCCAAGCGGGAGCCGCATCAAATCCATGACTGTGTAGGAATCGTGCGGCTTGCCATTCGTCGGCAGCAGCAGGTTCATCTGAATCATGGCGATGGAGGCGGCAAGCATGACCAGCAACGTGGTTCGCAGACCGGCAGGATGTCCGCGTTTGCTGCGGTTTATGCCGAGCAATGCTCCTGCAATCACAGTGAGCGAGATGCGTAACGCTATCGTCTGCCAGGTGATCTCAACGGGCATAGGGGCGTCCTTTCGAATCGCTTTGATTCGATGAAAGCGATTCAAAAAGGGGTGGCTAGAGCCTGATAGGAGAACTCAAAAATTGTGCTTCCAGAGAGCCGCTCCGCCCAGCAATCCGTCTTCGTTCGAAATTACTTCGATGTTTTCCCCAAGCTTGAAACTGATTTCCTTGGCATTCCCGCCGCCGAGATAGAGCTTGTCCCAGTTGAAGGTCGAGGCAGTCTGCTGAATCGCCTCGGCCAGTAGTTTGTTCCAGCGTTTCGCGCCGTGCTTCTTCAAGCCGCGTTTCCCCAGGAAGTCTTCGTATGTCTTGTCCTTTATCCAGGGATGGTGCGCCAGCTCAAGGCCGGGACAGAGATGGCCTTCGGTGTAGATGGCCGAGCCCAGGCCGGTGCCGAGGGTGAGAATCATTTCGACGCCCTTGCCGCGTATGGCGGCATAGCCTTGCACGGCAGCATCATTCGCAACGCGCACGGGTCTCTTCCAGCGCTTCTCCAATTCGGACTGAAGACGAAACTCGACCCATTTAGGGTGAAGATTGACGGCAGTATAGATGATGCCGTGCTTTACCACTCCGGGAAAGCCGACGGAGACGCGATCGAACTTTGGGACTTGCGCTTTCAGCTTTTCAACAGCAGCCAGTACACGGGCCGGTGTGGGGTTCACCGGAGTGGGAGTGCGGAGACGTTCGGTGAGCGGCTTGCCTTGAGCATCGAGGATCATGATTTTGACGCCGGTGCCGCCGACATCGATGCAGAGAGTGTTTAGAGGTTTTTCGGAGGTTTTCACAGCCATACGAAAGCAATATACCTCGCAGAAACAGAATGTGGCTAAGAGTGAATATATTCAATTGCCCGATCGACGAGATTATCGACGCCGGACGAAGTGTCAAGGTCGAGCTTCGGACGCAGGATCGGCTCGAATTTTGCTTTTACCTGACGGTATAGCTCGATATCGCGGTCGCGCCCCGGATGATCTGGATCGACGACACGCAGCCGGGCTGCCGCGACCTTGTCGGAGCAGATCAGATGCAGGATGCGCTGCGATGCTCGAGCTTTCGACGCTGCATCCAACGCTTCGGCGAGTTGCGCGGCGCTGGAAAAAGTGCGCCCGTCGATGAGGATGAAGTCTGCAAGCCTATGACGCGTCAGATAGCCTGCAGCATCGTAGATCACGCGCATGCACAGGTCGTTCTGCTCTGCGGTGTAATCCGTCATTGCGCCGGGGAAGAGAGTGGCTCGCACCGTGTCTTTATCGAGGATGACGCACTTCTCGAGCCGCTTTGCCAGTGCCCGGGCCAGGGTACTTTTTCCGGTGGCTGGCAGGCCGGCGAGGAAGATCCATGTCGTCGGCTTGATGGCAATGTGATGCGTCATGGTGCGATGGTCCGGCCTCACCAGTGTAGCTGTTGCTACAACTGACGCAGCGCGGACCGGGCTCGCAAGGTGAGCTCTCAATTCGTTTGACTTATGGAATGCCCGGGACGATGGGCAGGCTTATTGATCGCGCAGGGTCTTCATCGGTTCGAGACGTGAGGCGCGCCATGCTGGATTCACTCGGCTCGTCGCTTTTGGTTACGGGCCTGCCTTCGATGCTGAAGGAGACAGAGGCTGGCTGTCAGAAAGCGGCAGAGGCGAAGCGCATGGCGGCAGTTCATAAGGGGCTAATATCTCGGTAGTATGAAAGTATGTCCTGGGCCATGCCATTCGTAGAGGTAAGTGGCTGATGAGGCGTGGTTTACGTGAAAGGGCACAGGTGTCGCGGGCATAGAAGGCGTTCGGTTTTGAAATCGGAGTGACCGGAAATGAAGGGTTGCGCCGCTCATAACCTCACGGCTGTCCACGCGAAAAATGCGCCTGAATTCTCAGAAGGGCGTAGGCTCGTCGAAATTGGAGCAGTCGCAGAAAAGGAGGCGCTTTGATTCCATCAAAATGGCGCGGCGGCGGGCGCATCCAGAATCCGAACGCATAGGCTGACAAAAAGGAGCATACTAACGTCTATAGGGACAGGGTGAATTGGATTCCGTCTGCATCCGGTTCTTAGGGGAGTGCTGTATGGCCACGATCTTGACGAAAAAGAGGGTCGCTCCGCAGTTATTGCTGGCTGCCAGTCTGGCGCTGGCTCCGGTGGCGTTTGCACAGAGTACGACGCAGAGCAACTCGAATGGGAGTCAGACGCCAACAAGCGCGCCTGCGCCTCAATCGGGCACAAGCCAGCAGCCTTCTGTTCCACCAACTTCTACGTCTGCGCCCACATCATCGCCGCAGACCAAACCTGACGCCAGCCCATCGACACCGTCGCAGACGCCACCCCAGCCTGATGCTGCAAACGCAGGCGCTCCGTCCGCGAACACCCCTCCGCCGAACACAGAGCCAGCACAGGTTCATGTAAAACAAGGCAGTGTTGAAGACGTTAATGCCGTAGGCACGCGCAATATTGGTGGACGCGGTGTCGGGAACTGGTACTCGACTGAGGGCGAGATCAAGATGGGCAAGCAGTACGCAGACCAGATTGAGAAGAGCACGAAGTTGATCAACGATCCGGTGGTGACGGAATACGTCAACCGTATCGGCCAGAACATCGTGAAAAACTCGGACTGCAAGGTACCGTTCACGATCAAAGTCATCGACACGGACGAGATCAACGCCATGGCGCTGCCTGGCGGATTTTTCTATGTGAATTCAGGCCTGATTCTGGCGGCGGACGAAGAGGCGGAGCTTGCCGGAGTGATGGCGCACGAAACGGCCCACGTATGCGCGCATCATGCGGCGCGTGAAATGACCCGTATGAATTATGTGCAATTGGGGTCAATTCCCCTGATCATGATGACGGGTTACAGCTGGACCGGATACGGTATCTACGAAGCGATCAACATCGCCATTCCCATGACCTTTCTGATGTTCTCGCGCGAGTTCGAAGGGCAGGCGGATTACTTAGGCGTGCAATACATGTACCGGGCCGGATATGATCCGCAGGCGTTTGTGACCTTCTTTGAGAAGATACAAAACCTCGAAAAGCAGAAACCGGGAGCTGTGGCCAAGGCATTCTCGAATCATCCTCAGACGCCGGACCGCATTGCGCACACCCAGGAAGAGATCGCGAAGATTCTGCCCGCGAAGGACGAATATCTTGTGACCACGTCAGAGTTCGATGACGTAAAGGCACGGCTCGCGCGTATCGAGAACAAACGTAAACTCATGGATCCAAAGAGCGGCAAGCCGACCTTACGGCGTGCGAGCACGAGCGATCCGAACGCCGACCCAAATGCACCGCAGAATGGCGACGATCGTCCAACGTTGCACAGACGTGAAGACAACAATTAGGGCCTGAACAGGCCCTAAACAGTTTGCGTTTTTGCCTCTTTCGAAATGCTCACGAGAGGCGCTGCAAAAGTCAGCAGTGTGCAAAGCCCAATCATCACAACAAAGATGCGGCTAACCCCGGCAACCTGGCCTACAAAGCCGAGAACTGGCGGTCCGGCGAGCAGTCCTGCGTAGCCGATGCCTACTGTCGTTGCAATGCCTGCTCCCGGCAGTACTCCAGGAATTTTTCCCGCAGCGCGATAGAGCACGGGTGAGGCATTGGCAAGGCCGAGTCCTAGAAGAGCAAACCCGGCAATCGTGAGAGGCAATTGGGGACACAGCAACACAGCAAGCAGCCCGGCGATTCCCAGCAACCCACCAATACGGAGCGCCCGCATTTCTCCCAGGCGGGCGACTGAAAAGTCACCTGTGAGGCGGCCCGTGACCATGGCCGCGGAGAATGCCGTGAACCCATACCCGACAACGCCTGGTCCCAGCCCGCGAATAACGCGTAGAAAAATGCCGCTCCAGTCTGCGACTGCTCCTTCAGAAACCATCGTCGAGAAGGCAAGAATTCCAAGCATCAGCAGGCGGCCATTCGGACGCAAGGCGTGTACCTGGGCATGGGTGTGCTCAAGTCCGCGCGGCAGCAGGAATTGACCGGCAACGAATGCTGTGACGAGAAGTAGAGTGGATGTAATAAGCACCACGCTGCGAGAGGCGATGCCGCGAGAAAGAGCGGCACTGGCGATGGCAGAGCCTGCCACTCCCCCGAGGCTGTAAAGGGCATGAAAGAGCGAGATAGTGCGACGGCCCAGATGCTCCTCGACCAGAACACCGTGCGAGTTCATCGCCACGTCCGTGGCTGCTCCCGCCATGCCGAAGAAAAGCAAGGAAGTCGCCATAAGGAGTGCCGTGGGTGAAAGCACTGCAGCGCTTAACGCAAGAGGGAAGAGCGCCGCAGCCGCTGTGCAGACGGTACGGCTGCCGTAGCGGCTGATCGCCATGCCCGCAAGCGGCATGGCGATGACTGAGCCAAGGCCGGCGGCTAGCAGAACCGCTCCCAGCTGCGCGGGATTGAGGCCGAGCTCACGCGCGCGATCAGGCACATTCGGCACCCATGCGCCGATTGTGCTCCCATTCGTGAAGAAGAAAATAGCAACTGCCCAGCGTGCATGCCGAACAGCAGCGATTGGATGGCTCAAGCTCGATTCGCCCTCATGGAGTCATAACTCCCTTCATACACTATGCCGGTTCCAGGTGCTGTCCTGTGGATACAGTGGCGCCATCAAGAAGGCGGCGTAATTCGGCGGTAAGAACCTCGGGCGGGACGGGCTTGTAGAGGAACGATGTCTGCATATCGTTGGTCACATCCTTCGGATCGGCGTCTATATGACCACTGACCAGCAGAGCCTTTAACTCTGGACGCAAACGGCGCAGGTTGGCAATTACGTCCTGCCCGCTCATCTTTGGCATGATGGCGTCGCTGATGACAACATCAATCTCGGGAAGAATTTCCTGACCTGTCGCCAGGCCTTCCATACCATTGGCAGCCTGCACGACGCGGTAACCGCATGCTTCGAGCGTATGGGCGAGCAGATAGCGGATATTCGAGTCGTCTTCAATGAGCAGGATCGTCTCGTTGCCTCTTTGAGAAGAGTTTCTTTGCTTCGGCTGAGGATCTGTCATTTGTGTCTGGTTCGCAATAGGGAGTGAAATGATAAAAGCGGAGCCGACGCCTTCTGTCGATTTCACGGAGATATTTCCGCCAGCCTCGCGAATGATGCCGTAGACAGTAGCAAGCCCTAGACCGGTGCCCTTGCCCTCTTCCTTTGTGGTGAAAAATGGCTCGAAAAGCCGCTCTCTCACTTCAGCAGGCATGCCGCAGCCTGTGTCCTGAACGGTAATCAGCACGTTGCGATGTTCGACGCTCGTTTTAATCGTGAGCACACCGCCGCGCGGCATGGCGTCGCGGGCATTGACGACCAGATTGAGCAGCACCTGGCTGAAACGATGCGGATCAATTTCGATGCATGCGTTCTCGGCCACTGGATACATTTCGAGAAAAATAGTATCGCTTACCAGCCGGCGAAGCATGGTTTCGTCATCGCGAAGCAGATCATCGGCGCGGACGATTCGCGGCAGGCTGACTTGCTTGCGGCTGAATGCGAGCAATTGCTGCGTGAGCCGCGCCGCTCGTTCACCGGCGCGATGGATCTCTCCCGACATGTGACCAAGGCGCTCGTTTCCGTCCAGTTCGTGCTGCAAAATGCGCGCATAGCCATTTATGACGGAAAGAATGTTGTTGAAGTCGTGCGCGATGCCGCCGGCAAGCCGCCCGATGGCTTCCATCTTCTGTGCATGGCGGAATTGCTCCTCGAGCGCGCGGCGTTCGGTAATGTCATGCAGCAGGAGGATCACTCCACAGATACGATTCTGCTGGTCAGTGTCCGGGGTATACGTGGCTTCGATGGTGCGCTTTTTGTTGTGAATCAGAATTGTTTTTTCAAAACGAGCAGGCGTTCCTTGTGATGCCATCGTCCATGCGCGACGCACATCCGCTTCGTACTGTTTTCCATCACCCCGCAGGACGAAGAATTCGAAATCCTGCATGACGACTTCCTCGCGCGGTATATCGAACCACTCCTCAAACGCGCGGTTGGCGCGACGGCATTTCCCCTGTATGTCGACATAGAGGAGAGCGACGGGCAACTGATCGGTAAGCGCACGCAATTCGGCTTCGCTCATGCGCAGGACATCTGCGGCCTGACGTTGCTTGGTTATATCGTCGGTCGTGCCAACTGAAGCAGCCGGATTGCCGTCTGCATCGCAAACCACGGTGGAGCGGCCGTGCATCCAGCGGACTTCTCCAGAAGGCAGCAAGATGCGAAAGATATGCTCATAGGAATGCGCTGCCGCATTCGCGGCCTGCCAGCCTTCCATCAGGGCTGGCAGGTCATCCGGGTGCACGCGACGCTGCCAGCCATTGCCATACATTTCCTCTTCTGTCATATCCCATGAGCGTGCGAGTACAGGGTTGGCATAGAGCACATAGCCATCGATCCGGGCCTGAAATACGCCTGCGGGGCTCGACGCGCACAGTCCACGAAACACCTCCTCGCTTTGTCTGAGCGCCTCGGTCGTTCGCATCAGGTCTGTGATGTCATTGACGGTAACCAGGCGGGCGGTCCGAGAGGCGAATTCGGTCGGATACGAGGTGACGTGAACGAGATGTTCCGAGCCATCTTTGTAGTGATGTACCCACGGCCCGGATGCCTGCTGCACACCACCTTGCTTTGCTTTTAAACGCGCCGCTTCCGCATCAGCCTCGGGCCGGATATCGAGTATGGTCATTGTCAGGAATTCTTCGCGCGACCAGCCATAGCATTCAATTGCCGATTGATTTACATCCAGAAAGCGCAGAGTTTCCGCATCATAAATCCACATCGGGTTAGGACTCTTCTGGAAGAGATCCATGAAGCCTCTCACGCACTGATATTCATGGACGCGGCGTCACTATGAAATCAACAAGGATTGTGTGTAAATCAAAACTGACTGTAACACGACGCCGCAAAGCGGGAAATGGGGCGACCCTTGCAGTTCTGCCGTCTATTGCCCGTCCTTTCTCTTTATCCGCGCCCAAGTGTAACGAGTGAATGGATTTATTCGATACCAAGACGGTGTTGCATCTGCTCCAGCGTATAACCCTTCGTTTCCGGATAAATAAACAGAACAACGAAGAATTGCAGCACCATCATTGCGGCAAAGAAAATGAAGGGCGCTCCGGCGGAATATCTGGCGAGCAGCGGAAACGTGCCGGAGATGACCGCATTCATGATCCAGTGCGAGGAGCTGCCGAGACTCTGCCCTTTTGATCGGACGCGCGTAGGGAAAACCTCACTTATGTAGACCCAGATAACCGAGCCCTGCGAAATGGCAAAGAAGAAGATGTAGCCGACAAGCAGCCACAGAAGAGAGGATTGATGCCGCTGCATAAAAAAGATCGAGGCTACGCCTATGAGGCACGCGGCCGTGCCTACGGAGCCGATGAGCAGCAGCGTCTTACGGCCGATCTTATCAATAACCGTCATGGCCAAAAGTGTTGCGAAAAGATTCATCGCACCCACAAGAACGGCCTGCAAATCGCCGGACATGGCGCTGAACCCGGCTGCCTGAAAAATATCGTTCAGGTAATAAAGGATGGCGTTGATGCCCGCCAGCTGATTGAACATGCCGATCGAGATGGCAAGAAAAATAGGGAGCCGGTACTTGTATTGAAAGAGCGGTTCGGTTTTAGCGCTGCGTTCCAGGTGAATCGAGTCGACAATTTCGCGCAATTCCGCTTCCGAGTCGGGTGAACCCATCATCTGCAGGACGGAGCGCGCTTCATCGATCCGGTTCTGCGTGACCAGCCAGCGGGAGCTGCGGGGGATGCCGAAGAGCATGATAAGAAACAGAATGGCCGGCGCCGCTGCCACGCCAAGCTGCCAGCGCCACTCCAGAACTCCCAGGCCAAGGCGGGCGATGAAGAAGTTGGAAGCATACGCCAGCAGAATGCCGATGACGATGTTGATTTGGAAAAGCCCGACGAGGCGTCCGCGCCATTTTGCCGGTGCAATCTCGGCAATATAGACCGGTCCCAGGACGGAAGAGCCGCCGATTCCAAGTCCGCCGATAAAGCGGAATACAACAAGAGCCGACCAATTCCACGAGAAGGCACAGCCCAGCGCCGAAATGACGTAGAGCACGGCCATGATGCGGAGTGTTTCGCGACCGCCTAGTTTTTGTCCGATGGCTCCGGCGGACATGGCGCCGATGACTGTGCCCCAGAGAGCGATGGAAACAGTCAAGCCAAGAGCGGCTGGCGAGAGATGAAAGATGTCAGTGAGCTGGTGCGTGGTGCCGGCAATCACGGCGGTATCGAAGCCAAAAAGAAGGCCACCGAGAGCGCCTACAATCGTGCTCTTAAAGAGGTAGAAGTTCAATCGCATAGGTGCGTCCAGGTAAGAAAAATGGCGGTCTCGTCATCGAGGGGCGGTCTTTGGTGTGTCTGTAGTGCTTTTGTCCGAAAAGGTATAGGGAAGAATGCAGGCCCCAAGCAGCCCGGAATCCGCTCCTAGTTCCGCGGCAATAATACGCGTGCCAGCATCCGCATTACCATTCAGAACTGCGCTGCCGGGTTTGGTAAGCCTGTAGACATAGCTGCGATAGCGTACTTCCGCAAACATGGCTGGAGAGAAGAGATCCCATGCGTTAGCTAATCCACCGCCCACGACATAGAGAGGCAGATTGAGCGTGTTCACGAGGTCGCCTATACCAATACCCAGAACACGGCCAAGGTCATCGAAGATGCGCTGGGCGTCGGCGGCTCCATTCTCCGCCAGGTCTGAAAGATCGCGCGTGGTGAAGTCGGGATTTGCTGCGCAGAGCGCTGCAATGGCAGGTGCCTTACCCGATGAAGCCGCTTCGAGGGCGATGCGGCGCAGAGCGGTGGCGGAGGCGTACATTTCAAGACAGCCATTGCTGCCGCATCCGCATGCCGGACCATCGGGCCATATATTGAGATGGCCTGCCTCGCCGGCCATGCCGTGTGCTCCGTGCCAGACTTTTCCATCCAGAATGATGCCGTTGCCGATGCCGGTGCCGAGCGTAAGCATGCAAAGCGAATCGATACCAAGTGTACGGCCACTGCCCAGAAGACATTCCGCCAGAGCGGCGAGATTTGCATCACTTTCGAGCGCGACCGGCATACCCAGACAGGCTTCTACCTCGGCGCGCAGATCGAAGCCATCCCAGCCGGGAAGATTGGGCGGGTTATGCAGCCGGCCCGCAGGTAGCTCGAGTGGTCCGGGCGTACCGATACCGACTCCAATGAGTTCATGCTGTGGGGAATAGTTATCGCTCAGTTTACGGATGCCATGGCACATGTCTTCGATGACAGCGTGCCGTCCTGCCGCCAATCGTGTGGGCAACAGAATCGTTTCCAGCAAGCCGGACGCACGCGTGTATGCGGCGATGCGCAGATTTGTTCCGCCTAGATCCACTCCAACCGAAAAAGAGCTCATATGCAGCTAAATCTCAAAAACCGGATGCCGCCATCGCAGCGAAGTTGCAAGCTGGACATTGGAAAACGATGCCCAAGGAGAAAGTCAATCTGTAACTGGAGTGAGCGATGCATTGGAATCCAATCACCTATAACCCTTTGCAATATACACGAAAAAAGTAGGAGTGGAAACGATTCCATTTAGTATGGTAGCGTTTCCTTGAATAGCCGGGCATTAGATAGACGGATAGGTCCTGAAGTTTGTTTCTAAGTGCTTGTGGGATTGCATCCACAGGAGTTTCTGAGGACAAGCCTGGTCTCTAGCTTCACCATGTCCTGGCGTTTTCTGGCGAGCTGATGCTTGCCCTTTTTGGTGGGCAGCAGCTGCTCGAACAGGATCTCGGTCGCGATGCGGCCCATGTCTTCAATCGGCTGCTGAATTACGCTGATCGATGGCCGCAGTGTCGATGCCAATTCAAAGTCATCGAAGCCAAGCAGCGCGATCGATTTTGGAACCGATACTCTCAGCTTCTGCAGTGTTTCGAACGCAAAGATCGTGATGCTGTTCTTCAACGTGAAAATCGCATCGGGCGGTTGGGAAGCGGCGAGATAACTCTCGATGGCATACTCAGCTGATTTGTAATCCTTCACCGACATATCGACGATGGCCGGCAGGCCGACATCCTCAATCGCATGCCGATATCCGCGAAGACGTTCGCGCATGGTATAGAGCGTGGTTTCGCCGCCCAGGCATAGGATGCGCTTATATCCGTGTTCGATCAGGTGCTCGGTGGCAATGCGCGCGCCCTTGTAATTGTCGGCGACCACGCTGGGAATGCCAGTCTTTGCAATCGGGCGATCGAAGCTGACGACGGGCGTCGAGATCCTGCCGAGAAATTCTGACAGCGTATCGCTTTGATAGTTTGCCGGTGCAAGCAGCAGGCCATCCGTTCGATGGCGCATGAGCACATTGAGGTTTTCCATCTCGATGTGCGGATCGTTATTTGTAACCGTGACGATGAGCAGGGAATCATGAGCCCGCGCGATTTCCTGTGCGGCTTCGGCGCAGCTGGAAAAAAAGGAGTCGGCGATGCTGGGAATGACCAGGCCGATGGTCTTGGTGCGCTCGCCCTTGAGGATACGCGCTGCCTGGTTCGGCATATAGCCAAGCTGTTCGATGACGGAACGAACACGATTCAAAGTGCGTGGGCTCACGCGATGCCCACCGTTAATAACTCGGGAGACTGTGGTAGTGCCGACTCCGGCCTTGCGTGCTACATCAGCGAGTGTGGGATGCGAACCAGATTTGGTCATCGTTAGCTTAAGTGCAAGTGTACGGCTTATTTAAGGCTTGCACCAGTATTCAGGCAGTCTCTGGCACTGTCAACGTTCCGGAGCGATCGGTGGAGACCGTCTTGGCAGAGAAAATCTTTGTCGCGCCTTCGCGTAACGGAAGCATGCGGCTGCCGATTCCGTCATTGTCAGCGGCGGCTAACAGACGCGGCAATGGCTCGCTCATGGGTTCGGCGGAAAGGCAGAATGTGCCATAGTGCATGGGGATCATCATGTCAGCGCGAAGATCAATGAAGCCCTGCAGTGCATCCTCAGGACTGGTATGCACAGAGCGGAATCCGTCAGGCGAATAGGCGCCGATAGGCAGCAGGGCGACCTGTGGCGCGAGGCGCTCGCCGATTTCGCGAAAGCCTGCAAAATATCCTGTGTCTCCGGAGTGATAGAGCGATTGCGCGCCATGACGCAGTACGTAACCGCCAAACCCACGATGTGTATCGGTCATTTTGCGGGCGCCCCAATGTTTTGCCGGAGTCGACGTGATTTCAACATTGCCAATGCGAAGAGACTGCCACCACTGCAATGACTCAACGCGCGCGAAGCCGAGGTCCTGTACCAGGTCGGCGACGTTCCAGGGCACGACGGCGACCGGAGATTTGCCGCTGAGTTCGCGCGTGTGCCGGATAATTTTCCGCAGCGAGGGAAGATTCAGGTGATCCATATGAGCATGCGTCAACAGAACAGCATCGATGGGCGGCAGATTTTTCAACGCAACACCAGGGCGCCGCACTCTATGCAGGACGATCAGCCAGTTGGCGAAAACCGGATCGACGAGCAGGTTGAGTCCACCCATCTGGATCAGGAATGTGGAATGGCCGATAAATGTCACGCCAAGCTCACTGGCGTCAGTGAGCACAGGCTTGTGCTGCTCGCCTTCCATGGGGCGAAAGGCGGAACGGGCAATCAAGTTAAGAACAAAGCTGAGTTTGGGGCCGGATGACCTGCGTTTTACCACGGAATCTCCTTTTATAGAGATTCCGTGACGCGATCATTCGATGCGGGAAGTGTAGAGGTTCGCCGCGTTTTCTCTCCGTTACGGCTGCTTTTGCGCGTCTGCCCGAGCCACGGCTGCTTCCGCAGCCTGAAATCCGATTTTGGAGTGGGTTCCGTCGCAGAATGGTTTGTTGGTGGAACCTCCGCAGCGGCAAAGCGAGAAGGCGGGTTTACCGGTCAGGTCCCATTCTTTCCCGTCGGCGTCGAGTAATTTACATGGGCCTTCCACGCGGAAAGGTCCGTTGGGACGCACGGTGATTTTCACTTCATTTTCAGACATTCGGTTTTAGCTCCTCAAGAGATAAGGCTCGTTTCCGAGTGTAGCAGCCCACGCGCTGCCGGAACCGGCCCTTTCTTGCGTGGTTCTTTCTCATGTACTCTTCATTTAGATATCGTTATCAAAACTGAAATTTGTCAGTGAAATTTCCCTGGGGTGTGTGAATGTTGCGTCGCTGCGTTGTGCTTTTTGTGAGTTGCATGGGTCTGCTTGGAGTTCCGTCGCTGTTGGGGCAACAGCGGCAATCAGTTGAACTGAATACCGGATGGGAGTTCCGGCAGCTCGCGCCCGACGCGGCTACGCCTGTAGAGTGGCATCCGGGAAAAGTGCCCGGAGATGTGCATCTCGATCTGCTCGACAATAAGCTGATTCCCGATCCGTACTATCGCGATAACGAGGCAAAGCTGCAATGGATCGAGAATGCAGACTGGGAATATCGCACGACGCTGCAGGTTTCACCGGAAACACTAAGCCATCAGCATGTCGAGCTGGTTTTTGAAGGGCTCGATTCCGCGGCCGATGTGTACGTGAACGATCAGAAAGTAATGACGGCTGACAATGCCTTCCGCAAATGGCGGGTGGACGTGAAGCCGCAGCTCAAGGCGGGTGCGAATCAGGTGCGCGTTGTTTTTCTTTCGCCGATCAAGGCAGCTGCGAAAGTAGCGGCGAAAGATCCGTGGCAGGCGCGCACAAAGACGGATGAGAAAACCTATATCCGCAAGCCCGCTTATGAGTATGGATGGGATTGGGGACCGCGCTTTGTGACCAGCGGCATCTGGCGGCCCGCTCATCTGGAGACGTGGGATGCGGCACGCATCGAGAATGTCTACATCCATCAATTGGACATTAGCCAGCCGCTGGCTCGGGTGAATGTGGAAGCCGACGTAGTCGCATCGCAGGATGGGCCGGCAAAACTGACAGTAAGTTATGGACTGAACGGCAAGAATAAGGATGCCAGCCAGAATGTCTTTCTGCGGGCGGGAATGAATCACCTCACTCTTCCCCTTGAGATCGACAGACCGGAGCTCTGGTATCCGGCAGGTTACGGCGCACAACCGATCTATCAGTTCCACGTGCGAATTGGCAGTGGCAAAACCGTAGCCGACGAAGCAACCGCCAAGGCAGGCCTGCGCTCGATTGTGCTTCGCCGCGATCGCGATCAGTGGGGGCGGTCGTTCGAGTTCATCGTGAACGGAATTCCTGTCTACGGCAAGGGCGCGGATGTGATCCCGTTCGATAGCTTCCCCAGCCGCGTCACCACCGCGCAATACCGCTCCGTGCTTGAGTCCGCGCGCGACGCCAACATGAACATGATCCGCCATTGGGGCGGAGGCTACTACGAGACGCAGGAATTCTACGACATCTGCGATGAACTCGGCATCATGATCTGGCAGGACTTCATGTTCGGCAATGACTGGCAGCCAGGCACCTACGACTTCAAGCAGCAGGTGGAAGAAGAAGTACGTTACCAGATCGAGCAGTTGCGCAATCATCCCAGCATCGTTTTATGGTCCGGAAACAATGAGACGGAGCTGGCCTTTCATTGGGCCGGACGCGATCAGCTTCCGCAGGACGTGCGTTTGCGCATGTGGCAGGACTATCTGACCGTCTTCAGCGGAGTCATTGCTCGCAGTGTGGCCGAATTAAATCCGGAGACGCCCTACTGGCCCAGCTCGCCCAGTTCCGATTACGAAGATCAGACGCCCGAATACCAGTCAGGCGACCTGCATGAGTGGAACGTGTGGCACGGGCGCGTGAATTTTGATGAATATGAGACGCATTTCCCGCGCTTCATGACCGAGTATGGTTTCCAATCCTTCCCGGAGATGCGCACGATCGAAGCCTTCACCAAGCCGGAAGACCGTGCGAGCATCTTCACTCCAGTGATGCTCGTCCACCAGAAGAATAATGAAGGCAACTCGATCATTCACGACTACATGCTGCGCTATTACGGCGAGCCGAAGGATTTCAGCTCGTTCTTGTATGCGAGCCAGGTATTGCAGGCTGAGGGAATCAAGACAGGTGCGGAACATCTGCGGCGCATCCGTCCACGCAATATGGGAGGCATCTATTGGCAGCTGAATGATTGCTGGCCGGTGGCCTCCTGGTCGAGCCTCGATTACTACGGCCGCTGGAAGGCGCTTCAATATTACGCGAAGCGCTTCTACGCGCCGCTGCTGGTTTCGCCGCATCTGGAAGACGGCAAGCTGGCCGTGTATGTCGTCTCGGATAAAACTTCGCCAACGAATGCGCATCTGCGACTGCGGATCATGGACCTGCAAGGCAAAACGTTGCGGCAGGAGCAGCAGGATCTGACGATTCCGGCGGGTTCGAGCAAAAGCTATCTCGAAATACCGTTGTCGGAATTTGCAAACGCCAACGGCACAGATGCGGCTGCTATCCTCGGAGTCGCCGATCTGCAGGTGGACGGCAAGCCGGTTTCGAGCAACATCGTTTACTTCGTGCCGACCAAGCTTGTGCACCTGCCGCAGGTTGAAATCGCCACCGATTTGACGAAGCAGGGCGATGCATATGTGCTGCGGCTTTCATCCCCGGCGCTGGCGCGGAGTGTTTATGTTTCCTTCGGCGAATTGGATGCTAAGTTTTCCGACAACTACGTCGATCTGCTGCCCGGTGAGCCGGTAGAAATTAAGATCACCAGTCCGGCGGCTCTCGATCAATTGAAGGCGAACATGAAAATCACTTCGTTGGCGGATGCATTTGCACCGCCATCGCTGACGGGCGAGGCGGCAAAATAACAACCCTACCCGCCTTTACGAGCGTGAAGGCGGGTATTCACTCTGGCCGGAACTGATTGCTACCGTCAGAGGGGACAGCGTACCAATTCCACTACTTTTTATACTGTAGGGAAGTCCGCTTACCCTCATCCAGGTAAGACTTCTGATCCAGAATGCCCTGCATCTGGAGCATACGGGCGACCAGGCCAGTCCATCCTGTTTGGTGGCTGGCTCCTAAGCCCGCGCCATTGTCGCCATGGAAGTATTCATAGAAGAGAATGTGATCACGCCAGTGTGGATCGGTCTGAAATTTTTCGGCTCCTCCAAATACAGGACGTCTGCCATCTTCATCGCACAGAAAAATTGAAGAGAGCCGCCTGGCTAATTCCTCGCTGACTTCAAAAAGGTTCATCATGTTGCCGGAACCGGTCGGGCACTCCACTTTGAAATTGTCTCCGTAGTAGAGATAGTAGTTGAGCAGTCCGCGGACGAGGAGAATGTTCACCGGCATCCAGACCGGCCCGCGCCAGTTTGAATTTCCACCGAACATGCTGTTGTTCGACTCGGCCGGCAAATAATCGACGCGATTCTCCTGTCCTTGCATGTTGAAGATGTATGGATGGTTCAGGTGATAGCGCGAAAGTGCGCGGATTCCATAAGGGCTCAGGAATTCATTCTCATCGAGCATGTAGCCGAGAATACGGCGCAGCTTCTCAGGGCCAACGAGTGCCAGGATGCCGCGATCATCTACGCCAAAATGATTTGGACCTGTGGGATGGATACTCGCGGCAACGTCGGGCATGCTCTTCAACCGCCACCACACGTGCTGTGCAAGCTCCGGTAGACGATCGCGCTGATATTTCTCGACTACGGCTGTCGCGCAGAGCGGCAGCAGGCCTACCATGGAACGCACCTTCAGGCGTGTTGTTCTACCGTCAGGGGAGCGCAGCATGTCATAGTAAAAGCCATCCTCTTCGTCCCACAAACCTGCATCGCCAATTTTGTTGATCGCCCGGGCAATCCATAGGAAATGCTCAGAGAATTTAATCACCAACTCTTCAAATGCCGGATCGTGTACGGCGAGCTCGGCTGAAATTTCAAGCATGTTCAGGCTGAAGAGTGCCATCCATGCAGTACCGTCTGCCTGTTCGAGATAGCCTCCCATGGGCAGTGGTGCGCTGCGGTCAAAGACGCCGATGTTATCGAGCCCAAGAAAGCCTCCCTCAAAGATATTTCTGCCGTTGCGGTCTTTGCGGTTCACCCACCACGTGAAGTTGAGTGTGAGCTTGGTGAAGATGCGTTTCAGAAACTCCACATCGGTGTTGCCATGCATTGTTCGTTCAATGTTGTAGACAAAGTATGTTGCCCAGGCATGGACCGGTGGATTTACGTCACTGAAGTTCCATTCGTAAGCAGGAATCTGACCGCTGGGATGCAAATAGATGGAGTTCGTAATCAGCTCGAGTTGCCGCTTCGCGAAATCGATATCAACCAGCGACAACGAAATCGTATGAAAAGCAAGATCCCATGCCGCGTACCACGGATATTCCCACTTGTCCGGCATCGAGATCACATTCTCGTTCACCATGTGGTACCAGTCAGCATTGCGCTGCGACTGCTGCAGCAACGGAGTGGTCTTGCTCATGCCATGCTCTTCGAGCCAGCGGTGCACATCGAAGTAGTAATACTGCTTTGTCCAGAGCATCCCGGCCAGGGCCTGACGCATAACGGCGGCTTGATCGGCAGAAAGCGTGCCTGGAGTGATCGAGTCGTAGAACTCATCTGCTTCCTGCTTGCGCTGTGCAATGACCGCATCCGCATTCACTCCTGCCGACGCATTTTCCGGAGGAATGGTGCAGAGGCGAAGCGAAACAGTCCACGTACCGCCTGCGGGAATCACTTTGGAAGAATAAGGGGTGGCCTTGGTTCCTATCTCCGCTGGATTGACGGCTTCGGTGTTTCCGTGGACGAGGTAATTGTGGAACGCATCCTTTACATACGGAGAAGCATTCGGCTGACCGAAGATCCTTTCCGTGTTCGTCTCGTTTTCGGTAAACAAAAGCTTTGCCGATGGATCGAAGTACAAAAAATATTTGCCTAGTTTTTCCTGTGCCGCCTGGATCGCCTGAGTATCGCCACCCTGTACCCTGCGCAGAAGCGGGCGCGTCTCGCCGCTCACCCATGTGTCGCGGAACCAGAGTGTGGGGAGCAGGTGGAGCGTTGCCGCATCGGGGCCACGATTGGCCGCGCTAATGCGAATGGAAATATCTTCGGCGGACTGCTTTGCGTATTCGACAAAGACATCGAAGTAGCGGTTCTCATTGAAAACGCCGGTGTCGAGCAGCTCGTATTCCATCTCATTACGAGTGCGGTGTTTATTAGTCAGCACCAGATCGTCATATGGGTAAGCAGCTTGAGGATATTTGTAGAGATACTTCATGTAGGAGTGCGTCGGCGTGCTGTCCAGATAGAAGTAATACTCCTTCACATCTTCGCCGTGATTGCCTTCGCTGTTCGTCAATCCGAACATGCGCTCTTTCAGGATGGGGTCTTTGCCGTTCCAGAGAGCGAGCGCAAAGCAGAGAATCTGTTTGTCATCAGAGATACCGGCGATGCCATCCTCGCCCCAGCGATAAGCGCGGGAGCGCGCCTGGTCATGCGAAAAGTAATCCCATGCATTGCCGCTGTCACTATAGTCTTCGCGGACCGTGCCCCATTGACGGTCGCTGAGATAGGGACCCCACTTACACCACGGTTCAATATCGGCGCGAACTTCCTGCTGGCGAATCGCTTCCTGAGTCATCGAACACTCCTCCTGACTGCCTCAACAGAGTTTCAACTGCTCTTGAATAGAATTCTTTGCCTCACAGTCGGGTCACTCCCGAAGAATCTAAAGTGCGGAGATGATACCAGAGCCACGCGAATCAGAAAATTTGCACGAAATAATGGTTTTGGACGCACGAAAAGGTAAGAAGTTGCGCGGCTTTGAAGATTGTGCAGCAGGTCACTTATTGGCCGGACAGGATAATCGGCAATGTCGGCGTGGTTGCACCCTGGACATCTTCGATCGTGACGCCGAAGGCCTTGGCCTCCACGCCTTCCGGCAGCGGTGGCAGCACAACGCTTGCGCTTCCGGACGGATCAGGACGGAACAACCCTGCCGGAATGGGAGCCTGACCATTTGCTGGAATCAGCCAGAGTTCATAGGTCTTGGTTGCAGGCACGGGGTGAAGATGACTTGCGACGAAGAAGAGCGCCGCGCGGTCTTTCGCGTAAATGACGTGCGCGGTCGGTTGTGCCGCCGCCTTTGTTTCTGTCAGTGTGACGCGCTTCGCAGTGGGAGATGTGAGCACATCCATAATCTGCTGCGAGCGTGAAACCTGACTGGAAAGCTGTGAGATTTGCTCGTCCTGCGCTGTAAGCTGCTGCCGCAGATTGTGCGCGTTGTTTCCCAGATAGGCTGCCAGGAGAAGAGCAGCCGCGGCAGCGATCCAACCCAATCCACTGAACCAGTTGCTCGTACGCGCGGGCGTCGGGTCCGGCATTTTCACAACATTGGAAGGAGGGGTTGATTTCGCTAATGAAGGCTCCGTATGAAGACGCTTCAGGAAGCGATCGCGCGCGCCTGGAGGAAGCGGCTCCTGCGGCACAGAGAGGGCAAAAACGGCCAGTCCTCCCGAGATATCGGCAAGCCGGCTCCTGCATTCGGCGCACGTATCGAGATGACGCTGCACCGCTGCATCTTCCGCCGGCGCAAGCAGGCGCATCGCGTAGAGCGAGAGGTCTTCTTCGGAAATGTGATCGCCGTAAGTCAAGCTTGCAATGCCTTTCGTATCGAAATTAAAGCAAGGCGAATGCGCGTTTTTACCGTGCCCAGCGGATCACCGGTCTTTTCCGCAATCTCCGAGTGAGTCAGTCCTTCAAAGAAAGCCAGTTCCATGGATGTCTGCTGCTCTTGCGGCAGCTCATGCATGATGATGCGAACTTTTTCAATCAACGTGTTCCGCTCTGCTTCAGCAGCCAGATCGATCGAAGCGGGAAGTACAACCTCGTCCACAGGATCGGAGGGATGGCGGCGGCGAAGCACATCAATCGCCCTGTTTCTGGACACTACGGCCAGCCAGGCGCCAAGCGAACCTCGGTCCGAGACAAAGGATTGTGGCCCACGCCAAACCTGCATTAGAACTTCCTGCATGACGTCTTCGGCTTCAACCGGATCATGCAGTACCCGCAAAGCGATGGAGTAGACGATCTTCGCATAGCGGTCAAAGATGGCCGCCATGGCGGCCTCATCGCGTTGTGAAATGCGTCTGAGCAAGTCTGCGTCCGCTATACTTTCCGCGCCGTTATCTTTCTTACGGAACGCATCGCGGTCCGGATTTTTGGAATCCTCAGGCATGGGATGTTTCAGCGGGTATTCTACAAATACAGGTCGATCCTAATGGATCACGAAACGCCAGCATAGCAGAATCGAATCACACGATGTCTTCCAACATAAAGATGCGTCTGGACAAAATGTTGTTGGCGCGCGGGCTGGTTTCGACGCGAGAAAAGGCGCAGGCTCTGATT
>Ga0207146_10105_pt1 | contig 21737 bp, 16 predicted proteins | sample Alteio_BWMinHeat_36_FD_153539 | JGI IMG/M metagenome (GOLD analysis project Ga0207146, IMG submission 153539) | Enriched cells from forest soil in Barre Woods Harvard Forest LTER site, Petersham, Massachusetts, United States -... | ecosystem: Environmental > Terrestrial > Soil > Temperate forest >...
GCTCGGGCGGAAAGGCGCCCAGCTCACCCGTACGCGGTGTTTCACAGATGGGCGGGGTCGTTGCAACCTCCGCGACAGCTGCAGCACGGTCATAAACGTTGTGATGACCGGGCCGGCGCTCTGACGCTAGCGACAAAAAACCCTTCGCGACAAGCTCCTGGAGCGCGCGCCCGATGGTGCCAACCGAAACGTGCAGCTTTTCAGCCAGCGTCGCATGACCCACGCATATGGGCCCGCTCGCGTGGCTGCCCATGGTCGACAGCAGTGCAAGCACGCGAAAGGACCGATGCGAAAGATTTGAGCAAATGAGCTCGAGCGAAAGGGAAACCGAGTCGCGGAAGTTTGTTGAAAGGGTTATCTCCGACATCGCCAATGACATGTGTGACTCCCAAAGACGCCCTTTGGGGTTGACGACGGCATGCTCAGGTTTTATGGTGGCCTGAGATAACCGAAGTTAACCCCTTCGGGTGTTGAGCGCCGTGGATGCTATCTTGCTGGATTTTCATCCCCGGCGGTTTTCTTTTTTGGGCACGCACCACGCGTGCCGTTTTTTTTATCACAATCAGTGTAGATGAAGAGAAAAAGCGAACGCAAGCGCGGCGCTGAAACTTCAGCCAATACACAAAAAAAGACGGCCCAAATAGGCCGTCTTCTTAGGTCGATTACTTCATCCCACTACTGGGCGGAGCAACCATCTGGGCCAGTCGAAGCAATTTTTGTTCCAGTGACATTTGAGATCAGGCCGAGCGGTAGCGAAATGGGGCCCGCACATTGAGTATCGTCAGACACGCCACGCACAAGCACCCACTGCACAGTGTCAGTGGGCGGCGCAACAACCCATGAGCCCTTAAACGCGCAGATCCAATTGCTCGCGGTTGGAGGAGCGGCAGCAGGGGCGGTGCAGAGACCCGACGTATCGTCCGCCGCGCCGCACAAAGGTTCATCAATACCAACAATTCTGATATCTTCACATTTTTTCCCCGCTGCCACCTTCGCGATACCCGCAGTCGTAACGGTCGATAGCCCGATCTTGCCACAAATAGACGTCAATGCATTTTTAAACGCAGCGCCCGTAGCAACAGGTTTGCAGGCCTTAGTGCCATTTTGCTTCAGAGCAGGAGTGCAAGTGCCCCCAGTACCACCAATGCAAACTAGACCATACTTCGGTGTGGCCCCAGTGCTGTCAGCAACTGCGCCAGGGGTCGCCGAGGTAACGCCATTGGTTACAAGGCCGTCGGTGACTATGCCCGGTGGAATTGCGCAGGTCTCGAGGTCAGCACAGGAGGTGACAGCAGCAAGGAATGCTGCGCCTGCATCGGCTCTGTTATCGCCTGCTCTTACGCATACAGCGGTGTTCTCAGTACCCATTTTGCTCACGATGCATGCATCGTCGCCAGTTTTAACTGCCGCTGTGGCACCAGTGCCGATTTTTGCGCTTTCGCAAGCAGCTATTTTATCGTCTATGGTGCCCAATGCTTTATAGGAGTCATCGAGGTTCACTGCTGCGCAAGACGGTGCGGTGATACCGGTTGCTGATGTAGGTGCATCCATGCATGGATCCGCGCCGGGGGCGGTTGAGGTGTTTTTCACGCACATGTTCTTGGTTGCAACGGCAGGCATTAAAATTGCAACCGGCGTCGCGTCTGGACAATCGGAACCCCGCAACTCTGCGCAAGTCGTTGCGTCAGCTCGGGCCTTGTAGGTCTTTGGGATTAAACCTTTCGTATATGCCACCTGGCAATTTCCTGCGGGGACCAATATCTCACCCACTGCCGGTACATAATCCTCTTCGACGCATTTCCCTGATGCAATCCTAAAACCTGGGGCGAGCGGGGGTAGAGTAACGCCGGCTAGCACCTTGCCCGGACTAGTGACATTCTCGCATTCACCCTTCGCCGCGGTGGCGCATGTATCACCGCCACCGGCGCCGGTGCCGCTGGTGCCACCGGTGGTGGGTTTGGCGCAACCGACGGCAGCGGCGACAGCCAAGAGGCCGCCAGCCAGAAGGCTGGCCATCAAAAAGTTCTTTGTCGTCATGACGTAACTCCCTGTTAAAAACGGTTGTCTGCTCTTTCGGTCATGCGAAAGGCTTAGACAGGCTCAGCGCAGTGCATATAACACTTCTTATGCGTGGTCAAATCCGGCTGTGCGTGGAATTTAGTTCAGCGCATGAAGCCAACCCTATTTAGGCACGCACGCGGCAGTCGCGCCGGTGCCAAAAGCTATCGGTATCCCTGTTTCTGCTTTTGCAGTGGGCGCGAACTTGTAAGTTCCGTCACCAAACCCACCTAAGAAGTCAAGTAAGCGTCCAATTGGATAGTCATCATTACCACCACAACCCGTCACGGCCGCAGCATATTCAATCTTGAATTTGCCTGGCGTAGCAGCCGGATTAGCAACCAATCGATTTTTCCAACCACACAGGTAATTGGCCAGTTCTAGCGAAGCCGCGGGCGCCTGACATTGTTGATTGTCGCCCGTCGCATCAGCACAGAGGCTCGGGCCGGAGCCCTTCCTTAGATCAGAACATTTCTTCGCCGTGCGCACAAGTTCTACCACGTTGGTGGGGCTAGTCCCCTTGCCTTCACTGATCATGGTTGTGCATATCGGTGCCAAAGCGTCGGCTACTCTTTTGCCGTTAACATCGCTAGACTGACACTTCTTACCAGCGTCACCAACCTGTGCGTTCCAGCAGTTCGAGTCACCTCCTTTAACGCAAACGAATGCCGTTACTGAACCACTGGTCACAGTCCCAGTGGACGCGACTGCCGTAGGGATGAAAGCCTTAACGTCATCGTTTTTGTTATCTTCACAAGCATCGAATGCAAGATCAGCGCAGGCCTTCACCCTCTTCGCCTCTACGAGCTGGGCAACAGTGTCAGTGTTCGTCGTTGCACAGAAAGCCGGAGCGACCGTGCTCATCTTGCACTGATCGCGAACGTCTGCGGGCACTTTGGCCTCGGTCGCGCTCTTACCAATTTTGGTGGTAGCAACGCAATTGGCGACCCTGGCGACAGGGTCCGCGAATTTATCGTTAATCGCATCGCAAGACTCAAAAAAGACTGGTGGGGAAGCAACAGCGGCGACAGTCAAGAGGCCGCCAGCCAGAAGGCTGCCCCTCAAAAAGTTCTTTGTCGTCATGACGTAACTCCCTGTCAAAAAACGGTTGTCTGCTCTTTCGGTCATGCGAAAGGCTTAGACGCGCTCAACACTGCAGCCCATACAGCGAACCCATAATATGGTCAATTGGCTGAACGCGTAAAAACTGGGCCTATCTTAAAAGAGCGGCGTTATTTCGGGTGGCCGCTGAATTTGGCGCTATGAAAATAAGTATGTCATGATTGCTCGGGAATGGGGAGTCGGGATAGCCTAGATGGAAGCCAGGTCAAGCCTGGCATGACAGTCGGAGCGGGATGGATGCCAGGTCAAGCCTGGCATGACAACGGGGGGGTAAGCCATGCGAGGTATGCGACTAATTGGGTTCCTATTAGCCTTGGGCGTTTATCTCGGCCACAATCCCGAAGCCAAGGCGGCGAACGATATCGGTTTGGTCGACGAAGGCGATCGTTCGCAAATCAAGCTGCTGCCTCACCAAATCAAGCCAATCGACTACTTATTCAAGCACAAAGAAATCAAAGGCTTGCTCATTAACCACCAAATGGGTTCGGGCAAAACGTTTTTAGCCATTGGCTTTGCCGAAAAATACCCATCATCGCCGACGGTTGTGATTGCTCCACGCTTTATTGGGGGGCATTGGCAATCGCAGCTAAAGCTCTTTGGCGTCAAGAACATGGCGCGCTACGAGTTTGTGTCTTACCATGACGCGCCGACCAAGCTCAAAGGCCGCGATCTGTCTAACACCATTGTGATTCTAGATGAGGCGCACAACCTGGTACGCTGGCTAAAGTCGCCCGACCAAGAAATTGGTAAACGCTACAGCGACTTGTATGTGCAGCTCAAAAGCAGCAAGAAGATCATGGCGCTAACCGGAACGCCAATCTACAACGACGAGTATGACTTGGCGTATGTGTTCAACCTGCTGACGCCCAAAGATAACATGCCGTTCAACGAAGAAGAGTTTCGGCTTGAGTACTCGAGCATTAAGCCGTGGACATCGTGGGGTCGCGGGCACATGAGCGAGAGCCTTATACTCGGCGGCTCGGCGGGCATTATTGTGCCATTTGCTCTCGCGGGCGTTTTTGGCAACCCTCTGGCAATGCTCGCCATACCTTTCATTGCGCCTATTTTCCCTTTGGTGAACTACGCGTTTATGCCGCTGCAGAAGCATCCGCTGCGCTCTTTAAGCGTGGGCAAGTTCAAATCGCTAACGAGCAAATATGTGTCTTTCTATGAGATCGAAAAAGAAGACCTGAGCCAATATCCCGCGAAAAATCTGTACATCAAAGAAGTGTCTTATAACCCGTACCAGTTCGATTTTTTCTTGGATTTTGTCGAGAACAGCCTGCCCGAGAAGGATTTGTTGCGCGTCTTGGCAGAAGGCGAAGTTAAGTACCCGCATGATTATGTGCGGCTAAACAGCTCAGCAACACAAGATCGCATCCGCAATTCGGTGGGGTCGGGGCGAGAAATCGGCAATATGAGTTTTGTCGATGAGGACGGTAAAGTTATTGACCCGCCCAAATTCGCTGAGGTCGTTAAGCTCATCAAGGGCGCGGGCGTGCCATCGACAGTGGTTTACTCGAGCTATTATCATAACGGTATTGAGCCCTTTGCAGCGTATCTAGACAAGAACGGCCTTAAGGGGCGGTATGCGATCTTGCGACCGGATGATTCGATCGCGCAGCAAGCGCTGACGATCAAGAACTACAATGATGGCTCGGTGAAGCTGCTGTTGCTGCACCCGGAGATCACCGAGGGTATCTCGCTCAAGGGTACGCGGCAGTTTCATATGCTAGAGCCCGTTCTCAACAGCACCATTTTCAACCAGATTGTGGCGCGTGGCGTGCGTTACCAGTCGCATGCGCACTTGCCCGCCGATCAGCGCTATGTCGATGTGTATTTGTGGAAGACAGTCATTAACAACTGGAACCCCATGATCACCAAGCTCAAGAAAGACAACTGGCGCCGACGCTACTCAGAACTGAGTGACTGGAGCTTGTGGGGTCAGGGCTTGACCCAGATTGACAAGAATGCGGATCGCAAGGCCTACTCGCCAGACACCTATGCGTTCATTAAGCTTGAGAGCCTCAACGAGAACATTGAGTCGTTCAAAGACATCTTGCGCGAATATTCGATTGAGAAGCAGGGCGCATAGCTGTCATTGGCTCGTTCTATGGCCCGTTCGTCAGCTCGGCGTTCAATATGACCACATCCGTTTTGTCAGCGCGAGTGCCGGGCTTGATGTTGATCTTAAAGGGGCCATTTACGGTGGCTGTAGCCAAAGTTTCATGCCACCACGCGTTAAAGGGATCTTCAGCATGCAGCTTCATCTGATGGGGCGGTGCAGGGGCGCTTATGCCAGACACTTCCATGGCCTGCGAGCCCTCTATGTTATATACGACGGTGGCCTCGGCGCCATAGATCGCCAAGTGTATCTTGGGCACCATGAACTGCGTGGTTTGGCCGGGCGGTACGCTCTCGCGCGGGTATAGGTACCATTTGCCGTGGGTGGGTTCTTCGGGCGTGCGCGGGTCGGGCTTAGCCAGCGTTAGGGTGTGAGGGGTGTTGTTGAAGAGCGAAACGAAAATGCATCGGCCGATACCAGTACCATAGTCTTTGAGTGAGCACTCGATGTCGGCGGGCCAGTAGTATTCTTGCTGGTTTTGCTCTGCGCAGAACAGCCCAAGCTCCGCGCATAGCGCTTTGAGCTGACCTTGTGCTAAGTGCTGGTGGCCAGTGGGGTTGGGGTGCAACCCGGTATCTTCAACAATGACATAAGGGACGTCGGAACCGAAAAGGTGGTTGTCCCATGCCGTGCAGGGGCCCTGCCTCTGGCCGCCAGGGCATACGGCCGCAATCTTGTTGGATACGCTTTTGGCCGCGGCCTTTTTCTGGGCAATGACCACGGCCTCATCGATTACCTTGTTGACCTGATCGATAAGCGAGCTGGCGATCGAGCGGGCCAATGAATCACAAGGTTTGCCCTTCGACGGCCCGGCCACGTTGAGAGCTGGGTCGTTAAGGCCAAATGACCACGGACAGACGCGGTAGTATTTTTGCACAAGCACATCGCTCTTCATGAGAAGCAAGCGCGTATAGATGTTAACGAGATGCTGTCTTAAGAAGAAGTTTTTTTCTATGTCCTCCACCATGCACTGCATGGCGGCCTCGATGCTTCTCGTGCAATCGACGTTCTCACCTTTGATGAGGTCGGTCACACCAGCATCAATATTCATCCAGCGGTTGATGAGTGGGTTTGCGCCAAGGGTCAAAATGACGAGCGAGTTTTCCTTTAGGTCATCGATAGTCCAGTGCGCCTGCGGACTTCGCGACGCAAATACGCCAGCGTGATTGCTTTGCTCACCAGGAATATTTGCGACGTCCCAGTGCGCGGGGCAAGAGCCCGTCACGGCATAATTGTGAACGGGTATGGGGGCTTTTTTTAGCCTGGCACGCGCGCCATTGAGCATGCGGCCGAGCTGCTGCGAGTAGGCGATCCAGGGGCCGTTGCCCGAAGGGCTTTCATTCAACGTGTTGGCCTCGTTCGGAGCTGCCGCGCCCGGCGCCAGGTTGCTGCAACGATCATCGGGAGGATCAACAGATCGGCATTGGCCGAGACGTACCCACTGGTCGGCAACGTAGTCGTTGTTGGGGTAAAAGCCATAGGCAGCGCTGACAGAGTCGCCAATGACGACAATGGCGGCGGGTTCGCTGCGGGCGGCAGGCGCGGCATGTGCGATGCATGCGAACAGCGCGAGCAACTGGGTCCATACGATTTTGATGCGTCTGCCTAGTCTCATTTCAATTGAATAACAATTTTCCTAGACTTTGTCATGCCAGGCTTGACCCGGCATCCATATATTCTCGGGCACTGGGAAAGCATGGATGGATGCCAGGTCAAGCCTGGCATGACAACTTAGATATTAATCTTAAGACCAAAGTTGACGACCGGCGCCCACATCCAAAAGGTGTGGTACTTAAAGCTTGGTGGCGGGTTCCGTTCGTTTGCAAGAAGAGGATAGGCGAAGAGCAGCGCTTTGTAGCCGGCATCCACAAAAATCCCGAGCTCGGCTATGGGAAAGTATTCAACCCCGCCGAGTCCAGTAAGCGAAGCGCCGAAACCGAAGATTGGATTTAAGCTATAGCCTTGGGTGCCAGGATTTGTAGCCGTGTTGTACAGATTGATTCCGGCATCAATTCCCAAAAAATTGGCCACCAAACCGGGCGACAGCAGCAGGTAGGGCGCGAGATAATTGCCTTTGCCAAGCGTGATTGGGTATTGAGGCTTAAAGTTTGCAGCCAAGATAAAAACTGGGGATCTGCTGGAATTTCGATCTGCAGGATTTGGCTCGGTCACCAAAATCTCAGTTTCAAAGCCAGCTTTGAAGTAATCATAAATTGGAATATCAACTCGAACGCCGCCGGCCCATGTGAGCGGGTACTTTGCCGCCGCGGTTTTTCCCAAATCGAGGCCAAGCGTTGGGTTAAGCCAGGACGACCCAAACAGGTCAGTGGTGACTTGGTGCAGCGGATTATACTGCCGGAATGCGGACGCGGTCTCTGCGAAAAGAAAACAGGTCGCCGCCACTGCCACGGCTGCTGCCAAGAATATGCGTTTCATGCCCCACCCCAGACAAGTTGTCGATGTCATGCCAGGCTTGACCTGGCATCCACTTCCCCGGATTTAAGCTTATGCCACCGGGCACCCGCGGGGCAAGTTCACGCTTCGAACATTTCGGTGCCAATCTGTGCACTCAATATCTAGAGAACAGCAAAATGTAGAAAGTAGTGAAGTCCTTATGGATACCAGAGCCCGTGCCAGCCCTGAGGTGGCATCAAGCCTGGCGTGACCAATGGGAAGGAGTGCCTATGACACCCAGCATTCTGATTCAGGCCCGAGATCTTCTCGACCATTGGTCAACTCTAAGTATCGCAGAGCGAGATGCTCGCTTTTTCGCGTTGCCTCGCCCCGAGGCCGAAGAAATCTTTGCGTCACTAAGCCCGGCCGACCAGGTAGAGATTTTGGCGGCAATTTCGCCAAATGAGCGGCGCAGCTGGCTGCGTTTTCTGCCGCCAGACGATGCAGCTGATCTTATGCAAGCGCTACCCAAAGAAGAGCGAGAGGCGGCGCTGGCGTTGCTCGATGAGAAAACCCGCCGCGATGTGCTTGGCCTGCTTGCTTATGAAGAAGATGAGGCCGGCGGGCTAATGAACCCAGAGTACTTTCGGCTGCGGCCAGACATGACAGCAGACGAAGCCATTCGCTACCTGCGCGCGCAGGCAAGAACGCGTGTGGAGTCGATTTATTATGCCTACGTGCTCGATGCCGAACAAATGCTGCTTGGCGTTGTATCGTTTCGCGACCTGCTGCTTGCGCCCGCCGACAAGACAGTTCGAGACATCATGGTGCGCGATATTGTGTCCATACCCGAGGAGATGGACGGCGAAGATATTGCGGCGGTGTTTTTGAAGCACCGCGATATTTTGGCCATACCCGTGCTGGATGCCGCCGGCTTTATGAAAGGTATTGTGACCTATGATGACATTGCATCGCTGATTCAGAAAGAAACCACCGAAGACATGCAAAAGCTCGGTGGTATGTCAGCCTTGGAGGCATCGTACTTTAAGGTCGGCTTTTTTGAGATGATCAAAAAGCGCGCTGGCTGGCTAACCGTATTGTTTTTGGGTGAAATGTTCACGGCCACGGCCATGGGCTACTATGAGCACGAAATCGCACGCGCGGTGGTGCTCGCGCTGTTTGTGCCCCTCATCATTAGCTCTGGTGGCAATAGCGGCTCGCAAGCAACATCGCTCATTATTCGCTCGTTGGCGGTTCAAGACGTTAGGTTGCGCGACTGGGGCCGCGTTCTATGGCGCGAAACGTTGTCGGGGCTCGCGTTGGGTTCGATCTTAGGCACCATCGGGTTGTTACGTATTATCTTGTGGCAGCAATGGCGCGGGATGTACGGCGAGCATTACCTGTTGGTCGCGGTGACCGTGGCACTAAGCTTGGTTGGCGTGGTGCTTTGGGGCACCCTGTCTGGCTCGATGCTGCCTTTTTTGTTAAGACGCATTGGGTTAGACCCTGCCACAGCGTCCGCGCCATTTGTGGCTACAATGGTCGATGTCACTGGGTTGATCATTTATTTTACCGTGGCAAGCACGGTACTGTCCGGGACCCTGTTGTAGAATCGCAATGAATGGGTATGCGACAGTGTTAACATAGGATTTTATGTGACATCTGAACACGGTTTTCGGTCATTTATTTTGAAACGACGGCTATTGTGGTTGGTGCTTGTTGCCGGCTTCGTCATTGTTAGCGACCAGGCCACCAAATATTGGGCCAAGACCACCCTCGCCACGCGCTCTGAGACGGAAGACGGACAGATTTATTATTCTCCCTCGCGCACCATTGAGGTCGTGCCCAAGGCCTTTAACTTCATTTATCGCGAGAACAGCGCCGCGGCGTTTAGCATCACCAGCTCGTTGCCTGAGTGGTTTCGCCGCCCCTTTTTGCTCTCGGTCAGTACGATTGCCACGCTGATCTTCTTGGTTTGGTATTTTAGGCTAAAGGAACAGAGCGCGCTGCTCGTAACTTGTTTTTGTTTGATCATGGGCGGCGCCGTAGGCAACCTCATCGATCGAGCTCGCCTCGGCTATGTGGTAGATTTCATCGACGTCTACGCTGAATTTTTGGGCTACACAGGCCAGCATTGGCCCACCTTCAACGTGGCCGATTCATCGATTGTCGTTGGCGCCATTGGTATTTTTTTGGTTAGCCTCTTCGCACCGAAACCGCGGCAGAAGACAGACGAAGAGACATCAGAAAACACAAAACAATAACCGCTACGAGCAGGGAGAGCGCAGCAACGAACTCATGCGTGGCATAGACGCGCACGCCGTTCGTGTCGATGGCTCCCTGCCACTGCATATCTAGCAGCGCGCCTATGGCTTGCTGCAAGAGCGCTCCGCCGAACATGTTAAAGGTGTTCACGACACCGAGGACCAATCCAGAGTTAGATGCTGTCGCATGAGCCACCGCGCCTGAAAAACAAAGCATCTCTGCGCCGCAAAAGAATCCAAGCACAATGAGCAGCAGCGTAAGCAGCCAAAGGTGCACGGCGGGACCAAAGAGCATGAAACCAAAAACAGCGAAAATCGCGAGCCCGCACACCTGAACCGCCCGTATCTGAAGACCCCATTTCTCGCAGGCCCAGGGCAAAAACAAACTGCCCAGCGCAAGGCCAAGGTACATCATCATTGACGCATTGGCCGCATCAGCGCGCGACAGATCAAACTTCTGCATGAGAAAGGCCGTGCCCCACAGATCGGCCAGCACGGACAGGGGCGTATATAGGCCAATGGCCAAAATCGCGTAGATCATAATGCGGCGGTCGCGCAAAATGTTTGCGATACTACGCAGCAGGTGTTTGACGTCATGCGCTGCATGGGCCTCAGCGCTCACCGCGTTGCGAGGCGGGCGCAGCAGCACGTAGGCAATCAAGAACACAACGAAGCCAAGCACCGCTGTGAATAATACGGTTTGGCGCCATCCCAATGTTTCAATAAAGCGAACCAAGGGTTTGCCGGCAATGAGCGGCCCGATGGTACCAAGCGTCAACGTCGCGCCCATAAGAAATCCCCGCTGGCCCGTGGGCAACCCGTCCGCAGCAACCTTCAACGCCGACATAAATGCGCACGCTGAGCCTGCGCCAATCAGGAGGCGGCTAAGCTGCACCACGAGCAGGGTGTCGGCGCTGCCCAGCATAAGCGTTCCCGCAATGCACAAAAACACCGAAGAGAGCAGCGTACGGCGCACGCCCCAACGATCAATCAGTAAGCCCAGCGGAATCTGGAGCAGTGAATACGCATAAAGATACAGCGCACCGAGCGATGAGAACTCCTCGGCCGTCATATGGAAATCGCGGCGTAGGTCGGTCACCATCACGCCGGGCGATACGCGCAGAATGTACTGGTAAAAGTAAAATAAGCTCGCAGCAAACCAAGCAAGGTAAGCTTTGCGGGTGTTCAAACGATGGGTATGGAGGTGCGTGCTGTGACTGTGCATGTGAGCGAAGGAGTAAGCTAAAACGACGCGTTGGACAATAGGGCGTGTCCTCATATTCCGGACCGAGCAGCGAGCCCGATGAGGCTTTCAGATGCGAGGCGCGAGGTTTTCAAATATTGTTGATATTTGAAATGCCGAGCAACGACGCAGATGAAACCTTAGCGGAGCTCGATGCGACGGGAGTGAATTTGAGGACACGCCCTAACCTTGCGCGCACCTTGTGTAGTACCTTAATGCCTGGATATCACCCTATGAAATCATCTAAAAAAGTGCCCAAGAAAACGCCGAAAAATGCCGATTCGCTCGCCAAAGCACTGACTGTGCAGCCGGCCTATCACAACCCGGTCTTCCTCGATAGCGACGACGGAAGAGCTGTTCGCATATTGTCCGAGTATCTGGAACCCCTCAATCGCTTAAGACGCGCGGGTGTTCGCGACACTGTCGTGTTTTTTGGGTCGAGCAGGCACATAGAAAAAGGGCCCCTGGCGCGTTACTATAAGGAAGCGCGTCTTTTGGCGCGACGCCTCACCGAGTGGTCCTTTACGTTGCCAGAACCCAATAGATTTGTGATTTGCTCAGGCGGCGGTGGGGGCATCATGGAGGCCGCCAACCGCGGCGCGCGCGATGCCGGTGGTCAAACCATTGGGTTCAACATTGGTTTGCCGGACGAGCAGCGGCCAAACCCCTACATTACTCCGGCGCTTAATTTTGAATTTCATTACTTCTTCATGCGCAAGTTGTGGTTTTCGCATTTGGCCCGCGCGCTCGTTGTGTTTCCGGGGGGCTTCGGCACGCTAGACGAATTGATGGAAATGCTGACACTGTCGCAAACGCGGAAGATAGACCGAAAAATTCTAATTTTGCTCTATGGCTCAGAGTACTGGAATGAGGTCATTAACTTCAATGTCTTAGCCAAGTTCGGGATGATAGAGCCCAGCAACCTTAGACTAATTCACCGCGCAGACGACGTGGACACGGCCCTAAAAGTTCTAAAGCGTCATTTGCCAATGAAGCCAGGAAAGGGTCTCCCCGCAATCGCAAAAGCGCGATTTTCTGGGCGACTTTAGTGTGATTAGAAGTGGTGCCTAGGGGCGGAATTGAACCACCGACACAAGGATTTTCAGTCCTCTGCTCTACCAACTGAGCTACCCAGGCGCAAAGCGCACTATGCCTTGTTTGTAAGGTTGGTCAAGAGGAAAAGCTCGCAAAAAAAGAGCACTGCGGCAAAGAGTCAGCTCGATAAAAAGATCTGGGAATAAAATGTGAGGGGGGCATTTATGCAATTCGCGACGAAAGCAGCGGGGCTTTTAAACTTGCGGCTGTGGTCGCTCATGCTTGGCGTGAGCCTTGCGGGGCTTTTTGCGTTTAGCGGCCCAGCATGGTGCGCGGGCGGATCAGATGGGCTCGATGGAGCCTTGCCCGACCCGAACATTGAGATCGCTATTGTTGGCGGGGGGCCCGCTGGCTTGGTTGCGGCCGATAAGCTCAAGAGCAAAGGCTACAAAAACGTCACGATCCTTGAGGCAGACGCCAAGGTCGGCGGCAAAGTGCTCAGCCATGAGCACGGCGGCAAAGTGTACGAGCTCGGCGCAGTGGTGTCGTCACCAGACTACGACCGCGATTTTGCCATCGCCAAAGAGGTGGGCGTCGAGCTCATGGACACGTTGCCGCGCATGGAGATTCGTCCGGGCGGCGCGCAGGTGGACTACTGGCAGCGGGTAAAAGATAGCGGCGGCATGCTCAAGATAGGGTGGTCGTTCAATACATTCCGGAAGTTTATTATTGCGAACCCCCAAGTATTTGAGCCTGGATTCGCAAAGCTGCCCACCGAGCTTCTAAACACCTACGAAACTGCGGCAAAGGTGCTGGGCTTTGCCGCTATTTCTGATCTGTATCGGCCACCCATGGTCGGATGCGGCTACGGCTACTTGGAAAGCATGCCCGCGCCCTACATCATCAAACTCATGAAAACCTTCGCGCATGACAATTTTAGATACACGCTGAACCCGCTCAATCGCACAGATTTCTTTCGCCAGTTCAAAGGCGGTTGGCAAAACTTGTGGCAGCGTTTTGCACAAGCGCGCGGCTTCAATATTTTAACCAACGCGCCTGTTAGACGGATGACGCGAACGATGGGGCCAACGGGAAAACCATCTGCGCTTGTGACTTACGGAGCAACACAAGGCGAAATCAAGACAAAGCGCTTTGACCGGGTCATTGTTACCGTTCCGCATTTGATTGACCGCATGATGGAGCTGAACGCAGAAGAGGAAGAAGTGTTTTCGCATGTGGAGACCATTCCATACAAGGTAACGCTGCTCGAGATCGACAACCTCCCGCGTGGGCATCACCTATGGATTCGCGAACACGCGACGCGCACTGACAGCGAAGGGCTACCTAACGATGGCAAGGTGGTACTGCTCTCAAACCCGTATGCCGAGAACAACCTATATATCGCCTATCAGTTCACAGAGCGGGACAAAACATCTGAGCAGCTGCGAAAGATCTTGCTGGCCAACGCGACGCAGGCCGGCGGCGCACCGGGCAAAATCCTAGTGGAACGTACCTTCGACTATTTCCCGCACTTCAGCGTCGAAGGATTTAGGGCCGGCGCGCACACGCGTTTCGAAGCGCTACAAGGACAAGGCGGCATCTACTACACCGGCGCCCTCGCCAACTTCGAAACCGTCAAGTTTGCCGGCGACCATGCCGCGTTCTTGGTGGACAAGTATTTCTAGGGGGTGCCCACCTAGGGCGCAAAACTATAAGACCAGACTCCGTCCTTTTGCCTGAAACGATCTTTTTCGACCGGGACGAACGTGGAACCCACGATGCGAGACATTCTTACCGTCCGCGTTTGGCCAGGATTCATGTCGAAGGTCTTACCCAAGAAGCTGATTTTGATTGGTGATGGATGAGTTTTGTCGAGCGCAAAAACAAAATCGTAGTAGCCACCTCTCCACTCGCGCGTGTCCTGGACTTGCTCATATGTCTTTATGGACAGGGGCTTTGGTTGGCCGCCAGAAGGTTCATCAATAATAAGTGTGCCCTTCTTTGTCTCCTCAGAGCTAGAACCAGAGCTTGAGCTTGAGCCAGCAGTCGCGGCGCCCGCCCCCGCACCGGGAGCTCCAGCACCGGCACCAACGGGTGGATCCACCTTATCGGCGAGCAGAGGATCACAAATCATCGCAGAGACAAATAGCAAGACCGAACAAATTGAGAAAAGTGACATTTTCATTTGGGGACTCCTTGAGGCCTAAATAGAGCACAAGGGCGATAAAGGAAAGCCTACTCGCAAGGCTTTCACCACAGTCATAGCGGAACAACGAGTTTTTTCGCGCCATCTCTAAGCGCTGCTTCGAGTCGCAAGAAGTCTTTTCCGTTAAGGGTTAGCAGCTGACTTGCCTTGCAGGAATGCGCTGCCTTCAAAATTACTGCATCGTAGATGATCCCCCCTGCGAATCCATGAAGGGATGCCTCTGAAATAGTATCAAGATACTCACGTGCAGTCAGACTTACAATTTTGGCCGTAGGCTCAATGTTCTCCGCAATTAGGCGGCGAGCCGTGTGTGCATCGATGCGGGGACTAACCGGCAATGTTGAGAGCACAGCGTAGCACTCGGCCAGCGAATGGGGTGCCACTGCCCATTTTATTTTTTTAGCAATCGCCTTCTCTAGCCAAGGTGAGGCGACTGAATATTTTGGATGTTTGGTAATGAGCCCAGCGATGATGACGGAGCTGTCAAAAAAATAGAGCATTGTTAGAACCCTAGTTTTCTGATGCGGTTTAGACGCTCAGTTTTTTCGGCCAGCTGGAGATCGCCAGTGGGCTCGCCGGTGAAGACCAAAACACCATTTTTTATTTGTAGGCCCGAGCTTTCTGGCTCAAAGCGCAAGATGATGGCATCGCCCTGTTCTTCCAGCTCGAGTTCATCGCCAGCGCGTAACCCCAAGTGATTTCTCACTTTTTTTGGCAAAACTATACGCCCAAGCTTGTCTATTGCTACCTTCATACCCGACCTCCTTTTGGTTTTGCCATTTTATTTTACCAAATGGCAATTCAAATTGCCAGCCATTTGAGCGGCTTTTTATGGAACCTAAACCTGTGGTCTCTTTTCAGGCCCAAATAGAGCACAGCGTTGATAGAGGAAAACCACATGGGGAGGAAAGATGAAAACGAAATCCACGATCAAGATAGCGCTCTTAGGGTCGTTCGCTGCATTTTTGGTTGCACTGTCTGCCGGGTGCGCTGAATCGGGCAACGGTTCGGATACCGGCGCGCCTGGCACAGTCCACAGCTTGAAGTCGAGGACGCTGCCGAATTCTTCTTGCAAATCGGACGCGGACTGCAAGTTGATTGATAACTATTGTGGTGGCTGCCACTGCTTGGCACTGCAAGCCAATGAGCAACCCCCGCAGTGTCCAGGCAGAGAAGTAAAGTGTTTCGTCGCACCGTGCATGAACAAAGTCGCAGCATGTAGCGGCGGTCGATGTGCCGCCGTGACGCGCTAGCGAAGGCAGTCAAGGTACGAGTCACCCGCCGGCTTGTACCCGCTTCATGCCAGACCTTGTTTCCGTTGCTATAATGGGTTATGGGCATCCAAATTGTAAGTGATTGAATAAATGGTACTTAATTTAACATGCCCGAGTGGAGCGTATATGCGCGCCAGCATCCGGCGAATGGTTATCATTTTGGTTTGCTGCGTGTGTTCCAGCCATGCGTTCCTGCGGGCTGAAGTTCCTTTTGAACAGGCACAGGGACTGTACGAAAATACCGCACGAGAATATCAAGACATTTCGCCGTTTTGGGCTCCGATTGCGTTGAAATCGAAAATTCTTGAGCGCGTTCGGTTTTATGGGAGTTATTCATCTGCGCCAAATCCCAAATATCCACGTCATCCGGCGTTTGAAACAAGCGAAAAAGAACGGGAGCGGGGTATTATACGAGAGACCAACAACTGCCCCCAAGATGCGATTTCAGCGGTCATTCAGTATTTGTATCCTTCGCCCGATGGCCACATCTTTGTGCCAAATGAACGAAACAAGGACCCAATCGGGCAAATAGTTACCGAACACCAGAAAAAAATGCCTGGGCCAGCAGGCCTCAAGAAAATTGAGGCGCTTGTGCTCGGCGTGGCGGCCTACAAGGGAAAAATAAAATCCTTGGGGGGTGATAAAACGGCCTTGCAGAAGGCAGGCACGGAATTTGCCGTGCAGGTCTGCGTTACCCTAAGAAACGCACAAGTGAAGATTGCCGACCCGGCCGCGGTTCGTCAGTGCGAAGAGCTCCTGAGCAAAGCTGAGAGTAGACCTGAAAGTAAAACAGCCCGCCCGACGGAAGCGATTACAGGGTTTGACCGCACGCGTAAGCTGTTTTCAGAGCTTCTTGTGCGTGCCGTGGCAGAAGAAGTGGCGGACTCAAACCAAGAATACCCACCCGATATCATAGAGGAAGCTTTGCTTGCCTTTGCGTGGAAAAGTGCCAACAGCGTCAACGAGATTTATGATGCCTTTCCAGCCTTGGTGAGGATGCCGCGTGCCCCTCCCGGTGCCGCAGGCGCGGGCGCAGGTGTTGCCATGCCCCCGACGCCCGTATTCTCATATGACGCCTACAAAGCTGGCCTGCCTGAATTTCTCTCACGGATTCGAAATGAAAAAAACGATGTGTCGCCTCAAATGCTCGGCATGTTTTTGATGGGGTATGGGGCTTATGACGATCCAGTCGGTGACCTCATCTATTACAAGACCACGTCCTATGGAAAGGAAGAATTCTCCGACTGCGGTGAGACGGCGTTGCGCAATTTTTTCAACATTGTTTGGCAGACAAACGGGATAGTGCCTCGAAAACGAATCGATAGCTTCATTGCCGCGCTTTGGCGTGCGCATTCCGCGGGCGGAATCAGTCCGGATATCTCCAAGCTGCTAGAAATTCGACAATTCTATAAGCATTATTCAGCAATCTCATCCGGTGGCCTCGCAGGTGCGCATGCTGAATGGGCCGCTATTGTCTCGAACCTGAATGCTCTCCCATCGCATCCCATAACCTATCGCCAGAGGACCTGTAACGTGCAGGGAGCTGGTGTGCAAAACATGCTTAACGTCATTGCCCATCTCATTCCCGACGACCAGTTAAGGAAGCCCTGGCCACCGTCAACACGGCCCCACGAACAATATGCCCAGGTGGCCGCCAAACTAACGAGGCTGTGCACGCTTTTTTCGCGTGACGGTTTTACCCTTGATTGGTCTGTGAATGACGAAAAAGAAATTACCAGCAATTTCGTTCAGGTCACCTTCTCGATTCAGGATAAACCAGCATTTGTTTGGAACTTCCTGGAAGGTCATTTTGAAGTTGAAAGCGTGGCCGACAACGCCGGTGAAGATTGGCGGAGAGTCAAAATGCATGGCCCGGCAAACGCTTGGTTGGATTGCTGGCTTCTACGTTATCAACAACCACGGTTTGAGGGAGAGGCCTTGTTGCCCTACCAGGTCTATGGGCAAAATCTTGCCGGCATGGCTCTAGCCGGCAAAGTCATTAACACCACGCTCCAGCGGCGATGGCGCCATAAGATGCAGCAAATTCCACTCTGGGTAAATAAGACTTTCCCGCTCGGCGATCTCGCTGCGCAGACAGCGCTCATGGCAGTGCTCTTTGGGCATGAGGATATGTTTCGATCCATGACCGATCCGTCATTCGAGCCGCTAAGGAAATTTTTTGCTGAACATAAGAAATTAGCAGCTGCAAGGACTGAGGAAATCTACGACCTTGCCGAGAAAAATGGATATCCGGAGACCATGGCAAGATTTATGGGTGATCCCGCTCTTCCTCAGGAAGCCAAGGACGCGATGCTAGCCATTGTGGCTGGTAAAGGAGACCTAGTGTCCGCGCGCCTGCTGATCGCCCACGGGGCGGATGTAAATTTTGATCGGTCGAGATCACCGCTCGATCGCGCGGCGTCGGGTGGTCATGTTGATATGCTACGATTTCTGTTGACACAAGGAGCCAGAATCGATGTTCCCAGCATGAGTTTCGGCGGGTGGACACCGCTCATTTTCGCGATTTCGGGGGACCAACAACGGGCAGCGGAGTTTCTACTCGAACAGCATGCAAACGTAAATCTCGCAACGTTTAAGGGGCATAGCGCCCTCATGCTTGCGGCATGGAGGGGTTATACTCGGATTGTTCGACTTCTCTTGGAAAGGGGAGCCAGGTCTACCATCAATGACGCTGACGATAAAGGGCAGACGGCACTGCATTGGGCGTGCAGGACAGGCGACAATTTGGCTGTTCTCCGTTTGCTGGTAGAGCAAGGGGCTAACTTGAGAGCAACCGCGCGAAACGGAGACACACCTCTCTCCATAGCTACGGGTAGGGGCTATAGGCCAATGGTGGAGTTTATTGAAGCAGAGCTCGCCAAACAACCGCGCTAGCTGGCATGGGCATGCCATCAACTGCTTCGATATATCCGGCATCTAGACCGGTTGTTTCTAGCGCAGGCCGGCGGCGCACCGGGCAAAATCCTGGTGGAACGCACCTTCGACTATTTCCCGCACTTCAGCGTCGAAGGATTTAGGGCCGGCACGCACACGCGTTTCGAAGCGCTGCAAGGCCAAGGTGGCGAGCAGCTGCTCGTCCGTATTGATTGCTGGCCACTCAGCTCAGTGCGTAACGCGAGATACGGTGTGGTATTTTTATCAGCAGCGAACAAGGTTAAGATGCGTGATCACCCTAGTGTTGCGAAATCGCGCCATGACCAAACATCGACGCCGCTGCGCTCCTGACGCGTGTCACCGCCATAAATCAGTTGCGGCCGCGATGCTTTTTCGCCAGCGATCGCCTTGAAAAAATTTAGGCTCTCAAAGAAATCTGAGTTGAGTGTTTTGCCTGACTTGATTTCAATAGGCGTGAGTTGACCTGCATTGTCAATAACGACATCAATTTCATTTCCGCTGTAGTCGCGCCAAAAATACAGATGCGGGTCGCGCTCTTTGTTGTAACTTGCTTTCATGAGCTCACTAATTACAAAGCTCTCGAATAGTGCACCGCGGCTAGGATGCATAACCAATTGCTCTGGAGCCTGAATCCCAAGCAGCCATGCGGCAAGCCCAACATCATAGAAATAGAGCTTGGGCGCTTTAACCAGCCGTTTATTGAAGTTGTTGAAATGAGGGCGTAGAAAAAATATGATGTAGCTGGCCTCCAAAATCGAAAGCCACTCGCGCGCGGTGTTGTGTGTAACCCCGGCATCGGCTCCAAGAGATGACAGGTTAACGAGCTGCCCTGTGCGCCCTGCGCACAACCGTACGAAAGTCTGAAAGGCCGCAAGGTCTTTTATTTGAATCAAATTTCTTACGTCGCGCTCAATATACGTGCGCACGTAGTTGCCATACCAGCTTGTAGGCTCAACACCCCGATCATAAATTGGCGGATAAAATCCTTGAAACAGCAATTGCTCTATTGAAGTCGGCGCCAATTTTGCGACCTGGAGCTCCTTAAGGCTAAAAGGCAGTAGTTGAAGCAGGCCCACGCGACCCGCAAGTGACTGTGTGATGCCAGAAAGCAGCCCAAATTGTTGTGAACCCGTCAGCAAAAAGTGGCCCATGGCTTTAGCTTCATCTACGATGAGCTGAATCTGTGAAAAAATGGCTGGAGCACGCTGCGCCTCATCGATGATGGCGCCACGTGGGAATTGGCCTAGAAAGCCCTTGGGGTCCTCATTTGCAAATCGGCTTTGCTCGATGTCTTCCAGGTTGACATAGGGCTTTTCCGGAAACAGTGAGCGACTGAGCGTGGTCTTACCAGATTGTCTAGGCCCTGTCAGAGCGGCAACGGGATAGGTTTTAGCGATTCGAAGCAAGGCGTCTTTGGCAATACGAGGGATCATGACTCATAATAGCACCCCAGGTCGCCCGTGTAAAATTGTAAGTTGAATTTACAATTTTGAAAAAGACTTATTTTTCAGCAAGTTACCCTATATTACACGGGGACATTTTCCCTGCTTAAGCATCCCAACTACCGAGCACCGAGTGTCTGACAACAAATCATTGAGCTTCTACCGCAAGCCGGCCATTAGGTCGCTAACTCGGGCCACGCGCTGGTCAATTTCTTCAATGCGTGCCCGTAAATTAGTGACCAAATCGACTGGCGCTTTTTCTAAGAATGCTTTGTTTTCCAAACGGCCCTTTAATGACGTTTGCTCTGCTTGAAGCTTCTGCAGCTCCTTACTGAGTCTGGCACGCTCTGCCTCAACATCAATCGCGCCTGCAAGCAGCAGCACCGCGTCAAAAGAAGCCGAAGCATTGACCACCGACGCAGGCGGCACGACAAAGGCGCCGCGCATCTCAATGGCCAGCCCGTCTAACAATGCGAGCCGCATAATGGCCGGCGAGAAACGCCCGAACAGCTCTTTGGTCGGAGCATCGGATGCAAGCAATATGGCCGGCAAGCGTTTTTGCGCGGGCAAACCCGACTCTTGCCGGGCGTTTCTAATGGCCACAACCGCGGCCTGTATGAGTGCAAGCTCTTGCTCGCTGACTTCATCAATGAGCTCTGGCCGCGCGGCTGGAAAAGGCGCGACTGAGCAGAACTCCACGCCTTGCTTTTGCCAGTGCTGCTTGCGTGTCGGCAAAATCTGCCAAATCTCTTCACTCACGAAGGGGCAGAATGGATGCAACATGCGCATGCTGGCATCGAGCACATACAGCAACGTTGAGCGCGCGGCTTCACGGCTGTCATGCGGTTCGCCATCGGCCAAGCGCAGCTTCATAAACTCGATGTACCAATCGCAAAACTCGGTCCAGAAAAACTGATACAGCGCTTCAGACGCAACCGAAAACTTGTATTCGTGCAGCGCGCCACGCACCGTCTGCAGCGTGCGTTCAAGCCGCGACAAAATCCATTTGTCCTCAAGGCCAAGGTGCGCGCGCACCTCCGTGAGCGGCGTCACGGGTTCCGGCCCGATGCGCATGAGCGCAAAGCGCGTCGCGTTCCACACCTTGTTTAAGAACGCCCGATAGCCAATCACGCGCGGAATGGCCAGCTTCACGTCACGACCCTGGCCAGACAGCATGGCCAAGCTCAAACGAAGGCCATCTGCACCTGCCGCCGGTATGCCTTCAGCATAATCCTTCTTTAGGCCATCCAAAACCTGCGGCAGCATTTTGGGAGGGACCGGATAGGTTTTGGTTTTTTCAAGCAAGTCATTGAGCGAAATGCCATTAACAACATCGAGCGGATCAATCGCGTTGCCGAGCGACTTTGACATCTTGCGTCCATGCGCATCGCGCACCATGGCGTGCAAGTACACATCGGCAAAGGGCGCCTTACCCATGAAATGAATGCCCAGCATCATCATGCGGGCCACCCAGAAAAACAAAATATCATAACCGGTTTCAAGCACAGCGCCTGGGTAAAACGCTTTCAGATCGTCGGTATTATCTGGCCAACCCAAAGTTGCAAAAGGCCAGAGGCCCGAGGAAAACCAGGTGTCGAGCACGTCTTCTTCTTGCAGATACTTGTCTGGATGCTTCGCGGCCAAATCATCGCTGCTCG
>Ga0207146_10106_pt1 | contig 21666 bp, 16 predicted proteins | sample Alteio_BWMinHeat_36_FD_153539 | JGI IMG/M metagenome (GOLD analysis project Ga0207146, IMG submission 153539) | Enriched cells from forest soil in Barre Woods Harvard Forest LTER site, Petersham, Massachusetts, United States -... | ecosystem: Environmental > Terrestrial > Soil > Temperate forest >...
GGTCACTAAGTGTTGAATTTTTTGGCGGCGGGGGCTCGAAGTGAAATGGCAGCACACAATTTTATTCCTGTTATTGTTCAATCTCTTTTCTTTCAGGGCTATAACTGGGACCTGTACCAGCCGGAGTAGCGCATCGGCAGAGGCCGCAGGCAGCGCTAACCCCGTTAGCACACCGCTAACGTTGGAGCGTGCAATAAGATCAACCATCACTCAGGCTGTGCTTCCTGATCCGGTCACCACACTCATTCTGGGTTATGCAAAGGCGCGGCCCACGCCTGCTGCAGGTTACTACCATTCGCTTATACTCCTTGATGACGGAACGGTAATGGCTTTTGGCCACAACTCTAGTGGCCAGCTGGGGGATGGTTCCACAACTAATCGACTCACGCCGGTTCGCGTAAATCTTGGTGGTAATAAGGCGCAAGCCATTGCTGCTGGTGGCCTCCATTCGCTTGTACGCCTTGACGACGGAACGGTAATGGCTTTTGGCTACAACTCTAATGGCCAGCTGGGGGATGGTTCCACAACTACTCGGCTCACGCCGGTTCGCGTAAATCTTGGTAGCAATAAGGCGCAAGCCATTGCTGCTGGTGCCCTCCATTCGCTGGTACTCCTTGACGACGGAACGGTAATGGCTTTTGGCTACAACTTTTCTGGCCAGCTGGGGGATGGTTCCACAACTAATCGGCTCACGCCAGTTCGCGTAAATCTTGGTGGCAATAAGGCGCAAGCCATTGCTGCTGGTGCCCACCATTCGCTTGTACTCCTTGACGACGGAACGGTAATGGCTTTTGGCTACAACGCTAATGGCCAGCTGGGGGATGGTTCCACAACTAATCGGCTCACGCCGGTTCGTGTAAATCATGGTGGCAATAAAGCGCAAGCGATTGCTGCTGGTGGCCTCCATTCGCTTATACTCCTTGATGACGGAACGGTAATGGCTTTTGGCTGCAACTCTAATGGCGAGCTGGGGGATGGTTCCACAACTGATCGGCTCACGCCAATTCGCGTAAATCTTGGTGGTAATAAGGCGCAAAGGATTGCTGCTGGTGACCACCATTCGCTTATACTCCTTGACGACGGAACGGTAATGGCTTTTGGCAACAACGCTAATGGCGAGCTGGGGGATGGTTCCACAACTAATCGGCTCACGCCGGTTCGCGTAAATCTTGGTGACAATAAGGCGCAAGCCATTGCTGCAGGTTGCTACCATTCGCTTATACTCCTTGATGACGGAACGCTAATGGCTTTTGGCTGCAATGCTAATGGCCAGCTGGGGGATGGTTCCACAACTAATCGGCTCACGCCAGTTCGCGTAAATCTTGGCGGCAAGACAGGCTTAACCATCGCGACAGGCTTGGCACCGCCGTCAAAGCGATTTGCAACTTAGCTAGTGAAACCTGACCGCAACCAATTCGGGATTGAGAATGTTTTTACACGATAGGGATCGCATCACACCGGCAGTTAATCCCCTGCCGCGGGTGATGAGGCGCAAGGCGCCATTAAAAAATAATAACTAACGCCTCAATATGAGACTGAGCGCTTCAAGCAGGCGGTCATTTTGCTCTGCGGTACCCACGGTGACACGCAGGGCGTGCGGCAAGTCATAGTTGCTCACGGGCCGCACAATCACACCCTGCTTGAGCAAATCCACGTAAAGTTTTTCAGCGTCTTGGCGCGCCCCGGGCATATGCATCAACACAAAGTTGGCCACGCTCGGCGTGACGCCAAACCCGAGCGTTTTAAGCTCCGCACTCAGGCGCCTCAGCTGCTCTGCATTGAGGCTTCTGCTTCTGTACTCATGCTCGACGTCATCAAGCGCTGCCATGGCAGCTTCTTGCGCAATGCCGTTCACGTTAAATGGCTCTCGAACGCGGTGCAGCACGGCCGCAATATCTGGGTCGCACACGGCATAACCAATACGAAGGCCGGCAAGTCCAAACACTTTGGAAAAGGTGCGCAGCACAACGGTGCGCGGCCGCTTTTGAACCCAAGGAATACCCTCGGCAATATCTGCCGCCAGCACCGCCGCGTACTCAGCATAAGCCTCATCGAGCACGACCACAACGTCTGGAGGTATGGCCGCTATGAAAGTGTCTAACTCTGTCGCCTTAATGTACTGCCCCGTGGGATTGTTGGGGTTGGTCAGAAAGATAAGCTTGGACGCCGGCGCTTCTGCGTTGCATGCGGCGATGAGCGCCTCCATATTGAATGAGCCGTCACCATTGAGAGCAACGGCACGGGTGGCGCAACCCTGAACCTGCGTGGCCAAGCGGTAGGTCAAAAACGATGGCCAGCCAAATACCACTGCTTCGTTTTCGCTGATGAGTGAGCGCACCAAGAGCGTTATGAGTTCGCTCGATCCATTGCCAAGCACAACTTGCTCTGGCCGTAAGTTGTGAGAGCTGTGCCGCTCGCATATGCGTTCCTTCACCGCCATGCGACGCTCAATCGGGTATATGTTTGCGCCAAGCATTGCCAGCTTTGCTGCTGCAACAGCTTTAGGGCTTGGGCCGAGCGGATTCTCATTTGACGCAAGCTTGACCACATGGTTTAAGCCGAAGGCTTTGGCGGTGGCGCTCATTGCGAGTCCAGGAACATAAGGTTTCATGTTTACGATGCGGGAATGGGCGAGAGGCAGCATGGCATACCCGAGGTCTTTAAGTGTTTCCCACTTCTATTTTAGGCGAACGCGAAAGGTGGTTGTGCTTTTCGCTGATAATTTGCAAAGGCGCAGCATTTACGCCATGGTTGGCGCATGAAAAATTGGCGACGCCTCATTTCGATTCCTCTTTATTTGCTTATCTTCAACGTGCTTTGGAATCTGGCACCCATTCTATTTCTGCTGACCATTGCCACTGACTTGCTGAGCAAAGCACCCAAGCTGCCGCGCACACGCTGTTTGGTGTTCATCATTGCTTATTTGGCGTTTGACCTTGCTGCTATAGCCGCGCTGTTTTGTACCTGGGCATTTTACGGCGCGTGGCCGGGCGCCGACAAATCGAAATTCATGGCCGCAGACTACGCAATCCAACGCGCGTGGCTCGGGACTACGTTTCGCCTGGCCGAGCGGCTCTTCTCGGTAACGTTGATTGTGGATGGAGATGAGGTTACCGCCAAGGGCCCCTTCTTGTTGTTTTTGCGCCACACAAGTCTGACTGACACGCTGCTCGCCGGTGCGCTCATTGCCAATCCGCGAAAAATGCATCTGCGCTATACGCTGAAGGAACAGCTGCTCTGGGATCCTGGCATCGACATTATTGCCCAAAGGCTGCCAAACGCCTTTCTGAAACGCGGCGGTGGCAGCGATAAGGACGCAGACATTGCCGCCATCAAAGAGCTGGCACGAGACCTTGGACTGAGGGATGCCCTAGTCATGTACCCCGAAGGCACCAGATTTACCAAGGCCAAACACGAAAGAGCCATTCAGCGTCTTCGCGAGAGCAAAAATGTCGATCGAGATGTGCTAGCCATGGCAGAGCAGCTGCACCACTTGCTGCCGCCAAAAACAGGCGGACCGCTAGCCTTACTGGATGCCGCGCCAAATGCCGATGTTGTGTTTTGCGCACATACCGGACTTGAACATTCAAATAGCTTCAAGCATGTGTGGCGCGGCGGTCTCATGGGCACAACTGTGCGCGTGCATTTTTGGCGGGTGTCCGCGGCTGACATTCCCAGAGAGCCATCCCAGCAGCTGCGATGGCTTTATGGCGAGTGGCTCAAATCGGACGCCTGGGTTGCAGGCCATCAGCAATGATGTATAGTCCAGCACGATACCAGACCTGAAAGGGAGGACCTATGAAAAAACGACAAACGTTATTGGTAACGATTTTGTTTTTGGCGCTCGCCGGAGCGGGCTGCGGTGGTGGCAATAACGGCGGTGGTGGCGGAACGACACCCGCCGATACCGACGTGCTAAATGCGACGTTGTCTGCCGACAAGGTCAAGGGTTTCAACACATGGTTTAATGGCTATGATCGGGCAAAACTAGCAGATGCAGGCTGCCGCATGTTTGGATTGTTGAAGCCAGCCGATTGCGCCACAACAGTAGCGCACTGCACTAAAGATCCTGCCATAAAAGCTCTAGCGGGCAATGCGGCGCTTGAATTTACAGCCGGTTGTGACCTGAAATTTTCTGACGCCAAAACGTTTATTACATTACTCAAAGATGTTCCTGACAGCGTTAGCTGTAAGTCGAACATCATCACGGGCCTGGGGGCATTAGGGCTCGGCCCTTCCTGGGACGCGGCAGCTCCCGGCAAGCTTCAGAACTTAACGGGACGCCTTACAACGTGCATTAAACGTTGAGCCGGCGAAGTTAAGCGGTGACGCACGGCCGCCCGTTTTTTGACCGGCGGCCGCGAGTCATTTGGCCTCTTTAAGATCATCCAGCAATTTCAGTTGCCGCCTGATATCCGTTTCTTTATCGCCGGGCTTTACAAACGGTGTTGGCCCAATTGCCAGATCAAAAATAATATGGCCAATGGCGTCGGGAAACTGCGTGGCTTCTGCTATCGCCAAAAACTCTCTTTGCCGACGCTCTGCCAAAAACAAGTTGCGCTTGTTGTAAAAGGTCGCATTCCACAATTCTGTGAGATAGTTGTCTTTCGTTGCGTTAAGCAGATCGACGATCGGCTGCGCCTCTTCGCGCGTTTGCGGAATCGGTGAGCCAAGTTCCAACAACTTCTTTAGATTGTCTGTTCGATTGCGACATGCCGCCGCTCGCAGCGGGCTCCAGCCGCTTCTCGCTGCCTCCAGCGTTGCACCATGCTCAACCAGCAAGGCAATCATGTCGGGGCCTCCAAAAGCCGCAGCATGAGCAACAGCGCTGAGCCCTGTGTCAGCTTCAGCGTTGGTTTTTCTAAAATTCACATTGGCATGGTTGGCGAGCAGCAGCGACGCAATATGAATGCTATCTAGGGCGGCAGCCTTCATGAGAGCCGTGGTATTATTCGCATGTGTGCCGGGAATTTGGCATACTCCATCGACATTTGCCTTATGGGCAAGAAGCCATGAAACCACGGTTGGCTGATTCTGCGCGACAGCGCACACCAGGCTTGTGAACCCAACGGCGCACATATCAGCGCATGTCGAAAGGCCCTCGATGCGAGCATCGCCATCCTTAAACATTTGTTCAAGCACGGCGATGTTGCCAGAACGAATGGCCCCAAACCATCGCTTGTTTCGCTCTGTCTCCGTCTCAGCCCGAAGCTTGCCCATCTCATCCTCCGCCTTGCCAAGCCGCGTTTTGAGTTCCTCGACCGCTCGCTCATGACTCTTTGCGATTTCGGCGCCGGTCTTCGTGTAACGCTCCTTAAGCGCTTCGATTTCCATTTCGCGTTCCCTGGCGCTTTCCGCGCGAGCCCGTTCCTTGAGATCTTCCACGGCTCGTTGTTCGGCTGCAATGACGCGGGCTCTCATTTCTTCCATTTCACGCTGATGCGCCGCGGCAGCTTCTTCTGCGCGCTTGCGCTCTAGCACCAGCAGGTCTCTGGACCTAACCTTTTTTGTTGACGGCTGAGCAATCAGCTGGGCACTTGCGAGCATCGAAATTGCGAAAAACGAAAAAACAGGAATAAAACGCTGCCACATGACTCACGTCCCCTCGCCGGTTTTCGGCAGCGGGGCGGGTGAAGTGCGCGCGAGTTAATAGTCTGAATCTAAAGCAACCAATGCATCGTTAAGCACCGTTGGCGATGCGGGATTTAGATGTCTCCACCAAAGTTCCTTCTTAAACCACGTCAGTTGTCGCTTAACATACGCTTTGTGGCGCAAGTAAATACGCTCCGAGGCCTCTTCGACCGTGAGCGTACCGGCAATCACCAGCTCGGCTTCTTCATAGCCCATCGTGTCTAGCACTGACGGCGAGGCAAGGTCGGGGCACGCCTCTTTAAGCGCCCGCGTTTCTTCTATGAGGCCACCGCTCAGCATGGCGTCCACGCGCTCGTGCACGCGCTTTTCGAGCCATGCTTTGTCTGGCCATAGCAGCAACCAGTGGGCATCAAACTGCACAGCCTGCGCTGCTTCCTGCCGGTGGCTCTTGCGCAGCTCGCTCGGCTTTTGCCCCGTGAGGGCCAGGATTTCAAGCGCTCGTACAATGCGCACGGCGTCATTCGCCCCAATGCGCTGGGCAGACTCTGGGTCAAGTTTAGCAAGGCGAGCATGCAGAGCGGCTGTGCCCAAGGTTTCTATTTCGCGCGCGAGCTTGTCGCGAAGCGCCGCGTCTTGAGCAGGCACATCTGACAACCCAAAACGCAGCGCACGCAGATAAAGCCCCGTGCCCCCAACAACGATGGGCACTAGGCCGCGCGCTTCTACATCAGCCACCGCTGCAGTGGCCGCGGCCACAAAAGCGCCCGCATCAAAACGTGTGCGCGGGTCAACCACATTAAAGAGATGGTGCGGCACGCGTGCGAGCTCTTGGTCGCTTGGGCCGGCGGTACCAATGCGCATACCCGCGTACACCTGACGGCTATCGGCACAAACGAGTTCGCCACCCAAAAGTTCAGCGAGCTCTAATGCCAACGCGCTTTTACCGCTGGCCGTAGGGCCCGCTATAACAATGGGCTTCTTACTCATGGCCTGCTAAACCACTTGGCCATTTCATTGGCCCCAAAAATTTTGGCTACGGGCCTCCCATGCGGACAATGCGCCGAGAAATCAATCGCATCCATTTGCGCAACCAAAGCCCGTATTTCTTCGTGGTCGAGCAGTTGCCCTTTGCGCACCGAACTGTGGCAAGCAATGAGCGCACAAATGCGGTCGCGCAACTCAAACAACGCATCTGATGCCACGGCCGCGGCTTCAAGCGCCGCCAATGCGTCGCGGCAAAGGCTCTCGGCTGCGTCATTGCTCATACCGGGCGGCAGTGCCCGCACCAACGCCTCGCGTTCTCCAAAAAGTTCCAGCTCGATACCAAGGCGCTTAAGTAGCGCGTCGTCACCTTGATGCTGCTCAAGCACCGCAAGCTCGTCGGGCGACAGTTTTAGTGATATGGGAAAGAGCAGCCGCTGGCTCTTAAGCCCATTGGCATCAAATTCGGCGCACAGCTTCTCAAAGAGCACCCGTTCATGCGCAGCGTGCTGGTCGACGAGCACCAAACCCATATCGCCCTCAAAAAGCAAATAGGTCTGCGCCACCTGACCAATAATGCGCAGGCGGCTGTATAGCCCTTCGCTAAGCGATAAGGGCCGCAGCGCCGGTGTAGGCGCGGGTGCAGGCGCAGGTGCTTCAGGTGTCAACGTCGGCGCCATAAACTCTGGCGTCGCCCACGGCTCGGCGGTCGAAAAAAGTCCCGGGGCTTTTTTAAGCTCGGGTGCAGCCCGCGGTTCCATGGCCGGCTCATATGCTCCAAGCTTTCTCTCAAAAAAAGCCGCTTCGGCGGCAAATTGCCCTAGTTCATAAGTCCGCTTGGGCCCAACCGCCGCCCACGGCGTCGTCGCCAAAAAATCGCGCAAGGTGCGCATCACCGCGCTCTCGACCTTAGCCACGTCAGAAAAGCGCACTTGGCTTTTTTGCGGGTGCACGTTGACATCGACGGCTTGAGGTTCGACATCAACATATAAAACGCACCAGGGGTAGCGCCCGATCTCAAGCAAGGTCTTGTAGGCCAGCTTCACCAGCTGCGAAAGCCGCACGTCACTGACCGGTCGCCCGTTAACAAAAACGTGAATGCCTCGCGAATCCCGCCGCGTAACGGTAGGTGCAACCGCGTATCCATGCACGTGCACCGCATCGAGACCCTTGGCTTCGATGCCTTTAAACCCATACACCGCGCCGCGCACTTCTTCGCCCAAACACTGCACAACGCGTTCAAGCTCAGGCGCGCCGGCGTTGACCTCGAACAAACGCTTGCCACCATCAGCATGAAGCGAGAACCCAACCCCACTGTTGGCCATGGCAGCAGCGCGTAGGCCTTGCTCAATCGCTAAAAGCTCCGCCCGCTCCGAGCGCAAAAATTTAAGTCGCGCTGGCACATTAAAAAAGAGTTCGGCCACCTCAACGCGCGTACCCTGAACACCGCCCGCATCTTTGACGTGTTGCAAGGTTCCGCCATGAATGGCTACTTCGGTCGCAACCGCCGCCCCTTTAAGCCGCGTCACCAATTTAAGGCGCGAGACCGACGCGATGGAGGGCAATGCCTCGCCGCGAAAACCAAAGGAGCGCAGCTCGCCCAAGTCTTCGGCCGAACGAAGCTTACTTGTGGCGTGGCGTGAAAAAGCCAGCACCGCATCTGCTGCATCCATGCCCTCCCCATTGTCTTGAATGACAATGCGACCGCGCCCACCCGCGTCTATGCGCACGTCAATTTGGGTAGCACCCGCGTCGAGGGCATTTTCAACCAGTTCCTTCACGACACTCGCAGGCCTTTCAACCACCTCCCCAGCAGCTATTTGGTTGGCCACAAGGTCACTTAAGAGAGCAATTTTTCCCATAAAATTTCAACTAGCCTAAAGCAAAAAATGTTCTGAAAGAAAGCGGGGGGCATTGTTCTATTGTTAGTGCTGCTTGATTGCCCGGGGGCCTAGGGTGTGCGCCGCTTTCATTTCGCGCCCCATACGCTCCATACGTTCGTCTAAGACGGCAACGATACCCTCATGCCAATTATACACAGCGAGCTCGCGTCATCATGCTTGCGCAGGTCGTTACAGTGCATTTTGCTTTGCCCTTGACTGCAATTCTGGCGGGACGCACGGGCATCTTTACGACGAGCTCTCCAGTAAGCCGTGGGTCAGCCCCAAGATCCAGCAATCTGCGAACTTCGTTCTCATAACCTAATGAGGCTGCCAAATGCAGGGCCGTCCATCCAGTCTCGGCCTCATCCCGAGCGTCGACCTCTATTCCTTCGCTCTGCACGAACAACTGAAGCATGTCAGCGCGCCGACTGTTAACTGCAAAATGCAAGACCGTCCATTTGCGCCCTGAACCCATATCTTTCGTGTCTCGAACATTCGAGTCTTTTTTTTCTAGAGCGTCCAGAACTTTCATGTGCTCGCCTGCAGCAATGGCGTCGAGAAGTTCTTTGGAGGGCTCTGCCGCACCAGACGTCGATAATGCCAAGGCTACCATCAAAAAAAAGGCTCGAACCAGCTGCTCCATACTGAGCTCTCCTCATGGCAGTTTTAAGTTTTCCGCATGCCTATCCGTTTTAAACACCCAAAACAAGGCCTAAGTGAGCGCAATTCTCGCGCGGCAGCCCTTGAAAATGGGCATCCGATGTGTATTTTGCTCGCTCCATTGAATAACACTTGGGAATGCTATGATAGCTATCATTGTTGGAATTCTTGCCCTCTCGGCGACTGTTGGAGTGGTCGCTGCGTCAAGCTCAACATCGACTCCTGGAAAACCCGTGGCAATGGCGCATAAGCCAAAGCTTCAAATTAGGGGTACCCTCAACATCAAGCCAGACCTGCTTCAAGCGATATCCGATAGCTTCATAAAACCAGCGCATGCAGAAGTAAATCCAGACATGCCTTTTCTGCGAGAGTTCGTGCCCCTAAAAGACGAGCCCCCATCGGTAAAAAAAGGTATAAACATTGCGCCCGACAAGTTCGCGGTCGCCTGGCCTTTGGAGCAAATTGCCAAAACATTTTTGGGCATCGACACTCCTTCGGGCGTTTATCTCGGAATTGGGGGCACCTTCGCGAACTTCATGAACCTGGGAGCCGGAAAATTTCGGCGCGCTATTTTCATGAATCCGGATGCTGGCACAACAGAGTTTAATGACACACTGCTCGAAATAATCCGTCAGCTGTCTCAATCCGGCCTTAGCACCGCCATGCAACGTTACACGTTTTTGTCTATCGTCACGCTGTGCAAAACATCTAGGGTGCAGCTTGAAAAGCTGGCAGAAAAGACCGGGGATACTCCGGGCAGTCAGATGCGTGAAATAGCAAACAGGTTTCGCGGTTGGTCGCATCTAGATAATGGTTCAATCGCATCCGATTTCCCAAGGGCTCTTCAAATAAGCTTACAGCCTGTTGTTCGACGGCTTGAGAATGCATACCGTGACTATTATGCCGCTCACGCCATGGATCTTGGCGAAGAAGAATTTCATGCGCATCAAAGAGACCGCTGGTTAAATTATTTTGTAACGCTCCATTCGACAATGCGTGATTTTGCTCTGTCAATGATTTTGTCAGACGATGCTTTCGAAACCGTCGCCGATTTAAGTCACGGCGGTCTCGTTGAGTTCGCCACCGGCACTCTCTGGGGAACCCAATTGATGCCTTCGATTTCTGCAGGATTTTTGGGTGACCAAAGCCCGCCCGTGTTTGTTTACCTGCCCGATGAGGGGCAGCCAGCTGAGCTCACGCCGGACATTCGAACCCGTATGGAAGCCAATTTGGTCGCGCTTCGTGATGCCATTGATCCGAACAGTGGCCTATTTTGGACCCAACGAACGACCGTTCCCGATCTATTCGGTGCGACTCTGCAACTCGTTAGTTCATTTGTGGAGACCGTTAGGTCATCCTTTGCCCGAGCAGCCCAAGCAGAGCAAGCCGAGCTCGCGACGGCCGAAGAAAATCGCATCCGCGCGTCAGCGTCGAAGGCTGAAGCGAGCAGGCGTACCGCCACACGCGCGACGACCAAGCGCGACAAAAAGAAAATTCCCAGGCGTGGTTCGGAGCGGCGAGCGGCCCAGCGGGCGGAACGAGCTCAATTGGCTAGGGAGCGCGAAATCGCCGAGGCATTAGAAATAAGAATAAGACCAAGGGCGGCGGCGCGGCGCGCAAGAGACGTTGAAGAGCGAGGACGGCATGAGGGAGACCGTTTGCGACCCGGACCGCGCGCAGAAAATGAACATATGGAAGAGGCTGATTAAGGCCCCTTTTTAGAAGGCACAAAGAACGCTGCCGGAATCCCAGCAAACAATTCTTCCACCGACATACTCGGCGCGGCGGCCTTGCCATCTTTGCCAGGTTTGGGCATAAGCGAGCCACTCGCCGCGGCGGGCGGGGCTGGCGGGACGAGAGACTGACTTAAGTGCGCAAGCTCAGCTTTTTCTGCTTCGGTCAACACGCAGACGGTTTCTCTGACCGATTTGGCGTCACGACCAAACACCTTGAAGTCTTTAACTTCGGTGTAGGTGAGAAAATAATTTGCGGCATAGCAGTCTGCTTGGTCCACAAATACCTGCAAGAAGCTGGGCGAGCGCAGTTGCTCACGAGCGGCAAGAGCCGCCACGTAGTCGCGTTCATCAATGGCTTTTAGCATAGCGGCCTCAGCAGCATCTTGATTCGGCGAGGGTTCTTTTTCGACAAAACGCCCGCCGGTCTTTAGCACCGCCGCTGCCAAAGAAAAGCGCAATTCCGTTGTGGTTTGCAGTGGCGTTTTCCCAAACACGTCTATCGCATCTGGATTCGCGCCGCCTTCAACGAGCAGGGTGCGCACAATATCGAAACGCCCAATATCGCTTGCAAGCATCAGCGGGGATCGCATGTTTCGCTTTCCAGACGTGCGCGTCGGAACTTCCGCAAGCGTTGAAGTTACCGCGCCCTTTGCAAGCAGCCACCGGACAAGGCCAGCGTGCCCTGCCTTGGCCGCAAGACTTAGCGGCGTGTTACCGTCGCCGCAGGCCTCGTTGACCGGCGCTCCGGCGCGCAAAAGCGAAGCCATCAGGTCAAGATAGCCCCGGTGCGCACTCAAGGTAAGGGGCGTGCAGCCCGTGCCGGGACCAATCTTTTCATCGGCTGCCACACGCGACGGGGGCAATATCGGGTTTGCTCCGGCGTCAAGCAGCATCTTGACCGCTTTGTCATCGTCATTGAACCAGGCAAGCGAAAACGCGGTATCGCCCGCCGCATCGGCAATATTTGGGTCTGCGAGGCTGCCAATTAGCATCTCCATCGCATCATGGAATCGTGCAGCGGTCGCGAGCATCAACGGTGTGCGCCCGTCTTTAAAATTTACGAAATCTCCGCCGACCAAACACGTCAGGGTGCCGATTTTGCGGTTAACATTGGCTCCGTACGCGATGTACTGGGCCACCTGTTCCTTAGGCCCTCGAGCAGCAGCCATATGCAAAAGACCCACAGGCAAGTCACTGGGTTGGTCGGGTTTCAAACGTCGTTCTTTGAGAAGCCGCTCGACGAGCCCATAGTTTAAATACTGGTAAGCCGCCAACCCTATTGATGACTTCCGTGTGCCAAAAGCTTGGTCCTGCGCCAAGTCTACGGCAAGACCAGCATCTGCTCCTGCCTTAATCTTACTAAGAACGTAACTCTGTATTTCGCCTGGGTTCACGTAATACCCGTTGTGATAACCGGACTGCAAAACACGGATCGCCTTAGATGCCCGCCTGGTCGCGTCTGCTTGCTCCTTCGGTTTCAAAGCTAGGCCCGCGGTATGCCATGACAGCGAGGCGAGCAACATGGGCAGGAGCAATACAAATTTTCGGAGACTTAAGCAGGTGGTCATGATACCCCCAAGACGTGTCAGTATTATCGATGCTCGCACGCCTTAGGGTGTCTTTCTAAAAGAATGTCGTCGTCACATTTCCGCGGAGTCATTCATGCTTCAGTCCTTTCTTCAAGAAGACCGCCGTTTCGTCCCACCCCAGAATTTTGCCAAACAAGCCAACGTTGGGGCGGCCGAATATGAGCGTCTTTTGGCTCAGGCCAGAGATGATCGCGACGCTTTCTGGGCCGCCCATGCCAGCAAACTCGAATGGCGACACCCCTGGCACACGGTGCTCGATTGGAGCGGCGCTCCGCACGCAAAGTGGTTTGTGGGCGGCAAGCTCAACGTTACTGATAGTTGCCTTAAACGCCACGCGCTCGGCAAGCGCGCCAACAAAACCGCCATTCTTTGGGAGGGCGAAAATGGCAAGGTGCGCAAGGTTAGCTATGCCGAGCTCTACACAGAAGTGCAGAAGTTAGCGGCAGCACTGCTCGCGCGCGGCGTTGGCGTTGGCGACCGGGTGGCGATCTACATGCCGCTGGTACCAGAATGTGCGGCGGCCATGCTTGCTTGCGCCTACATCGGTGCGACCCATTCTGTAATCTTCGGTGGTTTTTCAGCCGACAGCGTGCGACACCGCATTATCGATGCAAGCTGCAAGGCAGTCATCTGCGCCGATGGCGGGCATCGCAAAGGCGCCGTGGTTGCGCTCAAGGCCATTGTCGATGAGGCCCTGGCCGAAGGCAATGCCCACAGTGTCGAAACGGTCATTGTGCTTAAACATTCGGGCAACCCGGTGACCATGAAACCCGGCCGAGATGTCTGGTGGCATGATGCAGTGGCCGCTCAGAAAGCGCGCGGCGAACCACCCCCTGCTCCCGCGATTGTCGACGCCGAACATCCCTTGTTCATTCTCTACACATCTGGCACCACAGGCAAACCCAAAGGCCTAGTCCACAGCACTGGCGGTTACCTAACTCAGGTGCTCTACACGGTGCGTGCCGTGCTCGATCTTAAAGACGACGATGTTTATTGGTGCACAGCCGACGCGGGCTGGATCACCGGCCACAGCTATGTCGTGTATGGCCCGCTCGCAGCCGGCGCAACAGTGTTCATGTACGAGGGGGCGCCAGCGCATCCCACCCCGGACCGCTTCTGGTCCATGATAGCGCGCCATCGCATCTCTATTTTCTATACCGCACCGACCGCCATTCGCACCTTCATGCGCATGGGTGACGAACACGTGCGCCGCCATGATCTAACGTCGCTGAGATTGCTTGGAAGCGTGGGAGAACCAATCAACCCTGAAGCATGGATGTGGTACCGCGACTTGGTCGGCGGCAATCGCTGCCCCATTGTCGATACGTGGTGGCAAACAGAAACGGGCGCCATCATGATTGCACCGCTGCCGGGAGTAACGGTCACCGCCCCTGGCTCGGCAACGCGGGCGCTGCCTGGCATAGACATGGATATCGCCGATGGCGGCTTTCTCGTTGCACGCTCGCCGTGGCCGGCCATGGCCCGTGGCATTTGGGGCGACAATGAACGCTACCGCCAGACATACTGGTCGCAAATTGCTGGCACGTATTTCACCGGCGATGGAGCGCGATGCGATGAAGACGGATACTTTTGGATCATGGGGCGCATTGACGACGTGGTGAACGTGTCTGGTCATCGCATCGGAACCATGGAAGTCGAGAGTGCCCTGGTGGCTCACCCGCAGGTTGCGGAATCTGCCGTAGTCGCGGTGCCAGATGACATCACAGGGCAAGCGTTGGTGGCATTTGTCACGCTAAAAAATACTGCCGCGGCAGACGGCGACGGCGCAAGCGCTCTCGACGCGCTGAAGAGCGACCTAAAAGGGTGTGTGGCCAAAGATATTGGCAGTTTTGCAAAGCCCAAGGACATTCGATTTGCGAGCGCGCTACCCAAGACGCGTTCTGGAAAAATCATGCGCCGCTTGCTTAAAGAGCTTGCCTGCACTGGCAAGGTCAGCGGCGATGTTACGACGCTGGAAGACATGGCGGTGGTGGCATCTTTGAGTGCCGATTAATCGGTTCTCAAAGAGGACAGCGAAGAAGACGAGCACGAGGATGACGAAGAAGAGGATGAGAATGAGGATGAGGATGAGGACGATGATGAAGACGATGACGATGAAGCCATCGTGGCTCCGACCGCTTCATGCTTTGCACATAGGGCCCTGACCTCTACAGAAAACCCCGGGTGCTTTGCACATAGCCGCTTGACTCTGTCCAATAGTTCTTCGCTTGGTTGTCCGCGCTTCTTGGGTTCAGGCACAGGCTCGCTCTCTTCGGGCGGCAGATTCAGACCCGTTAGAAATGGACCATATTGCTCATATTGGCTTAGCTCATCCCTTAAAAACGCGACTGTGTTCTTATGGACGCGAAAGGCGATGGATTTCTTCGTGCCATGGATCTTTGCATAGAGAACCGCTCTCGTGTCGGTATCCATCTGCTCAACATATTTTTTTTGACCTTCGGCTATCCGCGCAGCCAATAGTCTGTTGATCATAGAAACCAAAGGCGTCGCATAATGAGGCTCAAGCACCAACTTGATTGTGGCCTGCGTCAAATGGTTATGGCCCGTCATATTGGACCGAAATCCCGCGCGCATAACGCCTTCCGCATCGTGCTTCTTAAAAAGATAATCTAAAAACTCCGCGTTGACCGTGCTAATAGCAATGGCCATCGCATCCAAAATCGCATCGTAACTGTCAAGAGTCATGAATCGACGCGCAGGCAGTACGTCGAACCGATCCCGATATGCATCGACGAAAGCGGCGTCGCGCAACAACGCGTCTAAAATGCGATTGCGCCTAGCACGCAGGATTTCCGCGCCAGTCAAAGGCAAGCCCTCATTTTCTGACATGATGCGCAGAGCAATGCGCAAGGCACGAAAATGCACCAAGCCCCGTTCATAACAAAGCTTTTGCGGGACCCCTTCGGCGCACAACGACGCAATGGTGTTTTCTCCAAGCCATTTTGTCTCTGAAGCGACAGACTTCTCGTCGAGTTGCTGAGCAAGGTCCGTTAGCTCGTGGCGGAATAATGAGGTCTCCACGACGTAATAATTTTCAAGCCCAAATACAGCATAGAGCGTTGCGTCATACAGAAAAAACAACAGCGATGACAAAAGTAACGATTTTAAGTTCACTTGTTTTTCACCAATAAATTTAGATCGCGGAAAATACACTCGCCGTCGACGCTGTCAACAACCATTTGCACTCGTTCATCGCAATGCGAGCACCAATTCACCCTTGTTTAAATGAATTTTTACGTCGACACAGAAATGATGGTAGAGTTCATGAAAAACCATGGTGCAGAATGGGACTTCTTCCTGAAACGTTGTCATTGCCTTCCGCAAACTACAAACACTGGATATTGAACATTCAACACGACGTCGCGATGATCTCAATGAGAGTCCAAGAAGACGGTGGTTTGCTGCCTTCATACAAGTTAAAGCTGAACAGCTATGATCTTGGCGTCGACATCGAACTTGCCGACATGATCAACCGCGTTCGCTTTGAGCACCCCGAGGTCAAATGTGTTGTCATCACGAGCGATAACGACCGCGTGTTCTGCGCAGGCGCCAACATCCACATGCTTGGCCAAAGCAGCCATCACTGGAAGGTCAATTTCTGCAAGTACACGAACGAGACGCGCCTTGCGATTGAAGAGGCCTCAGCAAAGTCCGGCATTCGCTTCTTGGCGGCACTCAATGGCACCACCGCGGGCGGCGGATATGAGCTCGCCCTTGCCTGCGATCACCTATTGCTCATGGACGATGCGTCCACAGCAGTGTCATTGCCCGAGGTTCCTTTGCTGGGCGTGCTGCCGGGAACGGGCGGTCTCACACGACTTGTCGACAAACGCCGCGTTCGCCGAGATTTTGCCGACGCGTTTTGCACCATGGCCGAAGGCGTTCGCGGCGAGCGCGCCAAACAATGGGGCCTCGTGGACGACATAGCGCCAAAAGGCAGGTGGAAAGAAAGCGTCGAGGCGGCGGCCAAGCAGCTCGCGGCAGGCTCAACGCGAAAACCAGCAAGGGCTGTGGCGCTACCGCAAGTGCAACCATCCATACGTCTGTCGCCCCCGACCGCGGCAGGACCCACAACCGTGCTCACCTATACCCATGTGACGCTCGAAGTAGACGGTGCTCACCGAACCGCTACCCTCACCATCACGGCCCCACGTGAAGCCGAACCGACAAGCGTGTCCGGCATTGAGGAGCGAGGTGCCGCGCATTGGTGTCTGGCTGCTTACCGTGAACTGGATGATGCGCTGCTTCGCCTGCGCTTTCACTACAATGACGTTGCGGCCGTCGTATTGAAAACCTGCGGAAGTGCTTCGCTGGTCAAAGCCGCCGAAACATCCCTTATCGAAGCCGCGAAAACCAATGGTTTCGCTCACGAAGTACTTTTGCACATGGGGCGCGTGCTTTGCAGACTCGATCTCATGGCAAAAACGCTTGTGACCCTGGTCCTGCCCGACTCCTGTTTCGCAGGTTCACTTGCCGAATTGCTGCTCGCCAGCGACCGCACGCTGATGCTCGATAATGGCAGCGTGGCCCAGATGGAGCTCACTGAAATGAATAGCGGTGTGCTCCCCATGTGGAATGGCTTAACGCGGCTCGAGGCTCGCTTTGCGGGCGATCAAGACAAAGCCGCCGCCGCTTATAACGCTGCCCTCGTGGGCGCATCAACCCCCGCACAGGCGATTGAACACGGCCTAGTCACGGCCGCTTTCGACGACATCGACTTTGAGGAAGAAGTGCGCATTTTGCTTGAAGAACGCGCTTCCCTGTCACCCGATGCGCTCACGGGCATGGAAGCCAACTTGCGCTTTCCAGGGCCAGAAACGCTTGCCACCAAGATTTTCGCGCGGCTATCAGCGTGGCAAAACTGGGTGTTTACACGTCCAAATGCCACGGGCGAAAAAGGCGCCCTCACAGCCTACGGAAAACCCCAGCGCCCCCAGTTCGATTTTGTGCGATGTTAGGGCAGCAAACTTTTGGGCGCAAAATCGTTTGGCATTGACAGCCGGCCTAAAAATTCTTAGCGTCCCAAAACCTCTTTTGGGACAAGTGCCGACATAGCTCAGATGGTAGAGCAACTGATTCGTAATCAGTAGGTCGCCGGTTCGATTCCGGCTGTCGGCTCCAGTAATTTCAATAGAATACGAGACCCGGCCTTTGTGAATTTCCTTTTTTGGGTAGCCGGCCGGGTAGCTTTTCTGAGATTTTCTCTGTGCTGGCGTTTGAAGCGCCATGCCAAACGATAAGCGCCGAGAAAGCAGGAGAGAGGATTATGAAGACGATTTTGTACAAAATCGCATTAGCCGCTATCACATTGATAGTCTTGGTCGGAGCGTTCGCAGAGCCGCATCGTGTGTCTGGCGATTGCATGGAACCAGCGATCATGGACGGGCGGCTGTACTTTTTGAATCGAATTTCGCCATACCTGCGGCAATATCGGATTGGCGACATCGTCTTGTTCCAGCATGAAGGTAAAGTTTGGGTTTCCCGGATCGCAGCATTGGAGACCAACACGATACAAATTGTTGACGGAAGTATCGTTGTGGATGGTACGACTCTTCACGATGGGATTCGTAGGAATTGGTCTAACTGGAAATACGGGGCATATGGGATAGATATGCCGCTTCAGATCCCCGCAGATCATGTTTTCGTGCTATCTGACAATCTCTCTGCACATCACGATGACAGCCGCGTTTTCGGGCCGGTATCAAAAGAGTCCATTCTCGGATTGGTATGGCAGTTTTAGGGGTCATCCGGCAGCCATTTCGATTTGGATGAAGTCCTCATCCGAAGCTTCAATCGCTGACTCACCCTTGCCTCAATCATCTTCGGGTTCTGGGCGTCCTGGCGCAGCTTTCGCTCCCTCGCCAGCTCGCGGGTGAGCGAATCAAGCTACTGTCAGGTGTGGTGTCATCCACTGATTTACTCTCTCCTTGTTCTTTTCACTGTTCATCGTCTTCAATCTGAATCGCGTCTTTAGAGCCCAATCGAAGGCACACCTCAGGCCCTGCACGCCCCCAAGCCGGGCGGCCCCAGCGCAATGTGGTTTACAACGAAAGACTTCCTCGCTCGGCCGAAATTCGCGCAGGGTTTTTCCATCCTGCCAAAATTCCCTGCGAGCGATTTCTTCGGTCTTTATATCCAAGTCATTCATTTTGCCGGAAATCATTAGGTGGTCGCTGAGTGTTGCATTTTTTGGTGGCGGGGGGGCTCGAAGTGAAACAGCAGCACACAATTTTATTCCTGTTATTGCTCAATCTCTTTTCTTTCAGGGCTATAACTGGGACCTGTACCAGCCGGAGTAGCGCATCGGCAGAGGCCGCAAGCAGCGCTAACCCCAGTAGCACACCGCTAACGTTGGAGCGTGCAATAAGGTCAACCATCACTCAGGCTGTGCTTCCTGATCCGGTCACCACACTCATTCTGGGTTATGCAAAGGCGCGGCCCACGCTTGCTGCAGGTGGCTTCCATTCGCTTGTGCTCCTTGATGACGGAACGGTAATGGCTTTTGGCTACAACTCTAATGGCCAGCTGGGGGATGGTTCCACAACTAATTGGCTCACGCCGGTTCGAGTAAATCTTGGCGGTAATAAGGCGCAAGCCATTGCTGCAGGTTACTACCATTCGCTTATACTCCTTGATGACGGAACGGTAATGGCTTTTGGCTACAACGCTGCTGGCCAGCTGGGGGATGGTTCCACAACTAATCGGCTCACGCCGGTTCGAGTAAATCTTGGCGGTAATAAGGCGCAAGCCATTGCTGCAGGTTACTACCATTCGCTTATACTCCTTGATGACGGAACGGTAATGGCTTTTGGCGAAAACCCTAGTGGCCAGCTGGGGGATGGTTCCACAACTAGTCGGCTCACGCCGGTTCGCGTAAATCTTGGTGACAATAAGGCGCAAGCCATTGCTGCTGGTGTCCTCCATTCGCTTGTACTCCTTGATGACGGAACGGTAATGGCTTTTGGCTACAACTCTAATGGCCAGCTGGGGGATGGTTCCACAACTACTCGGCTCACGCCGGTTCGCGTAAATCTTGGTGACAATAAGGCGCAAGCGATTGCTGCAGGTGACCACAATTCGCTTGTACTCCTTGACGACGGAACGGTAATGGCTTTTGGCTACAACTCTTATGGCCAGCTGGGGGATGGTTCCACAACTGATCGGCTCACGCCAGTTCGCGTAAATCTTGACGGTAATAAGGCGCAAGCGATTGCTGCTGGTGCCCACCATTCGCTGGTACTCCTTGACGACCGAACGGTAATGGCTTTTGGCTACAACTCTAATGGCCGGCTGGGGGATGGTTCCACAACTAATCGACTCACGCCAGTTCGCGTAAATCTTGGTGGCAATAAGGCGCAAGCGATTGCTGCTGGTGACCACCATTCGCTTATACTCCTTGATGACGGGACGCTAATGGCTTTTGGCGGCAACGCTAATGGCCAGCTCGGGGATGGTTCCACAACTAATCGGCTCACGCCGGTTCGCGTAAATCTTGGCGGCAAGACAGCCTTAACCATCCCGACAGGCTTGGCGCCGCCGTCAAAGCGATTTGCGAACTTAGCTAGTGAAACCTGACCGCAACCAATTCGGGATTGAGAATGTTTTTACACGATAGGGATCGCATCACACCGGCAGTTAATCCCGTGCCGCGGGGGATATCGTCGGCCATTTCTAACTGACACCGGCGGCTGCCTGGTTGTGGCGCGTTAAACTGCCACTATATTTGCTCACCTGGTCGCGAGCGATGAGCTGAGCTTTTTGCTTTGTCAGACCCAGCTTTTCTTTTATGTCGCGCTCAAGCGCCTTAACCGGCGTGCCCTGACGCGAGCCCTGTGAAACGGCCTGCTCTATCTGCCCTACAAACGATTTCTCAAGTCTTTATATCCACGTCATTCATTTTGCCGGGAATCATTAGGCGGTCACTAAGTGTTGAATTTTTTGGTGGCGGGGGCTCGAAGTGAAACAGCAGCACACAATTTTATTCCTGTTATTGCTCAATCTCTTTTCTTTCAGGGCTATAACTGGGACCTGTACCAGCCGAAGTAGCGCATCGGCAGAGGCCGCAAGCAGCGCTAACCCCAGTAGCACACCGCTAACGTTAGAGCGTGCAATAAGGTCAACCATCACTCAGGCTGTGCTTCCTGATCCGGTCACCACACTCATTCTGGATTATGCAAAGGCGCGGCCCACAATTGCTGCAGGTGGCTTCCATTCGCTTGCGCTCCTTGATGAAGGAACGGTAAGGGCTTTTGGCGACAACTCTATTGGCCAGCTGGGGGATGGTTCCACAACTACTCCGCTCACGCCAGTTCGCGTAAATCTTGGTGACAATAAGGCGCAAGCCATTGCTGCTGGAGCCCTCCATTCGCTGGTACTCCTTGACGACCGAACGGTAATGGCTTTTGGCTACAACTCTAATGGCGAGCTGGGGGATGGTTCCACAACTAATCGGCTCACGCCGGTTCGCGTAAATCTTGGTGACAATAAGGCGCAAGCCATTGCTGCTAGTGCCCACCATTCGCTGGTACTCCTTAATGACGGAACGGTAAGGGCTTTTGGCGACAACTCTATTGGCCAGCTGGGGGATGGTTCCACAACTACTCCGCTCACGCCAGTTCGCGTAAATCTTGGTGACAATAAGGCGCAAGCCATTGCTGCTGGAGCCCTCCATTCGCTGGTACTCCTTGACGACCGAACGGTAATGGCTTTTGGCTACAACTCTAATGGCCAGCTGGGGGATGGTTCCACAACTAATCGACTCACGCCGGTTCGCGTAAATCTTGGCGGCAATAAGGCGCAAGCCATTGCTGCTGGTGACCACCATTCGCTTATACTCCTTGACGACGGAACGGTAATGGCTTTTGGCTACAACTCTAATGGCCAGCTGGGGGATGGTTCCACAACTAATCGACTCACGCCGGTTCGCGTAAATCTTGGCGGCAATAAGGCGCAAGCGATTGCTGCAGGTTACTACCATTCGCTTATACTCCTTGATGACGGAACGGTAAGGGCTTTTGGCTACAACTCTCATGGCCAGCTGGGGGATGGTTCCACAACTAATCGGCTCACGCCAGTTCGCATAAATCTTGGTGGCAATAAGGCGCAGGCCATTGCTGCTGGTGTCCTCCATTCGCTTATACTCCTTGATGACGGAACGGTAATGGCTTTTGGCAGCAACGCTAATGGCGAGCTGGGGGATGGTTC
>Ga0207146_10100_pt2 | contig 21661 bp, 18 predicted proteins | sample Alteio_BWMinHeat_36_FD_153539 | JGI IMG/M metagenome (GOLD analysis project Ga0207146, IMG submission 153539) | Enriched cells from forest soil in Barre Woods Harvard Forest LTER site, Petersham, Massachusetts, United States -... | ecosystem: Environmental > Terrestrial > Soil > Temperate forest >...
CCCGTGGGTTCAGTGTGAACCTTCGCCGTAGCAAATCCGTCGCGTTGAGCGGTGTGCGATAGTTGGTTCAGGTTCTTGATACTTCCACGGGGAATTCCGAGTCCCGCAGAGTTGTCGGGGATTTCCAGCCGGTTGGACGATTTTCCGTACTGGATCGGCAGCGTGCCCCGGTTCACAACAATCGTTGCGTGTCCAGCGGGTGGCGCCTGCGGCAAAAGGAAGTGCGACGGCGGGTGAATGATCCTCGGTTGGGTCCATCCCGCCCAAGAACCGCCCGGCAACCACGCCCATCCCTGGCCGGGTAAGTAAACCCATGACCCGTAGTGGTACGGCGTCCAACCCCACGGGTATCCTGAAACCCAGCCGTAACCGAAGCCGGGAGCAAACGCCCAGGCGCCGTTCATAAAGGGATCCCAGCCAGCGCCCGCAAAGTAAGGTTGCCACGCCATTCCGTAGCCGGGTGCATTGAAGAAGCTGCCGTAATAGTTGAGATCGCTGGTGCCGTAGGCATACGGCGAGTAGTTGCTATAAGAATTGCTGGCGTATTGTTGGTGATATTGGTCTTGCTGTTTGTCCCACGCGTCAAAGGGATCCTGCGGAAGATTCTTAGCCAATGTATAGCTATCGCCGTTGGTGAGGTCGAACGACGCCGTATGGTTCTTACCAACGGACACAGTCCCTGAATCGCCTTCCACCTGTATGTCGCCGTTGAAGACCGCCACGGTGGCAAGGGTGTCCGCCATTTCGATCCGAAGATGGGCGGAATGTGCGAGGGAGAGTTTCTCATGAGCAAACGTCAGCGTGAACTCCGCGTCCTTGGCGCCAGCGAAGTTGACGTAGGCAGTGCCGGCTTGCAAATGCACTGCCGAGACCTTCGTCCCGGAGTCGCGGAGCGAGAGCTGCGGGAAGTCGATCACCGTGTCCGGAGTCAGGCGCAGCGTGCTTCCATCTTCAAATTCCACTTCGGCGCGGCCATCGTTTTTAGTCTGCAGCTTGACGCCCTGCGTGAGCGGCAAATTCAGGAATGCCTTCTCGAAGCCCTGTCCGGTGTTGCGGTCGACTTGTACGTCGCCCTGAACTTCGCTCAACCGCACCACGCGGACTTGCGAATCGGCAAAGGCGGGGACCGTCAGAAGAAAAGAAAACGCTGCAGCCGCGGCCAGCAGCAACTTGACGCTCAGCTTGCACATGGGAACACCTCCAGAACGGTCCTCTTTCTCTATTAGAGCACTGTTCGGTGTATTTTGTTGCCTGTAAATAACTCAGATTCTCTGGATCAGCCCGCTACTTCCCTCCAGTCCCGGCAAGTTGTAGCAGGCGCTGAGCTCGGGCGCGCACTACTCTGATCACGGTCGGATCATCTGCGATCTTCTGCAGGACTGGAGCCACTGCTGATATTTCTCCCAGGCTGCCGCTCTTCGACAATTCTTCCATCTTCTTGAGCTCTTCGTCCAAGGCCAGCTTCTGATAGCGAAGGTAGTAGTCGAGCCGATGCTGGAATTCCAAGGTGTTGGATAAAGATTGGAAGAAAGCCGTCAGTTCCTGAACTGAGGCCACCGGCGAATAGTTGTAGCTTGCCCGCGTGCTTTTTTGTGCGTCCTTGTAGATCAAGGTTTTGGTACCGGTGAAGGCCAGGCTCTTGTTTCTGGAATCAATCTGCCCTTCGAAGTAATGCGCGCGTTTGGTCAGGTCGAAAACGCGAGTGCGCGCCGCCTCGGATAGGTTGAAGTCCGAATGAAAGGGATCACCGGCAGCCGACCCAGGGCCTAGCTTGCCGTCAGAGTCGTAGGAAGCGCTGCCGCTTTCCGGCACCGTGATGACATAGTGATCCGGCTCGGATCCCGGAAAATCAAGAGTGAAGACGACCGCGGGGGCGGACTGCTGGGCCACGCTGGGCAGCAGAAAACCGCCGAGCGCAAATGTCAGCCAGAGCGACTGGCAAGTGCACAGCCGCGCGATTGATTGGAGCTTGCCGAGGAACATGCAGTAAGGATTATGCCAAAAACCCGTTGCCCGGATCACGGGCCCGCCATCACCTTGCCCCCACGCGCTGCCGTTCCAGCGTAGCCGAAGTGTGTAGGTGACAGATCGCAATCGCGAGGGCGTCGGCAGCGTCCGGCGGCTCGGGAACCTCAGCCAGATGCAGCAGCCGCGTAACCATGTGCTGCACCTGCTGCTTCTCCGCCCTGCCGTAACCCACGACTGCGGACTTGATGGACAGCGGTGAGTACTCGGCGACTTCCAGCCCGGCTGACGACGCAGCCAGCATGGCGACTCCGCGCACCTGTCCCAGCTTGAGCGCCGACTTCACATTCAGCGCATAGAAAACGTCTTCAATCGCAACCCAGTCAGGCCGGTGTTCCACAATGATTGCGCCCAAGCGGTCGAAGATGGTCGACAAGCGCGCCGCCATTGAGTGGGTCGGCGCCAGTTTGATGGCGCCACAGGCCAGGCAAATCAACCTGCCGTCGTGACAGAGGTCAACGACGCCGTAACCGGTGTACTCGGTCCCACAGTCAACCCCGAGAACGCGCATTCCTCAGAGTCTAGCACCCGGCGCAAGCGATTCTGTTTACTCCTGATGCCGAACAGCGCGCCTATTCCCGCAGCCTCGAAAGGACCATTTGAAGCCAGTCTCCGATTCCTACTCCTGATTGAACAGATCAGAACGGTCGAGTTGCTCGCCCTTGAAAACGACGATCGAAATACGTTCGACCGCGGTGATGTCCTCGAGCGGATTCCCATCCACCAGCAGCAGATCGGCGTCGTTGCCCACGCGAATTGAACCGATGTGGTTTTCGGCGCGCAACAGGCGGGCCGCGTTGTAAGTCGCAGCTTGCAGCGCGACCGCGGGAGGAATGCCGGCCTGCACCCATAGAGCAAGTTCATGCTGAACCGTCGGCCCATGAAGCACCAGGAAATTGCCGGCATCACTCCCGGTCACGAGCGTGACGCCGTCTCTATAGGCTCGTAGCAGATTCTGCGTCCCAATGTCCAAATTGAGCGGGAACTGCGCAATGCGCTGGCGGATCGGTTCAATGTCTTTGGACGACATCGCCTTCTCCGTGCCTTCGATCAAATCCGCGGGCCCCACCTGCTGAACCAGCGAGCGTTTCAGCAGGTCCGTCTTGCCGGCGGCGAAATCTCTGAATCCCTCTCCCACGCTGAGGGTTGGATCGTAGAAGGTTTTCTGGCTGACCATTTGCCGAAACAACGGATCGGGAATGGCCTCGAGGAACGAGCCATGCTCGATGGAATCTGCTTCAGCAGAAACCGCATCGGTCACATCACGGACATCGCCAGTATGCACAGCGAGAGGCAGTCCCTGAGCGTGGGATTCCTGAGCAATGGCCTGGAAAATGGCGCTGTCGAGACGATTGAACACTCGAGATCCCGCACCGGCCTCCAGCACCGCCTTGATGCAATCGAGATCAGAATGCTTAAGCTCATCGACCATGCGCCGGGCTTCATCGGCGGAAGCGGGAACCCGCGTGAACTGCGCCTGCGCCTGTTCCCGAATGTTTGGCGGCATGTCCTTGAAGTACTCTGTGCCGTGCCCGCCTTGAGCGGTAAACAGCGGCCCGCAAGTGAAAAGCTCAGCCCCCAGCCTCTCGCCGTTGTTCACGCCTGAGCGCACCTTGAGCACCAGATCCAAAGGGTCGCCCACGCTTCTCACAGCGGTCACGCCACTGTAGAGGTAAGCCGCGAGATTGCGCAGCATATGCGGCTCGGGGTCGTACTTGCTCATGTCCGGATAAAAACCGCCCGGCGCTACAAGGTGCACATGCACATCGATCAGCCCGGGCAGCACGGTTTTGCCCGCGGCTTCGATGGGCGTGGCCTTCACCATCTTGGGATCCGGCCCCTCACCCTCGTAAACCTCGGCGATCTTGCCGCCGCGAATCAGGATCGCCCCCGACTCGATGACCTTCCCATCGCCAACAAAAATGCGCGCCCCACGAATCAGATAAGTTTCGCCGCGCGCCAGTTGCCGGTTCAACATCTTAGTCTTGGCCACATTCTGCTTGGTGTGCGCCTGCCACAAGCCAAGCACAATAAACGGCAGAAGAACCGCCCCCACCCAGAGTTTGGCGGAGCCGCGAATCTTTTCCTCCTTCTCCCAACGGAAAAGCTTGTACGAAATGAACAGCCCTACGAACACAGTGATCAGCAGCGCCAGCGCCGGAAATCCATTCGCTAAAAGGCTTTCCTGACGCAGCATCATTCCTTCGAGTCCCGAAACTAAGTAAGTGGCTGGCAAGAATTGCGTCACGATGAGCAGCCAGGAAGGAAACATGGAAGTGGGAAATGTAGCGCCGCTCAAAAACAGCATCGGCAGGTAGATCAACTGCACCAGTATCTGGCTTTCCTGCATGGAATTCGCCACCGCCGCCAGAATCATCCCGATGGCGCGAAAGGCAAGAATGGCCAGCGTTGCAAACAGCAGAATCGATCCCAGCCTCTCCGGCCAAGGCATGCCGTACCCAAAGTGAGCCGCGCAAAACATAAACAGCACTAAGGGCATAAAAAGAATCCATCCCACGACGGTCGCGGAAATCAGAATCGGCGCGGGAGTAATCGGAGTAACTTTGTAGCGGCGCAGCACGTTCGACTCGCGCTCCTGCACTGCCCGCATGCCCGCACCGAACAGCCCGTTCCCCAGCACCCCGATAATGATCACCATCGTGACGATCTGGGTCATGGCGTTGCCGCGGTCCCCGTGCATGGCCTGGGCGAATACGACAAAGAAAATCAGCGGGAACATGTAATTGAAAAACAGGACGGACTTCTGCCGCAGGGCGAGCTTGAGGTCCAGTTGGATGAGTGCGATATAACTTTTCATGCTTCGTCGTACCGTTCAGTCGCGCAGGCGTTTCCCGGTCAATTCGATGAACACATCTTCCAGCGTGGGCTTCTTGAGATGAACATCCACCAACTCAAGACCGCTCTGCTCAATCCATTTGATCAGCTCCACCAGGGTGGTTGCCGGACGCCGCGAAATCACGGTCAGAGTGTGCCCGGTCGAATCCACCGTGCTCTCGATCGCCTCCGCCCAAACTGGACGCTGTGCGGGGACCGCTTTGTCGCAGGCCACCACGATGGTCGAAGCCGCACGGCTCTGCTGCTGCAGCTTGCGTGGCGTGTCCATGGCGATGATGCGGCCCTGATCGATAATCGCAACCCGATCGCAAAGACGCTCCGCTTCCTCGATGTAATGGGTGGTCAGCAGGATGGTGCGCTTCTCATCGCGCAGTTGCTCGAGCAACCCGTGAATCTCTGCGCGAACCTGGGGATCGAGACCGGTCGTGGGTTCGTCCAGAAAAAGCAGCGCGGGATCGTTGACCAATGCTAGCGCCAGAGCCAGGCGCTGCTTCTGGCCGCCGGAGAGCGTGCTGTAAAAGGCGTCGCGCTTGTCCTCGAGTTGCAACCGACGCAGGATTTCGTTGGCATCAACGTTGCGGCTATAAAACGAAGAGAACACGTGCAGAGCTTCACGCACGCGAATCTTATCCGGCAAATTCGTGGCTTGCAGGCAGACGCCGATGCGATCCTTGAGTTGCTGTTTCTGCTTTTCCGGGTCGAAACCCAGCACGGAAACCTGTCCCCCGCTGCGCGGACGCAAGCCTTCCAGGATTTCCATCGTAGTGGTCTTGCCCGCGCCATTCGGACCAAGCAGGCCGAAGACTTCTCCGGAGTGTATTTCGAAATCCAGGCCCCTGACCGCCTCCACCGGCCCGTAAGCCTTGCGCAGCGCCTGCACGAAAATGGCTGGTTCGCTCATGCCAGTTTGTCCACGAAAGAGGTATAGAGTATTCGAGAACTCGCTGCACCGTCAAAGCTAACCCGTTTTCAGGAATAACTGTGGATTAAGACACGCTTGTCATCCCGAGCGAAGCAAGGGAATCTGGGTGTTTGCCTGCACCATCGGTATTGCTGCTACAAAACAACACCGGGATCCCTCGCTGCGCTCGGGATGACAATTTGTTATGGGTACAGGAAGCGCGAGCTGGTCTAGCAACATTTCGGGCGTCGAGCTTTGCGGTTCTCCTGCTCGCACAGAAACGCAGCATAGGCGCCCGGACAAGAACTCAATCCCCGGCTTGTAAGAAAGCGCGAGTAAGCGGACTCATCGAATATCTCGCGCAGCGCGGCAACGATAGTGGTGGCGATCTGCCGGAATCGCTTCATCCCTGTTCCTCCGAGGCGAAGCGCGTCGCCACAAACGGCGATTCCTTCACCCTTGCCTGCATCCGGCCCGAAAGCACGCTAATCCACAAGAAAGCCGACTCCAGCAAAATGAGCGCAACCATGCAGACCAGCACTCCCGTCACCGTGGCATCGAGCCGGTCATTGAAGATCAAATGTGAAATCTCGTGACTGGGCGCGGCGGAAGCAGCCAGTTGCCGTGCGTGCGCCAGAAATCCGATTCGCGGGTGGGGATTGAACATCTTCTGCCATGACGCGGTGAACGTCACTGCAACCAGCCACGTAAGCGGAACCAGAGTCACGGGCAAGTAACGGGCCTTGCCCATCTTGATGATGATGGTCGTGGCCAGGCACAGGGCCACGGTCGCCAGCAGTTGATTGCAGATCCCGAACAGCGGCCACAGCGAATTGATTCCGCCCAGAGGGTCCTTTACCCCCTGCCACAGGAACGATCCCCAGGCAGCCACGATCAGAGCGCTGGTAGCCAGAATTGAGGGATACCAACTGGTGCGCCCCAGCGGCTTCCAGACATGGCCGAGCGCATCCTGCACCATGAAGCGGCCCACGCGTGTGCCCGCATCGAGAACGGTAAGAATGAACAAAGCCTCAAACATGATGGCAAAGTGATACCAGATCGCCATCACCGCCTGTCCACCCAAACTGCTGGAGAAAATGTGGGCCATCCCCACGGCAAAGGCGGGCGCGCCCCCGGTGCGATTGAACAGAGTCTGCTCGCCCACCGCCTGCGCCAATGCCTGCATCCCCGCAGCCGTAACCGGAAATCCCCAACTACTGATGGTTGCGGACGCGGCTTCCGGCGACTGGCCCACCACTCCCGCCGGGCTGTTGATGGCGAAATAGGTTCCCGGCTGAAGCACGCACGCGGCAATCGTTGCCATAATTGCCACCATCGATTCCGCCATCATCGCGCCGTAACCGACCATGCGAGTTTCGGGCTCGCGCCGGATGAGCTTCGGAGTCGTGCCGCTGGAGATTAGAGAATGGAATCCGCTGATGGCGCCGCAAGCGATGGTGATGAAGGCGAAAGGAAAAATGCTGCCCGCAAAGATTGGCCCGGTTCCGTCGATAAACCGTGTCAGCGGCGGCATGTGCAGTGTTGGACGTAGAGCGATAATTCCTAACGCCAGCAATCCGATCGTTCCCAGCTTGACGAAAGTGCTTAGATAGTCGCGCGGCGCCAGCAGCAGCCACACCGGCAATGCGGAGGCAAAGAATCCATAAATGATGATCACGAGCGCAAGGGTGGATGCGGTCAAAGTAAACCAAGGCGCAACCACCGGGTTCTGCGAAACCCACTGCCCACCCCAAATCGCGAGCATGACCAGGATGAATCCGAGAACCGAAACTTCCAGAACTTTGCCGGGACGCAAGCGACGCAAGTACAAGCCCATCAGCAGTGCGATTGGAATAGTCATCGCGATGGTAAACACGCCCCAGGGACTCGACTTCAAGGCGTTCACCACGATCAAGGCTCCAGCACCCAGCAGAATTACGATAATGGCGATGACCGCCACATAGGCCACGAACCCACCCACGACGCCGATTTCCTCGCGCGCAATTTCGGTAAGCGATTTCCCGTCTCGCCGCACCGAGAACAGCAGGATGACAAAGTCTTGCACGCAGCCGCCAAACACCGCGCCCGCCAATATCCAGAGCGTCCCCGGAAGATAGCCAAACTGCGCCGCCAGTACTGGGCCGACCAGAGGTCCCGGCCCGGCGATAGCGGCAAAGTGATGACCAAAGACCACCCATTTGTTGGTAGGAACGAAATCGCGGCCATCCTCCAGACGCTCGGCGGGAGTGGCTCGATGCGCGTCGAGGGCCAGCACTTTGACGGAAATAAAGTTGCTGTAGAAACGGTATCCCAAGGCGTAGGAGCAGAAAGCCGCGACCACGAGCCACATGGCATTGATTTCCTCGCCGCGATGCAGCGCAATCGTGCCCAGCGCCAACGCGCCGAGAATGGCGACGCCAAGCCAAATCAGGATTCGGATGGATTTATTCATTTGTCGTGCATCACGCCGTCGACGGCCGCAATCGCAAAGCCCGCGACGACAACACCAGCAAGGACATCGACAACATAGTGCCACTCCAGCAGCACGATTGCGACCACCAGCACTACATCGTACGCAGCTAGGACCAAGAGCATTCTTTTCCAAAAGCGCAGAAACCACATCACGATGATGGGCTGGACGATGTGCATACAGGGAAATGCAATGTAGTAATCAAAAGAAATACGGCTCAGTCGCTTGTGATCCCACAGCGCCGAAGCCCCTTCCACGGAGCCCTTCTGGGCCGCATAAGTTCTTAACACAGACGGAAACTGCGAAAAGTGAACAGGACACAGGTAATACGGGCCCTGGCTCGGCCACAGATAAAACAACATCAGCGCCAGATAATAGCCGGTCAGCACCGCGCCTACGAACTGCAAGCCGCGCCGCTTCCCGTAGTGATGAGAAACGAGGATCAAAGCGGCTCCGATTTGAGCGAACATTCCGTAGTAGATGAACTCCAGGAAACGAAAGAAGGACAAAGAAAACTTTTGCAGGGCCCAATGGCATAGCTGAGGAACAGACCGCCCGTGGAGCAGCCACTTGTCCATGGAATTGAAGGCTGCGTCACAGGCCGCGAAAAAGCGGACCGAAAGAATAATGTCGTTGTACGCAGAAACCAGCAGCAAACCAACGAACAGATAAACAGCGGGAGGCAAGATCGCACTCACGAACCGGAGAAGACCGTTCGGCTTGAGTCTCTCCCGAATCTCCAAGACGGCGACCGTATCTACCGTCAGGACCAAGGCCGCGAGCCAGGTAAAGGCCCAGCCCAAAACTACGAAATAGGCCAGCACCAGGAGAATACGCACCTTCTCCCGCCGGAAGCGTTCGAGCGCGGGAGCGACCGCTTGCGGAAAACCGATGAGATACAAGAGAGTGGCAACGAAAATGGATCTTACGGTGAGCAACACCCAGTAGGTGAAGGCGAGACCAGCCCAATCAAAGCTGAGGGGAAGGTTGAATCGTCTAAGAAGTGGGATGAGGGCCAGAAGGAGGAAGCCAGTGGCCCAGTAGTGGAGACTCTTTGGCCACTGCTGACGCCGGGAAACGGTGGTCAACGTTGCTCCCGAGGCCAAACGCTGTAGTCAAACGTCTTGTCAGCATTCCCACCCGAGTTTTGCCAGCTCACCATCGCAGCACCAGGTCCCAGCATTTATACACGAAGGACAAGCCGGACCAAGAGCATATTATCTCGCACGCCGCCAGCAATCTTGCATTGACAATCGTCGTTGGCCAACCGAAAATTCGTGCACCATGCCCGCACTGCATTTATGGCTGGCGAGATGGGCTCTCGATATCACTGAACTGATTCTTGTCCTCCCAGTCTTCATCATGATTTTTGGCCGGCGCCGGGCGGGACCTCGGGCGCCGGGCGTAAGTTCACTCGAGCGATGGTTCGCCCGGCTGGCACGCAAGAAAAACTTGTCGGTAACGCTGGTCGGATTTCTATCTCTTTCCATCCGCGCCGCTCTCATTCCAGTTCTTGGCGTGCCCCAGCCTGACTATCACGACGAGTTCAGCTTTTTGTTGGCGGGTGATACGTTTGCCCACGGACGCGCAACCAACCCTCCCCATCCCATGTGGGTACACTTCGAAAGCTTCCACATCATTCACCAGCCGACTTACATGTCGATGTATCCGCCTGCCGAGGGATTAGTGTTGGCCGCAGGTCAGCGCCTCGGACATCCCTGGATCGGCCAATGGATCACCACTGCGCTCATGTGCTCTGTAGTGTGCTGGATGCTGCAGGGCTGGCTGCCCCCCGGATGGGCCTTGCTGGGCGGCGTGTTGGCGGTTCTGAGGTTCGGCGTCTTTGGCTATTGGATGAACGGCTATTGGTGCGCCTCCGTGATCGCATTAGGAGGAGCGCTGGTCCTCGGAGCACTGCCCAGGCTGAAGCGCCACGTACGCGTGCGAGACGCGATCTGGATGGCACTGGGGCTGGTTGTGCTGGCCGACAGCCGTCCCTATGAGGGTTTCGTGCTGGCGCTGACCGTGGCCGCCGCCATGTTGGTCTGGCTGTTTGGAACGGGACGTCCGGCGGTTTTCATCTCCCTGACTCACGTCGTCGTCCCTATTGCTCTCATCCTGGCTGCCGCGGCCGCAGGCACGGGTTTCTACTACCAGCGCGTTACAGGCAGTCCATTCACAATGGGGTATCAGGTAAACCGCAATACCTATGCCCGCGGCCAATATTTTTTGTGGCAAACACCGCGACCCGGGCCCGTTTATCGCCACGCGCTCATGCAGCGCTTCTACGACGAAGAATTCCAGTATTTCCAGGAGGGTCGCACGCTCAAGGGATTCCTGCTCCACTCCCTCGACAAAACGGCGACATTCTGGAAGCTCTACTTAGGCCCGATTCTCACGATCCCGCTATTGGCGTTCCCGTGGATCTTGCGTGACCGCAAAATGCGCTTCCCACTATTCGCAAGTGCTGTGTCTCTGCTCGGGCTGGCGGCTGAGACGTTCTATTACGGACATTATTTTGCACCCGCCATGAGCCTGCTGTACCTGGTCCTGCTCCAGTGCATGCGCCATCTGAGAGTTTGGCGTTGGCGAGAAAATCCCGCAGGCGCTACGCTCGTCGGAGTCATTCCTCTACTCTGCTGCGCGATGGTAATCTTGCGGGTAACCGCCGTCCTCGCACATGCACAAATTGAACCTGCATATCCTCGCGGCAATCTGGATCGCGTAAAAACCCTACGCGCGCTTGAAACTGTCCCGGGACAGCAGTTAGTTCTCGTGCGCTACGCGAAGGACCATATTCCGGAACACGACTGGGTGTACAACGCCGCCGATATCGACGCTTCAAGGGTCGTGTGGGCGTGGGATATGGACGAGCAAAACAACCGGGAACTGCTGCAGTATTTCAAGAATCGGCGCGTGTGGTTGCTGGAGCCGGACGAGTCTCCGCCAAAGCTTTCTCCATATCTGCCGGTGCACCAAGAAGAGTCCCAGCTAGACCCGAGAGGTGCCGCTGAACCAACTTTGAAATAAACGCAGGCCCAGAGTTTCTACGCTCGAAACCGTCGTATATGCCGTTAGCAGAAGTATCACCGGTTCAATAGGATGGCGATAAGTGCTAAAGACGTGGGTGATGTAGTAGACGAGTGGGAAAACAATCACGACGAGCGCGTAAGGGACCGCCTCCAGGCGCTTTCGCCGCAGTGCCAAGACCATCCCCGCCCACGCCAGCAGGCTCAGCCCCAGCCACGCAGATTTTTCAGGAAGGCTCCAGAACTGGAAAAAGTGCCGGGCAGACAATCGCAGGAACTTCCCTGGGTTGCGGCCAATAAACTCCAGCGCGATATCGCGCTTCCCTTCCATGAAACGAATTTCTCCCAGGCGGTTGTACTCGCTGGGATCGAGGATAGGAAAGTCGCTGGCAAAAACATGGGTCACCCCCTCATGGTTCCCCAGCCAGAGTTCGAGGCCGAAATTATCACGGACCGGCACTACGCGATGGAAGGTTGCGTAATTGCGCATTGTCCAAGGAAGCAGAACGAGCAAACAGATGACTACCGAAGCCACCAGCCACTTACTGCACGAGAGCCCGCGCCGCCGGTAGTCGATCCAGAGCCATAACCAGAAGAACGGAAAGACGGACAGCAAAGTCGTGTTGGTGAGAGCAGCCACCCCGGCAAGAACTCCAAAGCTTACCCATCGTAAGGGACGGAGCGAACCAGCCAGTCTCGGCAACGACCACAATCCAACCGCCAGCAGCAAAGCTGACAGGCTGCTCTCCCAAAGCCGGATCGCTACCACCGCCTCATAGATCCAGCAAGACCAGACCCAAGCCGCCAACACCCCGGTCGGAGCTCCAAACACTTGCTTCCCAATCTGCAGAATCACAACTGCGGTGAGCGCGGAGATTACGGCATTCAGTCCCGCCGCGATCCACAGCGACAGGTAGGTGTAGGCTCCCGCCAACTTGAAAATTCCCGCCAGCAAATAAGGGTAGACCGGAGGCTGCTGCGCGGTCGGCATCGCCAGCGTGTTAGCCCACGGAGAACTGTAGCCGGATCCGGATACGACCGACCAGGCAATATGCGCCGGTTCGTTGTATTGGTAGAAGTCGCGCCAGGCATGGGCGGGCAAGAGTTGGGCCAGCACCCACAGCCGCGCGGTCAGCGCCACCAGAAAAATAATGCGTGGCGAGTTCACCACCGTAATTGCAGACCGCAGAAGACGTGCACTCTGCATCACTGGAGGAATTGTAGCAGTGCCGGTGGGCTGACGAGAGAATCTCGCACCTACTTGCCAAACAGAAAACTGAGCGCGTCCGGAAAGCGTTTCGCCCACTCGCCCTCGTTGTGAGTTGCGCCCTCGTCGACCCTCACCAGCAGGCGGGTCCCGTCCATGCCGGCGCGGCGCAGAATCCGCTCGAGCTCGCGCACATCCTCCACAACTTGCCTGTCCTTATCCGCGCGGCCCGATTCTCGGGTCCCTATGGCCACAGACAACTTCGCGGGCCAGCGCCGAAAATGGCGGCTGTACTTCAAGATTCTGCGATTGGAAACAAACAGTGACGGGCTTTCCAGCAAGAGCCGGCCAAACACTCCCGGCCGCTCGATAACCGTGTACAGCGAAATCAGCGCGCCCAGCGACGATCCACCCGACCCTGTATTTTCAGGACCCCTGGCGATGCGGTATCGCTCGTTCACAAACGGCATGACCTCGTTCAACAGGAAGTCGGGATAGCGCCTCCCTTGCGGCCGCAGAACCGGCGGATGAAACGAGCGGTAGGGCAGGTACTCCTTGATGCGGTCGCCTTGGGTGTTGTCAATGCCCACGATGATCAGCGGGGGAATCACCTCCTGGCGGATCAGACGGTCCGCAGTTTCGTCCACTTGCCATTCCACGCCGGCGAAAGCTGTCGCACGGTCAAACAGGTTCTGGCCGTCGTTGAGGTAGAGCACGGGGTAATGCCGCGTTTCGTTGCCAAGCGCATCGTAGCGTGGAGGCACCCACACCCGCAGGATCCGCGTGTTGCGAAATATCCGGCTGTGAAATTCATGCAACCGCAAGTCCCCGGTAACGGAAAGGTTCGCCGGCGTGACCGCCTGTTGAGTAGTTTCTTCCATCGATTAAACTAAGCGCGCTGAGCGGTTTCCTTCGTGGACCTTTGTGTTTGTGGTCTAGCTTTTTGACTTCGCGTCAGAAACGCCATCCTTCCATCAGCTCTGACGTCTGGCCCCAGCCGCCAGAAATGAGGAGAGCATAGTAATCAGAAAAATCAACGTCAGCGACGAAAGACACAAAATGCACCATGTCGCCAGCACAAACTTCTCGATGTACGTGAGATACAGAGCGAAGCCCAATCCCCCGGTGGAGGCGATCAACAGCCTCAAGGGAGTTTCCGCTTTTCCCCGATAAAATGTGGCCAGGGCAAAAAGCAAACCGTAACCAAGGATGCCGATCAGCGCGTCCGGCACTCCGAGCACGGTCGAGTAAATGCTGCGATTGACGATGTCGCAGTTGAAACTCGCTCCGAAATCACAGTAACTGGTTTGCGAGCTGCCGTAGTGATGATGCAGCGAGACGGACGACACCACCACTCCGGCCAACGCCAGAGCAGCGATCAACCAAAGCATCCGCTGCGAAGTTGAGGTCATGGCAGACTGCATCCCGTCTGCTCACCCAGGAAATCCAACTCGTGCGCGCCCTCGACGCGCGTGCCGTCCACAAATACCCAGGTAGGAAAACGTTTGATGCCGGCTTCGGTACAAACCGCTGCGATGGCGTTGGAACCTTTGATGCCACACTCAACGTAGGGAGCGTACTCAAAGGATGAACCGAACTTCTCTTTCTGATCTTCGCAATGCGGACACCAATACGCGCCGTACATTTTGGCTTGCTTTGCCGTCAGGCATCTGGCGAAAGCGTCCAAACGACTGGTTTGCCTGTGCCGTATGGAATAGTAGGCCACCGCAAACGCGACCACAATGACGATGGCAATAATGATGGAACGCGGCACCGGCTTCGATTGCACCAGCCCTTGCCGCTCCTGTTGCCGTTTTCTGCGCTCTTCTGACATAGGGATAAATTCTTATACCACGACCCGCAAAGCGGATGGCAGCACATCCAGTGTCCGGCATTGTAAAGTCAACACCTCACCGTCCACCATCACGTCCACGGGGCCGTCCAAATGAAAATCGATCCGATTTGCCTCCCGCCGTTCGGCCAGCGGATGGTGAATGTGCGTCCCATCATAAAGCGTCGGCAAATTACGGATCAGCCCCAACCGTCCGATCGGCCCCCAGCGCACGTATTCGATCAGGCCATCGTTCACCTCCGCCTTGGGCGCGATCATCATGGTTCCACCCGTGAACTTACTGTTGTTGAAAGTCAGGAACAGGCAGGGACGTCGGTCGATCTCTACTTCTCCATCCACTTGCAAAGGGAAAGGCCGGCGGCGGAACCGAGCCAGCGAAATAATAATTGACGATTGATAACCCAGTTCTCCCCAGCCGCTGAAACGCCGCGCCCGCAAAGTGGCCACGTCCGCGGCAAATCCCATGGCCAGCAGGTTGATGTAGTGCAGAACTCCTTCCGTGTGACGCAATCGCAAAACGTCACACGGCTGCGACCGCCCCGCGAGCAATGCCTCGATGGCGTGTTCCACGCCGCGATCGGTGAATTCGCGCAAAAATGAGTTGCCCGTACCCAGAGGGAGAAATGCCAGCGTGGCAGGTTCGTCAGACTCGCGGCGCGGAAAAAGTCCGTTGACGATCTCGTACGAGGTGCCATCGCCGCCCACGGCGATGAATTTGCGATAACCGCGGGCGTAGGCATCGCGCGCGAGATGTGCACCCTGACCCGGGGAGGTGGTTTCGACCACCTCCAGTTTGATCCCGCCCGCCCGCAAACGATCCAGCGCCGGATGGACGAGCTTCCGACATCGCCCCCCGCCTGCGGCCGGATTCACTACAGCGAAGAACGTGCCCGTGCCGGTCACAGCTCGACCACGGCGGCGCGGCCGAGAATTTTGCGGACCTCTTCGGCCAGCACGGTGCGCTTGATTTTCATGGAAGCAGTTCGAGGAAAATCCTTACTGCACACCAAGTATCCGCCAACCCGCTTGAAATCGGGCAAGCGGCGGTTGCGCGTAATAATCTCCTCTTTCAGCGATTCAGTGAATTCCTGGTTTGGCTCCAGCCGCACCAGCAGGACCAGCATCTCGCGCCCCAGGCTCTTTGCCGGCCACAGATAGTTCGCAGCGAAAATGCACTGCTCTTTCACCGGCAGTCCGTCAAAGATGGTTTCAATGTCCTCGGGATAAATATTCTTGCCGCCCTCGGTGACGATCATATTTTTCTTTCGCCCGAAGAGCTGCAAATGCTCACTGCCGTCGAAACGGCCCAGGTCTCCAGTCAGCAGCCAGCCGTCCACGATCGTCTGGGCGGTCAATTCCGGATCATCGAGGTAGTGCGACATCGCTGTTTTGGTATGCGCCGCAACTTCCCCGATTCCCTCCGCATCGGGGTTCAAGATCCGCAACTCCACTCCCGGCAGGCACTTTCCCACGGTGTCGGCGCGGAATGGCTTCAGGTCGTTGACCGTGAGCACAGTGCAGGCTTCGGTGAGGCCGTAGCCATTGGCGATCGGTACACCCAGGTCATAAAAAAACTGCAACGTCGCCGGCTCCACGAAGGCGCCGCCGGTAATCAACGCCAGCAATTCACCGCCAAAGGCTTTGTGGACGCCCGGTAGCAGCCGCCGGCTTAGCTTGACTTTCGGCCGCTTCCTGGTGAGGCGCTTGTTGATCGCGATCATCCGAGTGAGGAAAAACCGCTTCACGGGGGACAACTCGTCAAACTTCGCTCGCAGTCCGCGCTCCAGGTTCTTCACGATCATGGGCACCAGAGTCACATAGGTGATCTTGTAACGCACAAACGCGTCGCGCACGAATTCCGGGCGAAGAGTACGCAAATGCACCACGCAGGCGCCGCACACGAACGGGCCGATGAACCCAATCATGAAGTCAATCGCGTGGTTCGTCGGCAGAATGCTCAGGTAGCGCACGCCCGGCCAGAATGGATACCAGGCCGTCAGCGCCTTGCACTGTTCCAGATAATTCTCATGCGTCAGAACGCATCCTTTGGGACGCCCACCTGTTCCCGAAGAATAAACGATGCAGGCCACGTCCTCCCGCAGGCGCGGAACAAACTCAGGATCGCCCTTGCGGCGGAAATCTTCCCACCGGTAGGCGCCGGCGAGATCGGCTCCCAGGGGCGCTTCCGTCACTAGCACCTTCTTCAGTTTGTGATTCTTGAACTCCGGCGATTGCGTGATCGCACGCCACAGATAGTATTCAACAATCAGGAACTTGGCTTTGCAGTGCGCCAGCAATTGCAGATGCTCAGCCGCCGTCAGCTTGTAGTCAAGCGGCACCAGCACGCCGCCGCAATAAAAAACGGCATACGCGGAGATCAGCCACTTCGACTGATTGGTCATGATGATCGCAGCCCGATCGCCGGAATGGAACTCGGCGTCCTCAAGCGCACGAGCCAGCGGCAGAGCCACTTCTTTGAAATCGGAGTAAGTAAGCCGGGTTTTCTCTCGATCCCGGTCCGCTTCGATCAGGCAAACTTCATTCGGCCAGCGGTCCAACGCATCCCGAAGCGCAGCGCCAAGACCACTGTATTGGTCGAGATTGAGCATCAAGAATCTACACCAGCGGCAGAGAAAAACATGTCCAAACCGAGAATCGGGAACTGATAACTAACAACTGGGTTTCAAAACAACCGCTTCCGATCGACCACTCACAGTCGCGCTTGAATGCGCTCAGCCAGAGTGCGGAAATCCGACACTCCCTGCAATTCGTAATCCGGCAGCTCGATGTGAAAGTGATGTTCAAGCCGGGTCAGCAGATCCAACGCCTGCAGGCTGTCGATACCGAGCGTCTTGAAGAAGTCGTCGTCGGGAGAAAGCTTCTCCCGCGGAATCTTGAAGTGGGCCGCGGCAAGGTCAAGGACGGCTGCAAGTGTTTGTTGATGGGTTTGCATAATCTCACTCATTTAGGGCAAGTAAGGCTGCGCGTCCTCGCTCTCCGCGAACTTTTTCAGACCGGCCTCCACCGCCGGATGGGCAAAAAGTTCACAGAAAATATCGATTTCCCGACGCAATTCCTCGTACGGAATCGGCTTGATAAATTGCTTCGCCGCCGCCGCAGTCCGCCGATCAAACTTCCCAAGCTGCGCAGCAGTAGCCCGCGCCACCCTCAGGGACTCGCCTTCCGCCACCACCTGACTCACCAGTCCAATCTGCTGAACCTTGGTCGCATTGAAACTTCGCCCGGTAAGCAGCAGATCGCGAACCACCGCGTTCCCCAGATCACGCTTCAAACGCGGAATCCCTCCAAAGCCAGGAATCAATCCCAACCGCAATTCTGGAAAACAAAACCGCGCCATCTTGTCGGCGATAATCAGATCGCACACCAGCGCCAGCTCAAAGCCGCCACCAAACGTGACTCCATGCACCGCCGCGATGGTAGTCAGCGGCGAGGCGTCGAGGGTGTTCAGAACCCGATGGATCCGCTCCAGGTAATTGCGAACCCCATTGGCGGCTTCCTTGCGGTTCAACTCCTGGGAGCGCCGATAGAGTTCTCGCAGATCGGCCCCCGCACAAAACCCCGACTTCAGTTCGCTATAGATAATCACCGCATGGGCATGATCCTCGACGCTCTCGAGGGCCACGACAAACTGTTCGAGTTCTTCCAGCGTGAGCGAGCCAATCTCGTTGCAGGACCCGCGATGCAACGCGAGCTCGACCACCCCGCCCTTCAGCGACCACGACAGCGCCTGACCCTGAAAAGACTCCATTCAATCAACCATGTACAACAAGCCCGTCTTCCTTTGTGAACCTTTGTGTCCTTCGTGGTTAACGCCTTTGACTAAGAAGCCTGCTTCACCCCATACATTTCCTCGATCTCGTCCCTCAAACGCGAAGCAATCAAATCCCGCTTCAATTTCCCATTCGCCGTCAGTAAACCATTCTCAATCGAAAACGGCTCCGAATAAACGTGGAACGCCCGTACCTGCTTGTAATGCGGCAAGCCGGAATTCACTGTATCCAGGGCCGCCTGCACCCGCTCGCGAATTACATCCCCGGTCACGACCGCCGAAAGATATCCCCGCCCATTTCCAACCAGCATCACCTGCTGCGCCCCCGGCAAATTCCGGAGCATTTCCTCCTCGATCGGCTCGGGCGCAATGTTGTGGCCCGAACCCAGAATAATCAGATTCTTGATGCGTCCAACAATCCGCCAGTTCCCTTCCTCATCCACCTCGCCCTGATCGCCGGTGCGAAACCAGCCATCGCGCAGCGCTTTCTCGGTCTCCTGCGGGCGTTTCCAGTATCCCGGAAAAACATTTGGGCCGCGTACAACAATCTCGTCATTCTCCCCCAGTTTCATTTCAATCCCGCGGATCGCCGGCCCAGCCCGGCCCGGCTGCACACGACCGGGATCATCCATCGTGCAGATGGCGGTGGTCTCGGTCAGCCCATAAACCTGCAGCACCGGAATCCCCAGCATCATGAAGTAAAGCTGCGTCTCCAAACTAAGCGGCGCGGAACCGCAGATCAGAGCTTTCAGCCTGGAGCCAATCATCTTCTTGCGGATGGTCGGAAACACGATCGCATTGGCCAAAGCCAGCCACATGGAATCCGCCAAGCCGGCCTGCCTTTCCTGCTTGCGCATCCAAGCGCCCTTGGCTCGACTGTAAAGGCCGAGGGCCACGCCACCAGTTTTCCAAAGCTGTTCATCGACCGCCTTTCGCATCCGTTCAAGAACCGCCGGAACATTGAGAAAATAGTCGGGAGCAGCCTCGCGCATGTTGTTGGCGATCTTGCTCAGGTCCGTATTCATCATCAGCAAATTGCCACGCAGGAGACAAGTCAGCAGCATGATCCAGGACCCAGCAAAACAGAACGGAAGATAGTGGAATACGCGATCCTGACCCGGTCTGCTCTGCATCAAAGCATCAAGCCGGCTGGAAGTACAACCGAGCATGTGGCCGATGTTCCCCGCAGTGAGCACAACCCCTTTCGCCTCACCGGATGTGCCCGACGTATAAATAATCGTGACCGGATCGGAATCACCGTGTGGCGCGGGCGCCCCCGCCCGCGACTCCGCCGGCACCCCGCCGAACACATCCTCAAACAGCACCTGCGCCGGCGCCTCCGGCCAGTTCTGCGCGATCCCATCCCGCAGCGCCGCATCCCCGCAACAGATCAACGCTGGAGAGCAATCTTTCATCATCGCCACCAGTTCCGCCGGAGCCTGCCGCGCATAAAGCGGCACCACGATCAGCCCTTCCGCCATGATCGCCAAGTCCAACGCAACCCAGCGAATACTGTTGTGCGCCAATAGAGCACACCGGTCACCGCGCTTCAGTCCCCGAGCAGCGAGAAAAGCCCGCGCTGTCGCGGTCGACTCGAGCAGGCCGCGTCCGCTCAGTGTAGACCCAGCTTGCTGCGTCTCCCCCCCGCCAAGCTCCTGCAGGACAACAGTCTCCCCAGCTGCCTCAAGCTGCAAAAATATGTCATCAAGAAAACTCACGGCGAAAAGTTCCCTCTGTGACTCCGTAGTGCAAGCGCCTCAGTTGTAAGCCTCAGCCAGACCGAGCAGCCCCGCACTCATCGGCGGCAGATAATCTTCCCAACTCCATTCCCCCTTGCGCGTCGGAAATTCCGGATAGCGCCGCTGCACTTCCTCCTCGAAATAAACCCCCATACGCGCCATCACTTTCAGATTCCTTACCACCGTCCGCCCAATCCCATCGGCAATCCGCTCGCCCTCCTGGCTCAGCTTGAGCAAAGCCGCCAGCAGTTTCGGCTCCAGGTCAGCGTCATCGACGTTCATCAGAAGATCCTCGTGTCCCCGCTCGCGCATAAGATTGCGAATGCGCTCGTCCATCGTGATCCCCGCCGAAGGCACCAGCGCCGGCATACAAGTCACAATCCCGTGATAACGCGACGACGCCATCATGTGGCAAGCCCGCAACACGCTCACCAACTCATACATGTTGTAGTCTTCAGAACTAAGCACGGGCACCCCACCCAGCTTTTCCGAAATTCGTCCCGCTGGACGCGCGTCCAACCGCTCGGTCGCCGCCAGAATCACAAACACCTTCCGCTGCTTGCGGAATGCATCTACCGCATTCGCGATCGCCGTCAAATAACGTTCGTAGGCGCGATCGGCCTCCGGCCCCGAGTTATGGAAGTAAACCGAGCGGTAGTGGCTGTCCTTATATGCCCCGACCAGCCCGTGCAGCGCGAACTTCGCCACCGAAGCCCTCACCGGCCACTCAAAAGGATTAATCGGACACACCACCAGCACCGGCGTACTTCCGTCCCATCCCACCTCGCGCAGCGCCTTCTTCCCATACTCCGCGGGATGCGGCTCAAACGTCCAAGCCGTATCCGTACCCAGTTCATTGGGCACACCCAACTCGCGCAAAATGGTGCGCGATTCTTCGTTCCGCGTAATCACCAAAGAATTCTGGCAATAGCGCGCGCACATTTTCGCCACCAGCGGATCCATCTGCCCTGCCTCGGCGCCGTAGCCGACCGACAATTTGTTCTGCGCCGCCGCAATGCCCAACGATCCAATCATCATGGTAGTCAGCGCGTTAGCGAACTTGCTTTTGAACATCGAGCCTTCGCAAGCCACTACGCCGTGATGTTTCGGCACTTCATCCGACAAAAAAGGCGGGAAAATATCCGGCAGATGCACCTGCGCCGTACCCTCGAAATATCCCTGGGAAAACTTGGGCACCTGAGTCATCACGCTGAATCCCACTCGCTCCGCGCCCAGTATGCGCGCACGAAAAAGTTTTGCGAGCACATGATCCGGCAGCTCTTGCCGGAATCGCCGATCACGATTTTCCGGCCGAGCATCGTGCTCGGGGACAGCCGGCGCGCGGAGACTACGCAGTTCGACATGGTAAGAGCGTTCGTTTTCCTGGCGGGTTTGCCGGTGCTGCCGTTCCGCCCTGATGACAAGATCGACATTGTGAACGTGGACTTCGTAGCGGACGCGATCGCCAAGTTGCATCAGAAGGACAATCCGCAGCACGACACCTATCATCTTTCTTCCGGCCGGGAGTCGCAGACATTTCGCGAATTGACCAGCGCGCTGGCCGCCGCACAACAGAAACGCGGACCCGTGTTTGTGCCCATGCTGGAGCGGCCTTTCTCAGGAACGGTGAATACGTTGGCGAATCGCAAGGGCGGGGTTGCTTACGGAGCTTCGCTGATGAAGGTGTTCATGCCGTACCTGGTCTGGAATACGGTGTTCTGCAATACGCGGGTGACGTCTGAGCTGGGCCGCAAGCCGGTGCCATTTTCGCAATACAGCTATCCATTGTTGA
>Ga0207146_10107_pt1 | contig 21651 bp, 17 predicted proteins | sample Alteio_BWMinHeat_36_FD_153539 | JGI IMG/M metagenome (GOLD analysis project Ga0207146, IMG submission 153539) | Enriched cells from forest soil in Barre Woods Harvard Forest LTER site, Petersham, Massachusetts, United States -... | ecosystem: Environmental > Terrestrial > Soil > Temperate forest >...
CTTGCCTCCCCAATTGTTATAAGCCTGAAAGGTTGTGACGCTTGACTGGAAGAGATACGTGGAAGGACGATCATCATCACGGACAACAAATATGATGTAGCTCTGTTTGCCACTGGAAGTCGCGGTGAGCTTGACAAGGTACACACCGCTGACCCAATCCGAGGTGCTGTTGGGGATGGCGAGCGAATAAGGCGCGCTCCATTGACACTCCACTAAACCCGTGGCCGGATCCGGAGTGGGCTTGGGCTGTTTGATCCCAGGCCTGCTGACAGCCGACCCCAACTTTCTTGCGCCAATGCCTCCGTACCACCCCATGCGATAGATCTCCAGGGTGTAGCTCGGGTCTTGCGTGTTTACGAAGAAGCTAATTGTCCCACCACGGTTGACGCTCGTAGCGGAGGCATAGCCCTCGATTTCATGTTGTAACGCAGGATTGGTCAGGACCCATGAGGGATCACCCGGTTTCGCGTTCTCCAATGCGATCGTGTCATCGCCGTTGGACTGGCTTGGCCCACAGCCGAACAAGACCATGCCTCCGCCGATCAGCGCGGAACTGGCTAGAAAGGTCCTGCGGTCCATTTTCTCTTTCGAATGGCTTGCACTGATCACCAGTGCAAACTAGCGCTAAGTCTTATCCATCCCACGGCACAATTCAAATCCGGGCAAGGCGTCGGCAAAGCTCAGCCACATTGGACCGGAGCCGCGAAAGGCCTTAAGCAACGGCTCATATAACCGCCTCGGCGAGGTGTTCGGTCTGAGAATGCGAAATGTATTGCTTCCACCACAGCGCGAAGTTCAGGAGATACCACGCTCTCTTGCGGTCATTCTCCAAAACACGGGTGACCTCTGTAGGATCGAGGAAGTCGGTGTCACGGCAAAATGAGTCCAACTCGTGACGCGTGAAATCGCCTAACCGATTAGCAAACCATTCTTGCACCGGCACGCCGAAGCCTTGCTTTTTACGGTCTATGAGCGCGTCGGGAATCAAGCCGCGAACGGATTTTTTCAGAATGTACTTCAGCACTCCATTCCGCGTCTTGATCGCCCCGGGAATGCTCATCGCCAGCGCGACGAACTTGTGATCGAGGAAAGGGACACGAGCTTCCAAACTCACCCCCATGCTCATCTTGTCGACTCGCATCAGCAGAAGTTCAGGAAGGCGAAAGCTTAAATCGAGGTAGCTCATCCAGGCGAGGTCTGATTTCTCCCAGGCATTGTCGAGAAAGCGCCGCCGAATGGGTGCCAGGGCATCCCAAGCTGTGAGCCCTTTCAACTGCCGGCGGAGCCGAGAGGAAAGCAAGCGATGTTTGTGCGTCTCGGTAAATGCTTCCGCTCCCCCCCAGAAGATCGGTAACCCCAGGGCATTTCGCCTGAGAAACTCGTACGGCCTGCCGTTCTCAACGCCAACCAGCCCCAACCCCCGCAGACCAAACTGCTTTAGCACGTTGGGCACTGGTAGATCTCCGTAACGCTGCAGTTGAAGACTTAGTCGCCAAGCCGGATACCCGCAGAACAGCTCGTCAGAACCTTCTCCAACCTGGCACACGACGACGCCATGATCTCGCGCCAGTTTGGAGACATAATAAACCGGTACACAAACTGGGTCAGCGATTGGTTCATCCTGCAGACGGACCATTTCTGGCAGGAAATCAATGAGGTCTTGCTGAGTGAGAATTCGCTCGTGATGTTCAGAACCAATGATCTGCGCCATTGTGCGGGCATATTCCAGCTCATTCGGATAACTGCGATATTCCTCATCGTAGCCGATGGAAAATGTGTCAACCGGACCTGGATTATCTTCCGAAAACAACGCCGCATTGACACTGGAGTCGATGCCCCCAGAAAGGAAAACCCCCACCGGCACGTCGCTAACTTTCCGCAACTTCACCGAGGAGCGCAGTTCTTCCAGGATTCGGCGCGCGATTTCATCCTCCGGGCAATCGGTTAATGGCTGCGTGCTATCCCAAACATCCCAGTAACGGCGCTCCTCTATTCTGCCGTCATTACGAACTCGGAACCAAGTCCCTGCGGGCAGCTTACGGATCCCCGAGAATAGAGTGTTCGGGGCGGGCGTGGTGAGGAACGAGAGGAAATGGTAGAACCCTTCTTCATCCACGGAGCGCTCTTGCTGGGGATCTTGCAGAAGCGCCTTGATTTCCGAGGCAAAGGTGATTCGGCCATGGTGGACGCTGTAATAAAGAGGTTTGACGCCAATTCTGTCGCGAATGAGCCAGAGTTCACGTTGCCGGACATCCCAAAGAGCAATGGCAAACATCCCGCGGAATCGCTGAATACAATTGATCCCCCACTGCTCAAATGCATGCAGGATGACTTCTGTGTCCGAATGGTCAGTTTTCCACCGATGTCCCCCGATCCTCTGCAATTCGTTGCGGATTTCTGCATAGTTGTAGATTTCGCCGTTCAACACCACCCAGAGCGTCCCGTCTTCATTGCACATGGGCTGATCGGCTGCACGAGACAAATCAATGATGGACAAGCGGCGGTGTCCGAACCCGACTCGTGCATCTGACGAGATCCAAATGCCGGCGCCATCTGGCCCACGATGCAACATGGCGTCCCGCATCTGAGCGATGTAATCGCTGCTCACACGGAAATCTCTGTCGTCAAAGACAAGAGCGCCGACTATGCCGCACATTGCAGTCCTTTCATTCGAATGGTGGTGATTTCGAAGCTGCGTTCAGACCCATTGGACATAGATATCCTCCTGGGACAAAGGTCACGGAGTTATGAGGATAGGAGTCAGTCGTTCTTGACTGCCTGAGTCTCGCACTTCTCATCGTTCGGGTCAAGAAGGGTGATGCGCGTCGGTGGATGCGTCTGCAACCTGACAGGCAACCTGCACCTTAAGGAATCGATTGCTGCGTATGTTGCCCTCGTGACTTCAGCCAATTCTTCGAAAGGAATCGGGGAAGCATGGCCTTCCCGAATGGCGCTTACGGTAAGTTCAAGTTCTCTCCTGTGCCCTTTGTCTCGATTGCACTTGATGTGTCGAGTCTTGCCGCTTCGAACCAGATCAAGTGTGCGGTAGTCGTCAAGGCGTGCAACCGCGCCTTCGCAGAAGACTTCGTAATATTCCTTTGGTAACGACTTGTCTCCATTTGCCAAATACAGGATGTTGGCAACGGAACCGTCTTCAAACGAAACCATAATCGCCACATTGTCCATGTTGTAGCGGACTCCGTCGGGGGTGGCACTCGCATACACAGCGACCATGCGGCGACCGATCATGGCTCGCGTCCAATCCAGAAAATGGCAAACCTCTCCCACGATTCGACCGCCGTTCGACTCTCGCTGGATCCAGTGCTCTGGCGGCAAATAACCGGCATTCACCCGAACGTGCACGACCATCGGCTCACAACGGTTAGCGAAAAACTGGTGTATCGTCTCAAAGCCCTCTGAGAAGCGGCGGTTAAACCCAACCATAACGAAAGGAGTCCCCCCCCGATTCAGTTCCTCGTGATACGCATCGCAAACGGACTGGAGTTGGTCTTGGTCGATGGCCAGAGGCTTTTCGACGAACACGGGCTTTTGCTTCGAGAGTGCTGAAATCACATAAGAAGCATGACTGTCGTGATTGGAGAGGACGAAGATTGCATCGAGATCCGGATCCATCATCATGGCCCCTGGCTGCTGCGCCCGACGAAAACCAAAGGCCTTCTGCGCTGACACTGCCGAGGCTCCGGACGCCGTGCCCACAGCTTCGAGACGCACTCTCTGCAGCGTTCTCAATTGCGGAAAGATGGTATTTCGGGCGAAAGAACCTGCACCGACGCAGCCGATCCGCAAGTCTCCGGTGTGTCGGCGTGCTTCGGATGTAACCGGACTCGGCGTTTGAGAAACAGACCGAGCTGAATCGTACATGATTATGGCGGTGTACGCCCCCGAGTCTCGCAGCTCAGAATAGGCCTGTGACGCTTGCTCGACTCCGTACTGAAACCCCAAAAGAGGTTCCATCTTCGCAACGCCTGTCGAGAGAAACTCCAGAAAGGCTTCCATGTTCCGTTGTTCAGTCCACCGTACGTACCCGACCGGATAGTCGTTTCCTGCCTCTTCATAGTTCGGATCGTAGCGGCCGGGTCCATAGGAACGCGAAAGCGTCAGAGACAGCTCTTTCCGGTACATAATCTCCCGAGATACGTCGACAGGAACTGCACCGAGAACAACGATGCGGCCTCTGTCTCGGAGCAGTTTTGCCGCTAATTCGACCGGCTCCGAAGAGTTAGAGCTTGCGGCAATCAAAGCGACATCGGCGCCATACCTGGTAAACTCCGCCACCCTTTCCGACAGTGCCGGATCCGATGGTACCAGTGCCAGGCCTGCGCCAAAATCTCGCGCCTGCTCAGCTCGATGACGATTCGCATCAATTGCGATCACTCGGCAACCCGCCGCGCGCGCCAGTTGAATCGCTAAAACGCCTAACAAGCCGGCGCCAATCACCACCACCGCCTCACCGAATGAGGCCGCGCCTTGTCGGAGCCCTTGCACCGCTATCGCACCGATGGTCGTTAGCGAGGCTGCCTCCAGGGACACTGAATCGGGGATTCTCGCGAGCAGATTCCGCGGTACAAAATTGATCTCACTGTGCGAGGCATAGCCGGTCCCGGCGCACGCCACACGATCACCGGGCTGAAACCCGCCAACCTCCTGCCCCACGGCGAGCACAGTTCCTGAGCAACTGTATCCCAGAGAGGACAAGGTGCCTAAGCGACTCTGCACCTTCCGGTACGCCGCGCGGAGGCCATTCGCTTTCGCGAAATCAAGCACCTGCCTTGTCAGGTCGGGCCGGGCGAAAGCCTTGCCCAACAGTGACTTTTTTCCGGTTGCGATGGTTGCGGCCTCTGTGCCCACGCTAATTGCGGAAAAGGCTGTGCGAACCAATACACCCCCGGCTCGAAGCTCAGGGGCAGGAACATCAAAAGTTCCGACCTCACCAGATTTCGGGTTCGCGAGAATCGCAAGCATACTGTCGGCAGTGCCCTCAGCAGGAATCACTTCGTCAAATAGACAAAAAGATACCACCCCATCCGAGATGCCAATCGTTTTTCAACTCCGATCGGAACCCACTTCGCGATGGGGTACTTTCGCAGAGGAAAGTGAGCGACCACCGTTTCCACTCGGCTGAAGTAGCGAAAAATTTGATGTATTGTCTTGCGAGTATAAACGTAAGCAAACGGACATTCCGGGCCATCGGTGGCATGATGGGTAAAGGCCTCGGCTCCCAAGTAGCGCCAGCCGAACTTAAGAAATTTTTCGTAGTGAATCTGCCAAACGGATAAGTCCTGATTCCCACGCAGCCCCCTCAACGCCTGCTTTAGATAGCGGCGGTCGCTTCCAAACCGTCCGACACGACTGAGAATTCGACCCAGGACTCGCGCCCTCATATAGCCCAAGATGCGGACGTAATAGTTGAAACTGTGCTTGTGATAGACCATCAGCACAGCCTTGCCTCCCGGTTTCAGCACGCGATGGACTTCGAGAAAAGCCTTATTCGGGTCGGCGGTGTGGTGCAGTACGCCATGGGAATACACAAAATCAAAGCTCTCGTCAGGGAACGTCAAACGCTCTGCATTCTCCACTTTGAACTTGCCGTCCAACCCCAGAACCTGAAAATGCTTACGCGCCGAGTCTATCGCTGCCTCCGTCAAATCGACGCCCACGTAATGTGCTCCGTATTGGGCGAACCTTACGCCATCGGCGCCGTTTCCACAACCGACTTCCAAGACTCTTTTATCCCTCGTCTCCGAGAACGGAACCAGGAGCGGTATATGCCATTCAACTCGATAGCGAAACTGACGGTATTGCTCGTAAAACTCTGCGGTTCCTTTCTCCGCTCGAACAAAATGGCTGCCGCAGGCCTCGGTGTTCCAGAACGCGGACACTTCTGCGAGCGTGGAATCGCCGTGCGGTAAGTCAAATTGGCTCAACACGTCGACTGTGGCACCATCGATTCTTTCATGAACCGACACTCCTACTTGATTGGCACATTATCTGCGAATGTGCATCGAAAACGATTCACACCAGAGCACCTTTTCATCATTGTCGGAGGACCTTCACTTAATCGGAGGAAGAAGCCGGAATGGAGTGCGCTTCGATCTCCCCATATCCGTTGAACAGGTCAAGAAGTGCCAGGCGAATAAAGCTCAGATTCGAAAACAGGTATCTCTTCCACATGCGTCTGGGCTCCTGAAGAAGGCGATACGACCATTCCAATCCTGAGCGTTGCATCCAGCGGGGTGCACGTTTCGTGACGCCTGTGATCACATCAAAACCGCCCCCGACCCCCTGGCATACCATCGTTCCAAGCCGCTCAAGGTTACGATCAGCCCAGAACTCCTTCTGAGGAGTGCTCATTGCGATCAGCACGAGGTCTGCATTGCTTTTTTTGATCTTAGTGACGATCCGTTCTTCCTCACATGCTTTGAAATACCCGTCGCTAAAACCAGCTAACTTTAATTGTGGGTATTTCCATTGAAAATGAGCAACTACTTTGGATACGACCTCCCGCTTAGCACCCAAGAAAAACACCCGGTAACCTCGTTCCGCAGCTGCCGCCACCATGAGTTCCATCAGATCCACACCTGCGATTCTGCAAGGAAGGGGGGTACCCTTCATTCGCGAAAGCCATACCAAGGGCATTCCATCCGCCAGCAGCATATCCGCGCGTTCGATCACCTCACGCAGCGCCGGATCCTTTTGATACTGAACCACCTTCGCCGCGTTTACAAAGACCACATGGGTCTTTGTGTGGGTTCTTATTCGATCACAAAGTTCCGCGGCGGCGCCTTCCAGAGAACATACTTGGACGGGACAACCAGCCAAACGAATTCGCTCCGGTGTCACGATCATTGAGTGTGATCCACGCCTGTGCTGCTTCGCGAATCAGGCTCCTTTCGCCTTCATACCTCTTCGTAGCCCATCAAACTCGCCGGCCGCCACGCAGAAGGTCTACTGCAATTTCAGCAGAACTTCCTCACCCCATCGTTCATGGGTTTACGGCCCACCACCAAAAGATCATAACGCAGACTCGGACGGACCGCTACAACCAACAGATATAACCCGCGAATCAATTGACGGAAGGATGTTGGCTTCCAGCCCCGTGACCATTTTCCGTTTGCTCGGATGGTGTTCGTTTGGGAGGAATTGCTGGTGCGGAAAACTTGGATCTCATAGCCTACGTGCTCAAAAATCTCTCGCAATTCCCTGGCTGTAGGCTCCCGGTAGTGCCCAAAGAAGGTATGGGAATAGAAAATCTCCCAGTGATCCGGATGCGGGCTTTGCCCGAGCAGAAGACCAATTCGGTTGCGTAGGTTGGCGCCGTTTGGAACTGTAACGACCGCAAAACCTCCGGGTTTGAGCAATCGCCACATTTCATCGAGCAATATTCTGGGGCGTGGAAGATGCTCAAGTACTGCAAAGGCGCTCACCAGGTCCTGACTTTCATCAGCTAATGGAACGCGCTCCGTCAAAAGATCGCAGCTATGAAAGTTCGCCCCGAACTGACGGAATCGAGCGTAGAAATCATCGGCAGTTCCCATCTGGTTGTCGAAACCACGTTCATATTCGGACCACTGATCGATCAGGTTCACCCGAAATCCGAGGTGCGCCAGAACGAGCGGCACAACTGCTGCCCCAGCCCCGATGTCACATACCTGGGCTGCCTCGGGAAGCTGCCGCCAAAACGGTGCCAACTCCTTCAAAAGAAACAGGAAATGGCACCAATTCCTGTTGATTCCTCTCTCGACGACGCTCTCGGGGAAGGTCGCGATGACCCGATTGAGACTTTCAAGGAGTTCCTCTGGTTCGAACATGACTGGCCTCTGCAGGAATTCAGGCGGCGAGATCGCGCGATCGGGAACAGCCATGGAGCCTCGATCCAGACGTTGCGTTTGTATTTGTTGACTCATCATTTCAGAAAAACCTAGGGCTTCAAAATCCAGGGATCATTTCACTGCGACAGTTGGCCGTCGCAAGACATACGCCATCGTATTGTGCAGCATGTGCAAATGAACGGATTCCAAAAACCGGTCCCAGGCACGAGCTGACGCCAGCAGAAATGGAGATTTCCAGAAGAAGTGAGGTAGCACGGGAATGAAAGCCAAACGCTCGAGGGCAAGTCCGGATGCAGCACAAAGCTCTCTTATCTTCCACGGAGTGTTCGCGCGGTAATAATCGGGCCAGGGCGGGTGCGGATTACCCTTGAATATCTTCCAGGCCAAGTTTGAGAGCCACTTCCCACTGAACTTTCCGATCAGAGTCTGGTAGCCGAAAAGGCAAGGAGTGCAGAATACGGCGATTCCATCCGGCTTAAGCACTCTACGACACTCCGTCAGCACTGCCAACGGGTCTTCTACATGCTCGATGACGTATGAGGACACGATGATGTCGACACTGCGGTCAGCAAGTGGAGACTTCTCGATGTCTCCAACGATTCGTAGGTGCAGCCGAGGGTTCCGCCGGACGTCGTTACAACGACGGTCTATGCCGATCACTTTCGGCGCCGAGCCGAGCCACTCCGCAAACAACAGATTATCGCACCCACAGCCTAAGTCAAGAACGGTGGCCGAGGAAAGATCCGGCACCATCTGACGGAGAGAATTCACGATCAACCGCGTCATGTACTCCTGAGCCGCTCCCCGCCGAGCAGCAGAATAGGCGGAGCAAACTGTGAAGTTGTCGTCGGACATTTGTCCTGGCCGGACTATGGCTGGCAGCTCCGGATTGTGAGGTCCAAACTCGACAACGCGCGGAACATCCATGCTTGGCCCCACCTGATGTAGGGAGTTCGATTCGTCCAGAATCGATGGTGCTGGAAGTAGAAAAAGCCTTCTGCATCCCGCATGTTCCCAATTGTCCACATGGCGGTGCGAACAGCGCGTTCCACGGCAGTAATATCCCGCTCGGAAAAAGCACAAAACGTTAGAATCGCCTGCGAACAGGAATGAATATCAACCGGATAAAGCGAATTATGGAAGTACTTGGGGATAGCATTTTCGCCGAACAACTTTGCCTTGTAGAACTCGTAGGCCTTGACCAGGGCGGGCTCGAAGCTGGTGTCACCGCTGAAACGAGCGTAGTCCAGTAAGGCGCACAGATTGTACCCCGTATGAAAGCTATCAATCCATCGTTGACGCCTCTGTGAACCGTAGAACCATGAACCGTCTGCGCGCTGCTCCGCCGCCAGAAAGGTCATACATCGCTTGGCAAGTGCGAGGTAGTCTGGATTTCCGCATTGGCGGCCCAAGCGCGCCAGAAATGCGCCCACCAGCGCGCTTGAGTTGTAGATAACGGTTCTATCGGCAGGGGTATAACTGAAACAAACCTGGTTTCCGAGATCCAGCGAGCGGTTCAGCCGCCTGATGAAGAACTGTCCAACCGATTCCGCCATTGCCTGGGCTTCACCGTCACCGAACGTCTCTGCAAGGTCCAAAAGGCCACATCCACAGAAGTAGCTGGCGATGGCATTGGGGCTAAAAGCAGGCATAACCGGGCCGCGCAATGAATAGAAGTCCCAATCATACCCCCAGCAGAAGAATCTCTCGCCCGGGCTGCGAAGGCGGACCAGGTCGGCTTTCAGGCTCTGAGCTTCATGTTTCCATTCCTCTCCGCAGCGAACCAGATCACAGTATCCAGAGAGGAGAAGCCCTAGCGCTTTTGGATTCTTCGAGGGTGGGACCCTTAGCCAATCTCGCACCCGCTTTCCCGCAAGACGCCGACCTATCTGCAGCAGAAGGATGTTCGCAGGGCGCCGTCTTGCCCATCGACCTGATAAATACGGAGAATTCAACAGATCATAGGGTTCATATCCGCTGCACTCACGAACTCTAATCCACCGCTCCAATCCTCGGCGAACATCGCGCAGGACACCCATTTCTCTGAATTCATCCAGGTTGTCGCCTAGGCTCTCGTGAAGGGGACGCTCCGTTGCATGACTCGGGGGTGCCATATCAGACCAAGCTAGGATGACAACTCAGCAAACATCCTCTGGATATCACCTGCGAACCTCTCGAACGTATAGAGTTTGAGAAACCGCTGGCGGCTGGCATCCGCCATCTCCTTTCTTAATTCCTCATTGTTCAGCAGTAAGAGAACCCTCTCGGCCAAAGCCTCTCTACATCCAGGCTCTACAAAAAAGCCATTTCCTCCGTCGACGACCGTTTCCGCGATGCACCCTACATTCGTGGAAACCACGGGTAAGCTGGCAGACATGGCCTCGAGGACGGCATAGGGCTGGCCCTCATTGTAGGTGGGCAAAACGAACACATCTCCCTCGCGCAGGAGATCGTATTTGTAGGGCGGTGCCACGGGACCGACAAATTCAACAAGCGCGGTGATCCCAAGCGCTTGTATCAACTCATCTGCGGCTTTCTTATCGTCACTGCGATACCATTCCCCGGCAAAAACTGCTTTCACATCAGGAGAGTACTTCGCGATTGCCGGCAGGGCGTGCAGGAGGTCTAGCGTCCCCTTCTCTTTCATGAGGGTGCTCAGAAAAAGGACGATTCGGCGACTGTTCGGAACCTTCCGAGCGGAATCCTTGAAATGATCGGGTATGCCGTTGGGAATCGTACGTACACGACTTCGGGGAATGATGCCCTCGAAGATTGACCCCAACCCTGTACAGAGGACGATGGCCCGATCGGTCTTCCCAAGAGCAAACCTGACGATCCTCTGCAGAGTGGACGGAGCGGTCCGAAAGAAGTCACCGAAGTGTCCTCCATGCAGATGAATCACTAGTTTTTTTCGCAGAACGCGCGCCGGTAACAAGAACAGGCAGTCCCGTAGAAATGCCAACCGATCCTGGGCAATCGGCAAATAAACAATACTGGGGCGTTTCACCGCTAGTAGGTACAGATACTTGAGGCCGTGGAACGCGGCAAGCAGGACGTTTGCCGGATCGATTCTGCCGATGTTCGAAAGGTTGCGGCGGTCTGCGGTGTCCAGATGAATAACGGCGACTTGACCGCGGAGGGCCTCCAGCACCAAGTCGGTCGCCACACTCATCCCGTTATAGGGCGGAGGAGTGGGCCCGATGATTAAGACCCGAGGCTTTCTCACATTCCTTCTGAGCTCTTGGGCAGCATTCGATCCCGTGAAATCCTTGCGGAGAGACGCGCATTACGAGAACGCCCCAGAAGGAATCTCACTGCGCTTTGTTCTCGACCAACACCGGCTTTATGCCTACCTGGATCTCCTTCGCTCCCCTCAGACTGCTCACTCCACCGGATAGGTCGCGCTCAGTTTGCGCACCCCAATCTGCGGGAACCTTAAGGCTCCTGCTTCCACCCGGATTCCAAACTAGATGTCCGACGTAGCCGCCGTCTCGTTGTATTGCACAAACCCAGGTCCCGGCCGCATCGGCATTTGAGACACAGTATGTCATGACGGCCCCCGTCAGCCATTTCTCGATTTGAGCGTAGGCGCCCGCCACCGGCTTCGGCATCGTCCCCTTCGACTCCGCCAATCCCTGATAACCATCATCCCAACCGTACCAGTAAAGGCGGGTAACACCTGCAGCCCAATTCAGAATGTGAGCCCGAGCAATGTATGCCATGGCCTGATCAGGAGCGAGAACCACGAAGGGTCCCGAAGGTTTCACTTCGATGGTTTGACTCTGGATGAAATAGCCGGTCTCGGTGTCCCAAAGAGGTTTGCCACCCTGGCCGTACCTTGCCATGATCTCCTTCACCTTCCCGATATCGTCGACCATCCCTTCCGGTGGCCTGGGAGTCACATAAAAGTGATAACCGATAGCGTCCACATACTTCCCACCCCCCTGACGCAAATAGTCCTCGACGAAAGCCGTTCCCCCGCCAGGACTGGGGGAGGGGCCAACAACAATCACCGACGGGTCAACCTCATGCAGTATCGGATAAGCCTCTTGAGATAAGCGAACTAGTTGAGCAACTCCTCCGGTAAAGAAGTCATGGCCATTTGGCTCATTCCAAACCTCATATTCGTGGATGCGACCCTTGTAACGTGTCGCGACTGTACGAACGTAGTTGCGCCAGTCATCGATATCCCGCGGTTCGGCCGGACCACCGGGGTGTACTGTGCCTTCGCTTGGACGCGCGGACGCCCACTTTGGAGACTGCCCAAGAGTAAGCATGACATCGGCGTTGTGTGCCTCAGCGAGAGCCATATCGTTATCGAGTTTCTTGAAATCCCATTGTCCCTTTTGCGGTTCTATATCAGACCAAGTCACAAAAGAATCCCATAGCCGATACGCCCCAATGGGCATGCTCGGCCAATTTGTTTCTGAGGCCCGGTGGACGTGAAGCCCAAAGTAAGTTGTCGGAATATGGGTCGCAGGAGGTTTCAAGCGTGTCTCAGCAGAAGCAAGCAACTGGGACAAGCTCAGAACCAAGAGAACTGTAAAGCAGTTAATGGGACTCAGCCTTCTAGCTGTCATACGCATCCTCTCCTCCAGTCTGATGATAGGGCAAGTCCGGGCAACAGCTCGGCGGACATCATTCCACAACTATTGTGTTCCGCAGAAAATTGGGCGGTCTGCGCACATCAATGGCTGCCGGCGATCAGGCCTGCAAGTTCTCGGACCTGTGGATAGGCATCAAACTCGTTCCAAAACCACTCACTTGCAACCACGGGATGTGGAGGCAGACTCAGGAAACAAAGCACCCTCTGGTCCACCTCTTCCGGCGTATCCTCAGGGTAGATTGAGGAATAGGGAACGCCGCTGCGAGCTAACAGGCGGTCCGCGGGAGAATTACGAGTTGTGACCGCCAGAATTGGGCGCCCAATTCGAATGTAATCAAACAGTTTGGCGGGAACTTGAATAGCGCCGTGTTCTCCGTGCGAGTCCAGCAAGATCACTGCGTCGGCAGACGCCATCGCTCTCGCCGCCTCCCGCTTTGGGACCTGCACACCGTCATACCGCAGGCAACCCAAACGAACCAGATCCGCCAACGGTTCCCGGTCTCGGCACCAATCCCCTTCCACCGGGCCGATCAATTGGATTCGCAACTTCTCCGGGGAGAGAAGTCCGCGCTTGATTAGTCGATCAAACGAGCAGAGCAAAGCACCGGGGTCACGTATTCCATAAATCGCTCCCACGTGAACCAGCAACTTGTAGGCACGCTGAGGCAGCGAAACAGGTTCCAGCCGGTCTTCCGGATCAAAACCATTCCAGATAAGGTGCATCTTCTTCTCATGTTCTGGGTGTTGTCTTCGCCAAAGCTCCACCGTTGCGTCGGTGGTGGCAACCACCGCATCGGCGCGACGGAATATCCACTTCTGGAGGAGTCGATCCAGATGCCCGGCGATTCCGGTGTCCTTACGAAAAGGATTCCCCACCAGAGGATCGCGAAAGTCCGCGATCCAACGGACTCCGTAGCGAGTCTTCAACTTCAAAGCTACGAGATGGGAGGCCACGGGCGGCGATGTCGAGACTACGGCACAAACCTTTTCCCGGGATATGATCTGGTCGGCGGCAGCAGTCGTACGAAGCGCCCACATTAAGCTTTCAGCAGCCACAATGACTTTCTGTAACCTCTCCGCCACATGTTCCAGAGCGAACTTTGAGCCTCGAATCCTTCCTTCGACGCAGGTGACGTTGGTCTGTACATCGTTGGGGTCCTGCTTGCTGGCCGTTAGTACTTGGACAGTATACCCAAACCTGGGCAGGTATTTGTAGAACCGGAACGGCCGCGCAGCTCCTGTGATGTAGGGAGGAAAAGCCCAAGCAAGAATCAGTACAGTTCCCTTAGGGTCTTCGGTCGACACTGAATCCAACTATGCAACCTTCTGCGCTATGATCGCAAAAGTGTTTTCGATGCCGAGGTAGCACCCCACAACCTGGAGAATCCCACCCTGTGTGCTGAAATACCGAATCACTTCACAGCTGAAACCCTGGGACTGAAACAGAACCGCAATCGCGTCTTGGTCAACCCCATTTCGAGTCGCATGGTACTCAGCGTCGTCAGCATTGCTGCCGGGAATATAAACACCTCGCATGCGTCGAATTCGGGTCTTCAATCCCTCTAGATAATTGCCCTGAAACATTCGCCAGCAAAAGTAAGCAAGCTTCGAAAACAACAGCGCGCCAGGGCTCAGCGAATCATAGCGCAGAGGATCCTGAAAGGAAAAAAACAGACCATGTGGCCGGAGCACAGGAATCACGTCCTCGATAACTTTCAGGTAGTCGGGTATGTGGTGCAGACATGAATTCATGGCTACGACATCATAGCAATTCTCCTGGCCCTTGAGGGCATCGCTAATGTTCTCGTGCCACACATCTAACCGGTCCGCGAAGCGACCGCATCTCCTGACTAGGGCAGCCAATTGGCTTTCCGAAATATCTACCGCTGTGACATAAGCTCCGAGTTCGAGGAAAGGGAGGGTCGCGGAACCCTCCCCCGCGCCCAAATCCAAAACCCGGGGCGGTTTGGAGTTCTGCAGTGCCGCCCTAAAGACGCGCGGGACCAGTCCAGCGTAGAGCTCAAGCAATTGTGGATGCCGGAGATGCGGAAATACCTCTGCATCATCAGGCATTCCTTGTTTGTCATACAGCGCCTGATTGGCCAGAACCGCCATCCGGTTCGCGTCTTGACAATCTTGTCTGCTTGGATTGGTCATCACATCGTTAGGGGGACACTGACAGAACCCCCAATGCCGGAAGTCTTGCTCAGCACCTGACAGTAAAGTTCTTCCAAACGTTTGGTCTGAATCTTTAAGTCGAAAAGAGCAAGGGCTCGATTTCGACTGGCGTCGCTCATTTCTTTCCACAAGTCTTCCCTCTGGAGAATCAGAAGGATATTCTGCGAAAGAGCCTCTGCGTCTCGCTCTCTAGCCAACAGACCGGTTTTGCCATGAGCAACAGCCTCCGGAATTCCACCAGACGAAAACGACGCGACCGGGCACCCCATGGCTTGCGCTTCCGCAAATACCAAACCGAACCCCTCCTCCGCGCCGGATGCTACCGTCACGCAGGGAACCGAGAATACCTTCGCCCGGTTCATCCACTGCTTCACAACGCAGGGAGGTTGTGACCCCAGAAATCTGAAACGTTTCAGCTTCTCTTGCGCTAGTTTTTTCAGGCGATCACTATCGGTGCCCTCTCCAATGATGACAAGGTCGATTTCTGGCATCAACGCCTGGACCCGGGCCATCGCAAGGATCAAATATTCGCAACCCTTCTGTTCGTTCAGTCGCCCTGTGAATAAAACGACCGGTTCTCGCTGCACTTGGCGATCCGGCCAGAAAAACCCAGTGTCCACCCCAATGTAGTGGGTCACGACTTTGTCTTCCGGGAAACCCTGCTCGAGCATCTTGTCTCTAACAAATTGCGAAACAGCAATGAACAACCTTCCGCGTTCTCGTAGAACGCTCTTCCGACGCACATAATCCCGGCTTCCGTAGTGCAACTTTTCGGCAACTGAATCCTTAACCGTCGCGTCGAAACCATGAATCGTCGTTACCAGTGGGATTCCCAAGCGATCCGAGAGGGACAAGGCTCTCAGGCCGCAGGGTCCAAAGTGGGCGTGCATCAGGAGCGGACGGAGCTTGCGGAGCTTGCAGAGATAAATCGGAGCACACCCAAAACGCCGGTAGGGCATCTCTCTCAATTTCCCAATGAAGCCTGCCCTCGCGCTGAGAGCCATAGTGCGGCCAGTTGGCATCCTCAAGCCACCTCTTCGCAGTTGGTGAGGGCCAACGTAGTAGGGCACGAAACGCTCTAGCGCCTCGCCCTGCGAAAGAACAAACTTCAAAGAGGCGGCAAGCAATGGCTCAGCATAAACCAGGATTACCGGATTGTCTGGCTCGAACACCGTAGACGACCTGCTTTCTCCTGGACCTCTCACGGACCGGCGACGCCACTCGTTCAACTTGTGCAAAGAGGTTAAACGCAGTAGCCGTGTAGAGCACCCAAAAAAAATCGTTTCTGGAGACGAGTGGGCCCTCCGTCAAGTTGGCGAGGAAAACAAATGTCAGACACATGAGAGGCCATGCAAACTCCAGCCTAGGCTTCCGAAGTAACGAGCACGCTCTCCAGACGTAAATCACAAAACCGATCCCAAAAACCAACAACCCAACAAGACCGAGGTCCAGCAGTATTTCCAGAAACCCGTTGTGCGCGTGCAGGGCCGTAAAATCAAGCGCTCGCGCAATTCGCGCCGAGGGTCCCTCGCGCCCCTGCCAAAATGCGTTGAAGCCATAACCCAGCCAAGGACGCCTTAAGGCCATCGCGAAGCAAAGGATCCACATCGTCAATCGTCCTGTCAGGGTCAGGCTTCTGCCCACAAGTTGGCTGGCCTCCTGAAGGTGAGTCACGACCCAGTAGATCAACGAAACAACGGCGGTTCCGACTAGACTAAGCAGCATCAGTCCCCGGCGGACGCTTCGTCGAAAAGCGGCGAACACAGCGAGCATGACTACAGTACCTGACAAAACGGCCAACGCGCTGTTGGATTTCGCCAGCACAATAAGGACCATGCAGAGCATCGCACATGACCATGCCAGCCAGCGACGCGGTTTATTGATTCTCCCGAAGAACAGAAACACCACCGCGCCAAATGCCATGATTCTTCCAAGGACATTCTTCTGCTGATAAATTCCAAACCAAGCGTCTTTGATCTGGTCGCCGGACTGTCCGAGGTCGAACCATCCAAAGATAAAGCTGCAGAACATTGCAATTCCGCACATCCACGCCAGCAGCCTGATCTGCTCTCTCAGGTCATATCGCGAAGCAAAGTAAACTCCGAACAAAGAAGTACCGATCAATGCAAAACCTCTTAGCAGAGAAAGGCGGGGATTGTCTGACCAATAGGCCGAGCAAATCGCCAGCGCCACAATGGCAAGCACGTAGCGCTCTCGTAGAATATTCCCGATAAACCCTTTGCAATGTCTGACCAACAGAAAAAGTGCGAGCAAATAGATCAGCAACGCTACAATTTTTCCGATCCAGCTCGATGACTCTTCCGATGTTTGCCCGGCTTCGATGGCAAGGCTCATAAACGCGCCCGTCGAAACGAGCAAACAAACCACCGTGACAACTTTCTCAAAGGCTTTTGGCGGAGTCGTCTTTCGGGAATCGTCACTCATCAGCGCAGTTCGATCATGTCCCGGTGTGCGCCAGATTTTGCCAAGCTGTCGTCACGTCAGGATGGAAAATAGCAGCGGAGCAAACGGAGTAGGTCGTAGCCCTTCACGCGCGGTCCATCAGCCCGCTCTATATCTCGGACGCCGGCTTATGAGGACCGCGGCACTTTTCTGCAGATCATCAGTTCTGTGGATGGACCTTCGCGGAGCAGTCCGGTGAGAACAACCTCGAGTGGGTAAAGAGCGGCACCGAGCGCATGACCGAAGCACTCACTTCTTTGGACAGGGTACGTCAACCCCCCCCACAGGCGCCTCCAAATTGCATGACGGGTGTCGATCGGATAATTCATCAAAATGAACATCGGCTTTCGGCGTACAATCTGGAAACCGGCCTGGTTAAGAAGAGAGGTTACTTCGCCGAGCGACCGGCTCACCTGGTGGTCGGCGCGTTCCGTCCAACGTAGAAAATTATCCGAGAATATGAACCAACCGCCATCTTTCAACATGGTGTGGATGTTTGAGATCGCAGCTGCGTACCGGCAGTCATCCACAATGTGAAACAGGACATCGAAAGCGGAGATGGCATCGAATCTCTGGTGGAGCGAATGGGAAACTGATGCACCAATGTCAAGCCAGATAAACTTGTCTTCCCTGAATTCCAACTGAAGCCGGGAGACCGCAACATCGGTCAAATCGCTTCCGGTAATCGAAACCGCTCCGATTTCTCGCCACAGCTGCACATAAAATCCAGTTCCCGAGCCTACGTCCAAGACCTCGCTTTCCCTCCAGTTAAGAGGCAACAGTCGCACCTCTCGGAGGAATATTTGTCGCCGCATTCTATACAGCCACTCGTTGTACCTCCTTCCCAGACCAATGTAGCCCACTCCCTGCAAGCCCGGGTTCTGAGCTAAGCGATTCTGCCAATATGAAGTCGGATCGAACGCATTCATCGCAGCGTATCCACACTATCCGCGTGACCAAAACTCGGCATAACAACCAGTTCCGTAGCTCACATTGTGCCTTGCGTTTGTGCTTCAGGAATGGGTTCAGGCAGCTTTTCTCTAGCCATCAAGAGGACAGTCGCCAAACAAACGCTCACCGCCAGCAATCCATCGGAAACCAAGCTAGCCCAGGCCGCCCCTCGCCATGAGTAGGCAGGAATGAGCCAAAGGTTGAGGATCGCGTTAACGGCGGCGACTCCGACTTGCAGGCCACAACGAAGGCCTTGAAAGTTTGCGCCGGTCAGCGAATTCGAGAACAAATAATGAATAACGCGAAACAGAACGATAGGCGATAGCCACCGTAACGCTTCATCTGCGCCCACAAACTTCTTGCCAATTACCAGGGGAAGCAAAGGTGCCATGGCGAACAACAAAGTACTAGCCACGGCGCCATAGGCGAGGGCATAGGGTAAGAGACGCCGGGCGTACCGGGTTGCACCCCTTATCCCCAGGGCCCCGTGCTGGAAGAACTTTGCGTAAGTCGAATAGAGGAGGGAGGAGACGGGTTGGAAAGCGACGTCGAGTACACGGTAAGCCGTGGCATAGACCCCGGCTGCCTCCAGTGTAGCCAGACGCACCATCATCGTCTTGTCAATATTGTTGTAGATCGACTGTGAGGAAAGGGATACCGAAAAGTAAAACCCCTCTCTCAGGTCTCCTGTCAACGATCCCAAACCGAGGCGCGGTAAGCCTAGCCGACGGCAGACGGCGATCAGTGCGTACGTGGCGGAAATGCTGGTCGTCACAAGATAGAAAGTTGACCACTGAACTGCATTCGGATGCGCGATCAGCAAGAACAAGAAGAATGCTCCGCTGGCCCGGGTCGCGGCCAGAACAACTCCAACCTTGGCCATTCCGCCGAGCATCTCGAAGGCTTGATAGGCCTGGCCCGCCAGGCTTGTGACGCCACTAAGCATCAAGTCCGAAACGCCCACCAGGAGCAATACGAGGAGCGGAACCTTGTTCGACAGGATCACACGAGAAAGCAACAGGACAATGATCAACAATAAAGAACCGGATGCGCCGGTCACGAAAATCGCATTTCCGAATGACTGAGGAAACGTGGCCTTGTCTCGGGCAACATTCCTGACTAGAATCCCGCCCGTGCCCCAAGTAGAAAATGGGGCCAGAATGGCAATGAACGAAACGGCCCCGATAAAACCGCCGTATTGAGCCGGTCCTAGCGATCTTGCTATCAGGACAAAGTACATAGCCTGAAGCAGCATTGTGACCGTGTTGCCAGCAACCATCGAGGCAGTGTTCTGGGCTACTTTGCTGTTCCTGAACCTCCTCCAGCAGGCGTCCGTTGAGATCCGGGCCAGCCCCTTGCGAATATTGGGGGATCCTGCCAAATCTTTGGCCATTCGCCCTAACGACCCAGGCCTTTGACGACCACCGGGATGGTTTTTAGCATGATCTGCAAATCTAAAAAAAGACTCCAGTTTCCGATGTACCAGGTATCCAGAGCAACCGCCGTCTCGAAGCAGGGATCGTGGCGAGCGCTCACTTGCCAAAGTCCTGTAATGCCGGGGGTAGCGTCGAGTCTGCCGAGATGTTCCAACTTGTACTCCATGAGTTCGTCAGATTCAGGGGGACGTGGACCCACAAGACTCATCTCTCCCTTTAACACATTCCATAACTGTGGCAACTCATCGATACTGTGGCGCCGCAAGAATGCTCCCAGCCGGGTAACTCTCGGGTCTTTCGATATTTTGAAAAGAGGTCCGACGCGCTCATTGAGATGCTGTAATACCTGCTTCTGTTCATCAGCACGCTCAACCATCGTTCGAAACTTATAGCACACGAAGCGACGACCTTTCTTACCCACTCTGGATGCCCGGTAAAACACTGGCCCCGGGGAGGCGATCTTGATTGCCAAACCGATGAGAGCCAAGAAGGGCGAAAGCAAGACCAGGCCCACCGCCGAGCCGACGATGTCGATAAGCCTCTTGAGGAGGCGCGTGGGATGCGGCGATTGCTCCCTCTGGAGTACTCGAACGGGAAAGTCGCCCACAAATTCTTGTGGAGAAAACCTTGCCAGCCCATCGTACAGCTCTTGCACCACCTTCAGCCCCAGGTTGAACTGACTCATGTCCTGAGCGATCGCTTTCACAACTTCCCGCTCCGATGGAATCGTAATAAAGATCTCGTCGATAAATTCTTGCCGGATCACTTGGGAGAGGTCTTCCATTCTCCCCAGAATGCGCGGATCGTCGTGATGATTCGAGTCTACGAATCCTTTCACCTTGTAACCCAAGCTTGGATTTTCGTCGAAGTGACTCGCAAGAAGCTGCCCAACTTTCCCCGCTCCTACGATCAAGACATGCTGAAGGCCGACCCCCCGGGCAGCTTTTCTGCGCCTCAGATACCAACTCGATGCCCTCCAACTCGTCAAGGCAACGAAGCTGAATGCTGCAGTCAGTCCTACGACAAATCTCGACACCGTCTCCACACCAGACAGATAAATAAATGCGGTTAGTAACACCCCAGCAATGGCCACTGCCCTGAAAACCAGCACGGCGTCTCTCATCGGATTGCGAACCGGCGAAACTCGATACAGATTCTGCGCATGAGCAGCGAGCAGCAGCAACGTTACATACAGTAGAAGGTGCACGGCGTTGAGTTCGGCGAGGCCTCCCATGTGGTGGGCCGGCTCACCGATGAACATCAGGCTCTGCCAGAGCTTTAGAGAGAACTCCAGCTTCAAAGCCAGAAGACCGCCGATGCAAGTCAGCATGGCATCCGCCAGCACGGACGTCAGCACGCGAAGACGAACTGCATGTTTCTGCTTTCTTCGTCTTATAGGATAAACTGCCGTAGCAACGACAGGATTCCCCTCGTCTGTGTTTGGAACTCTGAGCAGAGCAGGTGCGTTCATTTCTTTTTTTGTCTTAGTCTTGCCTGTTGGTAGAAGCCTGGTCATCCCGTATCGGGCGAACAGTCAGTGGGTTTTGTGCATCCTTACCTTGACGGAGAGCGGTAACCTTATTGCTCCATTGATTGACCTTTCGGCGGACTCGCAGAGCAGCGGGTGACTCCCAAGTCTTTGCCTTGCAGGTCAGAAACACCTCTTGCGCGAACACCTTCCAGGGCAATTGAGGATCGGTACGCTTCCACTGAGCCTCCCCGAGCACCCGCGCAACGCCCAACGCAAAAGCAAAACACAGTCCGCCCAGCACAATCCAGGTACGATGTGGGCTGGTCTTTTTCTCAGGTACAACGGCAGCGTCAAGAACTTGAGCAGTAGGGACGTCACGAGCCTCCTCCAGTTTTGCCATCTCATATTCCTTGGAGAGCAACTCATAGACCTCCATATCAATCTTACTCTGACCGAATAGATCAAGATAACGAACCCCGAGCAGAGGCAACTGCCGAACTGAAGGATACAACTCGTCACTGTTGAGTACCGAGCTGTTCGCTGGGGTGACGTCCTTGCCTCCAACTTTGTTTAGCTGGCGCTCCAACTCGTCAACTTGAGCCTTCATTTGACGAACCCGCGAATTGCTGTCGGTGTAGATTTGCTGCAGTCCTCTTAGCATCGATTTTGCGGCAATCAATTGACCCTGCAAGTCCG
>Ga0207146_10108_pt1 | contig 21634 bp, 20 predicted proteins | sample Alteio_BWMinHeat_36_FD_153539 | JGI IMG/M metagenome (GOLD analysis project Ga0207146, IMG submission 153539) | Enriched cells from forest soil in Barre Woods Harvard Forest LTER site, Petersham, Massachusetts, United States -... | ecosystem: Environmental > Terrestrial > Soil > Temperate forest >...
CGCTTCCGCCTTTGCAATTGGAGTCACGCCCGGTCGACGTGGGCGAGTTGATCGGCGATCAGATGAGCCGCATGTGGTGGACTTCGCTGCTGCGCAGCCTCGCCGACGCGGCTGCTCCTGAGAGACTGCCTGCGCTGCAATTGACGTCGGTCCCGATGGACGATCCCAGCTTGACGGCGGGCTCGATGCAGCTTCCGCGCTGGTCCGCTGTGATCAGCACCCCCAAAGTGTTTCTGCCGGACAAGCCGAAGGCAGCTTACGCTCCGGCCCAGCCCCAAATGGCTGTGCCGCTGCCCAAACCTGATCCGGCTGAAGTGGAGTTCGTTCACACTCTTGAAGCTGATTTGAAAAGAGATTTGCGGCGTTCCGTTTTCCGGCAGCGCTTGTGGGTCTCGCTCGCGCTGCTGGAAGTGCTGGCCTTGATTGGCACTTCCATTTGGTGGAAGTAAGACTGTCGTCAGCCTTCGGCCAAACCGCGGCTCTACTTGTGCGGCGGTGGTGCTTTCTGTCCGCTGCTGGCCTCGATCAATTTCAGCACCGGTGGCGCCACCATGAGCAACAATTGCGCCTTCGGTTTCTGCGCCTGCTCTAATAAGGCGAACTGTTGTGTTGCCCAAGCATCTGGTGCGCGCGCTCCACGGTCGAGATATTCCAGTGCTTGCAGACCGGCCGTGGCAACTGCCGAAAGGTCCTGAGAAAGTGGAACGATCTCTTTCAACAGGAAAGACTGGTTCTCAAGCGGCTGCAGACTCGTTTGATTGTCGTGCCAGCGAGTCAACCATTCTTTAATTTCTGATTCGGCGTCAGGATCGGCTCTGCCCGCAATCAGCGCATCCACAAGGTCTGCGAAGCGCCTCGCGGTTGCGCTCTCCGGGCGAGCCGCGTCGATGACCCGATTCAGCGGCGACAAGCTTGTAGCCTCGACCGTGGCAATCTCCTCACGGGTGTAGTCCTTCACTGGTTCCACAACGTCCGTAAACGAGCGCAGGACAGAAATATTATTTGAGCCTACAATGCGGTGCAGCATGGGCTCGTAGCTGGAATTGTGCGTGAGTCCGAGCCCATCCAGCCAGCGGCTGACTGCCTCCAAACGCTGATACATGGAGTTGATGTCGGTCATATCTTGCGCGGACCACAGCCGCTCCGCGATAGCTGCGGTTCGAGGCCAGATTCGCGAGTCAATATTCTCCGGCGACACATACTCCGACCACATGCAAGCCTCGCCACCGAGGATGCGCTGCTTTTCCTCTGGACTCAGGTTTGCTGCGGCCCCACTGATCGGATCAACCGCGTAATGTTGCGAGGCCGGCCAATTCAGATCGACGTAATATCCGAAAGAGAGAAGTCCGCGATATCCTTGTTTGGCCGCGGCTGCCAGCGAGTCCTGCCCGCGCCACGATTGCACGACGATGTCTTTCGGCAAGTCCGGCCGCAGGATCTCGTCCCACCCCACCATGGTTTTTCCATGCTTGCTCACGATCTTTTGCACGCGGGTGTTGAAGTACGCCTGAAGATCCTGGTTGTTCTTCAGCCCGTGGGCACGCATGAACCTCTGAATGTTTGGATTCGCGTCCCACTGCTTTCCGTTTACTTCGTCGCCACCAATATGGAAATACTGGTCGGGAAAAAGTTTTGCCATCTCCCCGATGAAGCCATCGAGAAACTTGTAAGTCCGCTCCTGAGTCGGGTCCATTGCCGGATCGAAAATGCCCCACTTACGCTCGATCTGATACGGCCCGGGACCGCTGGCCAGTTCAGGATAGCCGACAAACCACGCGGTGCTGTGTCCGGGCATGTCGAACTCGGGGACGACGCGAATGCCGCGGTCGCGCGCATAAGCGATCAGTTCGCGCACTTGGTCTTGGGTGTAGTAGAGGCCGTCGGAGCCCATCTCGTGCAGCTTGGGGAATTTCTTGCTTTCGACGCGGAAGCCCTGATTCTCCGAGAGGTGCCAGTGAAATACGTTCAGCTTTACTGCGGCCATGCCATCGAGATTGCGCTTCAGGACGTCGAGCGGAATGAAGTGGCGGCCCACGTCGATCATCAATCCACGCCAGGGGAAGCGGGGTTTGTCCTGGATTGCAACTGCGGGCACGGCGAAGCCGTCGGACGTGGTGTGTACCAGTTGCAGAAATGTTTGCAGCCCGCGCATCATTCCGAGCGGAGTCGCGGCGTCGAGCTTCGCACCGGCAGGGCTGATCTCGAGCGAGTAGGATTCATCCTCGCCGAGTTCCTGTACCGCCTTGCCGGCAAGCTCAACATGAACGAGCAGCCTGGCTTGAGCAGCGTCCGTCAGCCTCATGTCCAACCGAGGCATGCCGGTCTGGCGCCGGAGGTTATCCAGAAACAGTTCGACTGCACGCTGTAGTCGCGGATCACCGCGGCCGATGATTCCCACCGAGAATGAAGCATCAATCACAAACTGGCCAGTCTTCATTTGCACGCTGGCCGGCATCGGCATCAGGTTCAATGGCTGTGAAGTGGTGGAAGACACAAACACCGACAACAACAGTACAGCAAAAATAGCGCGCACGAGGGTTCTCCTGAAATTCCAAGCAGAAGGGGCAGAATAGTGGAATCGCCAGCGGTGCGCAAATCAGAAGTGAGAACCAGCCAACTCGGAACCGGAAACTGAGAGCCGGGAACTGGTCCTATCCTTTTCCCACCAACTGACCGCAGTGCAGCAGATTTACATCCCAGATGGAAGGCTCGGAATGCAGGCTCTCGATGCCGATTCTACCTTGTCTCTTTGTTCCCGGCTTGCCAACCCACACGACGCGAAACTGCGCCTGGTCCTTCTCGTACTGCACGTGGAGAATCTCGCCCGCCTTGACCGGGCGAATCATTCCCGTCAGCACCGCTCCATGATCGCTGATGTTTCCCACCTGCGCATGCTGGGTGAAGGGCATGGACTTGGCGTCGACGCCCCAGATACGCACCGTCAGGAATGCGGCGACACGTCGATTGCGACGGCGATCCATAGGTTGGAAGGACTGATGGCAGGTTATGGCATGGGGACGTTGATTGAAACTTACGACAGTCACTTGAAGGCGTGCCAAAAGTCATCTTGCAGGTGCTTTGCCGGGGAGGCAGGCGAAAGCTGCGAGCGTGCAGCCGCCCGTCCCAGTCAATCCATATCGGGCAGGGAGCAGGAGCCGGGACCGCGCGGGTCGCCACAACTCCCACAGGCGCCCATCGAAGGCGATGGACTCGCAGAACTCTTGGCCGACATCGCGAACACTGAGAGTTGTTGCGCCAGCTTTTTGCTCTGGCATTTGGGGCATTCGGCTTTTCCGCTGCCGTACACTAACGCCTCGAACTGATGATCGCATTCCTGGCAGATGTATTCAAAGATGGGCATGCAGAACTCCTGACGGTTTAACGCTCTTCTCCATTTAAAATCAGACAGTGGGAACTACGCAAACTGCAGCACGAGAATTTGTGCCCCGGCGCGGTTTGCGGGGCGGGCATCTTCAGACTCTGGCCAGTTTCTTTCTGCCGCGGCGAATTGCGCTGCCTGCGGCCGAGAGACGCCTGATCGAAGTCGAACCCGGCGTCCAGGTGCTTTGCCATTGCCACTGGCAGCAAGACCGGAGAAATGCGTTGACCGTGATTGTCGTGCACGGCCTTGAGGGTTCCAGCGAATCTCAATACATGCTGGGCATTGCCGCAAAGGGCCTGGCTGCAGGCATGAATGTGGTGCGCATGAACCAGCGCAACTGTGGCGGTACGGATGCGCTCTCGCCCACGCTCTATCATTCAGGACGTTCGCGCGATGTCGCCGCCCTCGCCCAGAACCTGATCGAGCAGGACCAGATTTCCCGCTTCGCCCTTGCCGGATTTTCCATGGGCGGAAACCTCGTGCTCAAGCTCGCGGGTGAATGGGGAAGGGAAGGGCCGACGCAGTTTCGTGCGGTTGCGGCGGTGTGCCCATCTATGAACCTTGCCGCCTCCGCCGATGCGCTGCATCTGCCGGGCAATCGCGTCTATGAGTACTACTTCATGTGGAAACTTCGCGAGCACTTCAAGGTGAAAGCGCGGCTCTCTCCCCAGGTCTTCGACACGTCACGCTTGCGAGGTTTAGCCAGCCTCCGTGATTTCGATGACCAGATCACCGCGTATTATTGCGGCTTTGAAGGCGCAACCGACTATTACCAGAGGTCGGCCGCGGCCAACGTCGTCGACCGCATTGCCGTGCCCACCTTGATCCTGCATGCGGCCAACGATCCTTTCATCCGCATTCTTCCAGAAACGCGGCGGAAAGTTCTTTCCAATCCCAGCATCACTTTCGTCGAGACCGAGGACGGCGGCCATTGCTCGTTTCTCGCCCAACCGGACGGCGATGATGGCCGCTGGGCGGAGCGGCAAGTCGTCGAATTTTTGCGTGGGTTCTGACCCTGTGGAGGCAGCCGCATCGGCTGGGGTTTGTCCTGAGTTATCAAACCTTAAAACGCAGAGGCCGCCGAGAACAGCCGCAGAGGTCGCGGAGATTAGCCTGTTGCTTCTGGGATTCGACTTTACCAAACTGAGAAACTACGACTGTGTTGCCCGGTCAAGCGCAAGCTCGGCTTCTCTCCTATACAATCACCGTCTCGGATGAAACTAGGCACGACAATCGCACTAACCGCGGGTCTGGTCGTTTCGCTGGCGTTTTTTCTCCGCGCCGAGCCGATATCGCAACTGAACCCGACCGGCTACGTCAACGACTTTGCTCAGGTTCTCGACCAGGACACCGTCTCACAGCTCGACAATCTTTGTCAGGAAGTCGACCAGAAGGCGCACGCCCAGATTGCGGTCGTCACCATCAAGTCGCTCGACGGTTCGGATGTCGAAAGTTATGCAGTAGCTCTGTTCAAGAAATGGGGTGTTGGCAGCAAGTCTACGAACCGCGGCGTGCTGATTCTGTTGGCCACCCAAGACCGGCAATACCGGATTGAAGTCGGCTACGGACTGGAGCCGATTCTGCCCGATGGCAAAGTCGGCGGATTCGGACGCGAAGCCGTTCCACTGCTCAAGCAGGACGACTACAACGGCGCGGTGTCCCTGATGACCTCCCGTGTAGCAGACGTCATCGCAGAGGACGCGGGCGTTCAGTTGACTGGTGCGCGCCCGCGCGCTCCGACCGCAGCGCGGGAACCGGGTAAGGGGCTGCCCATCGTATGGATTTTCGTTCTCATTATTATTGGTCTGATTCTGCTGTCGACCCGTGTTGGACGGCTGCTACTTTGGAGTTTGCTGTTAGGAGGCCGCGGTGGTGGCGGCTACGGCGGTGGTGGAGATGGCGGCGGGTTTGGCGGCTTCGGTGGTGGCAGTTCGGGCGGGGGCGGCGCCAGTGGCAGCTGGTAGGTCGAAACGGAAGAGGCACTATGATTGCGGAAAAACAAATTAACGAATTCATCAGCCGGTTGCGTGTTGCGGCAGGAGAGAATCTCCTCAGCGTGATCCTCTACGGTTCCGCGGCGGACGGAGAATTTCATCCCGAGTTCTCCAATCTCAATCTGCTTTGCATACTCCGCGAAACCTCTTTCGCGAATCTCACGGCACTGGCGCCGGTGGTCGAGTGGTGGACCGGCCAGAAGCAACACGCTCCGCTAGTGCTCACTCGCCAGGAACTGGATCGTTCCACCGATGTGTTCTCCATCGAATTCCTAGACATGCAGCAGCGCCATCGGGTGCTGTTTGGCGAGGACGTTCTCAGAGGACTCCAGATTCCGATGCATTTGCATCGCGCCCAACTGGAGTACGAACTGCGCGAGAAACTGATTCTCTTGCGCAGTCGCCTGCTGCTCGCCACGGGCAACAAGAAGCGACTCTGGGAGTTGCTGCTGGGTTCGTTGTCAACTTTTACAACTCTGTTCCGCCACGGACTGATCGCACTGGGTGAAACGCCTCCCAAATCAAAGCGGGAAGCGGTGCAGACGCTGGCGGCGCGCATTGCATTTGACCCTTCCGCTTTCTTGCAATTGCTCGACATTCGCGAGCGCAAGGCCGAAACCAGGCAGTTCGATGTCAACGACGTGTTTAGCCGCTACTTGACTGCGGTGCAGCAGGTAACCGCCGCGGTGGATAAGATGCTAGACTCGCCGGGACCACGCAGCGTGTAGTCTGATAGCTTTCTTACAGGAGAAGAACGATGAAAACAGGTTTGATTGTGGTGGTTGTCCTGGTGCTGATCGCGCTGATCGTGTTTGGACAGTACGTAGGCGTCCGCAACGATCTGGTAACCAAGAATGAAGCCGTCAAGTCGTCGTGGTCGCAGGTGGATATTGTGCTGCAACGCCGTGCCGACCTGATTCCCAACCTCGTCGAAACCGTGAAGGGCATCGCGGGACAGGAACAAAAAGTGTTCGGCGATATTGCCGCTGCCCGTTCCCGGCTGCTCTCGGCCGGCACGCCCGCGGACAAAATCGCCGCCAACCAGCAACTGGACGGCGCAATCGGACGCTTGCTCGTGGTGGTGGAGAACTATCCGCAATTGAAGTCGAACGAAAATTTCCTGCGCCTGCAAGATGAGTTGGCGGGAACGGAAAACCGCATCGCGGTCGAGCGCAAGCGTTACAACGATACGCTGCAGGATTACAACACCTACGTGCAGAAGTTTCCCAACAACATCTATGCGGGTTGGGCCGGCTTCAAACCCAACGAGGCGTATTTTGCCGCGTCGGAGGAATCGCGCCAGGTTCCCAAGGTGAATTTCTCTGCGCCGAGCGCTGCCCCGCAAACGGCGCCGCAGCCCGCGCCTGCGAAGTAGCGTGCAAGCCGACTTCGCAATCGAACTCGGCGCTGACGATGAAACCCTCGAAATGCCGTGGGCTGCCGCAGGAGGTGGCCCACGTTATTACGATCTGAAGCGCCATCCCGAATTGCTGCTCAGCGTTGAGGAAGCTGTACGACTGCCGGAATTGGGCGAATTCCTTTCCAAGGTTAACTCGCCCAAGACCCTGCTGGAGACCGCCAAGTGCGACGCTTGGCCGAGCACGGAAATGAATCCCGAAGAGGAGATATTCGCGTCCACCCACAAGTTCGGCTCTTACGTTGATCTCTTGTTTTCCGATGAGCAGAAGCGTTTCTCGTTTCCCGAGCATGAGCATCTGGCAAAACGGCTCACCCAGCTCTTGCAGCGGGCTCCTGAGATTTCAACTGCCGCTGAGTTCCTCATTCGCCGCTGCTATTACCATGTTGGAAAAGAGACACGCGATGGCTTCTACATCACGTTCTATTTTTTCGGGTACGGAGATGAAGTTCAATCGCGTCAACATTGGGCAATTGGATTAAAGCTGGTCGCGAATGCGATTCTGCAGTTGTCAGCGGGTTGGGCTGGCGAAGGCGGGTGAGGTCGTCATGACGTCCTTTGTGTACCTTTGTGTCCTTTGTGGTTTCCGCTTTTGAAGTTCATCAACCACAAAGGACACAAAGGTGCACAAAGGAAGGATGTCGCGAACAGCACGGGCTGGATGCCCGCCCACTTGGCAAACTGCTAGCTGGTCTTGACCGGCCTATGGAACCACGCCCACGCCTCGGCCCCACGTCCTTTGAACCTGGCGCGCAATACCGACAGCAAGACCATCGAAAGAAAAATTGCCAGCAGCCCAAGCGAAGCCGTGCGAATGCCGACCGCCCGCTTCGGCAGAATGGAAAACCGCCCGTATACGAACTCAATGTGCACCCAATAGACAAGCAGGGACGCCCGTCCAAGTTGCAGGAAAGGGCTGAACCCCCGCTGTGCCGCTCCCCAACTGCACCACAAATAAGCCGCAGCCAAAATTATCAACAGCATTCCCACACGGATTAAAAAGAAATTCGGACTGGTGTGCCAAAAGTCGTAAGTCGCGTAGAGTTGACGCGGACGCGCATCCAGCCACCGCGCCAGGTAGATCAGCCCCACTCCACCCACACCCGCCAGCACGAAGGTTGCAGCGCCGCGTTTTCGAGCCCCATCGCTGAGCAAGAAAAATCCGACGGCCAGACCCATAAACGCAAACCCGGACCACGGAAAGATCGGAAACAGCCAGGGCTGCGGCTCGCCGAGGTTGTGCACACCGTTGACATAAGACTCAAGCGGCCAGGGCATCCAGCGCGGACGCCAACTTGTCCACAGCAACGGGGTCAGCAGGGAAATGCTCATGCCGGCGGCGGCCGCCGCTACACCCAGGGCAAGCCGCGTACGCGATCCGGGGTTGAGCAGCAAGACAATCCAGCAGAGCACGCCCATCAACATCATCGACAGACCGATGGTGTTGAGCACATCCACCCGAAACAAGTCGCTCCAGGGGGCCCACCCCCAGGCAATCAGAAACTCCTGCAACCGAAACAGAAGGCCCAGGCCAAGAATCTCCGCACCGCGGCGAATCGTGGCCCGCGCAACCTGGCTGCCAGGGATGCCTTTGAGCCGCAACTTGTCGACCACAAGAGCGAAGGAAATTCCCGCTAGAAAAAGAAACAGCGGAGCGGGCAGAGTTCCCCCCAATTGCGACCACATGAAAAAAGTACTCTTGCGCGCGTCCCCACCCAGCCAGGAGTCGTAACAATGCGTCTGGAACATGAGCACGCACGCGAGGCCACGCATCCAGTCAATGTAAGCGAGCCGGGATGGAGCGGACGGGGTCATCGCCGGTGCCGCACCCACAAGGCACCGAGGCAGTATACAAAACGCGGAATGGAAAACTCTGATTCCGTATCAATACCAATCAGGGCGGACGCGGCGTGGACGCCGGCGACCACATTGGTACAATAATCTCGTCACTGTGGGCGCGTAGCTCAAACGGATAGAGCATCGGATTTCTAATCCGAGGGTTGCAGGTTCGATTCCTGCCGCGCCTACCACCGCGTCGGGTGCGCGCAGCACGCGATTAATGGGGATGGATCACCAAAGGATTTCCAGCTTTTTAAACGACGCGGCTGGCTAGAGCGCCTGCCAAAAGGCCAGCTTCTCTTGCCCGCAGGGACAACTTGTCCTCTCGGCCGGGCAAACGAATCATCTCTTGCAGGTTCATACACTTCCACCATTCTGCCGTAAACCCAGGGACAATCTGTCCCTGGGCAAGAAATCTTGAAGTCAATCTAAGATATTGATTCTAAGGTAGTTGAATAGAGCCTAGATTGGTGCCTGGCATGCACCTAAGACTACCGTGAAGAATTCGATTTACTGGGGCAGTCAAATGCCAATGAAGAATGAGACCAGCGGTTTGGGGCAGCCAGCAACGGTGCTGGCGGCAACTGGAGTGACCAAGCAATGAAGCAACGAAGACAACTTGCTCAGAAGTGGAAGGGATTCAAGCGAGGGCTTTTGTGTCTCGCTCTACCCGTACTCTTCCCAAGCGTGAGTTTTTCGGCAGCAGCACCGTTACCCCAGCGCACTCCGAACCCTGGCGCGGGGCATTACACGGGAAGGTTCGCCAGGGACATTGATCGTCGTAACCCCGACACGTTGGTCACTGTCATCGTGCAGTTCAAAGCCACTCCTCGCGGCTGGCAGTACCGGAAAATGGCGGCTCATGGCGCCCTGCTACAGACCAGGTTGCACAGCATCAAGGCTGCGACCTTCAGACTTCCGGTTTCTGCTATCGCGAAGCTGGAAAAAGATCCTGACGTTCTCTACGTCTCACCGGATCGCTCGGTTAGCATGAGCGGTTACGAAAGCTTCGCTCCGGCGGTGCTCGCCGATGTAGCGGCACAGCAGTACGGATTCGACGGCGCCGGGATCGGTGTCGCGGTAATTGATAGCGGCATCTCCGATCACGCCGACTTTCGCAATGCGAATGGTACTCGCGTGGTCTATAGCGAAAGCTTTGTTGTAGGAAATACTTCCACCGTAGATGCTTATGGGCACGGCACTCACGTCAGCGGCATCATCGGCGGAAACGGTGCGGCGTCGGGCGCAGGCAGCGGCTATGCCAAGCAAATCGCCGGCATGGCGCCGAATGTCAACCTCATCAACCTTCGCGTGCTGGATCAAAACGGCGCCGGCACCGACAGCCAGGTGATCGCCGCCATCCAGCGAGCCATCCAGCTTAAGACGCAATACAACATTCGCGTCATCAATCTTTCATTAGGACGCCCGGTTTTTGAAAGCTATTCGCTCGATCCTCTCTGCCAGGCAGTGGAACAAGCCTGGAGCGCCGGCATCGTCGTAGTGGTCGCCGCCGGAAACAGCGGACGAGACAATTCGCAGCACACCCACGGCTTCGCCACCATCGGCTCGCCGGGCAACGATCCGGCAGTCATCACGGTGGCTGCGACCAGGACGATGGGAACTGACACCCGGACAGACGATGCGATCGCCAGCTACAGCTCCAAAGGGCCATCGTTGATCGACCACATCGTCAAGCCGGACATCGTCGCTCCCGGCAACCGCATTGGATCATTGCTGGTGAAGAACAGCACGCTCGATGTCAAGAACCCCAACCTCGAGATCGCTCCGACCGGCACTTGCACTGGGACCTGTACTGCCCAGTATTTTCGGCTGAGTGGAACCAGCATGGCGACCCCGGTGGTGAGCGGCGCAGCAGCGCTCATGCTGCAACAGGATCCGACCCTGACACCGGATACGGTGAAGGCTCGCATGATGAAGACGGCGTGGAAAGGATTTGGTGTTTATACCAACTCCTACGACGTCTACAACAATATCTATAGCAACGAATACGACCTTTTCACCTACGGCGCAGGCTACCTCGACGTTGACGCAGCACTAGCCAACACCGACGTCGCTAGCGGCGTAGCCCTTTCTCCAACCGCAAGCTACGATTCCACGACCAACACCGTGACCATCGTTGACACCAATTCCGTGACTTGGGGAACCTCAGTGGTTTGGGGAAACTCGGTGGTGTGGGGACACTCCATCGTCTGGGGTAACTCGGTGTTGAACGCGAACTCGATCGTGTGGGGAAACTCGGTGGTGTGGGGCAATACCGTGGACCAAGGGTTCAGCGTGGTCTGGGGCAACAGCTTGGTCTGGGGTACGTCGACCGCAACTTCGGCCTTCAGCGACGGCCAGGACGGAGAGAACTAGCCATGACACTACTCTCGACAAAAACCAAAATGCTTGTCGGGTTCGTGGTTTTCTTCGGCGTGGGGATACTCCTCCAGGTGCCGTTGACCTGGGGACACCCCTCCTACGGACGCTTTGCCGGGACTCTGTTAGTAGCCCTGTTCGCGTCGCGGCTTAAAGTTTCGCTGCCACGGCTCACCGGGTCCATGGCGGTGAACCTGCCCTTCATCCTGCTGGCGCTCAGCGAACTCAGCCTGGCGGAAGCTCTTCTGATCACCGGCGCGTCAACGCTGGCGCAATGCCTCTGGTCGGAGAGCAGTCAGCAGAAGCCGATCAAAATCATATTCAACGTCGGCGTGACCTTAATGGCGGCCCAGGCCGCATGGTTCACCATGCAGGCTACGGCGCCCAATTCAGGACTCGGTCTGTCCCTGGGAGCCTTGGCGTACTTACTGGTCAACACCATCCCGGTCGCCGCTATTATCGCTCTCTCGGAAAACGGTCACCTGTTCGGAATCTGGAGACGGATCCTGCACCTCACGTTTCCTTATTTCGTTCTGGCCGCGGGCGTCGCAGGGTTAGCCAAGCTGGCTGCCCATTCGTTCGCCTGGTATATTCCACTGCTGATTCTGCCGCTGATGTTTCTGGTGCAACACTCGTTCACGCTCTATTTCCAAACTCTGCGTGACACCAGAGACCAGAAGAGCGCCTACGCCATGGCGGCTGGCGCGGGACGTGGTTGATCTAACCGTTACAACATGGGCTGAAAAACCCGCCGGCCAGGTTCTAGAACCTGGCCGGCAGTCTTTTGGGATGCGTTGTGGCGCTCATCAGGCGCTCTTGCCCGCCGCCATCTTCTGAGCCTTGCTGCGAATAAAGGAGTAATTCAGTTGCGGCAGGGAATTGAATCCGGCAGCCTGCACGTAGAACTCCCGGGCCTTCGCGTTGTCTCCTTCGCCCTGATACGCCTGCCCCAGGCGATAAAGGTTGCGAGGGTTTTGCTGGTTGGCTTGTTCAAGTTCTGCTATGGCTTTGTCGTAATCCTTCTCCGCCAGAGCAATCCTGCCGGCGAGTTCATAGGATTGCTGCACCTGAACCGGATTCTTCGATGCCTCCGCACCCTGCCGAAATTCCTCCGCATGAGTCTTCGCCGCCGCATAGTCCTTCTTTCCGATGGCTAGAGCTGCCATGTTGAAGTGATGGAGGAGCGTGGCATTGTCCTTGATTTCCTGCGAGAGGCTGGAATCCTGGATCATCTGCATCGAACGGTCGAACAGTTGCTTGGCCAGGTCATACTTCGGGATCTCGGCGGCGATGTTGCCCTTGGCCTGAAGATCGGCCGCCATGGCTGCAACATCACTTTTCTTTTCGGCGACCGCATATTCTTTGTCCATCGCTTGCAGTGCCTTGTCCAGCTTTCCACTGTCCGTGGCAACTACCGCCAGGCCGAAGAATGCAGTGCGCAGTTCACCGTCGTTGCGGGCTTGATCAGCCAGTTTCTGCAGTTCGGCGGCCGCCTCGTCCGGTTTGCCCTGGTACATTAGATCCGCGGAAATCCCGAAATGCGATGGCACAAAGTGGGGATCGACCGAGAGAGCCTTGCTGTACTGTGCGATCGAATCGTCAAACCTTCCCATCTTCAGCAGCAGCTCCGCGTAGGAGTCGTAGGGATTCGGATCGTTGGGAATCAGTTCGACGTATTTCTTGAAAGCCTGCTCTGCGTTGGCATAATCGCCCTGTTGCCGGTAGGCATAGCCGAGGTTGTTGTAGACAGGCGAATAGTTCGGCGCCAGTTCGGTGGTTTTTTTGTATTGCTCAATCGCTTGCGCTATGTCTTGCTGGCCAAAGTAGTAGTTGCCCAGGTTGGAGTGTGCTCGCTCATCATTCGGATAGGCGGCGACCAGTTGTTCGAGATATTCCTTCTGCTTCACAACGTTTCCGTTGGTTCCCGCCTCGTTCGCCAGGATGAGCAGTTTCTCGCCGTCCGACGCCTTGTCCGCCAGGCTGACTGCCTTCTTCTCGTGGTCGAAAAATTCCTTGGCGGTGGGAGAGTTATTAGCCCGAGCCAACTCCGCCGACGCAAAATCAGGATCGAGCGCGAGGGCTTGATCAAAGTGCTGCAGGGACTCCTGGCCAAGAAGCTTTTCCGAAAGGTCCCGTCCCTGCAGGAATTCCTTTCTGGCTTCTTCGGACTTGGTGGTGACCGGGATCTTGCCAGCATCGGACGAAGCTGCCGCAGAACTGGTGGTATTCGCCTGGTTGCACGCACTCCAGATTGCAACACTCAGCACAAGGACTGCGATCGACAAAAAACGCCTACGGTCATTTCGGTACATGGGGAGACTCCTTCAAAATTGTGATTGGCCTGCTGAACCTGGTTGTCAGAGAACTATTTCGATGAATGCTGTCGTTCGTAGACGTTGGTCGTCTGAGTTTGGATAGCAGGCTGGCTTGTCCGTGCAGAACCTTCAGTAGTTTTGAGAAATACATAACGCCCAACACTTGGGCAGGTGGCCAACCCCTTGTTCCACTCTGACCAAGATCGGAAAGAAATGGGCCAGCTCCCTTCCAGCCCCGAACCCATTGCTCTGGGACGCGTGCCTGCACTTGGCTGAGACGTTGTGTCAATCTGAGACATGAAGCCTAAGACGAGGGCGGAAGAGCCTTCGAACCGTTCGCTCCATCTCATTGATAGGGCGAAAGTTGCGATCTTACATCGACGGTAGGCCTTTGGCCGCGCTCGTGCATCCTTACTTCGCGATGCGGTCCGGGTGCCTGAGCCACGCTAACCGGCGGACTTGGGAATCCAGGCCGCATCGACAATGCCTGGGAATCAGGAATGAGGCACTCTGTGTCCAAATCGGGCGCTGCCGCTGCTCCGGCGCGGGAAAGTTCGACCACGAAACTGGCGAAATTCTTCCCCAATGCGACCCCGGTCCGCATCCCCGTCCGCCTGACGCGGATGGCAAGTGAAAACGGAGCATTCACCGAGAGCACAATCATTGAATTTGGCACACCGAACGAAGTGCTGTTCGCCTCCACCTTGCCTCTGGAGTTCGCCGACAAGCTCCGGCTGCGGAATTCCGATGGCACGCTGGACACGGAAGCTTGTGTAGTAGCGGTGCAGTACAACGGAGGCCGCACCGCTGTGGCTGCTCGCTTCACCGGCGAAGTTGCCAACTGGATTGTAAAACCGGAATTGTGAAACCTGATTTGTAAAAATATGACGCCCACATCTCAATTGAGTGACCTAGCAGCGGAGTGGCGAGACGCGCGTCTGCTCTACCCACTGTATGCCGCCCTGGCCCGGGAATTCGTGATCGATCTGCCACGCCACAGCGATCTGGAAGCTGGCATAGATGCGCCACCGCAGGAATCGGTCGAACAAACCCGGCAACTGTTTTCCGAGTTGGACGCGCACATTCAGGTGCATCAACTTCGCCAATTCCTGCAAACTACAACAGTAGGCAGTGACGAAGCTTTGCGCACCCTGCTGGTTCATCATCTGCATAAGCAGGAGCACACCGATTCCGATCGCGACAAGATCGACTTCCTGCTGGTTCAGTTCTTTTCCCATTGCGCTCCGTCGCGCCTGGAAGATGCCGATGTGGATGCCGCCTATGTCGCGCAGATGCTCGAACCTGTCCTGGGGACAGTCGACTCCAAAGTTCCGGAGTGGCTGAGTCCGCTCGATGAAGTTGTGCAAACCGCCAACGGCTGCCGCAACCTGAACCAGCTCCTCACCAGCCGGATTCTGGAAAAAGGTAGAAAGCTCAAAACTTCCTGCGGCAAGAAATATTTTCTGCCCGGAGCCATGGTCGCATTCACCCGCTTCAGTTTTCTGATGCGACGCATTTTCTTCCGCTTGATGCACCAGGATCTGAACGCCATTCTGGACGGTTTGCGCGAACTGGAAAGTCGTGGCGTCGAAACCCTCGACTGCCGCCGCGCCCAGTTTTCCGCTGAGGAACCCATTGCCCGCCTGCGCATGATCTGCCAGTCCTGGAAAGTGATGTTCCACGCCGAATATTCCTCGGGACAGCCCGTATCCATGCTGGTCGACCTCCGCGCCGTAGTCGAAGCCGCCTTGGCAAAGAACGCAAAGAATGCCAGGAGCGCGGCCAAGCCGACTGCGGCTCCGAAAGCTCGCGCCCAAGCCGCCGCAGCCCCGTCGAACTCGAACGTGCCCGACTTCGAGGTTTCCAGCAGTTCCCCGGATTGGAATGACAGCGCTCCCACCGGGCAGCCGGAGGCTGACGACAGCAACCCGAAGTGAGCGCAAGGCCTGAAGCCGGTGTTTCGAGAAACAGAAGGGGAACGTGGATCAACCTTCCGTACTGATCATTTCCGATGATGCCGAATTGTCGCGCGCCGTGACCGGCCGCTGGCAGTCGGAGCGCACCGTTCCCGCATTCACCCTCATGAGCAGCGATGTTTGTCTCGGCCTCGATCCCGAGACTTTCCATCTCGCCATTGCCGGAGGCCTCCGGCCACAGGCGCTTTCCGTGGTTCTGGAAGCTATGGAAGCTGCCGGCAAGCGCGTCGTCTTCGTCTCCGAAAATATGCGGATGGTGCAAACCGTTCGTGATCGCTGGCCCGGCATGGCGATTGTGCGGCAACAGGAAAACTGGCTGGACACGCTGGTTCTGGTAGCCGGGGAAATCCTGCGCCGGGTTAGCGCCGAGGCTGAGGCCCGCCATTTTGAACAGACCAACGTGCTACTGGAGCGCCAAGCCCACCTGGGCCGCTACATGCTGGAAATGCGCCACACCCTGAACAACACTCTCACCTCGGTGCTGGGCAACTCCGAGTTACTGCTGCTCGAACCAGGATCGCTTTCCGCCGGAGCCCGCTCCCAGATCGAAACCATTCGCAACATGTCTCTGCGCATGCACGAAATCCTGCAGCGCTTTTCCTCGCTCGAAAAGGAACTCACCGTGGTCGATCGCCAGGCAGAAAAGGAAAGCGGAGCAAAGTCACACGCGGCAGCGGCAAGTTTGTAGTCCAATCTTCTTCACACCACCGGCTCAGAACTGCGCAGAAACGGATTCACCACTTCGATTCCATCCAGTCTTTGTCCGCTTGTATAATAGTATAATAGAAAGTTAGTAACGGTCCTGCAGCTTGCACCCGCTTTCCCGCTGCTCTGCTTCAGTAACAAAAGCGTCGGTCAGGTATCGGCTTCACGCCGGAGTCGGTTGACCAATGACAAGAAAGTGACCGAAATTTGACTCTTCGGTGACAATTCTGACCTCCTTCCTTTTCTATCTTTAAATTGTCACGGAAATAGCGTAGTTTGTTGGACTGCCGGTAGCGAGTCCGACGACCGAGGCATCCAGTGAGCATCGGCGCCGGGGCAGGTGTGCCCGCAAAGGTTAAGGAGACAGACATGGGAGTTGCGGCGGTCAAAAGGGTAGGCTTTCAGACACTAGTGTTGTTGGCCTTGTTGGCGTGTGTCCAGCCGAGTTATGCGATTCCTGCTTTCGCCAGGAAGTACGGCCTTCCCTGTTCCGCGTGTCACGAGGCCTGGCCCATGCTGAACAACTTCGGGCAGACCTTCAAAGACAATGGGTATCAATTGGGCAACGACCGGGACGCTCCGGTTTATCAGCAGCCCGGGTATTGGCCGATCATGTTTCGGGTGACGCCAAACTGGCACCGGGAGAGCAATAAACGCGTAGCCGTGGATCAGATTCCTGGCAACGGCAAAAGCGGCTTGGTGGAGTCCACAGTCACTGCGTCAGGATTCGATGTTGGCGGTATTGACATCGTTACCGCAGGCACACTATCCAAGAACATCTCTTTCTTCGTGCAGCCGTTTATCTCAAACTCAGGCGCTGGTTTGTCCCAAGCCTGGGTCCGCCTCGATAATCTTGCCGGATCGCATTGGCTAAACCTCAAGATGGGAAGGTTTGAACTGGATGAGCCGATTTCCCAGGAGCGGGTTTTGACCCTTACCAATACTGGAGCGCCTTATTACAACTATTTCTTTACCCCACCGGGCGACCATAACTTTTTCACCGGCATTGGCAACTATCAGCTTGGCGTTGAGGTAGCGGGCCACTCGGACAACGATTACACCCGTTACTCCGTCGCGGTGGTGAACAACAGTAACGGTGCGGCCGGCCTGCCGGCAGGCCAAACCTACAATGTATATGGAAATCTCAATCAAGGCTTCGAGCTGCCAGGATTGGGCCTGCAGAAGGTCGGCGTCTACGGTTTCTTCGGCGAATCTCCAACTTACTTCCAAACCGACAACGGCAATCGCATTCCGGGAACTGGCACCGGCAACCGCAGCTTTTATCGCGCGGGTGCGTATGGCCAGTGGTACTTCGGCAAGTTCGATTTTCAAACGTTCTATATGCACGGGTACGACAACGTTTTCCTGGGCAACTCCGTGGCGGCGAATCAACCCTCGAAGTTGCCCGTTGGTGCGGTTGGTCCGTCCTGGAACGGCGGTTTTGTGGAAGCTCACTACGACTACAACCCGCGACTGATCCTGATTAGCAGATACGAGTTGATTCGGATGTCGCGGCAGGCGAATCCCACGATTCGCAGCGACTCGGGGAATCTCGATACCTGGACCGTCGGCTATCGCTGGTATCCGATCATGAATCCTCGAGCCGGCCTGGCATGGGTGCAGGAATATTCCCGCATCGTCAACGCAGGCACCGCGCCGCTTTCCGGCAAAGACGATATCGGTAACAGCTATCTGATGGGATTTGATTTTGATTTCTGAGGACAGAGGAGAACAGTTCATGCGCATTAAGAGCAGTTTGGCCGGCAGTGCGGTCCTCTTTTTCCTCTTGTTGAGCCTGACCGCTGTCGCGCAGCAGAGCCACGTCGGTAATTTGGCGGGAAATGCCACGAAAGGCAAAGTGCTGTACCAGCGATACTGCATTTTCTGCCACGGCAAATATGGCGACGGAACTGGAGAGAGCGCGCCTTACCTCGATCCCAAGCCTCGCGATTTCACCAAGGCAACATTCAAATGCCGATCGACGGCGAGCGGAAGTCTACCGCTGGACAGCGACTTGTACGACACCATCAGTCGCGGCGTACACGCCAGCGGAATGCCTTCGTGGAAGCCGTTGACGCGCCAGGAGCGTGTCGACCTGATCGCGTACATCAAGAGCTTCTCTCCTCGATTTCAAGAAGAGAAGCCCGGCGACCCGCTGCCCATCCCGCCCGAGCCTCCCATGTCAGCGGAGAGCGCAAAGCGCGGCGGAGAACTTTTTCAAAGCATGAACTGCTGGCTTTGCCATGGCAAGGAAGGCCGGGGAAACGGCCCGTCCGCCGTTTCGCTTACCGACAGCAAAGGCTATCCGATTACACCTTTCGATCTGAGCGGCGGAACCCGGTTTAAGTGTGGCGAGTCAGATCGGGAGCTTTTCCGTGATTTGACCACCGGCCTTGACGGAACTCCGATGCCTTCGTTTACAGACGCCATGAAACCGGACCAGATATGGGATGTCGTGCATTACATACACACGCTTCAAGCAGGCGCCAAAGGCAAGACCAGCGACGCAAAAGCCGAAACCAAAGCGGAGTGAGTTCTATCTTCCACCAACCTCCCGAGAGTTGATATTCTTGCGACTATGAGGGACAGAAAGAGAGCGTCTTATGAAAACCAGATACGTTTTAATTCTGATGATTGCAGCAGTGGCCCTATCCCTGGCCGCCTATATTCCAGCATGCGCCGCAGATGCGGCTGGAGGCGGGTCGTTGAAGGGTGTTGCGAAATTTGAGGGCTCGGCTCTTAAACCTGCCCGCATTGACATGTCATCCGATCCCAACTGCGCCAAGGCGCATCCCACGCCAGCCACGACCGAGGACCTACTAGTCGGGGCCAATGGCGGCTTGGCCAACGTCATCGTCTACGTTTCCGACGGCCTGGGGGATCGAACCTTTGAACCGCCGCAACAGCCAGCTGTGATCGAGCAGAAAGGCTGCCAGTACAAGCCTCATGTGCTCGCGCTGCAAGCTAACCAGAAGCTGGATGTGGTCAACGATGACCCGACAACCCACAACATTCATCCCATGCCCAACAACAACCGGGAGTGGAATAAATCGCAGCCGCACGGCATGCCGATAGAAGAAGCATTTCCACGGGAGGAGATCGCCATCCCGGTCAAGTGCAACGTGCATCCCTGGATGCGAGGCTACATCGCAGTATTCAAACATCCGTATTTTGTGGTTACGGACAAGGACGGGAGTTTCGACCTGAAAGGTCTTCCAGCGGGCACCTACACGATCAAGGCATGGCATGAGAAACTCGGTACCCAGACCCAGAAGATTACGGTGGGAGCGAATGAAACCAAGGCCGTGGACTTCGTTTTCAAGTCGGGGTCTTAGGTTCTCTCACGATTCGGGACGCGGAATGTGCAGGGAGCATACGCATCGCCGGCAGATTGGGTTGGTTGCGACATCGAGGTTGGCGCGAAACGTCAGCGCAGCGGGACCGTTCACGATCTGATGAAGTGCTTGATCGTGGATGTTTCCGAAAGAAGGATGAAAAAAGCAAGGGCGGACTTCACCCGAGGCTTCAATCACAGCGGACACCCAGGGCGCGTTACAGCGTGGCGCGATGTGCTGTCCCTGGCCGAGGTGGGCACGGAAGTGGAGTACGATTCTCCGCAGTTTTTCGGCTGATTCGACCACAAATCCTGAATCCAGGTCGATGGCATGCTGGCTGATGAGCCGCTCGACTTCTGTCTCCAGCGCTTCGATTTCCTCCGCATTCAGAGCCACACGATCCTGGTGTTCTGGCGACCAGCCCTGGGGACGATTGAAGGCGTCCGAAGTCAGATCGGCCGCCAGAAATGAAATCGAGTTCAATCCTATTGTCTTCGCCGCCTGCACGACTTCGCACAGCGCGCGGTGATTTGCCTTCTGGACGGTGCAGCGCGCTCGCACAACCATATCCGGCCGCCAACGCCGCAGCGCTGCAACCCCGGCTGTTATGCGTTCAAAGGCATGTGGAACCCGCCGGATGGAGTCGTGCGCTGCCGGCGGTCCATCCAGGGACACGATCACGTCATCGAGGTTCGCGGCGATGGATTCAGCGTGCGATTCCAGCAGCAGCCCGGCGGTAAGCATGGTGACCCGGATTCCCTCGCCGCGAAGCATCTGTGCCAGGAAACTCATCTGAGCGTTCAGTTGCGGTTCACCGCCGGTAAACACAACCCATTCGACGCCAAGTTCGCGGAATGACGCCAATTGCCGTTCGAGATTGGCAGGAGTGATTTCCTTGGGATCGCGAATCCGCCAGATATCGCACATCACGCAACGGCAGTTGCACTGGTTGTGCGGCGAAATAACCACGACCGGCATAGTACGGATTCGATGTGCAGAGGCATCACCATCGGTCAATTCGCGGGGAATCGAAATGGAGACGACGGTGCTCATCAGCCCTCACGCCGGAATTCCAGCAGGATATGATCGGCAAACCCGCGAATGCCCGGGCAGCGTCCCAGAAACGAATCAGCGTGCACGCTTAAATCGAACCAGCGTGGAAACCGGTTCGCCCAGGTTTCGAGGTAGCTCGGAGGCACCGAGACTCCGATCCCTAAGAAGGACACGAGACGAAACTGAGGCGCGAAGGTCCGCGCCAGCGACCGTATCGAAGGGTAGTGCACCCGGACGGTCGCTCCCTCTGCCAGCCGTGCGGTTACACCTCCGCGACGGAAGCGGCGAAAAGCTTTTCCCGGTTTCCCCTGAGCGAGATACCAGGTGATTTCCCACAAGCAGCAAGGGCCCATCCAACACAGCAAAGCTGTTCCGCCAGGCTTAAGCAGCATCGCCAAGTCCCGAACCAACTGCTGAAGATCCTCAACGCAGTTGAGCGCCCCGAAGTTCGAGAATGCGCCGTCGAAGAGATTGCCGTCCCCTAAGCTGGCCAAGTCTTCGGCAGCCAGCACTTGCGGGTACACTAAGCTATCTTTTCCGCTTGCTTTGACTCGGCGAGATGCAACTGCAATCATCTGAGGTGACCGGTCGCAGGCAACCACGGTCACGCCGCGCTCAGCGAGAAAACACGCATCCACTCCGGTGCCGCAACCAATCTCAAGGACACGGTCTCCGGGGTGAAACGCCTTCTCAAGCTCTCTCCAAACGGATGCGCGTTGGGCTCTGCCGATTTTTGACGTGGTAAAGGTCTCGTCGTAGCGCTCGGCTACTGCGTCAAACGGGGCAGCATACATTTGCGCTTGAGCGACTGCCATTGCTCAGACCTCCACCTCGTGGGCAGTCGCGGTCAAGCCCGCGCGGAAATCTGAGACTTTGGATTGCAACGCCGCAATCGCAGATCCATCCACAATCGATTCCTTCCGCAGCCGCTCCAGCTCAACTTCGCTGCGCAGCAACTTATCCGCAAAACTATAGAACTGGCGCGAATGCCGATTGCGAATTCGAACCTCGCGGTCTGACCCGACGTTCCACGGCTTGAGATTTTCAACCCGGTTCGCAACTTCATCGAAGTACGGAGTCCCCTTAATCGGATATGCAACCGTAGTAAAGAAAATGTCGGGGTCAGTTTTCTTTACGTGCTCGATAGTCGCTTCGATATCGCCAAGTTCCTCGCCCTCATATCCCCACATCAGAAACATTCCTGTCTTGATGCCGTGCGACTTGCACATAGCTACCGCG
>Ga0207146_10109_pt1 | contig 21467 bp, 24 predicted proteins | sample Alteio_BWMinHeat_36_FD_153539 | JGI IMG/M metagenome (GOLD analysis project Ga0207146, IMG submission 153539) | Enriched cells from forest soil in Barre Woods Harvard Forest LTER site, Petersham, Massachusetts, United States -... | ecosystem: Environmental > Terrestrial > Soil > Temperate forest >...
CCTACTCGGGGAGCGAGCTGCTCGCTGGTCAGCAGACCTTCATCCAAGCGAATCGGAAGGCGGGTAGTGAGAATCTCAACTCCTCGGCCATCTCGGAGAGTTTGCACCATCGCAAGCTGTGCAAAAGCTTCGCTGGCGCAGAGCTTGGGCCAATCCAGAACTTCCGCGCACCAGATGTCGGCAGCATTCAAAATCTCGAGCCACTGCTCGGTAGTTCGCTCCTTCAGTCGCTTCGCGATGATTTGCTTGATCTCGTCACGACGGCGAAAGCCATCGGCCAGATCCGAGATTGCCTGAAGCGCGGGCAAGTCCAGCAACTTGCCCAGTGTCGGCAGATGCGTCATGGCCAGCGCCAAGTAACCGTTTGCCGTGTCGTAAACCCCGTAAGGCGCGGCCAGGTAGGCGTGCGCGTTGCGGAACGCACTCCTGCGCGGCGGCCGCATCCCGTCATTCAAGTGGGTGGTGAGCACCTCAAATTGAAAATCCAGCAACGCCTCTATCAGACTGGTTTCCACCAATCCCCCTCGACCTGTCACGCCGCGCCGGACCAAGCAAGCCAGGATTCCCTCGCAGAGGTTGTGCCCTGCCAGCATGTCGGCGATGGCCAGAGCCATCGGCGTAGGTGGATCTCCATCATTTCCGCTCAGCCACATGATCCCGGAACGCGCCTGCGCCAGCAGGTCCTGACCCGGTCGATCGCGCCATGCTTCAGCATTTCCGTATCCCGACACGATTCCGTACACCAAGCGGCTGTTGATTTGCAACGCCTGCTCGTAGCCGAATCCCAGCCGCTCCATGACTCCCGGTCGGAAGTTTTGCACCATCACATCGGCCCGCGCAATTAACTGACGCAGTTTACCCAGGTCAGCAGGATTCTTCAGATCTGCCGCGTAGCTCTCTTTGTTTCGGTTGATGGCGTGGAAAAGCGTGTTCTCGCCATGAACGTCGGTGTCGCTCAGGTAAATCGTGCGGCCCAAGTCTCCGGTCCCGGGTCGCTCGATCTTGATCACGCGGGCACCCATGTCCGCCAGTCGAAGGGTAGCCAGAGACCCGGAAAGAAACTGGCTGAAGTCGAGCACCAGAATGCCGTGCAGAGGTCTCTGTGATCCCAGGTCGTTGTGGGTAGAATTAGTCACGATCTACCAATTCTACCTATAAAATAGTATTTTCATTAGAAAAATTATATAGTAATCTAACAAGAGCGTTGTTTATGACCACCCGGCGTGTGCTCCCAATCCGGCGGCAACTGACCCTTCGGAGAGTCCGTTACGCGACTCCTGCCCTTGAAAAAGGCCTGGACATCCTTGAACTCCTTGCTTCGGTATCAGAGGCCCTGACCCATAGTGAAATTGCCGGCCGTCTTGGCCGCACCATCAACGAGGTTTTCCGAATGTTGGTGTGTCTCGAAGAGCGCGGCTATATTTCCAGGACGGGCGCGGACGAGCGATACCAGCTCACGCTGAAGCTGTTTGAAATCATCCACCAGCATCACCCGCTGCAACGGCTGATCACGCGCGCCCGCCCGCTGGTGCAGCGGGTCGCAAACGACACCGGCCAGTCCTGCCACCTGGCAATGCTCAACCATGCGGAGGTGGTGGTTGTAGCCCAATTCGACGCGCCGGGGAACATGGGTTTTTCGGTCCGCCTAGGAGCAAATATTGACCTCTTGAACACAGCTTCTGGACACGTGATCCTGGCCTTTCAAAGCGATGAAGTTCGTACCCGTGCGCTGGGAGCATGGCGTCTCCGCTCCAGAAAACCAATTCCAGTTGGTCTTTCCCGCCACCTCAACCAGATTCGCCGGCGCGGATATGAGGAACTGGCCAGCTATCAGGTTCATGGAGTGGTGAACATCAGTTACCCAGTGTTGAATCAGCACGGAGAAGCGATCGCGGCGATGACAGTTCCTTTTCTCGCGCGCATCGGAGACAGCGTAGGCCCGCCGCAAGTGAAAGAAGCGTTGAGCCTGGCTTCCCGCGCGCTTTCTCTAGCCATCGGCGGGAAGAGGCTGGAACTTCCTTCTGGCGCGGTTCAGCCATGACGCGAACTGAGTATTTCGAAGATTATGAAGTCGGCACACAGCGAGTCACGTCGGGCCGCACGATTACCGAGACTGATGTTGTCATTCACGCGGGGCACACCGGAGACTATTTCCCACATCACGTGGACGCCGAGTTTGCCCGTCAGACTCCCTTCGGACAACGCATCGCCCATGGCACCATGACTTTCGCCATCGGCATCGGCCTCACGGCGAGCCAAATCAATCCCGTCGCCTTCACTTACGGGTATGACAAATTGCGCTTCCCCAAACCGGTTTTCATCGGGGATACGCTACGGACTCGCGTCACCATCAAGGAAAAGCAGGAAGACCCGAAGCGAAAAGCGATGGGTCGGGTTGTGGAAGCCTGCGAAGTGTTAAACCAGCGCGATGAAGTGGTTTTGTACTGCGAGCACATTTTGCTGTGCGAGAAGCGGCCGAACCTGGCTTGACTCGCTTTGAAAAGACCTTTCTGAGGAAGGGAGATTAGTGTGGGAGTTGCTCTCAAAGGGCTTACCTGGGATCATCCTCGCGGCTATGCCCCCTTGCTCGGAGGAGCTCCCGAATACGAAAAACAACATCACCAAATCAAAATTCATTGGGACCGGCGAACTCTGCGGGAGTTTGGCGAGGCTCCCATCGAGCAATATCTGGATCGTTACGATCTGCTCATCGTGGATCACCCGTTCGTCGGATTCGCCGCGGCTCACGAGGCGTTAGTTGACCTTGCTCCCTCCATCAGCGAAGCAGAGAAACTTCGTTTCGCCGAGGACTCAGTGGGGCCTTCCTGGGAATCCTACTGGTACGGCGGCGGCCTTTGGGCGCTCCCCATTGATGCCGCAACGCAAGTCGCATCGTACCGGCCCGATCTGTTACTCGCGCTATCTCCCGCTGTTCCTAACACCCTCGACGGTGTTTTGGAACTGGGAAAGAAAGCACGCAAAGCGGGAAAATATATCGTGGTGCCTGCGTGCCCAACGGATGCGATCAGTCTGTTCTTCACGCTGAGCGCAAATCTCGGATACCCCATCCCGGAAGATCGTGAACTTTTCGTCGACGACTCCGTCGCCGCGGAGGTACTTGATCGACTTCACGCGCTCATCGCAATTGCCCATCCCAGGTCTGTGGAGTGGAATCCGATTCAAGTTTACGATTTCATGATTAGCAGTTCCGACGCGGTCTATTGTCCGTACGGTTTCGGGTACTCCAACTACTCGCGAGTTGGCAACTCGGTGCGATTGAAGTTTACGAATGCTCCGGCCGCCGGCCAGCGCGGATGTGCCGGGACGATGCTGGGGGGAACGGGGGTTGCAATCAGCAAACTGAGTGCGCATCCGTCGGAAGCCATCGCCTATGCCAAGTGGCTGGTCAGCCCTGAACATCAGCGCGGTACTTATTTCCGCGAAGGCGGCCAGCCCGCCAGCTTGGCCGCATGGACCGATTCGTCGGTCAACGCCGCAGCCGACGGCTTCTTTTCCGGCACACTGCAAACCTTGCAGACTGCTTACCTGCGGCCTCGCTTTGACGGATTTGTTCGTTTCTTTGAAGCTGCGGGAATCGAGATCAATCGCTGCTTGCGCGGAGAAGTGAAGGATGCTGCCCTGATCCGATGGCTTAACGACCGCTACGCCACACAGCGAGTTGCCGCACGCCAAATCGCATGACGACAAAAGAGGAGCCCCGTGAAGAATCCGAATCCTGATCCCGTCCAGCACAAAGAGATCTCCATCTGGAATGCCGAAGATTGGCTCTACGAGGATTTTGAGCTGGGCAAGCGTGCACGCTCGATTCGCCGCACGATTTCCGAAGGCGAAAGCATGTTGTTCAATGCCATTGTCCTCGACATGCATCCCTACGTGGCCGACGATGTCTTTGCCAAAGAAGAAGGAGTCTTCGGCAAACGTCTGGTCGCGGGTGCTATGGTATTCAGCCTGGGACTCGGGCTGATGGCGCACAACAACAATCACACCTTCAGTTACGGATACGACAAGTTGCGCTTCATCAAACCGGTTTTTGTGGGCGACACGATTTACACCATTCGCACCCAACTTGAAAAATGGCCGAAGTACGCGGAAATGGGCATGGTGAAAGTCTCCTACGAAGTGTTCAAAGTTCCAGGAGAACTGGTGCTTTATTGCGAGCACTTACAGACCGTGAAGTATCGCGACCCTGCGAAGTTCAAGGACCAACTTCAGCGAAAATAGACAAGACCGTGATGACGCCAACAACCACGCTCGCGGACCGGTTAAGAGCCTGCTACTCCGGGGCCGTCTATGACGTGCTGCGAGCAAAGGGCTATGTCCGGCAGACGCTCCCACAATACATTCGACCGTTGAATTTACATCACAAACTCTCTGGCCCCGTTTTCACCATCCAGGGCAAACGTGACGATTCTCTAGACGCCCACCAGAGTCTGCTTAAGTGGTGTGAACTTTTGTCCAAGGCGCCGGCGAACACTGTGCTGGTCTGTCAGCCCAATGACCACACCCTGGCACACATGGGAGAGTTGTCCTCGGAAACGCTGGTCTACAAGAAAGTGCTAGGCTATGTCGTGGATGGCGGCTGCCGGGATTCGGCATTCATCGAGACGCTGGGATTTCCCGTGTTCTGCAAGTACTTCACTCCGGTGGATGTGGTCGCCAAGTGGGCCGCGACCGTTTTTGGGGAACCGGTCCAGATCGGCGAAGTGGCAATCCATACCGGTGACTATGTACTTGGAGATCGCGACGGAGTCGTCGTCATCCCGGCGGCAATCGCTTCGGACGTTGTGCAAGAGACGGAAGAGGTCCTGCGCAAAGAGAATCTCGTGCGCAAGGCGATTCTGCAGGGCGTTGATCCGGTTCAAGCTTACTTGCAGCACGGGAAATTCTGATGCAGACCGAAGGGAAGTCACGGAAGCTATTGCGAATTCATCGCGACGACAACGCGCTCGTCGTGGTCTCGCCGGTGAGGCCTGGGGACCGAGACGTAATTGATGGCCATGAAATTGAATTCAAGCAAAACGTTGCCATCGGGCACAAGGTTGCGGCCCGCGACATCAAGGCTGGGGAAAAGGTGTACAAGTGTGGCGTACCGATTGGCTCAGCAAAAGAGATGATTCCGGCAGGCGCCCACGTGCATCTGCACAACCTGAAGAGTGATTACATCGCTACTTACACCCTGGATAAAGATCATGTCTTCGTCAAATAACTCGCCCACACTGCAAGGCTTTCTTCGCTCGGACGGAAGAAAAGGAATCCGAAACTGTATCGTCGTCGCCTACCTCGTGGAATGCGCTCATCACGTGGCCCGCGAGATCGTGGATTCTTTCAGAGGCCAACCCGTTCATCTGATCGGCTTTGGAGGCTGCTATCCAAATGCTTACGCCGACCGGATGATGAACAGGCTTTGCACGCATCCTAATGTTGGTGGTGCGCTGCTGCTCTCCCTGGGATGCGAGAGTTTCAATCGGCATCGGCTGGAGGAAAATATTGCGAAAACTGGACGGCCGGTCAGCACTGTAGTCATCCAGCACACTGGTGGGACAAGAAAATCCATAGAATCCGGAAGGACGTGGGTTGAGCAGGCGCTGAAGCAAATTGCGGAAGTGCCGCGAACTCCGCTGCGCGTGAATGAACTCGTGGTGGGAACCGTGTGCGGCGGCTCTGATGCAACCAGCGGAATCTCAGCCAATCCCGCTGTTGGACGCGCCTTCGACATGCTGGTGAAGCAAGGCGCTGCCACGATCTTCGAAGAAACCGGTGAAATGATCGGATTGGAAGAGGTCATGTCGGCTCGGGCGGTCACGCCGGAGCTCGGCCGCGAGTTGAAACAGTCAGTCGAAAAGGCGGCGTACTACTACAAGCAGATGGGCCACGCCAGTTTTGCTCCCGGAAACGCGGAGGGCGGGCTGACCACAATCGAAGAGAAGTCGATCGGAGCGTACTGCAAAAGCGGCGATGCGCCAATCTCCGGCCTGATTAAGCCGGGGGACGTTCCCCCAAAGGGTGGGTTGTATCTTTTGGACGTCGTGCCGGATGGCGAGCCACGCTTCGGATTTCCCAATATCAATGACAACGCAGAAATTGCGGAACTGATCGCCTGCGGTTCCCATGTGATTTTGTTTACCACCGGACGCGGCTCCGTGGTGGGCTCTGCGATTTCACCGGTAATTAAGATTTGCGCCAATCCCGAAACCTACGAGCGCATGCGCGATGACATGGACATTAATGCGGGGAAAATCCTGCGGCTGGAGGCCAGCGTGGATGAAGTCGGCGAGGAAATCTATGACAAAGTGATGGACGTGGCCTCGGGAAAGCAGAGTTGCTCTGAGAGCCTCGGTCACCAGGAGTTCGTGCTCACCTACAAATCTTTTGAGCCCATAGGGCCGGCTTGCCTGCCTTCCTAGAAGGCGATTGTCAACTCACACGCTTGAGTAAATGGTTATTCCCAACTCCGGGGAACATTCAGGTACGACCGGTCGAGGGCGGCGATGGAAGGACAGCCTAGCAGCCGCAGAGTTCGCTCCAGGTCGGCGCGCAGGATCTCGATGGCGCGTGCCACTCCGGCTTCGCCGGCAGCCGCCAGTCCGTACGCATAAGCGCGACCACACAAAACGGCGCGAGCTCCCAGGCAGATCGCTTTGACGAGGTCGGTGCCCCGCCGAATTCCTCCGTCCATCCACACTTCGGCTTGACCGTTTACCGCCTTCACAACTTCGGGCAACACGCGCAAAGAGGCGGGAACGCAATCAAGCTGTCGTCCCCCGTGATTCGAGACCACCACGGCGGCAGCACCCTCGTCGATCGCGCGACGCGCGTCTTCGCCGGTAAGCACGCCCTTTACCACGATCGGACCGTGCCAGCACTCGCGAATCCATCGCAAATCTGCCCAGGTCACCGCCGCTCGGGCCAAGGCCACGCTGACATCAACGAGCGTCATCGGCCCCTGTCCTGGAACGACAACGTTCGGAAGCGCAGCCATACCACCGTCGAGCAGAAAACTGACCAACCATCCCGGATGTCGCAACACTTGCGGAACAAATGGAATTTTCGCCAGCAGTCCGCCGCTGACCAGTTCTTTCATCCCATTGCGAAAATCCCGCTCGCGCATTCCCGATACCGCCGTATCAATAGTGACGACCAGTGCAGAAAACCCCGCGACCCGCGCTCGTTCGATTGCCGCCTCCGCCGCCCCACGACCGCCCATCAGATAAAGTTGGTAGAAAACGGTGCCGCCCGAACCGGCTCGAACGTCCTCCAACTTGTGCCCCGAAATGGTGGACAGAATATAAGCCGTCCCCGCCGCACCAGCCGCCCGCGCCGCGGCGACTTCGCCGCCGGGATGCATAACGCGACTGTAGCCCACGGGTGCAAGCAGGAAGGGAAGGGAGAGGTCGATGCCGAGGACGCGTGTGCTCAAGTTGCAATTCTCGAGCGCAACCGCATGACGCGGGCGGAATGTGACCTCCTCAAATGCGCGGCAGTTCTCGCGCAGCGTGACCTCGCCCTCGGCGCCGCCGTCCAGATAGTCGAAAACCGCTTTGGGCACCCGGCGACGCGCAATAGGCCGGAAGTCTTCGATGCTGACAACGCGAGGAGACGCGACTGCGCGATGGGCTCCAGTCATCAGCAATTCCAATATCCGGGATTCATCAAAACAGTTCGATAGTAGCACTTGATCAAATAATTAATTGGGAGCCGCGCTTTTGCAAGGGTGCTTGCCATGGGCGGCTGCTGGGGCTGGGTAGGGAGGACCGGCATTAAGAAAACTCCGACCGGCGAGCGGGTGCCGGAGACAGGTGCGGTCCGCGATCTGAATATCTGCCGTGACGGTCGGTGCACCTACGTGATGCTAGACTCGAACTGCGCCAGCAATCCCGACGTGTTCGCCGCCCGAAATCGGTTAGTGCGCGAATTGCGGAAGCGGGGAGCAGATGTTCACGTCTTGGATCTTCCCGTGGGTGACGGTGCCAACGGTCCCGACGTTTACGTCGGTGTCATGGACGACGATGCCATGACCTATCAATCCACATTCAAACGGGAAAATTCAGCAACGGTGCGCGAGTCGATGACCGCAGCCAAGAAACTTGCGTAAAACTTGCGCAAAGAGTCCGCGTAAATTGGGCTAAATTCCGGGGATTAGAGTCAGTGAGGAAGCCGTGTGATTGGCTCAACCCATTGAAACCAAATGGAGCATTTGGTTGCGGGGGGTGGATTTGAACCACCGACCTTTGGGTTATGAGTCGGCAAATAAGATGTTAAATCAATGACTCGCGAGCACGGATGGCAGAATTGGGAGCCGATTCATTCGTTGAGGTTCGTGATGATTGGGAGCCGAAAGGGAGCAGGAAAACCTGCTTCTTGGCTTCTACGACAGCAACGATTTAGTCACCAACGAAAGAGAGGATATCAGATGAAAACAAGTCCGTGCGAGCAAGTCTTCGAACCGTTACTGAATTCCAAAGAGGTTGCAAGGCTATTAGGCGTACACCCGGCAACGCTGCAGAGAATGGCCAGAGCCAGCCAACTTCCATGTGTGAAGGTAGGGAAGCTATGGCGATTCAGTGTAACTCAGCTGGATGCGTGGATCGCGTCCGCCACGCCTTGTGGTAGAAAGCCCGCTGGTTAGATTCTAAAGGAGCCTTGGTAGCGCGGGATTCCATCTTCGGAGTTCCGCGCTTTCATTTTACGCGACCATTGGGTCTCAAGCCCGCCATTCAGCTCGTGGGAGCCGGAGTTTTAAGCCAGTACACTCGAAATGTTGCGGCAGCCATCGCGAGGGCGGCAAGAAAGGCAACGGTTGCGCGTGACTGTGAAGCCCGCCAAACAAAATACGGCACTCTTCGTAGGACCGACCGTCAAGGCCGTCATTGAGCGTCGCGATCATCTCGGTGTGACCGGCAGACCGTAAGTTGGCTTAAAGCCAAGCCGACTTCTCGTAACCAATCGAGTCGACTTCCTCGAAGCGCGTTTCCCGGTACCGATTCGGCGAAACTTCCTACAAGCCGACTTCTGGCCCGGAATAACTTTCGGTTTGCCCGTCACCCGCCCTCAATCGAGGGCCAGCAAGCACGGACATAGCTCTGAACCTGGGTACTCGGCGCTTTTCCGGGCCTTGGGCTCTCTCTTCACCCATTTCTAGTAACAGGTTATTTCTTACGTCTTAGCTAGTATTTCTGGATGGTTTTTGGTGTGTTTATTCGTGTTGATAGTATTTAGGGTTTCCGGTGGGCATCTCTTGAATCAGTGCACGAATCGAATTCGGGAGACCCTATCCGAGTCAGTTTCCTATCGTTCACGAGGGCGGAGAGGTAGGCGGAGCGGCAACCTTGATTAGGTCTGTCTTGATCTTGAATTTCTGTTTCGGGGCAAGGTCAACTTCGGTCTCGAAGGTTTGGTATCCAGGAAGACTGACACTTATCTTCCGTTTGCCTGGTGCAACTAGCAAGCTTCTCCCGATTCCACCCAACTCCGACGCATGGCCCACAAACAGGCCATCCACAAAGACCGCGGCCCTGTCCGGATCAACCGACAATTTGATCTCGGAAAAAACGGTCGGCATCTTGAATCTAGGGTCCTTCTCCATCGCCACTTGTACAACTCGCTGTTCTCCTGGCTGAAGAACGACCTTCTGCGTGAAATCCTGGTAGCCGCCTTGCCGTACCACGATCTCGTGTTCGCCCGGTAAGAGAAGAATTTTCTTGGACCCTTTCAGCTCCTTCACGTAGCCCAAATACTGACCGTCGACCCAAACGCCGGAGTTTTTCTCAACTTTTGTTGCGCCTACGAACTGAATTTCTCCCAACACCTCGTTCTGAGCAGACAAGTGTCCAGCGAAGATCACGAATGTGCATAGACCTGCCACAACCCGGAAGAACTTGAGTCCGCGAGAGCATTCTGATCGTCTGGTTCTCATTTCCTTAATGTACGCTTTCGTCATCCCTCTGAATATGATTCGACCGGAGGGCGGCAGCTCAGCATAGTCATTTCTTACCCGCCCTAGTCTTTGCCCACCGTGCCTTCTGTGCTGCTGCCATTTTCCGGCGTGAGGCAACAGAAACAGTTCGCTTCTTGCGAGTTGCCGCAGGTCTGGATTTACTCCCCTGCATGTAGACCTTCCCGAACGCGGTTAGGGCAGCTGTTACTCGGCGCAGTTCATTCTCGAGTCTTATTCGTTCCTTCTGCAGTTGGTTGGCTACGGACCGCAACACTGTTTTGGGCATACAGCGAGTCTACCACTCACAATTTGGCATTACGGCCTGCGGAGGCGCCGAAGCTTTGGGTTGTCGTTCCTCCGTTTACTGTCACTTTTCTCGAAACCGCGGATTTTTGGGGAAAAGGGGTGTCGGTACGGCTGCTGGAACCGCCTGTGGCGCGATTTTGGCGCGTTCTGGCGGGGTTTCGAGGGTTGGGTGGGGGTTAAGGTGGGGCGGCGCTTCAGAATCGATTGCAGGGTAAATGGCGATGTTTTTTGTGTATTTCTGCAAGATATACGACGGTTCAAGAGGTCCAAGACAACTAGCCGTCGGAGGAACCACGAGAATTCTCGGCGTGCTCTTAGTGCCTGGCCTCTGGTTTGGAGCACGGCGCCTGGCTAGGTGCGCAACTTTCTTACTGGGTATGGAACATCGCCTGAAAGTCCGCGCGGTCCTTTAATGCCGCAAAGTCGGCATCCGACTGAATCGATGCCGGGAGAAACTGTGGCGGAATCGTTTTGAGCCAAGCCATCGCGGCCTCCGGATCATGGTCGAGCGCACATGCTTTAGCCGCAGATAAGCCGAGATCTCGCGCGCCGAGGCCACCGATCGCTTTTGCGCGATCGAACTGCGCGCGCGCCTCTTTGTACTGCTTCGCCCCGGTCAGAGCGTTCCCGTACGCGAGCCGCAGGCGCGCATCCTGAGGGTGAGCGGCGACGAGCTCGTGGTAGAGTGCTGCGGCCTTGGCAAAATCTCCGGTCGCCATGGCGCCTGCCGCGCTCGCTTCAGCAAGTCCGGCCTGCAGGGCGGATTGATGAGAGTCGGAGATTGCGAGTTGCGCGAAGCGGAACGTCTCCTCGATAATTTCGCGAGACAGGTCGTTATCGTCCAAGACGTCAAAGCCGTGGCGGCCTCCGGGATAGTTCAATACAGTCCAAGGCGCGTTCGCAGCGATGCCGGCAGCAGTCCTCCGGTCGAGAGATTGATTTGTCGATGGCTGGTCAAGGCCAGCGCGCACAAACAGCACAGGCAAATCGAGACGGACCTGGGGCAGATCCGCCGATCCGTAGTAAATGACCGCTGCCTTAATGGCTTTGCGTTGCGGATCCTCGACTGCTGGAAGTCCTGTGGACACATTGCCGGACCAGGCGATCACCGCAAGGCGCTCGGGGTCGACACGCAGATCCTCGGCGTGTTGCTTGAGGTAAACGACAAGCGAGTCAAAGTCTTCGGCGACGTGTGTGGGCGTAGTTTCGGTCGTAACCGCCGCGAACCCATGCGCGGTCGCAGCTTTCGCCCAGCCTTGAGATTGCGGCGAAGTCCGCATGAACGGACCACCAAAACCGTTGAAGATTACGAAAACCGGCAATGGCTTCGAGGGAGCGGAGCCGGCAGGGAGAAAAAGATCGAGGGCCAATCCGGCCTGGCCGGTCTGCTTATAGATGAGATTGCTGCGCTGAGTAAAGGCCGTCGGCGCGGGTACTGGAAAGACGAACCGCAATTCCTGGGCGCGGCAAGTGATGGAGGCGAGGAGGACGACAAGGATGCGTGATCTCATGGAAGTTTTGACTTTCTTCCCACAAGAACGATAGCTCCTTTGACCACAGCCCACTCGTTCTTCGTGTTTGCTAATACTCTAGATAATGTCTAGCTGCCAAGCGATGACTGCAAAGGGATGACTGCAAAGGCCGTTCTAGCGGCGGGTTCTACATTACTTCCGGTTTGCGGACTAACCGCTCGGCACTGGATCTGCTCCGCTATCATTCCCTTTGCGGATTGCGAATAAGGGCCAAGCGGGCCAGCAGCCAACTGGCACCTGCTCTTCAGGAATTCCGCCTCCAGCGATTTGCCTTATCGGGGTGCATTGAGCAGCGCGGCGCGGTCGAGAACCACTCCCTCTAGAACTACAGAGTGGATCTTGCGCGTATTGGAGATGTCTACCGTTGGGTCGGCTTCAAGAATCAACAAGTCCGCCCTGCGTCCCGCTTCCACCAATCCGAGTTCATGCCATCCAAAGTGTTCGGAGTAGTTGCTGGTAGCCGCCGCCAGCGCTTCCCGTGGAGCAAGGCCCAGGCGAACCAACAATTCCAGTTCAGTGTGCATGGAAATTCCGGGCATGGTGCCCAGTCCGCTGGCGCCGCTTCCCGCCAGATAAAGGGGATGGGTAAGATGGAGGGTGCGGCTAATTGCCCAGAAGTGTGCTGTGAAGGCAATCCTTCGGTCGAGCTCATCCACGGTTGCTTCCCCTGTAACGGGATCGGGAGGTTGATGCAGGCCTTTGGGGTCGAGAATCGAAGCGGCTGGTTCTTTCCAGAGATTCCTGTGATTGGGCATTAGAAGATAGTTGAGGCTGAGTGTCGGCATTAGAGCAGCGTGGGCAGCCTTGATCTGGTTTCCGTATGCCGTAATGCTGGGATCGGCAGGGTCCAGCTGCCTCAGATACGCGGTTGCCGCTTTGTACGCATCGCCTTCTGGTTCTTGCACCAGTGGCTGCTGTAGTCGAGGAGGAATTAGACCCAGTGCATACCGGGTCATGTGGACAAGAACATTCACGCCGTCCTTGAGGCCGTCAGCGTAAGGCGTGGAGCTGAACTCGCCGTAAGTGACAAGCCCAAGCCGGTGGCACTCTGCAATGATGAATTTTGTCTTGGGAGCTGTGAGATCCCTTCCCAGATAAATGGCTCGCGCACCGAGCTGGGCAAGGTCCTCAAGCTGAGCTTTGGTTTCCGGTTCGCTCAACTCCGCAGAATCACTTCCCTGTTTGAGTCTGCTTTTCCACTGCGGAAGACTAATCAACAAACTGTCCTCGTCGATTGACCCCGCGGCATCGAACAGATAGACATGCGGGCTGGGGTGAGCATCCAGCTTTAACCTGCCGCGACGCTCGTCTTGAAAGCCGACGATCGTCGTCACCCCCATGTAAAGCCACGCGTTTGCCTGTGCCTGACTGTTCAAACCAGCAAAGCCGTCTACCAGCCCAGGCAGAATATAAGTACCTGTGTAATCGAGTGTCCTTGCGTCTCTGGGGATCTTCACCAGGGCTGCGGGCCCAGCCGCTTCAATTTTCCCCGCCCGAAGGACCACAACAGCATTGGGGATATCGTGTGTGCTGTGACCGAAATTGGACACATCGATCAACGTGCCGCCTGTGAGAGCGACCGCGGGCTGTGCTCTGTCACTCTGGGCAGAAACGGGCGATTCAGCGAAGGACAACAGAAGACCAAGGGTAGCGATGATTGCAGTCTTCATCGGGGTATTGTAGCGCTCTTTTGCTGGTTGTCTCGGGATTGCTGCCGAATGACGGGCAATCCGGAAGTAACCGAATTACTTCTTCTTGGCGACGATCCGGGAACAATCGAGTTGCCCTAGCTGGAAGCCAGTGCACGAATGTCGGTGCTCTGGGACAAACGACGGCTGGGCGTTGTACTTGCCCAAGAGCCGGACTTTTCAGGCACTCCGGTCGAGGGTGATCGCACGCCAAACAGGTAGAATGAGTCGGCCAATTAGACCGGTTTAACGATGATCGTGAACTTCGCGGAGCGGGCGCACAACCACAACTGGGAACTGGACCCGGTCATCCGATCCTTGCTCGATACGGATTTCTACAAGCTGCTGATGTTGCAGTTCATCTGGAAGCATTACCCGAAAACGCGGGTGTCGTTCGCGCTGTTCAATCGGATTTCTTCGGTGCGTTTGGCCGACATGTTCGCAACCGAGGAAATTGCCGAGCAGTTGGAGCACGTCCGGAAACTGCGGTTTCGAAAATCGGAGCTGGTTTGGCTGGCCGGTAACACGTTTTATGGACGACGTGGAATTTTTGAGCCGGCATTCCTGGAATGGCTGGAGCAGGATTTCAAACTGTCGGACTATGCGTTATCCGTCAAGGACGGCCAGTTCCATTTGTCCTTCGATGGCTATTGGGCTGAAACCACCATGTGGGAACTCTATGCGCTCTCCATCTTCGACGAGCTGAGGACGAGAGCCACTATGAAGAAGCTGAGCGAGTTCGATCTCGATATTTTGTATGCCCAGGCGAAAACGAAACTCTGGAACAAAATTGAGCGCCTGCGCGGCGTGCCCAGTCTGAGCGTGGCGGATTTCGGAACCCGACGCCGGCACAGCTTCCTGTGGCAGGAGTACGTGGTCAAGGCGATGGCTTCCAACCTCGATATCGGCTTTATCGGAACGTCGAACGCTTTTCTCGCCCATAAGCACGACCTTGAGGCGATTGGAACGAATGCGCATGAAATCCCGATGGTGCTCGCCGCGCTGGCGAACGACGACCAGGCCCTGAAAGCTTCTCAATACCATGTACTCGATCTGTGGCAGAGTACTTATGACGGAGCACTGCGGATCATGCTTCCGGACACGTTTGGAACAACTCAATTCTTGAAGAACGCGCCTGACTGGACGGCAGATTGGACCGGCCAGCGCATGGACAGCAAGAATCCGTACGTGGCAGGCGATGAATACATCGAATGGCTGAAGGGACGCGGCCGGGACCCGGGTGACAAGCTCGTCATCGCCTCGGACGCTCTCGACATCGATGAAATCATCGGTCTCCACGCTTATTTCGGTGGAACGCTGCAGGGCGGGGCGACTGCCCTGGAATTCCGCAGCGCCGCCGACTTCCAGGATCGGCAAAAGTGGACGCCGGGCCGGCGCATTCGATTCAGCGCGGGCTGGGGAACTTTACTTACCAACGATTTCCGCGGCTGCGATCCCAAAGGCAGCATTGAATTCGATCCGATTAGCCTGATCTGCAAAGTATCCGACGTCGAAGGGCGGCCGGCGGTGAAGCTTTCCGATAATTATGCGAAGGCGCTCGGCCCGGTATCGGAAGTCGAACGCTACCGGCGCGTGTTCGGCACGGCGGGGATGACGAACGCTTCGCTGGTTGCGTGAGGCACTGGGGTAGAGGACGGATCTCAGCCGTTCCCGCTTGGCGGGATGAGCATCGCGTAATGAGAATCAGGATGCGAGTGAAGCAGGGCAATCCTTTGAAGTGAAGGCCCTGAAATGCTCCATTACGGGAGGATGACGGGCAATCCGGAAGGTATGAACATGGCGTAGCACAGCTGCCGCACCTGACCTAATCCAACACCAAGGCGGGTGAGGTCGAGTCTGGACTATTTCACCTCAGGTGAGCATTCCATCCCAAAAAGCAACAAAACCACAAATCCGGGACCTCACCCGGTCTAACAGAGTCTTTGATTTTCTCGCCTGGAAGATGACGAAATTCCATGCTGGGGAGTGAAGTCCCAGAACTCTCAGACCTTTCCTTCACCCCGATCAATCAACACGAAAAAACAACGCGAATGCGATCCTTCGCACCCGCTGACTCAAAACAAACTGATCACAATCCGCCATATCGGCAGAACCTATTCACGTGTCCCAGTCTCTTTCCCTACTCTTTACTTCTTTCTCGTTCAATTCAAGCAGTGCAAGTGCGTTGTTTTTTCGTGTTGATAGTATAGTATTTAGCCACTCGGGGTCATGGAATGATTAAACGATTTTGAGTGCGTTCCACACACCTTGATGCTTCCCGTAACTTTTCCTCTCACCCTTGTGCTTTTGAGGTACTTCTAGGAAGGCTCAGAACGTTATAGAGGCTCCGGAAGTACCTCATGGCAATTTGCAAGTTTCGGCTTCACAGGCGTTCAATAGACCAGTGTAGTTCTCCAGCGTCTATGACAACACGTCTCGTTGCGACCTTGTTCGCTGTGCTGGCATTTGTCAGTGGTTCCTTCGTACCTCTTGAAGCAAATAGCCGCTCGCCAGTGGTGAGAGGGACGATAAATGTTGTTCTCGCCAACGGGAATGGTATGGTGGCCGTGACCGACAGCATGCAAACCCTGACTTACCCCTCTGCACCCCCTAAGCAGTCACCGGAACCCGGGCAGAAGCTGTTTCGACTCGACGATCGCACCGTTTGCACGATTGCCGGGTTCGGATCCGCAACCATACCTGCCATGCCTGAATTCACGAACAGCGCAATAGGCATTCTGGAGGAGTTCAAGAACCAGTCTGCGGCGAATTCTACACTCACCTTCGACGACAAGCTACACTTTATCGCATTCATCTTCAAGTCTTACCTCGAAGACATCGCAAACCTTCGAGACTCCGGACATCCGGGGGACTACTCTTTTGAGCTGCTGATGGCTGGCTACGATCTCGATGGAACGTCAAAGATAGCCGAACTAATTCTTACCACGACATTAAGCACAGCAAACTGGACATTAAGCAAGGCAGCCTTGTTTTCAACAGTGATCACTGATATCCAGGTGCAGACAGTCGGTTCTGGCCTTGCCTATTACTTGGCTGGCCAGCCTGCAGTTGCAAAATCGCTCTTAGATAATCCCTCCCCAGTTGAGCAGAGCGATATATTGCGTAAGTATGCCCGCAGCCTGGCAAGCAATGGCGGGAGTTCGCTGACCCTAGTCGATCTAAAAGACCTTGCATTGCTCCTAGCTCATCGTACAGCTGTGGGAAATCCGACCGTGGGCGGTCAAGATCAGGTGGCTGTCTTGCACGACCATAAAATTCAGAGTTTCGATCAGCCGATGTTCAAGCAGCCGCACGTCGGGCCCGCGTTCATTTTGATGGTGGGCGATTGGGATGAAACCGGGCGTGAGCCTGTGTTGACACCACTGCCGAGCATTTTGATCAAATGCAGACTCACGAACAAGACATCGTATCACCTGGACAACAAGTATTTTTTTCGTAGCGAGATTGTCAACTCGCAACTCACTTACGATGGTGGACCTACTAACTTAGACAAATCAAACCATGTCACCAAGTCGATTCTTATACTTGGAGCTGGCGCAAAGAAGAATCCTCGGAGGGTCGAACAGCTTAAGCGCAATTTTCGATGGTGAAGGTTGTCGAAGCTAACCACAGTGACAAGCCGATCCGATATCACGGGATCAACGATTCAGTCTGATCTACCTTCTATGGAAATAAGTTGCGCAAATTCCTTCTCACCACTGCGGACATCGGATTCGGGCCGTCGTGTCGCGGCAGAGAACATCACAGCGTAACCAGTCACACGAAGGTCCGCAATATGCCAACCGCGTAGTCACATTTGGCTGGAAGGCTGGTCGGGGATTCCCAATCTCACGCCTGAATTCAAACCGCCCGGCCAGATGTTTTTGTCGTTCTTTCATTAAAACACGGGTACGCCGAACGAACAGAACACACCGGCGGGGAAGGGAAAGCCGGCTTATAGATTTCACGGCGGCGGTCAGGGAGTTTATCAAAAGAGCGCAAAATCGGCGTCAATATACTTGGCACATATGCCCAATACTTCGCCGAATTGCGCAAACGACGTAAGAATTATCCCAAACAGAACGAGTCCCCGGTGGTCAAACCGAACTGGCGAAAGATCCAGGCGTGGGAAAAGGGCCAGAAGGGTGGGCTGGCACGTGCCGCAAGGTACAGCCCGGAGTGCTTCAGGGAATGGGGACGGTTGGGTGGGATTGAAACCTTGGTCCGCCACGGCAAGAAGTTCTATCGAGAAATCCGAAAAAAGCGGAAGTACTACAAGAAGGGCTACCGGACGCGAAAAACCAAGATGCGATGGCGGAAGAAATGTGAGCGGGAGGCTCGGAAAGAAAAAGGTTCAGTGATTGCGGGTCTCTGGAAAGCCGCAGCCAAGAATTTTGCCACGTAGCCTCGGCTCCTTCACGGTGACGCAGTGACGCAGGTGACACGAGTTTGGCGTAAATTCAGCGGCTTTCATATTTCAGTGAAGTTCTCCCGAAATTACGTCACCCTGTGTCACGCGTCACGCAGTTGAGCCACCTGAAATGGACACTCCTGTCGGGCGCCTGCTTGTAACCGTCAGATGAAACACCCGGGCCGAATCACTTTGAAGGTCGATCCTTTTTGCGATTGGCTAAGGCAACACCTCATGACCTAGACGAGCTGTCGCAACTCAGAAACTAAAATGTCTACGTGACCGCAAAATCTTGACGAGGTACTCGCAAGGAGTTCTTATGCCGTGCACAGGATACTGGACTTTTAGAAGGTTCTTAGCACGAGAACTACAAGAATTGTTTGCGAACGGCAGAGCTGGCGAGGCTGTTGGCCTCAGTGTTGCTCTCGCGAGGGATGTGCGAAATGGAGAAACGGAACGAGCAGGCCAGCTTGCGGCAGATCCAGTGCAGGGAATAAAGACGCGGGCTGTGGCAGGCATACTCGCCCTTCATCTGCTTAACCACGACTTCGGAGTCAGAATAGACGTGAAGTGACTGGGCTCTCAGGGTCAAAGCACACTGCAGAGATTCAAGGAGAGCAACATATTCGGCCACATTGTTATCTTGTCGCCCAATCGATTTCGCAATTCTGATCTTGCCATCCTTGGCACCATCCATCACCACCCCAATACCCGAAGGGCCAGGATTCCCCAGAGAACCGCCATCTACGTAGGCTATGAGATTTGACATTGGGTCCGTCTGTTACAGTCAACATGCGCTAGGTTGTTCCTACAGTCAAGCTGTTTAACTGGTTCCGTTGCAACACTGACACGAATTCCACCGAGTTGTGCAGACTCTGTGGAAAACAAGGACAGCTCGATGCTAGGTTCGCTAAGCATAGGCATTTTCAATGGATTGCACTTCCCAGTGTGCAGGCCAGCCGTGGTCGACGTTGCACCAAAAAGGGGCATTGACAATGATCAACCAAACCATTTAACTTTCGGCCCGTCGACGGTCGAAAGGATTGGTTCAAATAAAATTAGCCAGTCCGAAGTAGATTGGGTGATCAGCTCGGCAGGGTAACCTGCTGGGCGACCAGACCTGAAAAAACCGACGGCTCTGCGAGGAGAAGTTGGGGTTTGGAACTGCGAAAGCAGTGATCGCATCGAAGGGCTGTGACGGTGCATGCTCCACGCTGTTGGCTTCCTCGCAGGAGCTGGTGGCTAGAGCGTAACCAATGTCACAGCCTTTATCTTTTCTAGTGCTCTCCTCCTGACCTCGCAAGAGCGGTTCCCCGGAAACTATTCTCGCCCCGAGATCCTTAGCCGGTTTGTAGAAGAAATAGTGGCTGGTCGCTTTGTACAATACAGGAGACATGGCAGTGACGGTCGAGATGCAGAATACGGGTGACTCTCGAGCGTGCCGGGAGATTCTTGCCGGTGTCGAACATGTGATGAGTGATGTGACGGGAGAGTGGCGGGTGTCAATTGCCGGGTCTCGTTCAAGTGACAACTGGGAAATGAAAGTGGATGGACCACGGGGATTCGAGCGTTCGTACACTTTGGTTGGCGCTGCTGGAGAGCACCAGCCCGACGCAATACGGAACGTGCTTATTAAGCTGCTGCCCGCGAGCACGCGCTGATCTACCATGTTGGTTTGCGTTGCCCTACAGCCGAGGCAGATATTGCAGGACTTGGCTTGGTCAGTTCTCCGAGACGGTGGAACCCAGAGATGAAGAAGACTCCGCATTCGAGCGCTCGTCTGAGCGAGTACATTTCGCGGGCATTGAACAAGATTAGGAAACCAAGCACCGCTGGCGAAATCACTGAGTTACTCAATCGTGACCTGGACGTCGAGGACCGCCCTTTCCAAGCAAAAGACGTCGCGGAGTGGTTGCGGAGCACCGAGGACACAACGCTGACGCTGTATTGGCCGAGGATTCGTCCCCGAAAGTAGCTTTTGTGTGAGTCGCGGGCTCGTTTGAAGCTCTCAAACCAGCGATCGTGAGTTGCACGACGAGCGGAACTTAAGCCGCCGGAGTGAGGGTTAGTCACAGAATCGCGACAATCGAGACAATCGTGTCACGGCGTAGTCATCTCTTCTTGAAGGTTCGAGCCTTTGATCAAAAATTCGTCCCGATTGTCCCGATAGTCTCGATTTTGGGTGGAGGATCGTTTGGCGTCCGCTCACAAATTAGCACGGGTCTAGCCGGGTTTTGTTGTTCAGTTGCCACGCCATCTCCGTTACTTCCGGTTTGCCCGTTATTCGGGTGGATCTCAGCGATTGTCAGCGTCAGACTTCCCAGAAGCCGACTTCTGGCCCGGAATAACTTTCGGTTTGCCCGTCACCCGCCCTCAATCGAGGGCCAGCAAGCACGGACATAGCTCGAATTTCGACAAGCCGACATCGCGGCGCTCATTAGACGATGGGCGTATATTGTTCAGCTGTATCGCCTCGCGTCGCATCCGATTCAGTTCGAAGGAGATCCTCATGAGCACATCCGCAGGCACGACTTCCTCCGCCAGCTTCTGGCCCGGAATAACTTTCGGTTTGCCCGTCACCCGCCCTCAATCGAGGGCCAGCAAGCACGGACATAGCTCGAATTTCGACAAGCCGACATCGCGGCACTCATTGGACGATGGGCGTATATTGTTCAGCTGTATCGCATCGCGTCGCATCCGATTCAGTTCGAAGGAGATCCTCATGAGCACATCCGCAGGCACGACTTCCTCCGCCAGCGTCTACACAACCCCCGCGTTCTGGGAACGCTTGTGGCGCACAGCCGGAATCCAGTCAACCTTCTGTTTCATAGTCGCGTACTTCGTCTACGGCCATCAGCCGCAGGTCGGCGCATCGGCCGACGTACTGGCAGCCTTCTACGACGGCGATCGCATGCGGATTCTGATCGCGGCCGTGTTTTACGGCTTGGCTGTCCTCAATCTCATGTGGTTCGCGGCGGCGCTCAGGACCACCCTGGCGGATGTGGGACAGGACGGTTGGGGCGCGGCGGCGATCGCCTCCAGCACAGCGTTCGGAGCGATGCTCCTCCTGCAGATCAGTGTGGGCGCCGCGCTCGCGTACTCAATCTCCGGCTCGGGAAATAACATCCTCACATCCGGACTGAACGACTTCGCGTGGACACTTGGTGTGTTGACTTCGTTCCCGCGCGCGATGCTGATCATGTCTGGGGTGTTTGGACTCTGGCGGGCCGGGTTGATCTCGAAGGCGCTCTTCACAGCGGGAGTCGTAGCCATTGTGCTCGGATTGCTGGGTGGCACTACGTGGCTGAGCGGCGGATTCTGGGCACCGGACGGCGCTTATTCGCGGTTTATTTCGCCGATCATCCTCCTGTTGTGGGTAGTGGTTGTCAGTCGAGTCCTCTTGACCCGAAGCCCTGGTACACGCAGTGGATGGTGAGCCGACGTGGCCGTACTATTTACTCACAGTTTGACGGGGGAAGGTCACGTACCTCCATATTTCATATCAATCAAGAGATTTTGGCGTCGCAAGTTTGAATCACGTATTCCACATCGGTATTCTTCGTGGAGGGGTGCAT
>Ga0207146_10110_pt1 | contig 21458 bp, 19 predicted proteins | sample Alteio_BWMinHeat_36_FD_153539 | JGI IMG/M metagenome (GOLD analysis project Ga0207146, IMG submission 153539) | Enriched cells from forest soil in Barre Woods Harvard Forest LTER site, Petersham, Massachusetts, United States -... | ecosystem: Environmental > Terrestrial > Soil > Temperate forest >...
AAACCACATGTGGGGGATGCTGTGCGGCAAGCCGTCGTCTCTCGGCAACGGAAATCGGATCGCCCGTGCCTAAAGAACGCAGAATCGCGGCTAGGGTCGTCTTACCCCTGCCGTTCTCCGCGTATATCAACGTGAGACGTGCGAGAGGAACACTTGCACCAGCACTGACGGAATCGAATTGTCCGATATTTCTCAGTAGCTGGATGCTATTTATCATCTTGGCCCTTCGCTTCCAAAACCACGCCTTCCGGCGGTCAGCCGCACGAGATATAGGGGAAAGATTTGTGAAATATTCCCTAAACGAACTAGGCTTTCTCTTTGTACTCCCTGAAACCGTCAATCAATTGGCGAAACGAAGTCGGCTTGTACTTCTCGAAGCTGTGATGATCCACGAAAACAAAATCATACCTAACCTCAGATTGCACCCGGTTGATGTCGTCACACCATTGTTGGAGCCTCGCTATTTTGTTCGGCACGTCCAGTTCTTCCATACCTTTGGTTTCGACAATGAACATTCGCTTGTCGTTTAGCTTCACGATGAAGTCCGGGTAGTAATTGGAAATGTCTCCGTCAGCCTTTACATAGTCGAGTTTGAAATGTACGGCCATATAGTTCTTGGCGTATGACAAAACATCGTCGCAGTCTTCCAGAAAACGTGCGAACAGCAGCTCGAAATGGCTGTCACCAATAATCCGATTGAATACGCTCTTCTTGGGAACTAGGTAGCCCTGGTCTTTCGCTACGAAGGGCCTAGTTTGGCGTAGCTTGATGGTGTCGCGGATCTCGGCGTCACCTTTCTGCTGCACCGTCAAAGCATTGATTGCCTTCTTGAATGTTTCCAGTAGGGTCTTGGTCGCCGCCATTTCTGACAGATTTCGGAGCGTGTTGGGATCTTCCAGGTCCACTTCGCGGCCAAACAACTTCGCGGCCACGAACTCCTTGACCTTGCCATACAGCACGTCATAGCCGCTGACCAGACGCAAATCCTTCATCATGGTTTGCGCGAAGTAGCCAATCGCGCTGCGGTAGTCGGCCACGCCCGCCGTATCGAGGATCGTGGTGTGCGTGACTTCCCCGGTAGTGATGTCTTTGAAAACGATCTCCCGTTGTTGCTCTTCGGTGAACTGAAGGTAGGCGACGCTCTGAAATCCGAGCGAGCTCACGTCCAGGGAGGCCAAGTTCTTGTATTCACGGTAGACGCGGGGAGTCATGACTGGAATTTCAATATCCAGAGCTTCCATGTCTTTCTTGCTGTTGGCACCGTCGATCTCGACCACGAGTGGAGTCTTCGGAGCCGTGCCCTCGCCCATCGGTTTGCGTTCCAGCACCACACCCTCCGCCTGGATGGACTGGACGAAATCCATAAAGGCCTCGGTGCCGACGACGCTCACGTATTCTTCAACGGCTCCCGGATACATTTTGCGTAGACCCCGGCCAAGCGTCTGCTCTGGCAAAATCTTGCTTTCTGCTGCGTAAGGCCGCAGTCCGACGATGGTGGTGACGTTGCGTACATCCCAGCCTTCTTTAAGAACCATCACCGAGATTATTGCCTTATAGGGGCTAGCGAAGTCGTCAATTGAGTTGGCCTGCTCGCGCAGTTTGTCCAATTCTTCCTTGCCTTTGCCCGAGGTTGACTCCGAAATGTCACCGTTATTCTTCGTGTGAATAACCAACACCGCGTCCTTGAGATCGGGATAATTGCTTTCCAGATAGGCAGCCACATCGTCGCAGTTGCGAGTATCGTCGGTCATCACGAACAAGATTGCCTTCTTTCCCATCTTTTCGTGCTCGACGTAGTCCTTGCGCCACTCGATCACACCAAGATGAATGTAGTCGGCATACTTCTCCGTGAATTTGGCGCTCTTGCGTTCCACAAGTTTTGCGCGGCTGGCGGCATCCGGCAAGAGCGGATGTTTGACCACGTTTTGCGAGATGGCTTCGACAAGGGGATAGTCGGCGATGGTCTGGACAAAGATAGCGCCGTTATTGTGCTTGGGAGTCGCAGTCACGTCCACTTGCAAGGACAGGCGACCGTCTTTTTGCTTTAGGCGATTGTGGATGTCTTCTATGGATTTGAACCAAGCCATGCGCGGATCGTGAATGTGGTGCGCCTCATCATTCAGAACTACCAACTCGTCAATATCGCGCACGATCATTCCCAGGTCTACTTTCGAATCGGTCGTAGCGCCGCTGGGGCGCTTACCGAGAAAATAATCCGTTGTGTCTTCATCTTCGGCTGAGGCCGGAATGTCATCCCCCGCATAGACGCGGTGGATATTGGTCAGAAAGATGTTGCCGATCGGATGCGTGATCTTCACATCGTCCTGCACATGAAGAGTTAGTTGAAAATCGTCATACCAATTGCGTCCGTCCACACCATTGTCGGGCAAGACTGGATCATCTTTTAAGAAAATGCGGAGACCTTGGAAGTCTTTATAGATGCGATCAAGCACGATGATGTTTGGGGCGATTACCAGGAAATTTCGCGCCAGCCCGGAATCCGGTTCGTACAGCCTGTGGAAGAAGCTCCACGCTAACACCAGGCTGAGCACTTTCGTCTTGCCGGAGCCGGTTGCCATCTTCACAACAAAGCGACGCCAAGTCTCGTCAAACATCCCAGCCGAAACCGCACCAGAACTGTCGAAGCGCATGAGGTCGTATTTGTCCTGCACGCCCACAACGTCATACAAATATATGATCGTCTCCAATGCCTCGCGTTGCGCGAAGTAATACTCGAACTCGGTCGTAATGCCATCGGCCTTAGGCATCAGGTGCTCGGTCTTGAACCACCAGTTCAGCAGGCTCTTGCTGGTTGCCGTCGCCCCTTCATAGTTGGTGTCCCGCCAGTCTTTCACTTTCTTACGTAGTTCGGGCACGAGGGGCGGCATCAGCTTTTCTGCGCTTGATTCTCTCAGCGCTTCATCCGCGGGGAACCATCGGATGTCAGGGTCGAGAATGGCGTAGGGCGAGGGAGGGAAGTCGGGATGGAGGGCCACTATTTCTTTCCTCCGACGGTGACTTCAACGATAGTCATGGTGTCGTTGCCGAAGATGTCCACCACTTTGACGGCGATCTTCCGACGACCGGACTCGCATTCGTGGAAGACGCTGGTTAGTTCCAGGGAGCGGTCTTTCTTGGTTCGGAAGGACTGCCATTCGTTTTCAAAGATGTAGTCGCCGGTCCAGACTTCTTCGTATCCCTCCAAGCCCAGCTGCGGCGGCTCCATGCCCGCAAGCGCCACCTGCCCTCCGGCTATCATCGGCCTGCGGATAATTTCGCGTTTGCTCTCAAAGTTGAAGTCCACCGCCCAGTAGTCAATCCAGTCTGTCCATTTCTTCGTCAGGCGCTCGCGGGTGACAATGCCGCTCTTGTCTTTGCTCACCTTCACGATCTGCCCCTTTTCCACTACAATCTTGCTGGATTTGTCTTTGATCGACTCTTCAGCAGCGGCGATGGAGTCCTGAGAATAGAAAACTGAAAACTCGGTCAGTTCCACCGCTACGCTGTTCTTCTTGACGTGCGGCTTGACTTCGATAGCCGCCACATCGTGAAAGACGACCTGATTCTTTTCCACCGCCCGCTTGTCGAACACGTTAGCCGGGATATATTTCGGTGCGATGTCGATGCCCTTGGCGCGGGCTTCATCTAGCACATTGGGGAAGAGGCCCATCTCAAACTCGAAGCCCAGAATGTCCACGCGGGTGATGTGCTTCTGGCGGCATTCCAGGATGACCTCCTCAACGAACAGGCGCGTCACCGGCAGGTTGACGGGGCCAACCGACACCAGCCGCCCAGCCTTTTTGCCCTGGAACGTAAGAAAGCCCTCGGTCTTTTCGGCACGGTAGGCGCTCAGAATCAGGCCGAGAAAGGCGGTTTCCTTCTGCTCTAACTGCTTTTGCTGATCCGCCTCGCGCAGATTTGGATTGACACCGATATAGTGCTGACGTTCGTACTTGCCCAGATTGAGAATTTCAAAAGCTCGGTAGTCCTTCCCTTCGGCTTTCAACTCCCGCTGCACTCCGATCATGCGCTTACGAGTCGTGTGGATAGCGAATTTTCCAAGATCTGTTGTGATCCACTTCCGCCCTAGCTTCTCAGCAACTGCAGCAGTAGTGCCAGAACCGCAGAAGAAGTCGGCTACTAGGTGACCTTCTTTGGATGACGTTTTGATAATGCGTTCGAGAAGGGCCTCGGGCTTTTGGGTTGGGTAACCCAACAGTTCTGGAGATGCCGTAGCGACTCCAAAACCTGGTATATCCGTCCAGATAGAATCGAGGGGAATGGAGTATTCGTCTAGATAGTATTTCTTGTATTTCAAGCCTGACGATGACACGTATATATATCCTTCGGCTTCCATTTTGGCAATTGAAGCCTCGGAGTAGTCGCCGAGGGTGGTTCTCTTGAACTTGCGTCCATCGGGGTCGGAATAGTGAAATTCCTTAAATTGTTTCTCGCCCAGTTCCGCAGGCACAGATTGAAAGATATTTTCTCTTGTCTTCGAGTAAGCGATTATGTTGTCGAATGTCTTAGGCCAGTGGCGAGCAATTTTTTTGGCGCCTTTACCAACCGCATCTTTCTTCCAAATGATTTCGCCACGAAAGAGACCGGAGAATATTTCGTCTAATACAAGCCTTATTTGGCTAGACAATCGCCAATCGCAATGTACATAGACGCTGCCATCTTCGGCCAATAAATCGCGGATCAACGCCAGCCTCTCGTAGATCATGCAGATGAACGAATCAGTGCCGTTGCCCCATGTATCACGGAATGCGATCTCCTCTAGGATGTTTGGTTTCTTAGTGAACGTGTCACCTCCGATCTCAATGTCCATAGAGAAGTTATCGCCCACATCAAAGGGTGGATCAATATAGATCAGCTTAATGCCGCCCTGCTTTTCGATGTCGTCGCGCAAGGGACCATTTTTCAGAGATGAGAGGATCAGCTTGTTGTCACCCCAGATGAGTTTGTTGGTCCAGCCTTTGAGTTGGCGACCACGCTCGTCAAAGAGGCCCGCTTGCAGTGCCGTGTCGGCTGGCTTCTCGGCGCGCGGTTCGTCCACCTGCTCGATCACCTGAAATGGTAGAACGATGTTGCAGACCTCGTTGCTCTTGCCATTCCAAACCAGCTCGACTTCTCGCTTGTCCTCAAACAATAGGAAGCGAAACTTGTCGGGCAACGGTTTGCTGGCTTCCAGATAGCGAATAATTTCTTGTTGTTCCTGTTCAGACAGTTGTGGCATAGATGATCTCAGCGCTTTCGCACCCAAACCTCGGTTTCCATTAGCCCAATCCAATGGATGGGATTGTCGAATGCGCTTTTTATCGGTGCACTCGTGTAATTACGGGGCGCGGGGGAACACCGGATTGTACCTTGCGGCACGCAATGAATCCACACGATTTACTGGGCGACAAGGTATCTACAGAGGCACTGTACCTCCTCGCAAGAGTAGCGTAACTCATTCTCAGGTGCCAAAGAAGAAATAACAACGTCCTTTAGAGCTTCTGCCATCTTTAATTGGTGGCTCAGTAGGTATTCAGTGGCGGCGGGATGATCCTTTTGCAGGTACTTGAGGATTTCTCTGACGCGTGCGAGCCACGTCGGACAATAATCTTGACACCGCCGGAAGGGGGCGGCGGTCTTCAGCAGGTTGGGTAAACTAATCCCCCGTTGTTTGCACTTCCGTAATTAGGAGACGAACAATTGCGTCCGTCTCCGACCACTCGAAGTAGAAAATGATTTCAGTAGATGAACAATCGGGAACGATATGAAACAGAAAAGGTCCGATCCTATAGCTCTGACTGCAGAGAATAGCCAGGGCGTCGCTCCATCTCCACCGGACGACTCTGGTGGCATTCGGGCGGCGTCGGAACGGTTAGTCGAAGAATTATTTCTCTCAACCTCACCACGAGACTGGGGAAAGACACTGAACGACGCTGTCTCGGTAGAAGAATTAGTTCAGGTTTTCGAGCAAACGGATCCGCGCTCGCGAGCAACGGTCGCGCAACTCGGGGAAAAGTACTTCCAGTCTTTCAAGTCGTACAACATCGAACGAGATGTTGAGCGGCTGGAAAAGTCGGGAGTCAAACGATCCACGCTCACGCTGGCTATGTTTGCAATCGGGCTCTCAAAGCAATTCGATGATGCGTTTAGGCAATTCGGCGATAAGCGAACACGAGATCGCCAAAAGAGGACGTTGCTAGCCCCGATCCCAGTTTTGCGCGAGATGACAAAACTGTTTGGGGAGCAACCTGTCAACTCTGTGCCAAACACTCCTCATCCGGCCAAAGCGATATCGCAGTTGGAGACGTTAGCCGCGATGCCGAGCTGGGGAGAGAAGGTATATGAATTCTTTGGAACCAATTCTCTTTACGAAGTCTCCCGGTTTGCTCTCGCCAGCTTGGTATACGAAATAACAGGGAAATATCTAGATCGCGAGGTCTCAAGTCTGACCGCAGCTGCTCTTCACGCCGACGACTATGACGAAACCAGGCATCGAGTGTGGCGGATCACCAATTATGAGCGATTGCAAGCGACTGTACCGATAGCAACTCGACTCTTACTCGCCGTAAACAAGGTAGCCTCGCCGCTGAACCGTCCTCGTTGATTACGTAGTCCTACCGCACCATCGACCCCATCCACGACGTAGTCGTCGCATACAAACACGCAGACCGCGTTCTGTATCGTATTGCGGAAGGGCATTACCTTGCCAATGTGAACGAAGCGAACATGGGCAAGCGGGGCGCGGTCCGAAATAATTCCGGAGAGCCGGTTGACCACTCCGGCCCGGGGCTGAGAGTAGGGCCAGGAACCCCAAATACGTCCGGCCGAAACCCGGAGGCTTGCCCGCCAGACCTTCACGCGGTTGGGGTTGGGTTTGATGTTGGGGCTGACGTCTCTCAGCATAAAAGTGGGCGGGGGTCTGGGGGTGGAACCCCCAGAGGCGCGAACGAAGAGAGTGCCGTGCTGCGGAGCAACGCGACGCAGCAGGGTTGGGGTTCTTCTCTTGACGAATTAAAGAATAATCGAAACATCGGCGTCCCGGAATCGTTTCAGTCTCTGGGGCGAGGTCGATATTGTGGGAAATGGACCGTTATGGGTAGATCGCCAGACGGCCTCACCCTGATGTTCCATCGTGTGAATTGTAAGTGTTGGGATTGTTGTTACTGCGGACCCAGAAAAGCAAAGAAATATAAATATCTCATTGGACAAATTGCCGAACGCGAGCAGTTGACTCGGTTTCTCACGTTAACACTCGACCCCTCGAAGATCGAAGGCGATCCCGCCAGGTATCTCCGCCGAGTATTTAATAAGTTTCGTCTCTATTTGCGTCGCAAGTTCGGGGTAGTCGTGAAGTACATTGCCGTTCTGGAATTCCACAAGAGCGGCATCGCCCATCTTCATCTGGTTGTGGATCGGTTCATCCCCTGGGAATGGATAAAACGCAGCTGGAGCGCTTTAGGCGGCGGCTCTGTCGTCTTCGTCAAATTCGTCGATGTCCATCGAATCTCCCGTTATTTATCCAAATATTTGACTAAAGAACTTTTGCTTTCGGCGCCAAAGCGATCACGACGGGTCACAACTTCGCGTTCCATTCGATTGATTGAGGAAAAGAAAGAGGAGCAGTTGTGGGCCTTGTTGAAAATTAGCATTTTCTTTCTGTACTCGCGATTTTGGGTTGGCGCCAGTGGCGTCGTTCTTGATGTCGATGGCATGTTGCAGAGTTTTACGTGTGTTTCACAAGAGTTGTAGGACGGCTAGAACGGGTTGAAGACAACGTAACGTTGGGGGAGGTGGCGTGCCGTGTCCAAAATTCCATGTTTTCTTTGTGCAGAAGAGTTAGCGCAGAGAAGCGATAAAAATCATAAACCATATTTTATTTGTGATCCGTGCGGCGTTCAGATGTTTGTTCGTGGCCGCCAGGGGATCAAAAATCTGGCGCAATTGATCGCGACATTAAGAGAGAGGGATTTTCCGTTCCGTGAACACGCGCACACGCTCCACGAAATTCAAGCTGTTCTAACCGAAATCAGGGGAATAGAGAAAGAAATTAAAGCGATGGACAGTGTTTTCGACATTCTGTTCACGAATGAACACAAAGAGCGCGCTCGCGAACTCTTGAACAAACGCATTGAGACATTATTGGGCCGTCTTGACCTCATCGCGCAGGGCAGATCACGGGGCTGAATTAAGATGGGCCGAATTCCAAAGCGCGCGGAGGTATCGACCAATTCGGCGGGCCCCGTCGCAATTGGGATTGCCCGCGTTCAAGATGGATCGCCTCCGATCGATGCCGATACGTCAGAACTAGACAAATTCGCTTTGGCGACGCTAATCGGCTTTTTCCGACTCTTGGACCGCTGGGACCGCGAGGGCAGGCCGCCATGCTGAAACCCTGCAGCCAGTGTTCGCGAGAAGCGGAATTCTCCGTAGTTTGCGTGATCTCAACCGTTGGCGCAAGACCGCGCGGCCAGAAATGTTCGACCGCCGTTCTGTTTTGCCGTGAATGCATGGCCGATCTTCTCGCCGACGATGGCCGTCTCTGGACCGACGATCTCCGGAAATCTGTTAACAACGCATATACGCACATGGACCGGCCAACGGAAGACGGAACCAACCGCGAAAACGAGAACCGATGAGCGCCAAACGATTGATTCAAAAAGGCAACATGTCGTTTTCAAATTCTCCATCTCCCGGTAGCATAGGCACGTCTCAGGGGGCCACCATGATTGCAGCAATTCTTTATGCACGAGTGTCGAGCCGGGAACAGGAGCGGGAAGGATACTCCATCCCAGCACAGCGTAAGATGCTGGCCGAGTATGCCCGGTCACGCGGGTTCGAGGTCGTTCGCGAATTCATCGACATCGAGTCCGCCAAGAATCCAGGACGGAAGGAATTCTGTAATATGCTGCGGCTGCTAGAAGCCGGCTCAATCCGGATCGTCCTGGTGGAGAAAACCGACCGCCTCTATCGCAATCGCGCCGACGCTCTTTCATTTGAAGAATTGATTGAGAAGCGCGGTGTTGAGGTTCACCTCGTGAAGGAAGCTCGCGTGATTGAAAAAGAATCACGTTCGCAAGACAAATTCATGCACGACATCCACGTCGCGGTCGCGAAGCACTATGTGGAAAACTTGCGCGACGAAGTTAAGAAAGGCATGCGTGAAAAGGCCGAACAGGGAATCTACCCGGGCCACGCACCTTACGGGTATCGCAACAACCGTCTGACTCGTTCGATAGATATCGATGCGACCAAGGCTCCGATTATCAAGCGCGCATTCGAACTTTACGCAACGGGCAGAGAATCACTAACAACTCTGAGAAAGACAATTCTCGAAAATCACGGCTTGCGCGTTAGTCGTGCGTACTTGGAGACTATCCTCAAGAATCCGTTCTATATCGGACAGTTTGTTTGGCGCGGGGTAATTTACGACGGTACTCATGCCCCGCTGATCTCATTGGATTTATTTCAGCGCGTCCAGGAGACGTTCGCTGGCCGAAACAAACCCAAGTATCGCAAACACGAGTTTGCGTTCGCCGGTCTGTTGAGTTGCGCGCATGACGGTTGCACCGTGACCACCGAATTACAAAAGGGGCGATACATCTATTACCGGTGCTCTCACGGACGCGGGAAGTGCGCACTGCCATATATGCGCGAGCAAGACGTTGCCCATCGCCTGGGTCAGATCCTCAAGGACATCTATGTTCCGGAAGGCATCGCCGCCCAAATTGTGGGATCTCTGAACGCCGATGTTGATCGGTCGGAACGCGATCGGAAAGCGAACTTGGCGGCACTCCATCAACGTTTGGAGGCGATCCGCACCCGGATGGATCAAATTTATGAGGACAAGCTCGACGGCAAGATCGGTGCGGAGTTCGGGGATCGCAAACAGACGGAATACAGAGATCAGGAACGCGCCGTGCAGGTCCAGATTGCCCGGACAAACGAGGCGGTAACGCGCGAGCACACGCTTACGGCGCAAAGAATTTTTGAACTCGCGACAAGCGCGTATTCTCTTTACGTTACGAGGAATTCGGCGGAACAGGGCCTATTGCTCAAATCCGTGCTTTTGAACTGCTCCACGGACGGGGTAAGTCTATGGCCGATATACAGGAAGCCGTTTGATCTGATCTTCGAACGTGCGAAAAGTGAAGATTGGTCGGGGAGAGAGGATTTGAACCTCCGACCCCCTGGTCCCGAAACAAAGGAAATTAGCCAAGGTGTTGATTTTTCAATCCATGTGAGTGGTGCTTCAACCGCATAAACTCACGTCATTCTTGCTCGGCGATGTCAGTCATTTTCTTATGGGTGCCCCGGAATGGGTGCCCCAGACCAAAGGGATCAATCCAATTCTAGCGCGCATTCCAACCCGCATATGAGCGTAATCTCCGGCTGCGTGCTGCTAACTTGAGTGAAACTCAGGCGCGTGACAAGCCGGTCAATTCTGTGCCGTGTTCAACCTTTCGCGGCTTGATCTTTTTACCGACGCCGCTGCCCAGGGCGATTCTCAGATCGTAGTCGTTCTGAAGGTTGAGCCAGAACTGTGCAGGCAAGCCGAAGTATTTCCCCAACCGAATCGCAGTGTCAGCACTGATCGCGCGCTCTCCTCGTACGATTTCATAGATGCCGGGAAAGCCTAGCGCTCTCGCTAGTTCATAGCCGCTTACGCCCATTGGCTCCATAAATTCTGTCTTGAGAATTTCCCCGGGGTGAACCGCAAAAACCTTCTGTCTTTGAGTCATACGTTTCCCCACTTCCTAGTGGTAATCCACGATCTCCACATCCAAAGCGTTGCCATCCCGCCAAACGAAACACACACGATATTGATCGTTGATTCGAATGCTGTGCTGTCCAGAGCGATCGCCATGCAGGGCTTCCAAGTGATTCCCTGGAGGCACCCGTAAGTTATCGAGCGCTATGGCGGCATTCAAAATGGCAAGTTTCTTGAATGCTCTTCGATGCAGATCAGCAGGCAGGTGCCGACTCTTGCCCGACTGCCATAGTCTTCTTGTCTCTGTGTCGCGGAAACTGGCAATCACACTCCAGTATACTAACGCGCTACGATACTACTGTCAAGCATTAGTATGTCTTGAATGTGCTCTGGAAAGACGCCGATTCCGACATTCCCATCCTGAAAGAAGCCAAGGCGGAGTACGAGAAGCTGAAGTAGGCTGCCGAAGTTCGGTCTTTAGCGACCTTCGTTGAAACCGCCGTGATTCTCTTTCTGCTGGCAGGTATCCTCAATCGAACTTGCCATCTTCGCTATGCAAGTCAAGGCCACTCACACAAGAGGACGAAACCGGCGTCGCAGAACAGCAATGGGCTCAGTTTGGCGGATTTGCAAAATTGTAAGCGATTGAAAATAATTGGTCGGGGAGAGAGGATTTGAACCTCCGACCCCCTGGTCCCGAACTTGGGGGCGCGGAGCTGATTTTGTTAGTATTCAATCATTTGAGTGGTGCTTCAACCGTGTCATTCTTGCTCGATCACGCTAGTTTGGGCGTAATGTAAACCCCCCAGTTGCAACCCTAGCCAGGGGGTCATTTCATTTGGAGGAGTCTGATCTAAGCTCAGCGTGGCGCCCGCGTAATAATTTCAGGATCGCCGACCACTAAAGAATGCTTCTGTTCTTGTGAACACAAGCGCGTCAGCCAGACGCATTCGCTTAGAGGGACGATCATGACAAATCAAAATTTCACCACCCCCTACGCCGATTAGTAACGAGAAGTCGCTGGGTCGACTGAGGAGTGGCTGAGGTCATCAAAACTCAAAGTCAATTGAGAGCTGCAATTGCCATGGAATGTCAGCTTTGTTTGCCGTCGCGAACACTGGAATGGGGGAACTGTCCGAACCATAGAACGGCTTCAGAGCGACGACATTTCCATGGTTGAGCACTCCTCTCGTACTGCTGCCCCATGATTGCCGGCGCGTCTGATGAAGTCCAAGTTATCGGAGCGGTTGTGCTGAGCGGTGTACGGTGTTGCTGCGCGAGCGGATGATCTTCGGGCAAATGCGCGACCCACTGGTTGACGCGCGCGTTGGCCAGCACGTCCAGACTGGGAACGATCATCCGTGCATCCGAACATCTCAATAACAACACGCCGGTACACGTGATCCAAGCGCTGCCCGGTCACGCCTCTCCCGACACTGTGATGATCTACGCCAAGCTCTACCCCCAGTCAGCTCATCGAGGAGTATCGCAAGACCGTACGCAGTCTCTATAACGCCTATTACGGCGAAGACGGTCTGAAAAACCCGACTGCGGAAGAATGGGCGGTCTTCGCGGCGAGCTGCAACCTGCGCGATATGGGCACGCACCTATGCGCCTTACCCACTGGAGAACATGGTCCGAAGGGATTGATCTGCCTGGGCTGTGCGCATGTACAGCCGAAGAAAAGTGCTGCTCCCATTTTTCGACGCATGCTAGCCAGCCACGAGCGCAGCCTGGCGGCTGCGCAAGGTCACTGCGAACCCGCCGGACAGATCGCGGCCCGCGAGATGGAGATTGTCAGGATCAAGGGAGCATTGCAGAGAGCGGAGGAATTGAGCGATGACGTGGCCGCTGCTATCGAACGGGCTCTCTGAAGTGCATTCGGGCCAAGTCATCGATGGAGCCAGATCCGAGTTCGCCACTCATACGCAGTGACTATGATCGTCCGGTCAAGCTCTACCATCTAACCCTTTAGGAAGAACTCATTGTCGTCTCCCTTGCATTGCGCTCCCTCCGAGGTGGAGAACCAGCGTCGAAACGTGATCGGTAGAAGTCGGTATGAATTCGATCTGCACGTCCATTGCTCGCGTAAAGAACTGAGGGTGACCGTTTATTTCTCCTTCATAGGAGAACAGCAACGGTGGCTGTCCCGATGCTTGCACGATCAGGCCATCGTCCGATGGCGTTATTTTGAGCGACAACTGCGCCGAGATTTCGTAGTCTCCAACAAACTTTGAGAGTTCTGCTCTCGCGATAGGCAGCGCAACTCTCGGCTTGGCAAGTGTGACCGCTTTCCCCAGGGTCACGTCTAGGAGCTTGCCAGCCATGAGGTCCGGTGCATCGCCGCTTACGTTGGACAAGACGATGATCGCGATATTGCGGGCTGGGACATAAGTCATATAGCTGTTGAAGCCGTCAATGCTGCCGCCGTGTTCAACGACCTCCATGTCATCTTTACGACTCACGAAGACTCCATCCCCATAGTTCCCTTTACCTGGTGTTGTCATCTGCTTGAGAGATGAAGCAGACAGAACTTTCCCACCGAACAGGGCCCGTTCCCATCGAAGTAGATCCGCAGTTGTCGAGTACATGGAGCCAGTGGCCCAGCCTACAGACATTGATAGAGAACGGACGGGAACTAGACCCTTTGGTCCAGGCTGGTAACCTTCGGCTCTTTCGGGCAAGATCAGGTCGTCATCGTCGAGCCCGGAATCCTTCATTCCCAGTGGTGCAAGGATGCGCTCGCGTAAGAGATCCCCATAGCGTCGACCGGTGACTTTTTCCAAGATCATACCGAGCAACGTGTAGTTGGAATTGCTGTACTCCCACTGCGTTCCAGGTGAGAAGTTCAGAGGTTTGTCTTTGAAGAGGGCGACTTCCTCGGCAGGAGTTCGAGAGACCATCCGCCATTCAAAGTATCGTTTGTCGAAGATGAAGTTGGGAATGCCCGAGGTGTGATGCAACAGATCGGCTATTGTTAGTCTTTCCCATGCAGCCGGAGCGTCAGGCAGGTATTTGCGGACAGGATCGTCCACGGAGAGCCTGCCTTCTTCTTGCTCCAAGAGAATGAGAGCTGCGGTGAACTGCTTTGTCATCGAGCCGATCCTGAACTTCACGTTAGGAGAATCTGGAATGCTCCACTCCAGAACTGCTTTTCCGTAGGCCTTGTCAAGAAGTATGTTGGGGCCCTTCACTACCAAGACAGCACCCATGAATGCATTGTCCTTGGTGAACGAACTCGCTACCTCATCTAGACGCTGGTTGGACGAGTCCGGCTCGACAGCGCCAGCCTGGGCAAAGACTGTTGCAGAACGGACAACCCAAATGGCGAACAAGAAGTAAATAACTCGGCGTATGAGAGAGGCACTGCACTGCGAATTGTTCATTAAATTCCTTTCGACTCAAGGGGCACATAACGTGACCCGGCATGGTGAGTACGGCCTAAAAGAGCAGGCTTCCACCCATTCAACAAAGAGGACTCTATCTCACGAAAGAGCCGCTTTGACTTGATATCGGCAAATGAACAGGAAAACGCGATGAGCAGAGGTAGAGGTGCGATAAGCGCCTGAGCCTCGGCCCATTTCGCTGTGGATGCGCCGCGCCCATCCCCCTGGTGATTCAGTTTTCAGCAGAGATTACGACCATACCGATTTGCGATCGGGAAAGGCTGCCCTCTAATATTCGACCTCCCTATCGGAGCGTTTTGCGTTGACCCGCGGGAAAGCTGCGACGAAACGCTTTAGGTAGGCAGTTCTGAACGACTAGAATCAGAAGCATGGCGCGCACGAGAACACCGTGGTTTCCGTCTTTCTGGCAGATACAGCCTGCGGCATGGACGCTCATGTACGTGCTGCTCATCGTTGCAGCTCTTCCCCATCTGAGAGAGCCGGCAATCTTGAGCTACAACACGGTTGCATGTGTCATGGCCTTCAGCGTTAGCATCCTGCTTCGTCCGATCTGTAGGAGGGTGTATGAGCGTTGGCTTGCAAACTGGTTAGTGTTGGAGAGCTTTGCGTTCGGGCTCTCACTTGTCGGCGGAACCGTCGTCACGTTTTGTTGCCAGCTCGTTCTATTCGGAGTTCGAAACTTCAGGTGGAGCAACTGGATTCTGAGCGGAGTGCAGCTCTCAATGATTCTTTTTCTCTGGTGTAGCTTGTATTTCAGCGTGAAGCAGTGGAATAGGGTGAATCAGGAACTAGAACGCAGCCACAGAGCCGAGGACGAATCGCGTGACGCGCGCCTCAGTGCACTGCAGTATCAGTTGAATCCCCATTTCCTCTTCAATGCCCTAAACGCCGTATCAACCTTGATCCTCGAAAAACGAGATGAAGACGCTACCCAGATGATCTCGCAGATCTGCGATGTCCTCCGCACCTCACTCGTATCGAATACCCCGTCTTTGATTCGCCTTTCGGAGGAGATTACTGTCATTGAAAAATACCTGGCCATTGAGCAGATTCGAATCGGTCCAAGGCTGCGCATTGCTGTGTGTGTTGATGATGACGTTCTGCAGGCTCAAGTACCAGCGAAAATCCTCCAACCTCTGATAGAGAACGCAGTCAAACACGGCGTATCTTGCGTTCCTGGTGAAGGCCAGATTACCGTCCGCGGTTATCGTGAGGGTGACAGGCTTAAGGTACTCGTAAGAAATACGGGTGAGAAACACGGCAGTTCGGGACAGCCCGAGGCAAGCGTGGCAGGAATCGGGCTTACAAATACAAGACAACGGTTGAATACCCTGTATGGCTCCGACTTCACGCTTTCGCTCGATTGGCCGCTGGATGGAGGCTGTCAAGTATGTCTCGACCTGCCGTTTCAAAGAACTGAACACAAGGATCCTGCACTGTGCGAGTGCTGATCATAGATGACGAGCCGCCTGCACGGCGCGGCATCGCCCTGCGACTGAAAAGGCTTTCCGATGTAGAAGTGGTCGGTGAGTCGGGCGATGGTGTGGAAGCGCTTAAGGATATTCTGAGACTCACACCCGATCTTATCTTCTTGGATGTGCAGATGCCGGGTATGAATGGCTTTGACGTCCTGCGGGCTCTTCCTGAGGACAAAATGCCGCATGTCGTCTTCCTCACAGCGTTCGAAGAGCACGCGCTCCATGCTTTTGAAGTTCACGCGCTGGATTACCTGCTGAAACCTATCAATGACAAGCGATTTACAGCGATGATGGAATATGTGAGACGTAGGCTGAACAGCGGTACCTCCCGCACTGCAGATCAACGGATTAAAGCTCTGCTCGACCAACCCCTCCCTTTTGCAGACTCAAGCTTCGCCATACGGACGGGCCTTCGAACCAAGATCGTGTCGCAGGAAAACGTTCTCTGGATTTCTGCCGCCGGAGATTATGTGGAGTTGCATACGAGAACGGGAGCGGTGCACCTTTTGCGCGAAACGATGAGCGCTCTCGAAGAGAGGCTCGATTCAGCCAGATTTCTAAGGATCCATCGATCGCGCATTGTGCGGCGAGACCAAATAGCAGAGGTAATCAGTGAGGACGACGGCGAGTATGTGATTAAGCTACGCGACGGTTCGGAACATCGCTGCAGCAGAACATATTCGCGCACGTTGACGAGTTGGCTTCAGTCCGGAAGGGCATGAGGTAAACCATCCCCGCATCAGGGAGGTGCGGGTCTGACAGCCACCTGAGGTGAAACCCTGGTTTAGGCACGGCGAATCGGGCCTGAAGTGCCAACTGAAACACAATGACTTGTGCGAGTGCGTAGCAGATGCGAGGATTCTGGGTGGATGGTCGGAGGCCGGAAGTAGTCGGGGATCGGATCCGTTGCCCGTACGGGAGCAATCCCTGAGCATCGATAATCGGTTGCGAACAGTGTTACTTCGACGAGTAGCCGACTATGATGAAAGACTCACGTCAAGCCTAGTAACCTTTCTGCCGCTGGCACGTCAAAAGATTGAATCCCGTGCGCCGCGCTTCCATAACTTCCGTGTTGCTCGTCCTGGTACTTGCCATGACAGCGTCAGCTTGCGCAATCGGATCGGGCAGCCCGCCCGCGACTTCCTGCCTCCGACCGAGCGCCCGACACGTTTGTGCCCGGAAAAAACTAGGCACCGCGACGGCCGGTGGCCTTGCGTGCGGCCGTGTCGTGAAGTCGCTGCCTGACAAGTGCGGCCTGCGCAGCCTCGTCCGACGTCAGTTCGTGGTGTTCCGCACATTCGAGATCTCAACTCCACTCCGGCGCACGGCCAGCAACATCTCCGCGCCGTTTGACTCAATGATCATGGTCTCCTCGGTCGGCTCTCCTGAGACCGACCGCGGCCCGCCCTGCTCCTGAAAACCGGACCGACTCTGCGCACTGAACCACACGTGTTTCTGCTCGTGCGTTTGTTCTAACGTCCGAAACTTGCTTTTCAAGGAGCTATCATGAAAATTGTCTCTCGCATTCTGTTCTGTCTGCTTCTCGCTGTCACCAGCCACGTTGCCCTGGCGCAAACCAGGCTCACCGTCAGTCAGGCGCTCGACTTCTGGATCACGACCGTCGAGAAAACGGTCGTCGCCACCGCCGATGCCATGCCGGAAGAGAAATATTCCTTCGCGCCAACCAGAGGCGAGTTTACTGGCGTCCGCACCTTCGCACAGCAAGTCAAGCACCTGGCCGCCAACAACTATCGCATGGCCGCGTACATCCTCACCCAGACGCCCACCCCCGATCAGGAGTCCGAGACCGGGCCCGACACAGTTCAATCGAAGGCCCAGATCATGGACTACGTCAAAGGCTCGTTCGCAGCGCTGCATCGGGCGATGGCTGCCATCAATGAAGGAAACATGCTAGAGCCCATGGCCGCCTCTCCTAGCCCCCGGCAGAAGACCCGTCTTCAGCTCGCCGAGGATGTGGTGGCCCACTCCAACGATCACTACGGGCAGATGGTGGAATACCTGCGCATGAACGGCATTGTTCCGCCTGCTAGCCGCAGTAACTGGTCTCACTGACCAAAAGCGTGCCACCCAACATACCTCGGCGTGTTGGGTGGCATCACTGCTCATTGCCGGTCAGTTTGCGGGGGCGTAGTTCAGCTGGTTAGAACGCCTGCCTGTCACGCAGGAGGTCGCGGGTTCGAGTCCCGTCGCTCCCGCCACATCTTCGGTTGGAATTCAAAAGGTTCCAAACCCCTGCCGCAGCACTATCCCTTCAGAGACCGATGGACTCTTTGTAGGCCTGGAACTCCCTGTCCTGCGACAGGGCAAAGCGCAGAAGTTCGTTCACGATGTAGTTCTTGTCGTTGTTCGACCATTCGCCTAGCAGCCCAAGATCCGCAGCGATTGACTCTTCGATTGTTGCTTGCAACTTCACACGGTTAATTCGACTGACGCCTTTTTCGATCTTGAACTTGTTCATCCAAATCTCCAATCGACCTTGCGCATATCCGAATCCGATCAGTTCGGGATACCGAACTGATCTAGTTTCGATCCTGCCGTGCTCCGATCTGTACAAGCCAAAGGGCGGGAACGACCAGCGCGTCCGCCGACGCGTGGCAGCCAGAGGCGGGGTCGTTCCCGCCCTGTCCCGAATTTTTCCTTCACCCACTGACATCCGCATCTGCTTGTGACGTAGCAGCTTGCGAGCCTGGGAGTCGAGTCTAGACCCGAGGAATGCTATGAGGATCATCGAACTACCCCACTCCCCTGTACTTGGGGCCGTTCTGGGGAAACGCGGCATGAATGATGTAGCCGCGAATCGAAATATTGATGTGGTTCTCGTCATATCGGGCGAGAATCTCCTGGTCAGTGATGTCATCCTTCATCCAAGCGTCGAACAGCTGATCGTGCGCGGCTGTCCTATAAATGTTCCTACCCTCAGCAAGAAGTCGTGACTGTTCGAAGGTCGCTGAGGCACAAGACCTTCTTCAAATACCCGGCGCGCTTCGAGGTAGCCAAGGAAGTGCTCGACGCCACGCGGGCACTCTCTCGCGGCGACGGTCGTGGCGTCGAGCTTCGGAAACGCACGGGAGAGCATGCGTCCGGCATCGAGAAAATGCCGTTTGGTTTCGGCCACATAGACAATTTCCGAGCTGGGAAGTAAGCGGATTAGCTGCTCGTGACGAAGCAGGAAGCGCCACAAGGGCCCGAGGGTTTTGATTCCGTCGTCCACGAAACAAAAAGAGATTCTTCGTGGCTGTTTTGCGGTTTCGGGGAGAATCGAGATCGGATAGCGATCGGGAAAGTAGCAGCAATGTTTACCAGCCGTGGGAGTCACCAACTCAAGACTCGGCAGTTTATCCAGGGAGATGTGGAGCGTGTCACGAAAGTATTCGAGCTTCTGTTGCTTGGTCCGAAAGAAATGCTGTTGGGGATGATCGAGAACATAGTCGAGGGAGAGCAACATGGTCTTGATGGTCTGGTCACTCTTGATCCGCCGGTCTTGAGACTCGTTGATTCCGCACAGGCGGTAGGGGATGCGGGAGCAGAGATGAAAAACAGAGCGGTGCTGACGATGGGAGCAGCTGAACATGCTTCTTCTTGAGTGCCTTGGTCAGAAAAGCGTGAGCCAGGCCTCCATCTTCTTTATGCATATAACGGTTGAAATGGCGACGGAGGAAGAAGCCGGAGTGACCGGCAACTAACGCCAGGAAGCCGGTTTCTCTCGGGGTGTAGCCGAGTCGTTCAATGTCCGGAATGGGGACCTCCTCGCGTATCTGCATCATGCCATCCCAGCCCGCGCGTTTTACCGCGGGGCTTATGAACTTGGAGCAGATGTCGCGCTCGGTGAGGTCTTTCTTGTTCATGCGGTTATCTGTTTATTTCATGCTCAAGCGCCGTCAGCGTTTCCATGATTCCGCCGAATGCGGGTGGCTCCCCAAAGATCATCACAGCCATATCGCGATAGTCCCTTTCCAATGAGGCGACGCGGTTCTCCGCTGGCATGACGCGGAAGCTTCCCGGCCGCGCGAGATCGTAACGAGCCCAGGCGGAAGGATAGAACGTCTCCTTGTGTCTCACAACTTGCGCCAGCAGATCTTTGTCAGCCAAAGCTTCTGCTCGTATCGGCCCTTGTGCGAGCATCGCAACATCATAATAATGACGCGAATATCGCCCAGGGAGTGCTTTGTCAGGAGGGCGGTAGTATTCCGCGTGAAGGATTGTCGCCTTCTCCCAGAAGGTCCGCTTCGCAAGCAGTGCAACCACAACAACGTCGGCATCGGTAATCACTCTCGGAAACTCTTCTGCCGCGAATGAGCGGATCGTAAAACGATCATGTGGCACAAATTCCGCGTGCGTTCCCAACTCAAGTACGACCTGGGGAGAAACGTAATCGAGATTCTTAGCGATTGCCGTTGGGTAACGAAACCGTACCACGTTCGGGTCCCCACTAACGTCGAGACTCCATGCGTCCGTGGCTCCGAGAACTTCGCGGCAACGAGCCTTGAGTACATCCAGAAATTCACCGCCGATATACCGCCGGCATTCCGCCATCATCTCATCAAGGATGCCTGCTCGCTTCGTCTTTGAGATATCCTCCCGCCTCGGGTCACGTTCTCCTCTGAACCCCAGTGCCTCGTAATCCACCGCCAAGTCGATGTCTTCCGAAAACCGGCTTATCGCGTGGAATATCTTGGAGAGGGACGTGCCACCCTTAAAGAGGAGCCGTCCTGAAAGAGCGTCGATTGAGAAAATCTGCTTCAGCACCCAGCAGACCCAAAAGTCTTTTTCAATAATGGCTTCGGGCAAGACTTTTCGCTCCGCTGTTTCGGCGAATAAGTCCGCGCGCTCGCGAGCAGGCATCTGGGCCACTTTGTTCACGCGGTTTTCTCCGCGATCCTTTTCGCTACTTCATAGATCCAGTCCACACCGAACCGCGTATCCTTCACAAGTCGGCGTTTCTCAGCAGTGGATAGCGCTGACTGTAACTTCTCGATTTCGCGCGGGCCAATCGCCTGCTTGCCCAGATGACGAAGAGACTGAACCACGAGCGCGAACTTTCCTTCCAGCCCGGCCATCGCTTTCGGGCGAGCGTGTTTGAAGTGGATGCTTCGGCGTCCGATCAGCACTTCGTTATTCGGGCCGTCGGTCAGGTAGATGATTTTCGCGGGCACTTGAGTGGAGAGGCCAAGCAGATTTGCAGCCCACGCCCCTTCCGGCACGATCTTCCATCTTTGCCTTCGAGCGATTGCCTGAGCAGCCTCGTCGATGTCCGGGCTCAACTTCCCGCCCAGGGTGGGGTTGACCTTCGGCATATCGTAAAGGCCACGCCGAATACGGCGAATTGTCCCGCTGCGAGCGAGGCCCCCAAGCGCCATGTCGATAGTCCCCCGGCTGGCAATGTCGAGAAAATCCTTCGCGGAGAAGGCCTTCCCCTCGCCTAGCCGCTCGATCCTTGCAACTATCTGATCCCGCATGGTTTGCATGATATCAGTTTGCCTGATTATTTAGAAAAAGTATACTAGTTTTTCTAAATCACTTTCCGTCTTATTTTTGAGTTTTAGTCTAAGTACAAGCAAAACCCCACCGCACCGCCGTCGCGTGGCTTCGGCTGCAAGCTCAGCGCGCCTTTACCTGTCTTCCTGTCACTCTCTCTACCCCGGAGGCATTTTGTTTCTTGTCACCTCGACACAGTGGGGCTCCCGGTGGTCCGAACCGACTGACTGTCGGACAGTCGACCAGGTGCGGCTAGGAAGACTGCCCCCAATAATTGTGTGCCGCGCGTGTGTTGACTTTTGCGAATTTTGCCGGTCTCAATCACAGGCCCCGCTTTCGCTGGCGGTTCAGAAATGGGGTAACGAGGCC
>Ga0207146_10111_pt1 | contig 21387 bp, 24 predicted proteins | sample Alteio_BWMinHeat_36_FD_153539 | JGI IMG/M metagenome (GOLD analysis project Ga0207146, IMG submission 153539) | Enriched cells from forest soil in Barre Woods Harvard Forest LTER site, Petersham, Massachusetts, United States -... | ecosystem: Environmental > Terrestrial > Soil > Temperate forest >...
CCACTGATCTCGTGTTGTACATCACGCAGTTGCTGCGCGCAGAAAAAGTCGTCGGCAAATTCGTCGAGTTTTACGGAGAAGGCGCAGCGTCGTTGCCGGTACCGGACCGGGCGACGATCGGCAACATGTCGCCGGAATACGGCGCGACGATGGGATATTTCCCGGTCGATCAGGAATCGGTAAATTATCTGCACGCGACCGGTCGCACCGACGAACAATGCGCCGCGTTCGAAAGTTATTTTCGTGCGCAAAACATGTTCGGCATGCCGCGCAAAGGCGAAATCGATTACAGTGTCGATCTGGAGGTCGACCTGGCCGACGTGCAACCGAGCGTCGCCGGGCCGAAGCGCCCGCAGGATCGGATCAATTTGCCGGAACTCGGGAAGACTTTTCGCGCACTGCTCGAGAGACCGATTACAAACGGCGGGTATGGAAAGGGAGATGTCGATCTCAGCGTAAAACATCTCGTGCAGTTGAACGGCACGGCGCCACACAACGGCAAGATGACTTCGACCGACAACGAAGATCAGGGACTTCAGCCGGGCGATGAACGGAACAAGGTCGAGATGGTGGCAAACCGCCCGACGCCCGACACAGCGAAGGAATTAAAAGATTCGACTGCTGATCCGTTTCATCACGGGCAAAGCTATATCGGTCACGGCACCGTCTTGATCGCAGCGATCACCAGTTGCACAAACACGAGCAACCCCAGCGTAATGCTCGCGGCCGGTTTGCTCGCAAAGAAAGCGGTCGAACGCGGGTTGCATATCGATCCCGCAGTAAAAACTTCGCTCGCGCCCGGGTCGCGGGTCGTGACCGACTATCTCGACAAAACTGGGCTGCAGAAATATCTCGATGATCTCGGCTTCAATCTCGTCGGTTATGGTTGCACGACTTGCATCGGTAATTCCGGACCGCTGCATCCGAACATCGAGAAGGCGATCAACGATTACGATCTTGTTGCAGCATCGGTCCTTTCGGGAAACCGCAATTTCGAAGCGCGGGTGCACCAAAACATCAAAGCGAACTTCCTGATGTCCCCGCCACTGGTGGTCGCGTTCGCGCTGGCCGGGCGCGTAGATGTCGATCTTTCGTGCGAGCCGATCGGCAAAGATAAAGACGGGAAAGAAACTTTTCTGCGCGATCTCTGGCCGAACTTGAACGAAATCCGCGACGCCATGCAATCGGCGCTCAAGCCGGAAGTTTTCCGGAAACTTTATCGTGATTTTGCCGAGCAGAATCCGAAATGGAACGAAATCCCATCGAGCACCGGCGAAGTTTATCAATGGGACCAGAAGAGCGATTACATTCATGAGCCGCCATTCTTCACAGATTTCTCGATGGAAGCTGGCCACATCGAAGAAATCCGCGGGGCGCGCGCGCTCGGAATCTTCGGCGACTCAGTCACGACCGATCACATCTCACCCGCGGGAGCGATCAAAGCAACGTCACCGGCGGGTCAATATTTGGTATCGCGTAGAATTGAACCGCAAGATTTCAACAGTTACGGCAGCCGGCGGGGCAATGATCTGGTGATGACGCGCGGGACGTTCGCGAACGTGCGGATCAAAAATCTGATGGTCCCAGGAACTGAAGGCGGATTGACGGTCCACTATCCGGACGGCAAGCAGATGTCGATCTTCGATGCGGCAATGAAATACCAAAAAGAAAACGTGCGGCTCGTCATTCTGGCTGGTCATGAATACGGCACCGGGTCTTCGCGCGATTGGGCCGCGAAGGGAACTCGTTTGTTAGGCGTGCGCGCGGTGGTGGCCGCCAGTTTCGAACGAATTCATCGCTCGAATCTTGTCGGCATGGGTGTGTTGCCGTTGCAATTTGTCGATGGAATGAGCGCGCAATCCTTGGGGCTGGACGGTTCAGAAGTTTTTTCCATTACCGGTCTTTCGGATTCGATTCAGCCAGGCCAGCAAGTCACGCTGGAGATTCAAGGAAAAGATCGAAAATCACGTTCGGCGCCGATCAAGTTGCGCATCGATACGCCGATCGAGATCGATTATTATCGACATGGCGGGATCCTGCCGTTCGTGCTGCGGCAGTTGCTGACGCGATAATTCGCCGATTCGAAGGAGTCTCGCCCTACCGGCAATTAAGCAGGCTCGATCGTCCGTTGCCAGATTTCGATGGGCGACCCTTCCGCGATGAAAGCGGAGCGTGGCGGAGCAGTCAGAGTGTCGGCGAATTGTCCGCCATAAAGCGCGGCGACATCGGCACGGAGCTCGAATGTTTCCGCGTTCCAAATTTTCCAGCGCGGATGTTCAACTCGATATTCGCTGCAACCGCCGCGCATGCAGGTGAAGCCCCAGTAATGTTCGGTAATAAATTCGGCGTGCGAACTAGCGGGGATTGATTGCGGTTCACCGCTCGCAGTCATCTCGAGTGATTCCCATTTTGAACCGCGTCGCCACGAATACTTCACCTTCACGCGAAGATCGACGTCTTCAATTTCGTGGTTCATCGGCAAGGCGAGGTAAGGTTCGCCGTAGAATGTGCGCGCGATAACGGCGATGGCGCGCTTGGGAACGAGCTCGCGCACGAAGACAACGCCGCGTCGCCAGGTGTCGGCTGATTTCTTTCGCACGTAAAAGCGGAGATTCACCTCTTCGAAGTCGCGATGCAGAGGAATAGGCAGACCGAGAAGTCGCGTGTCGAGAAAAAGAAAGCCAACCACGCTAACAAATGTCTCACCATTTTCGTAATCGATCTCGGTCCCGGGTGGGACGAGCGGCACTATGATTCGAGGATCGACAACGTAATTGAGCATGGCCAGATAACGCCAGTTCGCAGTGAGAAATGGTTTCACGCGCGAAAATTCGTCGACTCGACAGAGTCTTGCCCTACCTACCGAGATCAGTGCAGGAGGTTTTCGAGCGATGGGTCGGGTGCGGTGCCGAGCGAGGTGGCTTTTGCGTAATGCTGTTTGGCCAAGTCTTTCGCAGGCGGTTGCGCGGTCGCGTAAATGACTGCGAGATTGAAATGCGCATCGGCGTAATCGGGATTAGCTGCGATGGCTTCGAGTATTTCTTTTTCCGCCGCTTCCTGCCAGCCCTTTTGGCTTGCAGTAATGCCGAGATAATTGTGCGCTGTGGCGCTCTGGGGATTGATGGCAAGCGACTTGGTCAGCTCGGTGAGCGCGGCATCGAATTTGGCCTGCCGATAATAGACGATGCCGAGTGTGGTGTGGGCAAACTCGTCCTTGGGCGAGACCGCGACGGCCTTTTTCAAGGTTAACTCGGCGGCTTTAAATCTGCCGCTACGAAAATAAACGACACCAAGATTGGAAAGCGAATAGAGGTTGTTCGGACTCTTGGTCAGAATTTCCTGATATTGTTTTTCGGCGCTCCGATATTTGCCGTGCTCGAAGTTGTCTTTTGCCGTGCGCGCCAGAGTCCGCAGATCAGCGGGCACGTCCGGTTGGAAGGCGCTCTGCGCATTGGCGGCGCTGGAATCATCTGTCGCCGCCCCGTTTCCGCCGCCGGCCGGCTTTTCCGTTCCATCCTGACCGTTAATTTTAACAGAGGTCATCGACGATTTTTTGGCGAATGTAAAACTTGCTTTCAATGCTGCCGGATTCTGGTCCGAGAGTGAGACCACCGGCAGCCGCAACAAAGCGAGCTCTTCGTCGCTCAACTTCGTGATCGGCTGCGCGAGCAGTTCGATTTGCTCGTTCAAGGTGTCGGATTTGATCTTCAGTTTGTCGAACTCCGCGAGCATGAGCTTCTTTGACTGGTCCCGCCGCGCCTCCTCCTGCCGTTCGCGGACGACGATGTTGCGTAGGATTCCGTTTTCTTTGGTCAGCCGCGCAGTCTCCTCAGCATTTGCGCCAGTGAGCTTCGCTTTTTCGAGCTGAGCGGCGGCCTCATCCAGTTGGGAACGAAGACCAGCGACTCTCGCCTCGAAATCCCGATTTTGCTTCTGGCTCGCAGCCAGTTGCTGCTGAAGCTGCGCGATCTGACCCTTTACGTTGGCGAGCTCCTGTTCTTTTTTCGGCTTGTCCTCGCTAAGCTCGCGCACGCTTTTCTCCGCATCCGCCAGTTTGTGTTTTAAGTTGGTGTTTTCGGCGACGAGCACTTGCACGTGCTGCTGTGCCTCTTTCATGCCTCTTAATTGAGCGAGCGCGTCGTCGCGTTCTTTAGAAGTGTTCGCGATCTCCTTTTTGGCTTCGGCGGCTTTCGCGGTCGCTTCATCCTTTTCCTTTTCCAGAGCCACGCGACCCTTTTCAGCAACAACGAGAGACTTCTTCAATTGCGCGATCTCTGCCACCAACGCTTCCTGCTGCTTGGTGCGATTGTCGGCGGAGGACTCGATTTTCTTTAAAGATTCCTGAGCTTGCGCAAGTTGGTCGCGGACCTGGTGCTCTGCGCCTTTGGACTTGTCTAAGTCACTATTTGCTTTTTCGAGTTTGGAATTCGTCTCCTCCAGGCGGCCATGGAGGGATTCCTTTTCTTTTTCCACCGCGGCGATTCGGTCGCGCGATTTCTGAAGTTCGGTCTCCAACTGATCGACCTTTTCGCGCAATTTCCGGGTGGCCTCTCGAATCGCAGTATCGTTCGGCACTTGCACTGCCACCTCGTCTCGCGGGGTGACAATTTCGACGCTTGGTTGCGCGGGGCCGGAGTTTTGTGGAAGCGGCGGAGGGTTACCCGGCGGTGGTGTGGTCCCGGCCGCCAGGTCATTTTGTGTGGGCACTTTGTCCTGCACCCGCAAGATGCTCTCGCTGATTTTTCGGCCCCGATATTCCACGATGGCGGGCTGCCAAGCGGCATGTGTTTTGCGCAACGCCTCGATGAGGGTCCCGGCAAATCGGTATTTTGCCAGGGCCGCCCTAAATTGGTTGTCGTGCTCCAGGTTTTCGCCCTCCTGCGAAGTCATGTAGGCCTTCAGAAAAATTTCGTTCGGATCGTCGGACTGCGCCTGGAGCCGGCCGAAGGCGAGGAGGAAAAAGAAAACGGCCGCCAAAATCGAACCGATTCTCTTCATGCGATGCCGAGGCGGAATGGTAATCCGTCGACGCCCAGTTGCAATCCAAGCTTCCACTTGATTCCCAGGAGAAGCGGAGAGCGTGCCAAAGTGCCAGGCGCTTTGCCTTTGCAATCTGTGGTCTAAAAACTAGAATCTAAGGTTTCAGTCGGTGGTCGTAGCTCAATGGTAGAGCTCCAGATTGTGGTTCTGGTTGTTGCGGGTTCGAATCCCGTCGGCCACCCATCTCACAAATCCCAATCCCGAGTGCGAGGCTCCAACGCGGAGCAAGCCTTCTTGCTCGCGATCGATTGTCGCTCTTCGGATCGATGGATTGGCACGGCCGGTGCTAGGGCATACTGCCCGTGGACCCGACCGTAGATTTGTTTGGGCCAGTCGCAGTTTTGCCCGGCGGTCTCCAGTTTCTGGGAACGCATTCTCAACGATGAACATCTGCGCGATCGCAATCTGGAAAACTGCTCGCGGGCTGTGAGATCATCGCCGCGCTGGACGGTAGGGATTTTCTCGCAGCCTAACGAGCAATCTCCGTCTTCCTAGCGGGCACGTCCTTGCGCATTCTTGCAAAGGTAGTGCCGCGCAGTGACAATCCGGTTGGGTGTCTGTAGCTCAACCGGATAGAGCATCTGACTTCGGATCAGAAGGTTGTGGGTTCGAGTCCCTCCAGGCACGAAGTTTTTGACAATTCTCGGTTGTGTTTCCCGGAAACAGGACGAGATTGCTGCCCATTGGATCAAGTTCTGTTCTGTTCGTTGCGTGGTAGATCGTCAATTGAGGTTTCCTCAGTGGTGATTTGAAACCCGATTCCCGGGAACGGCTCTGTAGCTGGCAGTTATTTTCCAAATCAAATCACAATGAAACTATATGTAGGAAATCTCTCCTTTGAGACTACCGAGAACGATCTTCAAGATCTTTTCGCACAACATGGCAAAGTCACCGAAGTGGCGCTGATGATGGATCGCATGACTGGCAAGTCGCGCGGTTTCGCGTTCGTCACCATGGCCGACACGGCCGAAGCCAACGCTGCTATGGCCGCGCTCAACGGCAAAGAAGTCGGCGGGCGAACGTTGAACGTGAACGAGGCTCGCGCACGCGAAGAGCGTCCACGTCCATACGCCGGGGAGCGACGGTAAAAATCTGATCGAGCTGAGCCGGCGCTCATTTATTTGAACGCCGACTCGCCCGGTCGAGCATCATGGATCCCAGGAAAGCGATCGAGCTGGAAGGAAAAATCATTTCCGTTCTCGCAGGCACAATGTTTCGCGTTGAGCTCGCGAACGAACATCTCGTTCTCGCGCACATTTCCGGAAAGATGCGTAAACGCTTTATTCGCCTGACCATCGGCGACCGGGTGAAGCTGGAAATGTCCCCCTACGATATCGACAAGGCGCGCATCGTTTATCGGCTTGGTTGATGGAATTTCAGTTATGAAGTTTTTTGCAACCACAGTGCCAAAAGAAACAAAGAGACCAATCATTAAACGCATCCTGGTCAGATGCCCTTCGACCGCGAAACTGACGCCGACCGGCAAGACGATCGAGGAAAGCTTGTGGGCCGCCGCCAAGGTCAAGAACCACAAATTGACCTGCCCGCATTGTCTACAAGTCCATACCTGGACGAAAAAAGACGTCGTTCTTGCCCGCTAAAATCAACGAGCGGTTCGAACAAAAGAGTTCGCGCTAGCTACGCTTGGCGTAAATCTCGACGCCCCACGCCGTCCGCGCATTTTTCGTTGCCGTCCACCGCAGCTTGACATTCCGGTCGCGGAGCGATTACGAGTCGCATCCGTGAATGCGCCGAGCGACAGCCGCCGCGAACTCGACGCCATGGTGGTCGAGATCGAGCTCACCTTGACGAGCATTGTCCAGGGCGTTGCGCTCTATTTCCTGATCGACAATGCACGGACCGTCTTGCCGATCCAACAAAGCGCTTTCTGGCTCTATATCGTTGCCGGATTACTTATTATCCTGATCTTCTGGTCGCGATCGGTCGTTCACACGCTCACACTGATCCGGTGGCCTCTGGAGTTTGGGCATAATTTCCTTTACATCGCATGTACGCTGGGCGAGTCACTCCTCTTCACGCGGCTGAGCAATCCGCGAGCGTGGTTCGCGATCGGCACGCTTTACGCAGCGATCGTCTGGTTGCTTTTCATCTACGACCTGCGTCTCATTCGCGCCCGTGAACGCGACAGCGCAGGAGAAGCGAGCGACCGGTTATACGCATTGGTGACACGAGATCAGCGGGTCAATATCGGCGCGCTGGTGCCGGCGCTTTTCTTGTTGAATCTAGCTTGCGTGATCTGCATCCGCACTTGGCCTGAGTTCTTTACCGCCCGCAACGGGCACGTTTGGCTGGCAACGGCCCAGCTCCTGGCGCTGGGTATTTATCTACTCTACGTCCTCCGCTTCTTCAGAACTCTTACTCCCTTAATCTCTCGTGCGCGGCAGGAATGGCACAGTGGATCGAATCCCTGATGCCGCATTGGATGAGAAACGCCGTGACTCAACGGTGGGCTGTTTCTTCCTCGCTCTCGCGCAAGAAGGAGCGGATCACGGTTTTATTGTTGTGCGCGATGGCGGCCGCTCGGGTCTTTCTTTTTTCTGCGGCCTTTCCCTTTTTTAACAACGTTGATGAGCGTCGTCATTTTGACCTCGTGATGAAATATTCATCCGGCCATCTTCCTCGCGGTGCAGAGTTAATTTCACCGGCATCCCTTCCCTACCTCTCACGTTACGCGTCACCAGAGTTTCTCGCTGCGCCGGAGAATTTCGAGGGCGGATATTACGGTCCATTATGGACCCAACCGGCGGAAGAGATCGCGCCCACGCTCGCCGCCATCGAAAAGATCTGGGGCCACACTCCAAATCAGGAATGCTCGCAGCCGCCGCTTTATTATGTAGTGGCAGCCGTCTGGTTCCACGTCGGCCAATGGATAGGTGTGAAGGGCGGCAGCGTGCTTTATTGGATTCGCTTTCTTAACGTCGCTTTGATCGCCGCGCTCGTCTGGCTCGCTTACGCGGCAGCGCGAATTGTTCTCCCGGACCGAATTGCGATGCGCGTCGGCGTTCCACTGCTCGTCGCCTTCATCCCGCAAGATGCGTTTTACGGGATAGAGAACGATGTCCTGTCGCCGATTTGTTTCGGCATCACGTTCATCTGCCTGGTTCGTTGGTTTCGCGAAGAACGGCCTCGAATCAGTCTCGGAATCGTAACGGGATCGTCGATCGCCGCCGCTTATCTTACCAAGCTGAGCAATTTGCCACTGATTTTTGTCGCTATCAGCGCCATTGCGTATTGGTGCGCCTGGGGAGTTCAGTCCCGAAAGGTGCGCGACGCAATACCTGCGTTGAGCGCGCTTGTCTTTTGCGCGGCATTTCCAATCGCGGCCTGGATGGTCTGGATCAAATCCAATTTCGGCGACTTCACCGGCTCGGCCACCAAAGCGCAGTTACTCGGCTGGACTGCGAAACCATTTTCGGACTGGTGGTCGCATCCAATTTTCACTCTTTCTGGATTCTGGACGTTCCTTTCGGAATTGATCGCCAGTTTCTGGCGCGGAGAATTTATGTGGCATGCTCGTACCATCGGCTGGAAAGGGATGGACATGTTCTATGTCATATCCTCGCTCGGCTTCTTTCTCGTGGCCGTTGTTTCGCTGTTGCGAAAGCAAACCACAGATGCCGGCAAAGCGCAGCGGCGCGCACTTTGGATTGCTGTGGCCAGTTTCATCGCTGCTATCGCTTTTCTCGGTTTTCTCTCGCTTCAATTTGATTTCGGAAGCTGTATCAATCCGTCGCGCGAGCGGCCTTACTTTTTTCAGGGTCGCTTGATGGCCGGTGCGATGATTCCATTCGCGTCACTGTATGTTTACGGATTGCACCGCCTGTTCCGCGCCGTGCCTGCTCTCGTCCTTCCAGCGCTCGTAGCAATCGCGATAGCGATTACCATTTCCGAATTTTTCGCCAACGGCGTCGCCTTCGCCAGCGTTTACAATTGGTTTCACATGTGACGCCTTGGATCGATATTTCCGCACCTTGATGCAAAAATTTGGTGGCTCGGCAGCATTCATAAATCGAAAAGAACACACACTGATTTTGTTGCTCTGTCTCGCCGCGGCTGTGCGCATTTTTGTTTTCTGCGCCGCGTTTCCATTCTTTACCGAAGTCGATGAGGACCTTCACTTCGACCTCATCATGCGATACTCGCTTGGGCAAATGCCGCGCACGTTTGACTTGCTCAGCAAAGAATCTCTCGACTGGATAGTTCCCTACGCTTCACCTGAATTCCTGCATAGGCCCAATCAATTTCCGGAGGGAAAATTTCCGCCGCCGTTGTGGAAACAATCGGGCCCCGAGGCTGAGGACGTCATGGCCGTGACCAGAGAGGCTTGGAGCACGGAAATTAATTTCGAATCCTCTCAGCCACCGCTCTATTACTCGCTGGGGGCCGTTTGGTTGCGCCTCGGGCAGAGCATCGGGTTGACCGGAATTGAATCATTATACTGGATTCGTTTTTTGAATGTCCCGCTGATCGCGCTCCTGGTTTGGCTGGGTTGCGTCGCCACACGCACAATTCAACCCGAGCACTCAGAGCTGCGCATCGGTGTGCCGCTTCTCCTTGCCTTCATTCCTCAGGACGTTTTTTACTCGATCAACAACGATGTTTTATCTCCGATCTGCGTCGGCGCCTTGTTCCTTTGTGTGTTACGATGGTTGCGGCTCGAGCCACCGGCTCTCTGGCTCGGCATCTGCACCGGTTTAGCGATCGCGGCCACATATCTGACAAAGCTCGCGAACTTGCCGCTGCTGAGCGTCGCGCTGATCGCGATCGTGGCAACATTATTGCCGATCGCGCGACAAAAATCCGGCGGCAGACTAGCAGCGTTTGCTGCGCTCGTGCTTTGCGCTGCAATCCCCATCGGTGCTTGGATGATGTGGACAAAGTATCATTTCGGTGGAGTGACCGGTTCGACGACGAAAATCGCCTTACTCGGTTGGACACGGAAACCGTTCGCCGATTGGTTGCGCCATCCCATCTTCACACCGCGAGGTTTGTGGGTCTTTTGGTCGGATCTACTTGCGACTTTCTGGCGAGGAGAGATCAAGTGGCTAAACGAGCCATTGCGTTCGCGGATTACCGATGGGTTCTATGCAATATCGTCCCTCCTCTTACTCTGCGTAGCGCTGGTTGGAATACGACGACAGGCCTGGCTATCCGCATTTCAGCGACAGGCGCTTGCCATAGCCGGTTTAAGCTTCCTAGCATCAGTTGGCTTTTTTGCCCTGCTTTCAATTCAGTTCGATTTCGGCAGTTGCGTTAATCCGTCGCGCGAACACCCTTACTTCGCTTCGGGTCGTTTAATAAGCGGCGCTCTGATACCCTTTGCTATCTTATATGTTTACGGGCTTGAGCGTCTTTGTCGCAGGCTTGGTGCGGGGCGACTGTCCCTCCTTATCCTGATAGTTATCATGGCGGTTGTGACTACATCGGAAATCATCGTGAACCGCGTTGCATTTGCCAGTGAGCATAATTGGTTTCATCTGTGATATTCTCCACCTCGGGCGAATAAGGTCATTCGCCTGCCGCGCTAGCTGAGCGAAGGCGGGTGCTTTGTAATTTCCGCCAGCTCTGAGTCGACGAATGACGAATGTCTAATGACAAAGGAATTACCAAATCCGAATGACGAACGGTAGTGTGCGTTTGCTCCATTGTGTTCGATCATTGAGGCTTCCAGGCGCCTTGTGGTCTCGTTTAGACACGCGCTCAGCGACCATGGCATTCATGGCATTCTCGTTACGTATCTAGGAGCGTTATCACTCAATGAAAGCACAGAATAATTCGCCTGAAGACCGCGCGAAGCTTCCGTGCCGCAAGTATCCAGCTTTATGCATTGTTCTATTTATCTTCATGTTCGCGCCTGCGATCGCGGCAGAAATTATTCTGGGGCGCCTGCTGACCCACCTCATCCCGCGGCCCGGATTTCTCGCCGCATTGTGCGTCGCGCCAGGGATGATTGCCTTACTCATCTTTGGCATGCTCGTCGGAGGGATCATCTGGCTTTTAGCCATGAAGCCTTTCATTGAAAGGGATGTTATAGCCGAACTGTTTCTCGGCGGCCCGCGCGTCCCCGTCTTTTCCATGCTTTGTTCGAAGATCTTTGACTGGACTTATGGGACGAGTCCGCCCGGAGCTGAACGATGAGTGCGGGCTTTGCTGGCCAGTGCGATGATCAGACTGATTTCCGACTTCGATCACGCTTATTCAGATAGGGCGATTATTTTTCGCCGGGTTGAGCAGCGCGCTTTTCCTTTTCTCCCCAGAGATGGAAGGTGTAAGTGAAAGCTAGTGGTCGCGAAGGAAGCGTGCGCAGCCGCGAGACTGCCGGCCACGGCCAGGAAGTGAGAAGCGATCAGATGTAGAAGTCGTATGGGGCTGAGTCGTTGAATCGATGAACCGTAAATCGTTACATCATCAAACCGTAAACTGGCCTCTGTTTCAACGTATCATCGAATCACGATTCACGAACTACGAATCACGAGTCGAAGCGGTTCGTTAAAACGCGCGCCCGGCCTCCGGGGTCCGTACAGCCTCCGGCTCGGAGAGCGTGGTGTGGGCAAATATCTACAACAAATCCGATTCGAGCAGGCAGTGGTTCATGACCTGCTTTGTTGACGCGGTTGGAAGCGCTTGTTTATTTCCGCCTGCCGATGCAATTGAAGCTTTACAGTCGCAAATGGTGCTCGTGGTGCATTGATGCGAAAGATTTTCTCGCGCAGCGCGGCTACAAATTCGTCGAGATCGATGTCGGCAAAGATCGACAAGCGTATGCGGAAATGGCCGAGCTCTCGGCGCAAACCTATGTGCCGACATTCGTAGCCGGCGATAAGGTGCTGGCGAATTTTGATACCGATCAGCTTGAAAAATTTCTGAACGAGCATCAGATCAATCCGTAATGCTCTTTGGCCTTTTTCTTACGCTCGGCGTGGCGGCGCTCAGCGTCGCCCTGCGCAGTTTCCAAACCTCTTTTTCGCAGAAGGCCGGAGCGCTCGGGATTCTTGTCTCCTCGTTTCTCGCTGTTTATTTCATCACCGGCAACTGGGTGCTCGGCGCCAGCGCTGCGGTCAGCTGGCTCTTCTTGCCGTGGCTGGAAATTCTCACTCGTATCCGCGCGCTCCGCTTGCCGAAGGAAAAACAGCTTCGGCCAAAGAGCCCGCCCTCCTCGGATATTTTTCCGACCCTCAACGAGATCACGCGCGAGATCGAAAACGAGGGCTTCGTGCACGTGAACGACGCCGGCTGGGACTGGGAAGATTACCGGCAATTCTTTCGTTTGTTTTACAAGGATGAGGACCATGCCCAGGCCACCATCTGTCTGAACGAGCAGCACGATCTCTCATTTTATTACCTGCGAATTTCGTCGCGCGCGAAGGGCGGCACGATTTGGACCACTTGGAATTATCCGCTTTCTTACGGCTTGAAGCTCACTCCGCAATTCCGCATCAATCGGGCGCGTCCGGACCAATCATTCTGGCAGCTTTACCAAAGCCACCGCGAGTTTCTCCGCCGAAACAGCGTGGGTGTGGGCGGGATCGATGCGCTGGATGAAGAGCGCATCGAGAAAGAGATGGAAAACGATCTGCGCGATCAAATCGCCCACAACATCGACAAGGGTGTGCTCAAGCCGACCGGGGCGGGGGACGTAAAATATTCCTGGCGCGGGATGATTTATCTCTGGTGCCAGTTCCTCTTGGATTTGGTGAGGTTGTAGAATTGCCGTCGTCTCATCCGCTATTCGGATTTCATCATTTATCCGAATGCCGAAGCCCGAATGTCGAATGTCGAAAGAATGACGAAATCCAAATGACGAATCGTCCGATCGGATGGCCAAGTCAGCTCAGCGAGGCCGAAACGAAAACATGGATATGGCTGCGCGTTGTTTCGGGATTTCGTCATTTGTCCCCCAGCGTCCGTTCCCTCATTTCCGCCGTTCCTTGGATCACACTTTCATGATCTCGGCTTCTTTGTGGGCGAGATGTTCGTCGATTGATTTCACAAAACGGTCGGTCAATTTCTGAATCTCTTGTTCGAGATCGTGCCAACCGTCTTCGCTTAGTCCGCCCGAGGCTTTCAATTTCTTTGCCTCGTCGAGCGCGGTGCGCCGGTTGCCCCGCACGCGGACCCGCGCTTCCTCGGCCATTTTCCCTAGCGAGCGAGCAAGGTCTTTGCGGCGCTCCTCGGAAAGTTCTGGAATGGGCAGTCGAATAATTTTTCCATCTACATTCGGCGTAATGCCGATCTTCGATTCCCTGAGCGCTTTCTCGATCTCTTGCACCGTGCCGGCATCGAACGGCTGCACCACGAGCAAGCGTGGCTCGGGCGTGGTGATGAGCGCAAGCTGTTTCAACTTCATGGTCGATCCATAGGCTTGAACATCGACATTCTCCACCAGCCCAGGCGACGCCTTGCCGGTGCGCACGGCGGCAAATTCGTGCATCATGTAGTCGAGGTTTTTTTCCATCGACATCTCAGCTTCGAGAATAATGTCGTCTCTGCTCATGTAACTAAAATTTCGCTTTGGCCCCGCCTAATCGCAAACCAGCGTCCCGACTTTTCGGCCGAGCACGGCATCACGAATGTTGCTTGGTTTGTTCATATCGAACACCACGATCGGGATTTTGTTGTCCATGCAAAGGCTGAACGCGGTCGAATCCATGATCTGGAGACGTTTCGTGAGCGCTTCGGCAAAGGTGATCTGCTCGTAGCGTTTCGCGTTTGCGTCGGCATTTGGATCGCGATCGTAAATGCCGTCCACTTTCGTCGCTTTCAGGATGACATCGGCACCGATCTCACTCGCGCGCAGCGCCGCGGTCGTGTCGGTCGAAAAATATGGATTGCCGGTGCCGGCGGCAAAAATGACGACGCGGCCAAGTTCAAGATGCCGGATGGCGCGGCCAAGAATGAACGGCTCGGCCACGTTTTTCATCTCGATGGCCGTCTGCACGCGTGTCCCCACACCCATCTGGGCAAGCGTGCTGCGCAAGGCCAAGGCGTTGATCACGGTGGCGAGCATGCCCATGTAATCCGCAGTCGTGCGGTCCATCCCGCGATCCGCGGCCGCAAGACCGCGCCAGATATTACCGCCACCGATCACCACCGAAATCTGCACTCCCAGATCGTGCACTTCCTTGATGCGCTCCGCGATCACGCGCACAACTGCCGGGGAAATATTGTCGCGCCCGCCGCGTTCTTGTAGTGCCTCGCCGCTCAATTTCAGCACGATGCGTTTGTAGGCGGGCGCTTCCGTTTTCATGGTGCCCAATGATCAAACAGAACATGTCGATCTTGGAAAGCAAAATGGTGGATCGAGCAGACGTCGCCGCGGCGACCTCGATGCTAAGGCCAGGCGGCAAAGCCCCGATTATTTAACGTCGCCCGTGGAGCGGCGGATCCACCTTTAACCCGCGCAACAATTCTTCCGCGCTCATTCGTCTTTTGCCTTCGAGTTGAACTTCGTCCAGAGACAACGCGCCTGTGCTGGCCGCGATGATTAATTCCTTTTCGCCGCCTAAAAATTCTCCCGGCGCACCACTAAGATCGGCAATCGCTGCGGAAAATATTTTCAATGTACGCAGCTCATTCGCCTTCGTTGTGATTCTCATGAATGCCCCCGGCCATGGATTGAACGCGCGGATTTTACGCTCGATTGTTTCGGCGGGCTCTGACCAGTCGATTCGGCCGGCTTCCCGATTCAATTTCGGTGCGTAGGTGGCGAGTGCGTTCTCTTGTGGGATGCACGGAGCGTTGCCGTTTGCAAGCATTCGCAAAGATTCGAGCAATGCCTCCGGCGCGATTTGCGCCAGGCGATCGTGCAGCGATCCACCGGTGTCGTTAGGCAAGATGTCGATCTTGCGCTGCAACAAAATATCGCCGGTATCGAGACTTTCGTTCATATACATGACAGCGATCCCAGTCTCTTGATCGCCGGCGGCGATAGCGGCTTGAATCGGCGCCGCGCCGCGATGCCGGGGGAGCAGCGATGCATGCAAATTCAAGCAAGCGATTGGCGGAATTTCCAAAACATTTCTCGGCAAGATTTGTCCGTATGCCATGACCACGATCACATCTGGCGTGAGCGCCCGAATCTCCTCAATCGATTCTCGATCTTTGATCCGCGCCGGTTGCAAGATTGGCCCGCGTAGCCCCCGCGGGGCAGTTGGTTGCTGCAACCGGCTGGGTCGCCCAGCTCCTTCCTGTGGCGTCGGTCCCGTTAACACGCTGTTTGGGTTGAAGGAGCTGCCCGCCGGAGGCGGGTTCGACGGCACCTTCGTTCCGGCGAGCGCCTTTTTGATTGGCGGCGCCTCGATACGCTGATCACGCCCGGCCGGTTTATCCGGCTGGGTGACGACTCCTACGACCTCGTGTTCCGATTCGAGCAGCGCGTTCAGCGTCGGCACGCCGATTTCGCCCGTGCCGATAAAGACAATGCGCATGCCGAGTTACGGCATCAATTGACGCGCAGGCGCACCGCGCCGTCGCTTCTGCGCGGCCAGGGCCATCAATTTGTCACCGGCCGTCACTTCTCGTTGCCCGACCGACGAAGCGCAGCCAGTGCAAAGGTAATCGAAAATTTCTTTGTCGGGCAGAACTAAGAGCAACCGCTCGCGCACCGGCATCGTGGCTTTGCACGTTTTACAATAAAGAGTGGAAGCGGTGAAATTTTCAAACTGCTGCTGGTTCATACACGCCGTCGTTTACGCTCTCTAAAATATCGAGCAAAACTTTGGCGGGCGGCTGGGTCGCGTCAACTACCGTGATCAATTCTGACGGATAATAAGTGAGCACGGGCTTCGATTCCGTTTCGTAAGTATCGAGACGGCGTTGAATGACCGTTTCGTTGGCATCGTCGAGACGGTTATCTTTAAGGGCGCGCTTCTTCAATCGGGAAAACAGCGTGTCGCGATTCGGACAGGAGAGATGGAAAACTTTCTTCACGTCGATCATCTCCTCCATGATTTTCGCCTGGCCTACGTTCCGCGGGATGCCGTCGAGCACGAGAATGTCGATGTCCGATTTGAATTTGTGCGCGTCCACGGCCGCATCAATCGCTTCTTTCCAGAGTTCCACCGTAATTTCATCCGGTACGAGCTGGCCTTTGCTGGAGTAGTCCAGAAATGCTTTGCCCACTTTCGTTCGCGTGTCGATGGAACGGAAAACGTCGCCGCACGGGCAATGATAAAAGCGGGGGATGCTGCCGAGCGTTTTGCCCTGCGTGCCTTTGCCGCTGCCAGGCGCGCCGAAGAGGATGAACGTGTTGTATCTCATGAGCGAATTCGTTTATACCGCAAATGCGGCCGCGCTTACAACAGTGAAATCGGCCCCGCCGAGGAATCAGCTTTAAAACCTATTTCGACGCGATCACCGGATCAACGTTCACTCGCCGGCCTGCGCGATCGAAGCGAACATTCCCATCAATCAATGCAAAAATGGTGTAATCGCGGCCGAGGCCGACGTTCTTGCCCGGCAAAAATTTCGTCCCGCGCTGCCGCACGATAATGTTGCCGGCCACGACCAGCTCGCTGCCAAATCTTTTTACGCCCAGCCGTTTGCTGACGCTGTCGCGCCCGTTCTTGACGCTGCCTTGTCCCTTTTTATGAGCCATTTGTCAGGTTGGATGTTCGATGTGTCTTATTCGTCAGTTTTCTTGCCCGCGCTTTTCTTCGTGCTGACGCTGATGCTCTTGATCTTCACGCGCGTCAGCTTACGGCGATGCCCGACCGTGCGGTGATAACCTTTGCGCCGCTTAAACTTGAAAGCGATCACTTTTTTATCTTTGCGCTGCTCGATCACTTCAGCCGTCACTTTTGCTCCGGAAATGAGCGGATCGCCATGCGTAAGCTTATCGCCGTCGGCATACATCAATACGTCGCCGAAGGTGGCCTGCTTCCCTGCATCGACATCGAGCAGATCGACATCGACCGTGTCGCCCTCCGCCACACGATACTGTCTGCCACCGGTCTTGATAATTGCGTAAGCCATAAGCGCTTCGGGGAGAAAAGCCGCGCAAAATCCCACAGATGGACGGTGTGCGCAAGCCGAAAGGTGGATCGCGATCTCCGAGCGCGATGTTAAGATTAGGTGGCGAAGCCGCGATTATTTTGGCGTCGCCCGCGGAGCGGTCGATCTACCTTCGATCAGCAGCACAATTTCGCCCTTTGGTGGGCGCGCTTGGTAGTGTGCGAGAAGTTCGCTCGCTGTGCCGCGACGGAATTCTTCGAATTTCTTGGTGAGTTCGCGCGCGACGCAGAGTTGCCGACCCGGCAAGATGTCGATGCAGGCGGCGAGCGTTTTCGTCAGGCGATAGGGCGATTCAAAATAAGCGGATGTTTCTTCACGCGTGGCCGCGGCGCGCAGCTCGCGCTGGCGCTGGCCACTTTTCACCGGAAGAAAACCGCCAAAGAAGAATTGTTCTACCGAAAATCCTGAACCGACCAGCGCGGTGAGGATCGATGACGGACCTGGAATGAGTGTGAACGGCAATTCGCGTTTGATGCATTCACGAATGAGTCGCGCGCCGGGATCGGAAAGTCCCGGGGTTCCGGCATCAGTGATTAGCGCGACGTTTTCGCCCGCGGCGAGTCGCTCGACGAGCTGCGCCGCGCGCATCGCCTCGTTGTGCTCATGATAACTGATGAACGGCTTCTTGATTCCGAAATGCTTGAGCAAAATTCCGGAGTGCCGCGTGTCCTCCGCCGCGATCACATCGGCGGATTTCAACGCTTCGACCGCGCGCAGCGTAATGTCGCCAAGATTCCCGATCGGCGTGGCGACGACATAAAGCATTCATCATCATCCGATCAGAATCCATTTTCCGCTATTCGATTGCGCGGACGGTTTCTCGAGGGCGGGAAAATCGCCATGGCAATTCGCACAAAGCCGAATCGCGGCTGCGAAACGAATCCATAAAGAGGAGACGTATATGAAAATAAGCATTTACATATTGGCACTGACGCCATTTGCCTTGATCGGCTGCGCCGAGGAGCCAACGACGGTAACAACGACGACAACCACGCGCGAAGTAACCACAACGGGACCGGTCGCGCGAGAAGTCCTTGTGACTCGGACTCCGCCGGAGGTGCGGGTCGAGGCGGAAACAGTCTCGCCTGGACCGGGCTATGTTTGGACACGCGGGTACTGGCGCTGGAATGGCGCGGACTACGTGTGGGTGCCGGGCGTCTGGGTCGAGCGCCCAAGGCCAGCGGCAGTGTGGGTCGCAGGCCACTGGGTGCGCCGGCCGGGTGGCTGGGTCTGGATCGCGGGCCACTGGCGGTAAGCTGAAATGGTTGGTGATTGGTGATAAGTGACCGGTGATCAGTAAAATTCATCGGTCGCCGATCTTGCGTCTGTGCGCTATTTACTAATCACTCGTCACCATTCACTTTTCTAGAAATCTCCCTGCGTCGAAAGGCCGCGCCATTTTGCGTTGGTGCTTGGGATTGTCGGCCGCGGCCCTCGGTCTGATTCTCGCGCTCGTGTCGCTGATCTATTTCCGGCAACACTTGATGATTTATCATCCGCGTCCTTACGACGCGACCTACGTGCATGCGCTTCCGCCGAATGGCGTCGAAATTACCTACACGCTTCCTATGGGGAAACAGACGGCTTATTACATACCGGGGCGCGAACAGTGGCCGAAACGTGTTTGGGTCGCCTTCTGTGGGAATGGCTCGCTTGCGCTTGATTGGACCACCGTTTTCGCGGGTTATCCGAACAACGGTGACGCGTTTCTGCTCGTCGATTATCCCGGTTACGGCAAAAACGCGGGTTACGCGACGATCGACAACACCCGCGCTGGCGCTGATGCCGCATTGCGCGCGCTCATCGAGCGCTTGCATGTCCCCGAGGAACAACTCGCGCTCTGCACGATCGGGCATTCGTTAGGCGCAGCGGTCGCGCTCGATTTTGCCGCCCACCATCGAGTGCAACGCATCCTGGCGATTGCACCTTTTACGACGCTACGCGAAGAAGCGGCAACCGTCGTCGGCTCTCGGTTATCCCGGCTGCTGCTCGAAAACTACGATAATCGAGAAACTCTCGCCGAAATCGCGAAGCGAAATCCGAGTGTCCACATCGCCATCTTTCACGGCGTGGACGATGGCGTCATTCCTTTCGAACTGGGTCGCAAACTCGCGCAGGAATTTCCATCCGTTGAATTTTTCCCAATCAAAGGCGCCGGTCACGTGAGCGTGCTCACGCGCGCGCACGACAAGATTATCGACTGGATGAATCGCTCGGAGAATTAGAGCAGCCCACCGGCCCCGCGAACAAATGCGGGATGGTCGCACTTTAAAGCGGCCGCTGAGATGGCACTTTGCTGGAACGATCCAAGCTGTGGATACGAGAGGATGAAGCCGGCATGTCCATTCGATTTCCCGAAGCTTTCGGGGCTGGCTCGTGCGGAACTCCGTGCGGCAAAGCGGCTGTGGCCGCGGACGGCGTATTTTTTTCAGTCGGGCGTCGGCGAATGGCGCGGCTCTTGGTCGCCTTACGATGGCGAGAAAGGATCGGGGTTCCACAACTTCCGCAGCTTAAGTCGCCAGTACTTTACCGAGTCTTCCCGCGAACGTGCCAAGGAGACGACAGTTTTTGCTCTCGTCGCTCTGACCTCGGCATGGCCGGTGATCTACATGGTCATCACCGTCGTGAAATTGCTGAGCAAAGGACGGCCTTAGCCTAGAAATCATCGGATTCATCCCGCCGGCGATGCCAAAAACTGCGGCTTCGCCGCCTAAAGTGGATTCGTGCAATTCGCGGGCTAAAATTCTTCACGCGCAGATCCCGGGCGGCATTGCGCTTAGCGCGACGGCCAGAGAAACTCGTCGCGATATTGTGGCGTTTCTTCTGGGGCAAAGCCGTGGCGCATAATGTTTTCGGTGACAACGCGAGGGAGCAAAAATTGGAGGAGATAATCGGCCCCTCCCGCCTTGGTGCCGCCGCCGCTCATTTTGAATCCGCCGAAGGGATGGCGGCCGACAATTGCGCCGGTGCACGAGCGATTGATGTAAACATTGCCGGCCTCCAATTGCGCTTTTACCCGTTCGATGTTAGCCGGGCTACGCGAGAAAAAGCCGCCGGTCAACGCGTAATCGGTTCCGTTGGCTACTTCGATTGCTTCATCCAGATCGCGCACTTTCAACACGCTCAGCACCGGGCCGAAGATTTCTTCGCGCGCGATGCGCATGTCGGGCTTTACGCCGGTGAAAATTGTCGGCGGAATGAAGTATCCCTGCGGCGGCAAATCTTTCGCTTGATAGGCGAGCGTCGCTTCGCTCTTGCCGATGTCGATGTACTCCAGAATCCGTCTGTAGGCGGCTTCGTCGATGACCGGGCCGACCATGATGCCGGGCGCCTCCGGATTGCCGACGCGCAAACTGGCCGCGGCATTAAGCAAACGCTCCATGACGCGATCGTAATTTTCTTCGAGAACAATGAGCCGCGAAAGCGCGGAACATTTCTGTCCCTGATAACCGAACGCGGAATAAATTGAATCGACAATCGCTTCATCGAGATCGGCGTCGGAGTCGACGATCATAGCGTTTTTGCCGCCCATCTCGCAAATCACATGCTTGAGCTCGCGCTGACCTTCCCTCGTTTTGCCGGCGCTTTCCCAAATCCCCAGTCCGACTTCGCGTGAACCGGTGAACGCGATCAGATCCACATCCTTATGATCGACAAGGTGCGCGCCAATGACCGAGCCGCGCCCGTTGAGAAAATTCAACACACCGGGCGGCACGCCCGCTTCCTCGAAAATTTCCATGAGCATGGCGCCGATATTGAGCGATTGCTCCGATGGCTTCATGATCGCGGTGTTGCCCGTGACCAGCGCGGCGGAAGCCATCCCACACAAGATCGCCATCGGGAAATTCCACGGCGCGATGACGAGCGCGACGCCGCGTGGCCAGTAATGCTGATAACTTTCTTCGCCGGGAACTTGTTGGGTCAGACGTGGCCGGCTGATCAAGCGCATCTGGTGTGCGTAAAAGTGGCAGAAATCGACATCAACGAAATGGCGCTTCCCGTGCCGCGCCGCCTGGCGATATTTTCGAAGACTCACCGCTTGTGAATTTCGTTTACAAAGAGAGCCAGGAAAAGATGCAAGCCGCGCTACGCGACGTGCGCAGTCGGTTCGGCCGAAAATTTCCGCTCGTGATCAACGGCGAGAAAATCTGGACCAATAAATTAACGCCTTCCGTCAACCCCAGTGCGCCCAATGAAATTGTCGGCTACGCCGCGGAAGCCGGAATTCCCGAAGCCGAGCGTGCGGTCAAAGCCGCTCGTGCCGCGTTTGGAAAATGGAGTCGCACCTCATTTGAAGAGCGCGCGCAGTTGCTC
>Ga0207146_10113_pt1 | contig 21383 bp, 14 predicted proteins | sample Alteio_BWMinHeat_36_FD_153539 | JGI IMG/M metagenome (GOLD analysis project Ga0207146, IMG submission 153539) | Enriched cells from forest soil in Barre Woods Harvard Forest LTER site, Petersham, Massachusetts, United States -... | ecosystem: Environmental > Terrestrial > Soil > Temperate forest >...
AGGAAGATAGGTGCTTTCGGGGAAACACCTACGACGTCGACGACAATGGCATCGTTGCGATTTGGATTAAAGCGTTTACAGGCGACACTCTTGCCTTTAGCCACGCCCGTGAGGCAAAGGAAATAACAGTGGAGGGTCGGTCGTGGAGGCCAAAACAATGGGTCACCTTTGACGATCATGGCAAACAAAACACGGCAAGGATTTTTGCCGTATTTGAGTCGGTCTTAGGTGGCGCATATTGGTCGCTCATTCAAGTCTTTGAGGCCAATGACCAGGATCTCCTGAAGAAAAACAAGGTGATTTATTTGGCCAAACGAATCAACCTACTTACGCCTATCGCTCCACCGGCTCGTTTTGAACCACCCATGCTGCCGGTCGTACCTGCTGTGCCGGTCCCAAGGTTTGTAACCGCAGATCCTCCGCCCTACTCCGCTGGTGCTGTGGTTTGGCATGTGTCCGACTGAACCCATGGGTTTTCATTGCCTAGTAGCAAGTGGCTTCGACGCTCAGCGAAGACGGTCAGGCTCAGCTGTGATTCTGCGTTGTGGACTGTTTGGCTGAGCACATTTTGCTCTCCAAAAAGTCTACGAGCGGCCACAAGCTGCATTCCTGTGCTGGCAAAACACAAATCACCCGTTGTCAGCAATTGTGAAAAAGGCACTTTGGCCATCTTTTCAAAAGCAGACGCGTCGTCAGTTACAGCATTCTTGGCCGCAGTAGCGCGCGCGCTTGGCGTCTAAATAGAATAAACCGCGTTTTTTGCCCCATTTGACACGAACAACACGTTGAGCCAATATATCTCAGTCCTTTGGAGATTTCTATGTTAAATCGATTACTTAAATCATTTAAAATCATATGCTCGGCAAGTATCATCATGGCGTCATCACTCAGTGCCAAAAACTATCGGGTATTGGTGATTCCGTCTGGGGGCGCTACCGGCATTATTCCTGCCCACATCATTGCCGATTGGGAAGCAAAGAATGCAGGGAGGCGTTTTGTGGAGCACTTCCGATTCGATGAAATTTGGGGTGCATCCTCTGGTTCAATTACGGCTGCCATGTTGTCTCTGGGACAAAGCGGGGCAGAAATTGTCGCCTTCTACAAGGAGGCGTTTCCCAGCATGTCCGAAGCCATCACTATTATGACGCGGATTTCGGCGAAAATGCCTTCCTCTTTATCGCTTGCCTCGCCTGAATTAAAAATCCCCATCCGCGTCCTTGCATATGACGAAGAAAAGAAACGAAGGCATGTGTTTAGCACAGCCAAGGCAAGGGCGGCTGGTGGCGAACATAATTTTGTTCTTAACCAATGCGTTCAGGGCTCTTGCCGCGTAAAGATGGTCAGCCATTCTATCGGAATCCTTGAAGCACTTATGAAGTCGGCTGACATAGCGGCCATTGAACGCATGGAGTCGAATGACGAAGCGGCCATTGCATTTAAGAAGTTGCGTGGTGACATAGAATCCTGGAAAGGGGCCGTGACCTGCGTCGGGAGTGGAGCCTCAATGGTATGCATGGATGCCGGGAGCGATGCGACAGACGACTTCCCAGGTGCTGGCGTGAATGATCCCACTGCTGATGCCATGGAGCAATTTGCGGCCGACATGCTCACGGGCGATAGCCTTGAGGTATTTTTCATGGGGAATGGATTTACCTCATTCAATAGGTCCGCGGTTGATGGCGTCATCAAGGCATCGGTTGGTAAGGCTATAAGCTGCCAACCCTTGAATGTGGCTTTTTCATCACCCGAGCTTCGGGGAATGCCCCGCATGATATACCCTGCGGGTGGAGCGTCGCCCGAGCTGTTGATTAAAGAGGCAGAAGCTGCCAGGACGAGTTCGGGTTTTGCTGCTTGGATGGCTGCTTTGGAGCGTCCAGCTGGCATGGTTGCGGCTTGGTCACCTTTGGTGGCGCCGTCAGCTGAATCTTCTAGTTCCGCGGCCTCTACCGCTTCTACTGCCAAGACGTCTGCTTCCACGACAGCTGCGGCCTCATCATCTTCATCTTCCTCTACCACTAGTTGGAGTAGCTCCAGCAGCAGCTCCAGCGTTAGCTCGGGCGGTTGTTCTGGTCGCGCTGCGGAGTCTAAGCTTCTGAGCAGACCTTTAACAGATAAGGAACGCGTACGGCTATTGTCCCGCTATGCTAAGAGGAGCGGGTTTGAGAATCATATCCATCTACCAAAGGGAGATGTGGGGGGGGAAACAGCAGAAGCAGAAGCAATGGTGGTAAATACTGATTTTGTCGTGAAATCGGCACAAAGTGGCATGTTTCTGGTAGTGGATTTAAGTGATGACCCTGAAGGTGGATTTGGTAACCATATGATCCAAATGCACTATACTTGGGGGCTGGCGATAAATCATTCCAGCTCTGGACAAGCACCATTGTTTTCCACATGGAGAGACACGGTTTTACATTTTCTTCCGAAGGCACTAGGGCCCAACATCGATCCTGTAGAACTAGCGAAACCAATGACTAAATGCGTATTGGCGGATCCAACGCAGGTGCAAACTAGAGGTAGGTATATTGGATATACCGCGGTGTGGAGTAATAAGTTCCGGCAAGTCATTATTGGTTTATTGTCAGAGAACAACCACTTTGAGGAAAAATATTGGTGGAGACAGGATGATGGAAAACCTCTGACCATTGAGGAAGCAAGGAGAATATTGCTACCCCAGTTGAAAGGAATGCGTGATTACAGGCGACCGGACCCCACGGAAGCTGGTACGTGGGAGAATCTGTACTTTTCCTGGTAAAATTAAGGCCAAATACTGCGCCGTGTGTAGACCTATACAGGCTTCTCGAGCGCGAGCGCATAATATACGCCCGTTAACGCATGCGGACGAAAAAAGGTTTTGGTTTTTTCACCAAGGGTGGCCAGTCGTGTCGCGTTTAACGTCAATTTGACTTTGAATGGGTTTTTTATTGCTGAAGGCTGGCCCAAGACAACGGTCCTCCCTCGAGATGATAAACATCTCTAAAACCGTTTTGCCTAAGCATCCTGTGGGCAAGCATCGCAGTACGACCCGACTGGCTACTAAGGACAATGGGCGTCGCTGCGTCGATGTCTCGCAACTTTTGCCTCAGCTGTTCTACCGACATGCTCATAACCTTGTCAGGAAGTTTTGGTTGGTCTGGCGCAGGGCTTAAATCAATCCACAAGAAATCGCGCCTTTCAGCCATCCACAAAGCGAGGCGGTCGCTGGATATGGCCTCCTCACCTTCTTTTAGTGCGGCATTGAGCAGCAGCGCTGTTTCATGCAAGACATCCCAATCTTTCGATGATGCAAAGCCAAAGAAGTCAACACTAAGAACCCGTTCAGGCGAAGCACCCATGGCAATGAAAGTTGCCAGAAGCGCAATCAGACTTGAAAAAGATGCGTTGCCGTCGCCATATGCAAATGCACCGAGTAGCAGGTGGCTTCGGCGCTCAGCAAAGGCCGTAACGCTCACATGTGGCTCTACATGGTGAACCGTTTGACTCACCACGTTGTTCTCACCAAACAGGCGGCGCGCAGCGGCGAGCGTCAATCCGGTGCAGCCAAAACTCAAATCGCCAACGGTCAAGAGTTGAGAAAAAGGCACCTTGCCCATTTTTTCAAAGCCGGATGGGTCTAGCGTTGCTGCATTTTTGGCCGCAACGCGCGCGCTTTCCCGCATTGCGCTCATGCTCGTAGGCCACATGCGCTCATCTGACACTGAATGAACAAGAGGAACCGCTGCGCCACATGCGAACACACCTTGAAGTGTGCTCTCCATGAAAGCATTGACTTGGACGCTTCCATCTTGATTGATGGCTGCACCCGATCGCAGGAGCAATTCCGATTCTGGGCTTCTCCCAAGGGTGCTGACGACAAACTCAGTTGTATGCTTGTCGCCGCCTGTAAAATGAATGCAGTATGAGGCTTCTTGTATTTTTTCGACGCGTGCGATGGGCTGGGGGCGGAAGGGTGGGAGCCGGGAGCTCGGGAAGTATCGGAACCGCTTTAACTACGGGAGCCTGTTCTGTCGCGGTATTGCCTGGGCAGGCTATCAGGGATGAGCCGGACAGGTTGAACATGCCAAGCAAAAGAAAACTAAAGAAAGAAGGGCGAGTCATTCTTCACTCCATGCGTCAGTAGCAAAACTACCGTCGTGACGAAAGCACCGCTGCAAAAAAAACGCAAGGGTTGTGGCGCAGCCCGCGCCCAACAATAAAAAACCCATGCCGCTCTTGTTAAAGCAGCATGGGTCTGACTTAAGCGCAATAAGCGCTAGCGGTTAGTGCTTCTCTTCAAACTCAGCATCAACAACATTCGGATCGTTCGACGGATTGCCGCCAGATCCAGCAGATCCCGCCTGGTCGCTTCCACCTTGACCTGGCGCACCTGGACCGCCTTGGTTTGCGTTCTTGTACAACTCTTCGGCGAGCTTATGGCTCTTTTGTTGGAGCTTCTCAGCGGCCGCACGCAATTCATCGACATTTTGAGAATCGAGCTTGGTTTTGGCTTCGGCAATCTCCGGTTCAATGCCTTGCACCAATTCTGCCGGCAGTTTGTCTTTGTTGTCTGCCAGCATCTTCTCAAGGCTGTAGATCATGCTGTCAAGTTTGTTGCGTTCTTCGACCATCGCGCGGCGTTTCTTGTCCTCATCTGCATGGGCAGCAGCTTCGTTGACCATGCGCTCGATATCTTTATCGTTTAGGCCCGAGCTCGACGTAATCGCGATTTTTTGCTCCTTATTGGTACCGCGGTCTTTGGCCGATACATGCACGATACCGTTAGCATCAATATCAAAGGTCACTTCGATTTGAGGAACGCCACGTGGCGCTGGCGGAATGCCATCGAGATGGAAGCGGCCGAGCGTGCGGTTGTAGCTCGCCATCTCACGTTCGCCCTGAAGCACGTGAATTTCAACTGAGTTTTGATTGTCAGCGGCCGTTGAAAACACTTCGGATTTGCGAGTCGGCACCGTCGTGTTTCGTGGAATGAGCGTCGTGAACACGCCACCCAGGGTTTCAATACCAAGGCTGAGCGGCGTTACGTCAAGCAGCAACATGTCCTTAACGTCGCCCGCAAGCACGCCTGCCTGTACGGCAGCGCCAAGTGCCACCACTTCATCGGGGTTTACAGAACGGTTGGGTTCTTTGTTAAAGAACTTCTTAACCAACTCTTGAACCATCGGGATACGCGTTGAACCGCCAACCAGCACGGCTTCGTCAATATCGCCGACCTTAAGCTTGGCATCGGCCAAGGCTTTCTTCAAAGGTTCAAGCGTGCGGTTCACGAGCGGCTCAATGAGCTGCTGGAATTTGGCGCGGCTAAGGCGCATCTGCAAGTGCTTTGGACCTGTGGCATCTGCGGTCAAGAAGGGCAGACTGATTTCGGTTTCCATGACGCTCGAAAGCTCAATCTTCGCTTTTTCAGCGGCTTCTTTAAGTCGCTGAATGACCATCTTGTCTTTGGAGACATCGATGCCCGTGTCTTTTTTGAACTCGTCAATCAAGTATTGCATGAGCAAGTTGTCAAAATCGTCTCCGCCCAGGTGCGTGTCGCCGTTGGTCGAAATGACTTCAACAATGTTCTCGCCCACTTCAAGAATGGAAATATCGAACGTGCCGCCGCCCAAGTCATAGACCGCAATCTTCTGGTCTTTCTTTTTGTCCATGCCATAGGCAAGTGCAGCAGCCGTTGGCTCATTAACAATGCGCTTCACATCTAAGCCAGCAATGCGTCCTGCATCGCGGGTAGCTTGGCGCTGTGAATCATTAAAATAGGCAGGTACTGTAATAACAGCTTCAGTTACCGGCTGACCCAAGTAGGCTTCAGCAGCTCGCTTCAGTTTCTGAAGGACCTTTGCAGAAACTTCAGGTGGAGTCACCGTCTTATCGGTGACCTTAAATCCGATGTCACCGTTATCCATTGGCACCACAGAAAAGGGGTGGCGCTGGACTTCATCTTTGACTTCATTGAAACGATGCCCAATGAAGCGTTTGGCTGAAAAAATAGTGTTTTCCGGGTTAGTGATGGCCTGGCGCCTTGCCGGCTGACCAACCAAAATTTCGCCATCTTTGGTGTAAGCCACCACCGAGGGGGTGGTTCTGGCGCCTTCTTCGTTTGCGATGACCTTAGGTTCTCCGCCCTCCATGATGGCCACGCAGGAGTTGGTGGTTCCTAAGTCAATTCCAATGATTTTTCCCATGTTTAGCACTCCAATGTCTGCTTTGTATTAAGCTCAATCTGACCAAGTTAAAATAGGCAGCCAGTAGTAACAGTCAAGCGCAAAGCACCCGCCATTTGTGTCAAATAACCTGACATTCCTAATGACTTACAATGGCCACCCTTGTTACAAAGGGGGAAGCAACGAGTAAGCTATGCCAAGAATTTTAGGAATCGATTTGGGCCTCAAACGAACCGGGCTCGCAATCAGTGATGAGACTGGCCTTACTGCTAGGGCTCTGCCGGTGCATAAGCCAAAAAGCCGCGATGAAGATGTGGCCTTTGTTTTGGACCTCATTAAGAAACATGATGTCGATACGGTGGTCATCGGTTATGCCTTGTTACCAAGGAGCCAAGATGAAGGCTTTATGGCCAAGCGGGCGAGGGGCTTTGCTCTGGTGCTTGGGGATGCGGCTGGCAGGCAAGGAGTTCCTCTAAAGGTCCACTTGGTCGAAGAGGCCTTTACGAGCGAAGACGCCAATGCACGGCTCATTGAACAGGGAATGAGTCCAAGGGACAGAAGGTTAGCAATTGACGGCGAAGTGGCACGCATGCTTGTTATAGATTTTGCGCATACAAGGGGGAAGGTGTGAGTACGCAAAATGGCCGCGGCAAGAAAGCGCTAGGATTCCTGATTTTTTTGGGAGTCATTGGCTTGGCGCTGCTCACATACGTCTATTTTAGTATTGTTTCTTTTTCAAGAAGGCCTGGCCCTTCTGGCCCAACCGTTGAACTGAACATTCCTAACGGTCTTGCCGCGACTCATGTGTCAAGGCTTCTCGAAAAAGAAGGCGTCATTGGCGATGCCCGCATGTTTGATTTGTATGCGCGTTACGTACTCCCAAGAGGGCAGTTTTTCCGCAGCGGGTACTACGCCTTTGACCGGCCCACGACTCCTGAAGACGTGGCCTCCATGTTGATTCTTGGAAAAGAGAAGGAGTTTCGCTTCACTGTTCCCGAGGGTTCAACCCAAATGGATATTGCCGCGGCGATAGCGGCTTCGGGGCTAAAGTCTAAGTCAGAGGTTGTTGATGCCTTGTCATCGGAGCGTTTAAGGAATGCGCTTGATGTACCCAGGGGAGCCTATTTTAGCGATGCGGAAGACGATCTCAAAGGCGGGGCAGAAGGTTATCTTTTTCCTGACACCTATCAATTTCGATATTCGGCCACGACGCAGCAAATATTGGAAACCATGAATGGCCGCCTCAAGGAAGTGCTGGATCCGCAGATGCAAGCCCAGATGAGAGCAAGAGCTTTGAGCTTGCATACCTTGCTCACGATGGCGTCCATAGTAGAGAAAGAAACAGGTGCCGAGTCAGAGCGTCCTCTGATTGCAGCGGTTATTGTCAATCGCATCAAGAAAAAGATGCCGCTTCAAATGGACCCCACTGTGGCTTACGGGTTTCCGAACTTTGTTGGGCCCATAACAAAGAGTGACCTTCGGTCATTGCACTTGTACAACACATACACGCACCAAGGCTTGCCGCCAGGCCCCATTTGCTCGCCGGGCAAAGAGGCAATTTCTGCAGTGCTGAGTCCGGCTGATGTGAAGTATTTGTATTTTGTAAGTAAGAATGATGGTACCCATTTATTTTGCGACACACTTGTTTGCCATGAACGCGCTGTACGAAGGTGGCAGAGGGGGTAGACATGAAAATTAAAGCATCACGCCTGATATTGCTCGGCCTTCTTCTTGTGGCTCTCGGCTTTGTCATATTTCGTGTTGTGACCAGCATTCGAAACAGTGCTCCAAAGCCCACCGTCAGGGCGCTGCCGACCGTTCAGGTTGTTCAGGTCACCACCCGCCCAATTAAGACCGAGGCACTCATAACGGGCGCCATTCGGCCGAAGTATGACGTCGACGTATTGGCACGTGTGCCAGGGCGCGTGGAAAAGTTGCTTGTCGATGTCGGCCAGACGGTGCAAGCCGGCCAAAGCATGGCAGAGATTGAACACTTGGAAATCAAGCTGCAGAAAGAGCAGGCCGAGGCCCAGCTTGAAGCGGCTAAGGTGGGTGAAGAAGCTGCGAAACTCGATTATGAGCGGACAGTGAAGCTCTTTAAGGCTGACGCGGTCTCAAAAGCGGTGCTTGACGGAGTGAATGTAAAGCTTAAGGCAGCCGTCGCGCAAACCGCAGTTGCGAAGGCCTCGCTCGATGTAGCCAAAAAACGTGTGAATGACGCGCGTGTTCTTTCGCCGATCGGTGGCCTCGTGACCAAGAAATTTGCTGATGTTGGTCGCGAAGTGGCGCCAGGAGCCCCGCTGTTCACGGTGCAAGACACCACGACGCTTAAATTAGACTCGTCGGTCGATGCTCAGACCTATTTTGCGCTCAAAAAAGGGGCCGATGTTGAGATCACCGTCGACGCGCTTAAAGGGGAAGTGTTTAGCGGAACCTTGAGCACAATGTCACCCGCTCTAGACCCGACCTCAAGGCGTTCGGCCATAGAAATCACCATCAAAAATAATGGCAGTCTGTTGCCAAACATGTTTGCCAAAGCGCGTTTGCAATCGAAAGTGATTTCTGATGCGACTGTTTTGCCAGCGCGAGCAGTATCTGGTGAAGGCGACAATGCCGCCGTTTTTGTTGTTGAGGGAAAGAAGCTAACACGCGTGTCTGTCAAAGTCGGGGCTAAAGAGGGTGACTTCGTTCAAGTTGATGGTGTGCCTGCTGGAACGAGCGTTGTTGCTGAGGCGGGTGCTAATCTAGCCGATGGTATGGAAGTCAACGTAGAAGAAGGGCCTAAGTAGCGTATGCTTATTTCAGAAATCAGTATACAGCGCCCGGTTTTTACCACCATGGTGACGGTGGGTATGATGGCCTTGGGCCTTCTTGGCGCCAAGAAGTTGGGCGTCGACCTCTTTCCCGATGTCGCCTTCCCCATTGCAGCCGTCACGACCGTTTATAAGGGAGCCGCCCCCGAAGAAGTGGAACAATTGGTGACCAAGCCAATTGAAGAGGTTGTATCGGCCATCAACGGTGTGGACAACGTTCGTTCCTACTCGAGAGACTCAGCCTCTGTCGTGGTTGTTGAGTTTAAGCTCGAGACTGACGTTAAGTCCGCCGCTTCTGACGTGCGCGAGAAAATCGCGGCGATTCGCGCCAAGCTCCCTAAGGGCATTGATGAACCCGTCGTAGAGCGGGTTGATCCAAGTGCTCTTCCGATATTGACCTATGCTGTGTCATCAAGTCGTGGGTCGGCCGCCACCAGAAAATTGGTCGAAGACCTCATTAAGCCAAAAATCGAAGCCATCGACGGTGTCGCGGCGGTTCGTGTCATGGGTGGGCGCGAGCGCGAAATCGAAATTGAAGTAGACCGCAATGCGCTTGAATCCATTCATATGGGATTGGACCAACTTGCGAACATGCTCACCATCAGTGGAACAGACGTGCCAGGTGGACATCTGTCCATGGGCTTGTCCGAAGTATCTATCAAAACGGTTTCCCGTTTTGAGAATCTGGACGAGTTAAGGCAGGTCGTCATTGGTACGGGGCCTGGCGGCTCCCAGGTGCGTCTTGGCGATGTCGCAAAAATTGTCGATGGCTACAAAGATGTCGATACAATTACGCGTCTGAATGGCGTGGACGCAGTGGCGTTTGAGGTGCAAAAGCAAGGCGGAAGCAATACCGTGGCCATTGCCGACAACGTCTATAAGACGATTGGGCGCTTAGAGAAGGTATTGCCACCCGATGTAAAGATTCAAAATGCCATCGATGCAGCGAACCACATTCGGCGAGACATTCACAATGTGACCGAGGCGCTCATCTTGGGCGGCTTGATGGCTGTGTTCGTGATTTTCATTTTCATGTTGGACTGGCGCTCAACATTGATTTCTGCCCTGGCGCTGCCGACCTCTGTGGTCTCTACCTTTTTCATCATGTGGCTGCTTGGTTTTAGCTTCAACATGATGTCACTGCTGGGCCTGTCGCTTGCCATTGGTCTGCTCATCGACGACGCCGTAGTCGTGCGTGAAAATATTTTCAGGCATATGGAAGCGGGCGAAAGCGCCATTAATGCCGCGCGAAAGGGTACAGCGGAAATCGGTCTCGCCGTTATGGCTACGACCTTTGCCATTGTTGCCGTGTTCGTGCCCATCGCATTCATGCAGGGTATCGTCGGCAGATTTTTTAAGCAGTTCGGTTTAACTGTTGCGGCTTCGGTGCTCGTGTCATTGTTCATTTCGTTCACGCTCGATCCTATGATGTCCGCGCGCGTCATGAAGCCCATTGCACCTGGCCATCATGCGTCGCTCTACAAGCATCGCGTGTATGGGCCCATTTTGCGTATGTTTGACGCGATGAATGAGGCTTACAGGTCTCTGCTCGTTTGGGCTTTGAGCCATAGAAAGACCGTTGTGGCTTTGGCTGTTGGTTTGTTTGCCGCCTCCCTGATGTTGATGCCGTTCATGGGTAAAGAGTTTTTTAGTCCGGGTGACCGCGGTGAGTTTAGAATCAGCCTAGAGCTGCCGGCCCGCGCTTCGCTCGCTGAGTCAGAGCTTGTGACCCGCAAGGCCGAAGAGACCATTCGTCAAAACAAGTATGTACGAAACCTCTACACGCAGGTTGGTGTGGGTGGAGAGGTGCATAAGGCGCGCATCCGCGTGTATACGACGAAAGCTGAGGAACGCCCAGAGGCGACGCAGCGTCAAATACAAGAAGACATTCGAAAGCGTCTAGCGACATTGCCAGCATTGCGTTTCAATATCGCTGATATTGGGCTCATCGAAGGGGGTGACCAAGAGCTTCCAATCACTCTTTATGTGCGCGGTGATGACTATGAAAAGTTGAAAGAAGTCGCCAAGGAAACGCTCAAAGTTGTTTCCTCGGTGAACGGTGTGGCCGACGCAGATATGAGCTATCGTTCAGGTAAGCCTGAGTATGTGATTAAGCCTGATCGCGCTCGGGTTGCTGATTTGGGCATCGATGCGCTTAGCATTGGTAGGCAGGTGCGTCTCGCCATTGAAGGCGAGCCGATTTTGAAATACCGCGATGGCGATAAAGATTACGACGTACGCTTGCGGCTTTCGAAAAGCGATCTTGAAAACGAAGCCGCGGTTTCCGAACTCACGCTTGTTGCAAGGCCAAACCCTTTGGGGCCGCCGTCGGCACCGAGGCTCGTCAAAATCTCTGACGTAGCAGACGTTAAGCTTGCGGTGGGTCCCTCAACCATCGAGCGCATGAACCGTCAAAGGCAGATTATTATTACCGCGAATGTGTCCGGTCGATCGCTCGGTGTCATCGTCGGTGAAATCGAAACCAAGCTTAAAGCCATGAAAATGCCAGAAGGGTTTACCTACGCTTTCGGTGGTCAGACGGAGCGCATGAAAGAGACTTTCTCGAACATGGGATTGGCGCTGCTCATCGCCATCGTGTTTATTTACCTGGTGCTGGCGTCGCAGTTTGAGTCATTCATTCACCCCTTTACCATCATGGTTACACTGCCGCTCGCCATTGTTGGGGCGCTGCTCGGACTGTTCTTGGCGAACTATTCGATCGGCATGCCCGCCATGATTGGCATCGTACTGCTCATGGGTTTGGTGACCAAAAATGCCATTTTGCTCATCGATTATGCAAACACGCTGCGCAGTCGGGGCTATGAAATGGTAGACGCTCTCTTGCTTGCAGGCCCGGTGAGACTTAGGCCCATATTGATGACGTCGGCTGCCATGGTACTCGGCATGCTTCCCAACGTGTTTTCAACCGGTGAAAGCGCCGCCTTGCAGGGCCCCATGTCGCTCGCCGTGATTGGCGGCGTTATTACGTCGACGTTTTTGACGCTTATTGTTGTGCCGGTCATTTATGTTTGGATGGATCGCTTCACTCTTAAAGGTCGGCATGAAAAAGAGCCGGCGGTAAATGTTCAAGTTGAAGAAGCCAAAGCTTCTATGAAGGAGTGAGTCATGTACGCTCGTGCACTGCTCAGCCGCAGTTTCTTCTTCTTAAGTCTAGGATTGGCAAGCTCACTGCCGTCGAGGGCCGCTGAAGAAGTGTCGCCGCCGGTATTGCCACTCTCTGAAGTGCTTAAGCTCGCCAAAGATGAAAATCAGGATGTGCGTGTCTTGCTGGCCAGAGCCGAGGAAGCCAAAGCGCAGTTTACACAGGCGCTCTCGATATATATGCCGCATCTTTTCGTCGATGGTTCTTACACAAGAAACTCTGTTTCAGGAAAATTCGCATTGCCGGCGACCTTTGTAGTTCGCGATATGGGCGCGCCAACGGGCAGTCCAAACCATGATCCCACAAAGCCAGATGGCCCGAATAACCTTGAGGGCAATCAGACCAACTACAGGGCGGTGGAAGAGAATTTCCGAGAGATCCAAGTTCAAAAATTGGATCAGCTTCAGTTGAAAGTCTCGCTCACGCAGACGATTTTTTCTGCGGACCAACTCATCGCGGTTGTGTCAGGTAACTTGGGCAAGAACGTTGCAATATTGCAAAGTCGCAAAGGTATTCAGGACCTGCTTTTTGAGGTGGCAAGGGCATATCTTGGCATTGTGCAGCTCAAAGAGAAGGCGCGTGTGCAGGCTGAATTTGTGAAAGACAAGAAAAAGCATGAAACAGATGCGCGCCTTGCCTTTAGTGTGGGCTCCCAGCCAAAAATAGAATTGCTGAGAGCCGAGATAGAACGTTCTAAGGCTGAGAACGATTTGATATTAGCGACAAATGCACTGAAAATTGCCACTCTCGGCCTTGGGCGATTGCTGAATAGAACGGATCCGTTCGAGGTCGAAATGCCTGCAGAGCAGCCTCCCGAGCCACAGGCCTCGAACGAAGACGCTTTGGCATATCGGTTGGATTACAGAGCAGCGCTTCTTGGCGACCGGGTTGCTCGCCAGAGCCGCGGGTTATCTTTTGCAAAATATGTTCCGAGCATTAGCGCTTTTGGCAATTATCAAATCGCAAACAACATTGGGTTCACAGGAAGGAACGACTCCTTCGCCGGCGGCCTTTCATTCCATTTTGACATATTTGATGGCCTAAACAGGGAAGGGTTGCTCAGAGAATACTATGCTCAAACCCATGAAGCTGCGGCGGCCGTTCGTTCAACGCAATTGCGCGTGCTGCAAGATGTTGACAAGGCCAAGGTCGAAATAGACAACGCGCGGGTGAGCTTGCAAAAGGCCAACGAGCAAGTAAGGCTGGCGAAAGAAAACAGCCGCCTCGTGAAGGTGCGGTATGATGCCAAAGCCGCCACTTATCTGGACTTGATTGACGCAGACACCACGCTGAAGGCGGCTGAGTTGGCTGAGGTTGCCGCCACGGTCGACGGTATCTTGGCGGGACTGCAGCTTCAAAAAGCGAAGGGCACTTTTGCTCAAGGGTTGTTTTAGACGTCGGAATGAAGTTTTTGGTTGGTAGTCCTAAGACTTTGCTGCCCTAAGTGAAATGGTCGGCCGATTGAAATGGTTCAAACCAAGGGAAAGCCTTGGGGGGGACCCGATGCGGGACTATAGCTACATCTTATTGTTTGCCATTTTATGTGTTGGAACCACGTTTCACAAGGCCAACGCGACGGGCCCAGAAATATTTGCACCGCGCGGGATAACGATCACCAGCCCCTACAGGGCGCAACAAAATACCTTAGATGCCATTATGGCGGTGAAGCGTTGGAACCTTGATCGTAAAACCCCCAAAGAGCATATTAGTGGCGTAGAGGTTCATGTTGTGGTGACAGCGCCAGCTAACCCATCGCAAATCGCGTTTGTCTGTAGCCACGATGAAAACCTAAAGGACCTAACTGGGCTAGATATTGACCTTCGCACTCTATCAAAGGATGCAGTGAGGGACCTGAGAATCTCCCGTGTGCTAGATGGCATTGACTATGGTAGAACACGGCCGTTTGCGCTTTTTGACGATGTTCTTGACGCTGTTATGGTTGAAGAGCCGCCATTCAAGATTTGGCTCGGGGTCAAGGACGCAAGCTATCGACCAAAGCAAGGTGCCTCCCACACGGCGACTGAACTCGTGCGCGCACTTCAGCAGTGGCGGGCGTACTATCTGCAGGTTCGCGGTGTTGATATTTTTCAGCACATCCTTGTGAGTTCGACAAACCCGTACATTGTGGATGCACTCGATAAAGAATCAAAGGCGCGGCAGCTAGCAAACCAATTGGAGATTTTGCCGGACTACAGTGACTTTGGCGTTCATGAATTGACACCCGCTATGGATTGGTTCATTGACCACGGCGGCTTCGAACAGTTGTTCAACCTTCAGTCACGCTGGGTGAGCCTTGAAGATACGTTTATCTCAGCATCCCGCATTCAGGCCTATCACGATAAAAAAAAGAAAGTGATCGGCTGGGGGAACGTGGGGCCCGACAAAGACTATTATGGCGCTCTGGATGTGGTCTTAGGCGATGGATACTGAGGACCGGTCGCATGAAAGGGCCCCCTTGGCAAAGACCTCAAGGTTTGGCAATAAGCTGGATTACCTAATTTTATTTTTTTTGTGTTCCATGAATTACATTAAAAACCAACCATTTAAAAAAATCCTTTGTCTCGCCTCTTTTTCTTTATGGGCATTCTCGGCAGCTGCCATCTAACAAACGATGCGGCAACTTGCGCTAGATCCTGAAAACTGGCCACACGATGCCAAGCTTCTGCGCAAATTGGACGCCCTAGGACTTGACCACAGTCCTTGACCAAAGACTTTCCCTGACGTTATCTGAAACAAGAAATGAGAAATCCTATGAGAATTAAATCAATGAGAAGTTTGATTACGCTGTGTGCGATTGTGCTGGGTGGCCAGGAAGCCTTGGCCGGTGCGGGGGCAGCTATTTATTCTACGTCTGGCGGGACCGCGCCTTCGCATATCTCGCCAGAAGACGTGCGGAAATTTGTGGATATTTCGGTGCCTGGCCACTACCGCTCGGGTTCGCCTGCCGTTGTTCGAGTTGGCGCCGAGTACAAGTCTGCACCCACCAGCGGGATGCGGCCCTATATGAAACAGCGCTTGCAAGAGATGGGGCTTTTGCAAAAATTGCTCCCAAAGTTCTTAGACGAGCCCAGCAGACAACCGGGAATGACTCATGCGTACGTCGTTCGCTATTTAAAGTCGAGTGAAGGGGCGGGGGAGCATAATCCTTCAGTACTGTTCAAACGACAACCCGCAATTGCCAAGTTGTTTAGAAGCCTCCGCGGCCATGACGCACGGGAAGGATTCTGGGCGATGCAACGCGAGCGCGAAGCCAACTTAAAGGCGGCCTACACTGACGTGAAAAAAGAGGCTGATGCAGAGAATCGTAAAACAGTCGTGATGTTTAAGGCTGGTGATGGAAGTCTCGTGGTTGGCAACCTTGCGACTGAGCATTCTTACATGCAAGAAAGGATAGCTGATGGCTATTTGCGTCTCCAGGGAAGCCGTATGACCTTTTGGCGGAGCCAACAAACAATTTTCGAAATGAAGCTGGAACCAAACCTTTACAATGCCACGCTGCTGTACTGGACCTGGCTGCATCATTTTTTGGACATGCACCAAGCCACTATCCGTTTGGGGCCCATGTCTGAAGGTCATATTAAGGCCATTCATGCGAACATTGCCGAGTCCTTGCGCCACGTGCTCGAAAATTTACGCCCGTTTGCTGTAGAAACAGCTCGTCACTATGGATTTGAGGCGCCACCGTCCATTGGCGATGAGATTCTGCAACACATTGACGCGTCTGCCATTGGAGACGATGACAAGAAAGAAGACGCTGTCGATCCGGCTGCCGCCAAGCGGCACAAAATGAACCAGAAAAAGAGGCAGCAGAAGAAAAAAGCCGCCGCGAAAAAAAAGGCAGCGGCGACGGCGAGTTCCGGAAACGAGAGCAAAGAGGTGGCCCTGGAAGAAGAAGGCGAAGACCCGGGCGAAGACCCGGGCGACGACAAAGAGCTGGAACACGAAGATGCCGCTTTGGGCGTGCCGGCGCGCGTTGTGCCCGCAGCGATCGGCGCTGGCGCTGACGCAGATGGGGGCCCCACCAGTGGGGCTGGCGCTGGGGCCTCAGTCGCCAGTTGCGCCAGAGGGATGGCCACCGCCAAACCTAAAGAGCTTCACCGCGGACCAAACCGCGAGGCAGCAGCCACCCCTGTCCGATATGTTGCGCTAGCGAACGACGATATTATGCGAGAGGCGCTTCGTACATTTAAAGGCAGCCCTCGAGCCATCTATGACGCTGTCTACTCGCTAAAGAAAGGCGATTTTCATGACCGCTATGAGCCGAAAGACATTTTGAGGGCTTTTAGAACCCTGGCCGATATTTTAAAAACCTTGGGGGTCCTAAGCGCCGATGAAATGTACGAACGCATGCTTAGGCACGTGCACCCGAGCCATGGGCCGGGCAAGAGCGGCAAACTTTCGTTTGATTTTGTCGACAAACTTGTTGCGCATGCGACGCTGTTTCACTGCTATCCACCGGGCAAAGACCGCGCGCTCAGGCCGTCTCAGGATTACGCTTTGAGTCAGTGCAAAAGGCGAGAAGCCGATGAAGCGCTCAAAGCAAAAATTCTTGCGCTGACTGGTACAGAGAGCGGTCCCGCTGAGCCATGCGGGTCGTGAGAGGCCCGGCTTCACCCGCCACTGGGCCTCATGCCAAAAACCTTCTAACCCATATGGCTAACGACTGCTGCCCCAAATTCAGAGCAGCTAAGCAGCTTGGCGCCTTCCATGGAACGCTGGAAATCATACGTAACCGTTTTGGCAGAAATGGCGCCATCCATGCCTTTGTAAATGAGGTCCGCCGCTTCTTGCCAGCCCATGTGTTCGAACATCATGGCGCCTGACAAAATCACCGAGCCAGGGTTTACCTTATCGAGGTTGGCATATTTCGGGGCGGTGCCGTGAGTCGCTTCGAAAATGGCGTGACCGGTCATATCGTTGATGTTGCCGCCGGGCGCAATGCCAATGCCGCCGACCTGAGCTGCTAGCGCGTCGCTCAAGTAATCGCCGTTGAGATTGGGAGTCGCAATGACGTCAAACTCTTGTGGGCGCAGCAGCACTTGTTGTAGCGCATTGTCGGCAATGGCATCTTTAATGAGGAGCTTCGTTTTCCAGCGACCACCGCCATGAGATGCTTTCAATGCATTGATCGTTTCGCTCACTTCAGCGCAGACCGTTTTTTGTTGCTCTGCTGTCATGAGGTCGTAACCTGGCTCAATGAGTTTGGCGTTGGCTTCAACGCTGAGACCCGCGTTTCCATCTAAGTTCCCAAGAATCCACGACTCTCGTTCCGTGACAATGTCTTGCCTGAAATCGCGTTTGGCCATGGCATAGGCCCAATCTCTAAACGCACCTTCAGTGAACTTCATGATGTTGCCCTTATGAACAATCGTCACGTTTCTGCGCTTATGTTTTAGCGCGTAGTCGACAGCGCTCTTAAAAAGACGTTCGGTGCCTTGCCTTGAGATGGGCTTGATGCCGATGCCACTGGTTTCGGGGAAACGAATCTTCTTAACGCCGAGTTCAGTTTGCAGAAAGGAAATCACTTTTTGTGCTTCAGGCGTTTGGGCTGCGAACTCGATACCGGCATAAATGTCTTCGCTGTTTTCCCTGAAAATCACCATGTCGACATTTTCTGGATGCTTGACTGGCGAGGGCACTCCCTTAAACCATCGAACCGGCCTAAGACAAACGTACAAGTCGAGCATTTGACGCATGGCAACGTTCAACGAACGAATGCCGCCGCCTACGGGTGTGGTCAGCGGACCTTTGATTCCGACCTTGAAATGATCAAAGGCTTTAAGTGTATCGTCCGGTAGCCAAGACCCGGTTTTTTTAAAGGCCTTCTCGCCGGCCAGCACTTCAAGCCAAACAAGCGAGCGCTTGCCCTTGTAGGCTTTTGAAACGGCAGCATCAAAGACAGGTTGGCTGGCGCGCCAAATATCTGGACCAGTCCCATCGCCTTCAATAAACGGGATCACCGGATGATCTGGCACCGTCAGCTTGTCGCCGGTCTTCGTAATGGTTTGGCCATGAGATGGAATTTTCAGCGTGTCAAAATGCGGCGTCATGGGTGCCCTCCTTAAGGGATGTGCGTTACCGCAGCATCCTATGGAATGAGGACTGTTTGGGCAAGACCGTTACACGTTGAATTTGAAATGCATGACGTCGCCATCTTTGACGCGGATTTTGGGAATAGGCGTCGGGGCAAAATCTCTTTGTCTTGTTGTGCTGCAGCCGTGGGGCGTGCTACCGCGCCATTCTTGCAGCCAAACAAGGAGAAAAACAATGAGAAAACTAAAACGCTTCAAGACCGAAGACACTAAGATGCGAACCACCGTTCGCTTCTAGGGCACCTCCGGGAGGTCTTCTAAGACCTTAGTGCGTGCGCCGTTGTGATGGTTGCACAATTGGTTGGATGCTGTTTGTGCATTGCTTACCACCCATCGCGACCGCGCACGATTTTTAGGCCCGTCCCCACCTATCTTGGCACGGACATGGGCGAGGAGCTCACATTGGCACACAATTTTACAGCTTGGCTGTACCAGCCTTATTTAAATCTTGGGTCGGCGGCTGACACAAGTCCCCTGCATTGTTACGGCCCAGAAATCGCATTTCTAAACGCGTATCGTTATGCCAATCTTCCGGAGATACAGGCTCTGTTGCCAGCGACGTTTCGCAAAGAACTGTGGATCGCGGCAGGCTATGGCGAATGGCTGTCGGAAAACGAGCTCTCACAACCCGAACCGCTGAGATCAAACGATTGGGACTGGTTGATTAAACGAGTGTCGGGCTTTGCTGGAGATACCATCAACGACCAGGTCTTGACCCTGCAATTGCTCAATAAATTATGCTTGTATAAGACTGCGGCAGATCTGAGCCGCGAGATACCCGAGCGCTCCATCGATGAACCCTACGTCGCTGAAGGCGCTTATTACCGGTATGTGGCTCTTCAGTCACTGAAAGACTGCGCTTTTATTGGGCACTTTAGTCTGGACTCGTATGCAGAACTTTTTGAGCGCGCAGACAAAAAAAGCGTAGCCGCTTTGCATGCTAGCTATCAGATGGTGCTCGCCAATATTAAGTACAAGTATGATGTTGAACAAGCTCAATACTGGTGTGACCAACATCAACGGGTACTTGAAGCCGAAGACCTCGATGTAAATGACTTTGATTACGCGCGATTCAGGAGCCGCTTTTACCGCGTCCTGGGCTTTATCCCTCAAATGAAGGGTGAGCGCGAACAGTGCTCCAAAATCATGCAGCGTGCAGAAGATCTGGCGCGCGACGTTTCAAGGCACATTCCTACCGATACCCCCACTGAATATGCTCGACACTTCAGCGCTGCGTGCCAAGAAATACTCTATCCAGTGCTGGAAAGCCGAACCAAAGAAGGGCTGTGGAGTGGAGATTTGCAGTTAGCGCTCGCCAAAGCAACCGAGGCGATCAACATGTGTCCAGCTGATCCCCGTTTGTTTTTGCACCACGGCGAAGTGCTGGCGGCGCTCGATAGGATTGAAGAAGCTTCAGACAGTTATTTGAACAGCTACCTTGTTGGTCCGCCGTGCCAGAGCCTTGCTGCGTACATGTATGCTCAGTGCCAGCAGATCTTAGGAAACGCCAAGCAGGCGGCGATTTTCTTTAAGATTTCCAGCTCAATTGACCCGCTTGCACTGAGCCCAATCGAAGGGCTTCAGGATTGTTTTGAGGAACGGACGTCGCCTCGAGACGATTTCCCATCTTTGGCCATATACGTCAGCGAAAACCGTCTGCAGGAGGGCTGTGCGGTTGTTGGAAATCAAGTCAAAGCCTACCAAGGCTCACAATTTGAAGAGCGCGCGTAACGATGCACTTCTTGATTCCGACCGTCCTGTTGGTGGCGCTGCAGCAGTCATTGACACTCGCATTCATTCCGCTCATTCGCAGCGGCCAGTATCAAGTCGCTTATTGGCCCTTTGTCTATGTGTTTTTGGGCCTGGTCACTGTCTTGCCGCTTCTGATAGCGAAACGACTTGAGCCCTACAGCGTTCGCACTTGTGCGTGCTGGTCTTTGCTGCTGCTGATTGCTTTCGAAATGCTCCTGGGGGCTTTCGAAGACCCGTGGCTGCAATATGGACTGCGCATCGCGGAAGCGTTACCGGCTTCCATGCTCTCTGTTTTTGGTAGAGTGTACATGGCCCGCAGTGCGAGTGATGCGACGATAGCGAAGGCAATGCCCGTCGTCATTGCCTGCACATCAATTGCGCCATTCGCTGCTCCCCTGCTTGGGCAAGCATTGGCTTCTCGTTTTGGTCCGCTCAGTGTTCATGTTTTTATGGCGGGGTTGGCCTGTTTGTCACTTGCGGCTGTGTGCTGTTGGTGGAGCAGCGACAGGTCGATATCGGCGCCAAAGCCTACGGCAACCCGGATGACAGAGCGAACGATCATAGTGTTTATTGCCCTTGCCGCGCTCGTATCATCGTTCGAGCATTTGTATGTCTCTGATATGACACTTGTGATATCGCAGCACTACGACAAGTCCGTGCTCATATGGTTCTTGTATGCCGGCGAAGCAGGTATTCTGCTTGGCAGCGTCGTTCTTTTCATGGGGCTAAAGTTCAGTGCCCTAAGAAGTTTTTCTGCTCTGGCTGTTTTTAGCTGTTCCATGTTTGTTTTGCTAAACGCCTATGATCTGTTCGCGGCTCTACTCTTGACGACTACCTTGATATGCTTTCTGCTTGGCATTGGCTATGGGGCACTCAATGCCCGCATTGTTTCATTGGCTAGGGAAAAGCCTTATTTTTGGAGCAGTCTTGCTTCATTTTTTGCAGGCACGGGCATCTTTGTTTTTTCCTATTTTCTGGAACAGCGCAGCAACAAGGCCTATCCTGTTCTAATCGAAATTGTGGCTTATGGCACGGCCGCCGCACTGTTTGTCTCGTTCTTCTATTGGCAGCTCGCACAGCGCTACCGTGGAACAACCATTACACGTTGAATTTGAAATGCATGACGTCGCCATCTTTGACCATGTATTCCTTGCCCTCAAGTCGGATGAGTCCTTGGCTGCGACATCCGGCTTCACCGCCGTGCTTTACAAAGTCTTCCCACCAAATGACATCGGCTTTAATAAAGCCACGCTCAAAGTCGCTGTGAATGACGCCGGCTGCTTGTGGAGCTTTACTGCCTTCTTTTAGCGGCCACGCGCGCACTTCTTTTACGCCGGCCGTGAAATAGGTCATGAGTTTTAGCAACTTGAACGCACCGCGAATGACGCGTTCTAGGCCCACGGAC
>Ga0207146_10115_pt1 | contig 21285 bp, 24 predicted proteins | sample Alteio_BWMinHeat_36_FD_153539 | JGI IMG/M metagenome (GOLD analysis project Ga0207146, IMG submission 153539) | Enriched cells from forest soil in Barre Woods Harvard Forest LTER site, Petersham, Massachusetts, United States -... | ecosystem: Environmental > Terrestrial > Soil > Temperate forest >...
TAAGCCAGGGCAACCTTCAAACCATCCGCCGTTCGCTTATTCCAGAAGTAGCGACCTTTGAGATAGGACTCGTAAGCTTGCGGATTGACAACCTTAACGTCTTTCAGCGCAGCTTGTTCCTGGGGAGTCAAATTGATCCGAATCTGATCTGCAATGGCTCTAGCTACCTTGTTCTGGAGCGCCAGGGTATCACGCAACTCGCCCTCATAGCTTTGGGACCACAAGTGCTTGTCGGTGGAGGCCTCGATCAACTGCGCCGTGATGCGAACCTGGTCGCCGGAGCGGAGGACGGTGCCTTCTACCACGGCGTCCACGTTCAGCTCACGAGCGATCTGCGGCAGAGGTTTGCGGGCTCCTTTATATGCCATTACGGAAGTGCGGGAGATCACTCGCAAAGCGCTGATCTGCGCCAAGTTAGTGATCAGTTCGTCGGTCATGCCGTCAGCGAAGTAGTTCTGTGAAGCATCCGCGGACAGGCTCTCCAGCGGAAGCACCGCCAGGGATCGGATGCCCGTTCGCGCACGGCCACGCGAACGAAATAGGTAGACAGCGGGAATCAGCAAACTCAGGACGAGTGCCGACAAGGCGATGACCTGAAGCGCCGGCCACAGTTGACGTTTGTGCGCAACCGCCAACCCAGCGTCTTGGACCTTAGGCTCTGTCTTCTTTTCTTGTGGCTCAGGCAGATCTCCGGCCGCAGATTCCGGCCTTTTCGGGTGCGCGTCCGCGTCGACAACCGAGACGTCCGCGATGAAGCGATAACCCCGTTTTGGAAGAGTCTCGATAAATCGCGGATTCTCAGCCGAGTCCCCTAATGCGCTACGGAGCTTCCCGATCGCGATATTCACCGCCTGGTCGAAATCACCAAAACTTTCGTCGGACCAGACTCGGCTGCGCAATTCCTCCCGGGTAACGACTTCCCCCGGACGCTCCAGCAATATCTCCAGCAGTTTCAGCGGCTGATGCTGCACTCTGATTTTCAAACCCGCTTTGCGCACTTCGCCCGACTGGAGAGAAACCTCATAATTTCCGAATCGGACGACCGAGGAGGGGCGCAGGGGTTCCATGTTTTCCTTTGAACGTAACACGGAAGTCTAGCACTGCCGCGCACAGACTGTCGGATGCAGGATAGCCGCTGAGTTAACTCACAAGCTAGCAATTACTTAGCAAGTGATGGACTGGATATTTGGAAAAAACTCGCAGTTAATTGACGCCGGACCGCTGACGCGTCAAATTGTCATACGGCGTCGGGGTTCCAGCAGTTCGAACATGGAAAACATATGTGGATGAGGTCATGCGCTGTTTGTAAAGCACTTTTGCACAAGCTCCGATTGTGCGATTCCGTGCGCTGTCACTGCGGATGGATATGGCAAGGCTAGTGGAGTTGCAGGCTGATTGATCGTACACAACGATTCTGGAGCAGGCAATGAAAAGTATTGGCTCTGGTCTACAACGAATGGTCGGATTCGGGACTCCATCCTCTCCGGATAATCAACCGTCGGCAGGTTTCGAAGATCTAGCCCTCCCCCTCTTCGATTCCCTTTACAACTTCTCCCGCTGGCTTGTGCACGACCAGAATGATGCCGAGGATCTCGTCCAAGAGACCTATCTAAAGGCGTTACGAGGTTTCGGATCGTTTCAACCTGGCACCAATTTCCGGGCATGGATATATCGAATCTTGAGGAACACTTTTCTAAGTTCTCGCTCAACAGCCGAGTGGCGCATGACGGTTGCGATGGACGAGGAGGAAGATTCCCCAGCTTTGCCCACAACTTTCTCCACGCCTGAATCGCTGCTGATCGAGCGTTCCAGCAACGACGCAGTTCAGTGCGCAATCGCGCAATTGCCACTCATCTTTCGCGAAGTCATTTTGCTATGTGATGTTGAAGATGCGTCCTACCGGGAGATCGCGGAAATATTGTCGATCCCGATAGGAACGGTTATGTCACGTCTGGCCAGAGCCCGAAAGGCAGTTCGCGAGTCTCTCGGTAAAACTCCCGGTGCACTACTATCGAGAGACTTGTCTCATCACACTGGACCGCACGAGGCGGGAGCGTAGCGTGGGATCGAAGAGTGAGGTTTTGCTTGATTAAGCTAGTGAAATTCACCGTTTCCATCTTAGCCCTTGTGACAGCGTGCTTGGCAGAGGAAGGTCTGACGATTGAAAGCAAGCACAAGCAGAAGGTGGTTGTCCCGGAGGTGGAGAATATCTACTTCTCGGCATGTTCAGTCGTCCGGAAAGAATTCGATGTCAAGCGTGCGGGGCTTCCGCGAATCAAACTTGTCCTGGGTAGCAGCGAGAACCGTGTGCTGTTCGACGAGAGAGAGATATGGCTAGTCCGATGGGACCGATATCTGTTCGCAGAGGGCGTTGTCATGCTGGCCTTTGATGATCTCCTGACCGGGGACCGAAGGATCTCCCTGACGAAACGAGCCGTGAACTGGGCGGATGCAACCGTGGGAGTCGAAGGACTTGCAAAGTAGCAGGCTGGCCTGCGATCCGTCGTTTGGAATGCCTCGTCGGCACTGTTGACGCGGCGATGTAGAGGCCTCGGAGAAGATAATGGAGAGCACAAGCTATATCCAGGATGGTTTCCTGGTTCGCGAAGTGCAGGGCGGCAACCAAGCCGCGTTTGAGCAGTTGGTACACGCTCACGATCAGGCTGTTCTGAGACTCGCGCTTCGGATCACCGGATCGCAGAGCGATGCCCAGGACATCTATCAAGAAACATTTCTGAAGGTTTACAGGAAGTTAGGCGGCTTCCGGTTCGAGTGCTCCTTCTCTACGTGGGTCTACCGCATTGTCACCAACCTCTGCCTGGATCACCTTCGGAAGAATCGAAAGCGTAGACCGAATAGCGCGATAGAGGTGAACGCCGATGGCGAGGAATACGACCTGCTGAACCAGCTTGCGGACGCCAGGCCAACCAATAACCCTGAGCGACAGCTGTTGAGCCGAGAACTGAGCGCACACATTCTATGCGCTCTGGGAAGACTGACGCCGCGCGAGCGCATGGTGTTCGAATTGAAGCATTTCCAGGGGCTGAGGCTGCGAACCGCAGGCGAAATCCTCAATACCTCGGAAGCGTCGGTCAAGACCACTTTGTTCCGCGCGACGCAAAAACTACGTCGCCAGTTGGATGGGTTCACCAGAGGGAAGAAGTCTTCGATGCAGCAACGCTGTGATACTCGAGGTGTAAATCAAGCGGCGATCTAGAAGAAAGAGGAAAAGGCTATGGCAACCACCACCTTGGCAGCAACCTTGAACACTCCACTGTCCGAACTGCGACCGGCTCCAATGGAACGGATTCTGGTCATTGAGGACGATGCTGCGTTGCGGAAGATTCTGCGGCGGCTCTTCTCGTCGGAAGGATATGAAGTCGATATCGTCCCAGATGCCCGGACTGGTCTGGAGATGCTTCGCCAAAGAGCACCAAACGCGGTGGTCCTCGACCTGCTGCGCCCGGGATCTTCGGGCTGTGACCTTTGCAAGAAAATTGCAGGTTCGATTCCTGGTCTGCCCCTTGTAATTCTCAGCGCGAGCTCCGATGTTGCGGACAAGGTCCTTCTGCTGGAAATGGGTGCCGACGACTACGTGACCATACCGTTCAGCCCGAGGGAACTGGTTGCGCGTCTGCGAGCACTCATCAGACGTGCGTCGCGCTTCAGCCCGGATGACGTGTATGCCTTTGACGATGTGATGGTAGATTTTTCCAGGACGGAGATCACTCGTGGCGGCGAGAAAGTCACGGTCACCGCAAAGGAATTCAAGACACTGGAGTTCTTGACCAAGAACGCCGAACGCGTGATCTCGCGGGATGAACTTCTCGACAAAGTTTGGGGGTACCAGGACTACCCCTGCACACGGACGGTAGACAACCACATGCTGAGGCTGCGACAGAAACTGGAGAGCGATCCTTCGCACCCCTCACACTTTCTCACCGTACACCGTCTGGGCTATAAGTTTGTGCCTTAAGCCAATTGTGTCAGGTTGCCTGTTGGGAAAGATACTACCTAGGTGAAAACGCTAACTGGATTACTTTGTTCAGGAGCAAGAGAGGATGATAAAAGCACTTCGGCGAACGCGTGCTGTGGAACGGCGGGGCACGACGAGGAAGGTTCACGAAAAACTCAACGTTTCGTCCATCGACCCTGTTGAATCTACGAACTGGTGGCTTTGAACAGCTTCGCGAGATTATCGATGTCCGCGGCGCTCGCGTCGCCGATCACGAAATAGCGAAGGCCGCCTTGACTCCATGTGGCCATGTTGAACGACAGGTTCTTCGGTGGGAGAGAATTCTCGTCCAACCTCGCTGCCAGGGATCGTTCCTGGAACACGAAAACAGAAATATGATGCTTGCGCACATCGTAGATCAGATGTGCGCCCGGGGTTTGTTCCAGATACGTCATGCGGCCGCCGAGCAGAGAGAAGTCGGAGTTCTGCAGTTCCGGCAGATTGAACGCGAAGGGGATTTTTCCCTGGAACCAGGGTTTCACCGTATGCCGATCGGTGGAGATCACATCCACCGGCGATGAACTGGCCAGTGTCGCCACGTGCAAGTCTGCAATCTCACTGAAAACCTGACCCCCGTCCCTCCGAGTTTCCACATAAGTCGAAGTCAAAGCGGCGATCACGAAAATGAAGGCGGCGGCCGCAGCGAACATCCATACTCGGCCCAGATTTCGTTGCGGTTTGGGCGCGATGGACAGTTGCACACGCTTGCGGAACTGAGTGCTCGGAGTGAAACGTCTTCCAGCCAGGTGAATGGTGCGCTTCATCTGCACGCGCGCGACCGTATCCGCCGAGCAAGAATGGCAGCTGTTGACATGGCGATCGACCATGTCCATCTCCGCCCGCGGAAGCTCGTTATCAATATAGGTATCGAGCTTTGCCTTCCAAGACTCACAAACCATAATTCGTCCCCTTTGCAATCGAGGTCACAGCTCCGCGTTGCATCTGCCGGCGCAGCCGCTCGGATAATCTTTTCCGTGCACGTGACAAACGTGACATCACTGTTCCTATCGGAACCGACAGCGTTTCCGCAATCTCCTGATACGACATCTCCTCCACCTCACATAAAAGAAGGATCTCCCGAAAATGCACGGGGAGCTCATCCATCGCGCCCTGCAGCAGATCACGGTTGAGCTGCTCAAATAGGTACGTTTCCGGCGTGTCGCGCTCAACTGCCAGGTCAGCTCCGTCCTCCTCGGGATCGATAGGCACGGTCATCGTGACTTTCAGCCCGGTGCGAGAGGTCAGGAACGTATTGCGCAAAATGCGATACATCCAAGCCCGAAAGTTAGTTCCCAGCTGGAAAGACCCGAACCCTTTCAAGGCCTTAACATACGTTTCCTGGACTAGGTCTTCGGCCTCTTCACGATTGCGTGTGAGCCAGTGCGCGAAGTTGAACAACTGGTCGAAGAGCGGCATGGCCAGTTCTTCGAACGAATCGACTTGAAGGTTCGCGGTTGACACGTCCAATTGGTATAACTGCCGGGGGCGCGCTTTATTCCCGTGCAAGAAGAATGTTTCTGCGGGATGGTGGCTCGGAGGACCTTGGGCAGCCTTTTCGAGCAATATTTACGACCAACTCGTCATCGATTGCAAAACCTCGTATGGATCTCGTACTTTTTGCGAGGCAAGGTAAAGATGATGATGAGATTAACGAGAACCAGGACGAGGAGAACGAAGATGCGCCCTTCTGGACCGACCGTACTAACCGTTCATAAGTGGCGAGAGAATGTGTGGCGAGAAGACGCTGGTTGCCGCTCTCGGATACACGGTAATCCGCCGCCCCAGAATCATTTACGCTCGGCGGCAGTCTGCCCAAGACAAGAACGGCTTAAGTCAAGGACCGTGCGCTCATGATTTCCGACCCACGGATACACTGCGCGGGCTTCGTTTTTCTCTATCGGCAATTTCCCCAATGTCTCAATAGCCATAGCTAGCCTGCTTTGCACCCACACCAAAGCAACTGGCGCAAGAATGAACAGCCCGACATTGGCGACCGCTTCGACCAAATTGCTCATAGGGATCCCGAGTAATTACCGATCACTTAATGAGAACTAACGTCCCCTGGCTAATATTCCATTGGAGGGAATCAATTCTCGTGCCGCTCAATCCATTGTCGAAAGGAATAAAAGATCCACCAATTCGTTATCTCCGGTGAGACTGCTTTTGAGGGAGGCCGATGATGAACAAAATCAGAATCAGCAGATTGGTTGAACTCAGCGCGAGCACGGTGGCGTTTCTTACCATGGTCTTGGTTATGACGGTTAGCGGTGCATCGGCGAAGGAGCACAAGCTCAAGAGATCTGGTCCTGGCAGCCAAGTGGTCGCTCACATCTCATTTAGCGGACTATCGGCTGTTGACATGGCAATGCAGAAAAAGGATAACGACAAATATTACGTCTATGTGCAGCACTCAAAAGACCAAGGCATCTCGATTATCGATGTCAGCAATCCTGCTCAACCGAAAGCGGTAGGGGTAATCGCATGGCCCGGTCAAGCCGTGTCAAGCAGGATGAACCTAACGGGTGATTTGGCGATCATTTCCGAGAGCGAGGTTCTTCCGCTGCACAGCAGCAGATCCGATGATCACCTTGTACTTTTGGACTTGTCGAATCCGGCCGCTCCTCAGGTAGTGCAAAAGTTCTCCGGTGTGGTGAAGTGGCTTCAGGACGAGCGGAATTTTGTCTATGTGTTGAATGGCGAAGGATTATGGGTGATTTCAAAGCCGGCGGACCGCCAGCCGGAGCAGAGTGAGCCCTCGAACAATTATGGAGGGTGAGGAATAGCACGGGGGGCAAGGGGGCACGGGTCCTCGCGGCAACCTCGGCGTAAATCTTGGAAGAGGTAGGGTGATGGTAGATCCTTTCGATACTTGCTTGGCAGCTCCAACTCGAGGGCGAGAAATTGAAAGGCATGCTACTGCTGCACCTGGTGCTTGCCTGCGTCTCCAGTGCGGTGATTCGGCTGGTCTGGTGGGTACATTTCCGCGCGCGACGGCGGGCAGGAGTCTTGCCAGGCTACCGCCTCGCGTTTGAATTTCTGGGCGTTGCTCTCGTGGCGCTGACGGGGCACTTGGGCGGCTTCCTAAGCGGTGTCAACGGACCCGGTTAGACGAACCCCAAGTTGGGGATGTTTCTGCCGCCTCAATATAGCCGGGAATAAAAGCGAAACGTGCCAGTTATCAACTGAGAACGTTACAAACCACGGAGGGCAAATGCCGGAGCAGAAACAAGATCTTATCGATCAGAAGTTGCAGGACCTCAACAACGATGGTGTCGATCGTCGCGGATTCCTGAAGTGCATGGCATGGGCGGGCACGGGCCTGGTCTGGACCATGAGCGGCGGCATTCCGGTATCTCGGGCATTCGCCAAGAGCAGCGGCAAGGATGCCGGCAAAGCGACAGACTTCAGCTTTGTCCAGATCAGCGACAGTCACATCGGTTTCAACAAGCCGGCAAATCCGGACGTCACCGCTACCCTGCAGACGGCCATCAACAAGATCAATGGCATGTCACACACACCGGACTTCATCATTCATACCGGCGATCTGAGCCAGCTTTCGAAGCCGAGCGAATTCGACACGCTCGACCAGGTATTAAAAGGAGCGTCCGCGAAGCAGATCTACTTTGTCCCGGGTGAGCACGACATGCTCAGTGACAACGGCGAGCAATTCCTCCAGCGCTACGGAAAAGGAACAAAGGGCACGGGTTGGTCCAGCTTCGACCACAAGGGTGTGCATTTCGTCGGTTTGGTGAATGTCGCCAATCTGAAAGCTGGAGGCATGGGGTCGCTCGGTCACGAACAGTTGGAGTGGCTCGAAGACGACCTCAAGGGCCGCTCTGCCAGCACTCCGATTGTGCTCTATGCGCACATTCCGCTGTGGACTATCTATCCGGATTGGGGCTGGGGAACTGACGACAGTGAGCAAGCTCTGTCTTACGTCAAGCGTTTCGGATCCGTAACTGTTCTAAACGGCCACATTCACCAGATCATGCAGAAGATCGAAGGCAAGGTTTCGTTTCACACCGCGATGTCGACCGCCTTCCCTCAACCTGCACCAGGAACAGCGCCATCGGCCGGACCGATGAAGGTGCCAGCCGAGCAGTTGCAGCAAGTGTTAGGCATCACCGATGTGAACTACGTGGTCAGCGGTAGCAGTCTCGCGATTGTCGATTCGCCACTCGGAAGTTAGGGCTCTTCGGCTTCGGGCAATGGATGCATCAAGGTAGTTGGCTCAGCCCTTACTGAATTCCGAGGGCCAGGGTTCGGTAACAACCAAGAACATCAAGCTAGAACATTACATCTAGAAAAGGAATAGGACAATGAAAAGGAACAATGTGTGGGTTGCAAGTTTGGCAGTGCCCGTGATGATCGCGATGCTCCTGCTGCTAGCGGGATCACCGAGCGTCAGGGCGAATGACCACTCCTCCGCGGCAAACGCGACGGTCAAAATCGATAATTTCGTTTTTGGGCCGCAGACGCTCACGGTACCGGTCGGAACAACGGTTACCTGGACCAACAGTGATGACATTCCCCATACGTCGGTCAGTACGGACGGTGTGTTCAAGTCGAAGGTGCTGGATACGGATGAAAAGTTCTCCTACACGTTTACCAAGGCGGGGACATATCCCTACTACTGCACGATTCACCCAAAAATGACCGGTAAGGTCGTAGTGCAGTGAAACACGGACTCATAGATGGCACGGGAACGGCTTCACATCTCCAGAAGCATTAAATTGCTTCCACAGAGCTGCTTTTCTCCAGCAGGTTGAGCGATTATGACTGCAGAGCCGCCACAATTCGGAGTACGAGCAGAGACAAATGATGACTTAACACTTGTCGAGGCCAGTAAAAATGGGGACGTTGGCGCCTTCGAGCAACTGGTAAAGCGATACGATAGCAAACTCTTCCGAATCGCTCAAAGCGTCACGCATAACCGGGAAGATTCCCAAGATGCGGTTCAGGAAGCCTTCTTGAAGGCCTACCAACACCTGGCCGAGTTCCGAGGGGATTCCCAATTCTCGACCTGGCTGATTCGCATCACTCTGAACCAATCGCTGATGAAGCTGCGAAAGCAACGCAGGACAAGGGAGGTGTCCCTGGATGAGGATTTTGAAACCGATGAGGACGTGCTTCCACGGGAGGTCATCGATTGGGCTCCCAATCCCGAACAACTTTACAGCGTGTCGGAACTACGAAACATCCTAATCAAGACCATAGAAGAGCTGCGGCCGATTCTGCGAGCGGTCTTCGTGCTGCAAGATCTCGAAGGCCTTTCAACGGTTCAGACGGCGGAAGCTCTGAACCTGAGTCAGTCTGCGGTGAAGTCGCGGCTCTGGCGCGCTCGGTTGCAGCTTCGCGAGCGGCTGAACAAATACTTCGGCAAGTCAGCGGAATCTGCGCAAGTCGAGTCAACCTTTTATAAACGCCTGGTACAGGCAGCGTCACATTCTCATCGTTTGGTTGCGCATCAACCAAACGCTACATGATCCCACGGAGAACCGCACTCGAATAAGCCCACTGCGACATTGCTCCCGCGCTGTGCGAAAAAAGCTCCGCAACGAATTGACAATTAGGTGACATCCCATCCGCATCTCGTCGTTAGTCGTGGCAGTCTAACTTGCTTGTATGGTGAAGACCTCACCAATTGAGGGCTTGGACGTGCTGATGAGCGTCACGAGCGCAGGAATCAACGACTAAGTTCAACCTAAGCGGAGAAATGACGAAATGAACTACGGAAAGTGTTTACTCGCCCTGAGCAAGGGGTTGGCGGTAGCGGCAGTAACCATGGGGTTTGGGGCCAGTTCCTTGTGCGCAGGTCAAGAGACGGTATTACATACTTTTATCAACAAAGCTGACGGGAGCGCTCCTGGTGGGGGGCTGACCTTCGACACAAAAGGAAATCTTTTTGGCACGACCGCCTCAGCTCGTACCGGAGAAGCGATCGACGGCACTGTTTTCGAATTGACGCCGAAAGCCAGTGGCGGCTTCACCTTCCGGACCATCCACACGTTTTCGCAGCCAACGGGTGACGGTGCTAACCCAGATTCTGCAGTAGTCTTCGACGCGGAGGGCAACCTTTATGGAACAACGCCGAATGGTGGTGACGGCTGCGGCATCGTTTATGAACTGTCGCCCACCAAGGGTGGAAAGTGGAACGAGAACATCCTGCACAAGTTCGGCAGCAATGGGAAGGATGGATGCAATCCCAGTGGCCGTCTGATCTTTGACCAAGCGGGAGATCTCTTCGGCGGCACCTTCAACGGCGGCGGGGGGTTGAACAACTTTTTCTGCAACAACGGTTGCGGCACGACTTACAAATTGCACCTGGCGAACGGAAAGTGGACGGAGACGGTTCTCCATCGCTTCACCGGGAAGGGTACAGACGGCTGGAATCCTTCGGGCAGTCTGGCGTTCGACAAGGCCGGTAACCTCTGGGGTGCGACGTTTCTTGGCGGCGCTGGAGACTCGTCGACCTGCGGCGACCCAAACGGTGGCGTAGGTTTCTGCGGCACGGTGTTCGAACTGACGCCCAAAGCGAACGGAACCTGGACCGAGAGCGCGTTGTATAGCTTTGTCGATGCCAGCACTGGCTGGAATCCTTTTTCCGGTGTCATCCTTGACAAGGCGGGGGACTTAGTCGGTACCACCGAGAATGGCGGCAGCGCCTTGGACGGCACGGTGTTCAAGATCACCCCTAAAGGCAAAGGGAAAGTCGAGGAGAGCCTCATCCACGAATTTGTCGGCGAAGCGGATGGAGCATTTCCCCAAACTGGCCTGACCTCGGATGCCGCGGGGAATCTCTACGGCGTGACCTTGGTCGGTGGCGGCACGGCTTTCACGTGCAAGGAAAACTCTGGCGGAGGCTGTGGCATTGTCTACAAGCTCGCGCCACAATCCGACGGTACCTGGGACGAGACGATTCTGTATGCCTTCCTGGGTGGGGCCGACGGAGCCATTCCTGGGGACGACAGGCTCGCCCTCGATGCCAAGGGAGACATCTTTGGCTCGGCCTCGGCAGGCGGCGACTTCAACGCCCATTGTCCCGGCAACCTCTCCGGCGGATGTGGCGTTGTATTCAAGGTGAAACCGTAACCTATCGCCTGGCGGTCGGAGTTATCGCGGAGTGTCGATTCGAGGCGGCTCCGCGTATTTCTAAGATGTGCGGGCACCGGTATTCTCGAGTAGAAGTTTTCAGGTCTCTCCCCCAGCAACGGACAGGGCGCCAGCAAAGGCAACGATTCTGGACGGAAATCGAACTAGCTGACGGCCTGTCCGTCTCTCCTCACAATTCTCGCCCATCATGAGTGCCTGGTTCACTCGATTTCTCAGCTTGATTTCCTTTTGCCAACTCACCGCGTGCATCCCGGAGAACAGCGGCCACGAACCATATGGAATATGGATTCAACCAGGCACGATTGAGACTGACGCCCGAAGTACACGACGCGCTGCTTTCCGTTCAATACATCGCAATGACGTTGCTACGGCGTGTTTACGAATCTCGACAAAGAACTGACAATCAAATGACATCCCACCTACATCTCGTCATTTGCTCGCTGCGTCTAACTCACATACGTTGCAGAAATTGCGACCAAGGCTCGGGAGATACTTTTGGAATAAAGCCTCACGAGCACAGTTATCAATAACGAAATTCAAAATGCTTCAACAAGGAGAAATCATGAAGAAACAATACCTATCAGTTCTATTCACTCTTATCTGCGTACTTGGGTTGGGTTTGAGCGCTCAAGCTCAGGAGGAAGACACACTTGTTGCAAATGTGCCGTTCGACTTCGTAGTCTCAGGCCGGGTACTTCCTGCGGGCCACTATAGGGTAAGTCGTGTGCATCCCCTCACCGGATCGCCAGAGTTGGAGATCAGCAGCTACGAAACACGCGCGGGCGCGTTCCTGATCCCGACGGTCTTCGATAGCGTTCAATCCAGAAATACACAGCTTAACTTCGAGCATGTCGGAGATAAATATTTTCTCAGCGGCATCGAGACGCCGATCGGGACATATGCCGTAACTGTGCCGCCGTCGGCGATTAAGCTAGCGCAGACGGAACAGCACGGCACGTCTCCCTCTGGAAGCAACTGAATCAGCCAATTCACCACTGACTTTTCTGGCAGGGAGTTCAGGAGCCAAAGACCGCATCAATCCAAGCCTGAATTCCCTGCTCGATTGGCCAAGCTTCGGCTCGCGGCGAGAAATGACAATAAGCCGGGTTCGGCGTCGTACAAATCATGAAATGAAGATTATGGAGAACACCTTGAAACGAACCATTTTTTTATTCGGACTATTCCTGGCGTTAGCAATTCCTGCGGGACTGCGGGCCCAGCAGGCCGGCTATTCCCAGACCAACCTGGTTTCCAATACTGCCGGCGTAGCCAATGCCACTGACACTCACCTCTCAAACCCGTGGGGGATATCGATCTTCCCCGGGCAGGACTTCTGGATCGCCAACAATAACGGCGGTACCTCCACGCTCTATGACGCGCAGGGCAACAAAAACACACTCGTCGTAACCATACCGGAGGCAGCCAAAAATCCAAACGGTAATTGTAGTCCTGGCTGCCCTACGGGAAACGTGGCAAACACCAATGGTAGCTACTTCGGAGGCGGGTCGTTCATTTTTGACACTGAAGACGGCATCATTGTGAACTGGACAGGAGGCAACAGCGCAGTCGTGGCCTTCGATAACTCCGCCAGCGGCGCGGTCTACAAGGGCCTTGCCTTACTAGATGGCACGTTCCTTTTGGCGGCGAACTTCAATAGTGGCAAAGTCGACGTCTACGATCACAACTTTAACCCCGCTTCGTTGGGCGGTTCGTTCACCGATCCAAAACTTCCGGCGGGGCTTGCTCCCCACGGCATTCACGTCATCGGGAACCAGATCTACGTCGCTTATGCCATGCAGGATGCTGCCAAGCACGATGCCCAGCCGGGCGCCGGTCTCGGGCAGGTGGATATCTTCGACTCGAACGGCAATTTCGTCAGCACTTTCATCGCTGCGGGCGGACACCTCAACGCGCCCTGGGGAGTGGTGGCAACTCCTGCTACCTTCGGGACGTTTCCGAACGCGATCTTGGTGGGAAATTTCGGCGATGGCACCATCAACGCGTTCGATACAAAAGGGAAGTTTCTGGGTCAGCTCACCGACCCTTCCAACAAGGTGTTGGTGAATCCCGGCCTGTGGGATATGACGTTTGGCGGCGGCGGACCCTCTGGTGATCCGGGTACTCTTTATCTCACAGCCGGAGGGAGCAACCAACCTCATTTCCCTGCTGGAGGCAACACAACTGGTATCTTCGCGAGCCTTGTTCCGGCGGCCGCGGTCGGCAGTCCAAATTTCTCGCTGAATCTCTCGGCGAAAACTGCAACCGTCGCGCAGGGTAGTTCGACTCACCTCACGATCAGCGCCAGCGCGGTCGGAGGATTCAACGGTCGGATTTCGCTTTCCTGCTCCGCGCCCGCTGGTCTGAGTTGCGCTTTCAGTCCCGCGACGATCTCTCCCGGTTCAAGCGCGTCATCCTCCACCTTGACCATCACTGCCGCCTCAACCCCGCCGAGCGGCGGCGGTGGCGGCGGCTACCCATACGCCGTGGCGACCCTGCTACCTGGTCTGGGGCTGTTCGGTACTCTTCTGACGACTGGCAAACGGAAACCGCTTGCACGCAAGAGCATTCTGTGGACGAGCGTGCTGGGGTTGCTGCTTGTCATCTCAATGTTTGCCCTCGGATGCGGCGGCGGTTCAAGCAGTTCAAAAGCTCAAACGCCCGCGTCTCAAGCTACATTAACGGTCACGGGCACATCCGGCACACTAAGCCATACCACGCCTTTAACCGTCACCATCAACTAAAGCAACTCCGGCAAGGGCGCACTCCAGTGCGCCCTTTGCCCGGAGGCCTCAACTCCCCTCGTGTTCCCGTGTAATCCTCGTGCATGCGCCAGTGATTCGCATCGCTGACCGTGGTTGCTTGAGACCGGCGTAGCAACCTGCAGTTAATTCCACCGGTTTGAGCGCGACAGCGGAATAAACCTCGACCGCCTCGGTTATAGAAGACGAGGCTGATTCCTACTGTGCCAATCGACACTAATAAAGACTCTGGGCGGATGGAACAAAAAGCACTACAAGGACGGATGATGAGGGCTTATCAAAGCACGCTACTAGGTCGCACGCACGTTGCCGAAGCCACAATGGCATTTCAGTTTGAAAAGCCACATGACTTTGTGTTCAACGCGGGGCAGTATATCGACCTGACTTTATCGGGGTCGCAGCATGGGTCGTCGAACGGACTAACTCATACCTTCTCGATCGCAAGCTCCCCGTTCGACGAAGAGCTTCTGCTCATGACCCGCATGCGAAATACAGTTTTCAAGCAGGCCTTGTCCATCCTGCCGACCGGTGGCGGTGTGAAAATTGAAGGGCCGATGGGCTCTTTCAGGCTCCACAACAACACCGCCAGGCCAGCTGTCTTCCTCGCCGGCGGGATCGGCATCGCACCATTCCTCAGCATGCTCTCTTACGCAGCAGGAGAGAAGCTTCGCCATCCTATTGTTCTGTTCTATGCGAACCGCTACCTGGAGGATGCCGCGTTCGTGAATCCGCTCTGGCAGTTAGAGCGTGCAAATCCAAGGTTCCGCTTTGTTCCGACCCTTACGCGATGGGATAAGAACTACCGAGGTTGGAAGGGGGAGACCGGACACATAAGCGCGGAAATGCTGGTCACACAAGTAGGAATTGTGCGAGGTCCGATCTATTACATAGCTGGGCCGCCAACGATGGTCGCAGCAACACGCCGAACGCTTAGTGAGGCTGGCGTGGATGAAGACGATGTCCGGACGGAAGAGTTTGCCGGCTATTAGGAATCAGAATCTGTCGGTGGAGTGAATGATTAGGAGTGTTGTCTTTCTCTTCAATGAAGGGTTTTCTCGGTACCGGCGCTACCTTCGGGGCGGATCTCAACCTCGTCGTGCAGATCATCATGGGAGCAGCGCTCGCTTGCGGAGCCGTTCTCGCGAGGCAGAGGCGCTACAGGGCTCATGGTATATGCCAGACGACGGTGCTCCTCTTGAACCTGTTACTGATCGGACTGGTAATGTGGCCGTCGTTCCAGCAACAAGTGAAGCCAGCGTTGTCCAAGGTTCTCCATAAATGGTATTACGAGGCCGCGGCAATACATGCGGTTCTGGGCATAACGGCTGAGCTTCTGGGGCTCTATATCGCCCTTGTGGCTGGCACGAACGTCCTTCCACAGTGGCTGCGGTTCAAACATTGGAAGTGGTGGATGCGCACGGAGCTGGTGCTTTGGGCGATTGTTCTGCTCAGCGGCGTGGGAACGTACTGCGCATGGTATGTGGCGCCATTCCGGTAGCGACGGGCGCTCTTTAACACATGTTGGTTCGGGTTGAGAGACGAGGGTTCGGGACGGTGAAAAAATAAGGTGACAAATGCTTGAACTAGCTATTTATGGACTCATGGGGCTGGCTGCAATGCTGTTTATAGCGGGTTGGTTTGCATTCGCCGATGAATTCTCAGCGCCCCGAGAGAAATCCTCGGTCAATCGAATCAAAAACGCACACTGGAACGATCCTCAGATGATCGAGATTGGGACGGAAAACCCACGGGTCCAGGGGACGGTTGCTACGCATGGCTGACGCGGCTGTTTTGCGGCTGGCAGGAGACACCGACTCCATGCCGCTCGTGGCTCACCTGGAGGAACTGAGGAAACGAATCCTCTTTTCTATGATCGGAGTACTCGTCGGTTTTTTCTCATGCTGGTCTTATGCTGACCGTATTTTCGGTTTGATGCAGCAACCCATTATTCAGGCACTACGTCGTCACGGACTCGGCGGCGGGTTGGTGTATCTAAACCCCACCGAGCCCTTCAACCTCTATTTGGAGGTTGGATTTGTCGCTGGACTATTCGCGGCTTCACCATTCGTGTTCTATCAATTGTGGTTGTTCATCGCTCCTGGACTGTACCGCAAGGAAAAACGTTATGTTCTCCCGTTCTTACTCAGTACGGTTGGTTTGTTCATCGCTGGAGGTCTGTTTGGTTACGAGATGGTTTACCCGGCGTCGCTGGACTTCTTAATCGGCTACGGCCAACGCTTCCAGCCGATGATCACGATTGGAGAATACACGAAACTGTTTCTGACGATTATCGTTGGCCTCGGCCTGATTTTCGAAATGCCGATTCTTGTGTTCTTTCTGGCTTTGATGCGGGTGATTACAGCGCGCTGGATGTGGCGGAATCTGCGGTATTCCGTACTGGCCATTTTCGTCGTCGCCGCAATTGTCACCCCGACCACCGACATCTTGAACATGTGCCTCTTTGCTGCCCCGATGATCGCGCTCTACGCCATCAGTATCGGAGTGGCTTGGCTGGTGAATTCAGCACGCAAGCGCAGAACGGGTGCCCTCTAGCTTACGCGAGTGATCGGCCTTGCCGGATAGCGTGACAATTATCTAACAATAAATTTACAAGTTCTCTGCAATTAAGATTCGACTGCTGAAATCCAATCATAGGTTCTGTGTCTAACGGTCCGCCTAAGCGCCCTTGCGTTCGATCCTTGACGTTCAAGCACGCGGTTGCGGAAATGTCAAAAGATTGTTTGTCGGGACAAATATTTTGGAATTGGGGAATATTGCTCGACTAGCGGAGTTTCACACATTGCTGGAACACAATCGTAACTGAAAGGAATTGGACTAAAGCATGAAAGAACAGAATTCTCACTCTACCGTGGTGTCCGAGGCAAACTCATCTGAAGCAAGTCCTTCTTCGACGGGAGAAAATGTTCAACGTCACTGGCAGGGCGTGGTCAAGCGTCGTTCTTTTCTCAAGGGCCTGGGGATTGCCAGTGCAACCTTGTCGGCTGGTGCCTTGTTGGCAACTGAGGGCAATGCCCAGGACAAGCGGAGCAAGGGCAAGCTTTCCAATGGCGACGCCGCACTCCTGCGGTTCGCGGCGGCAGCAGAACTCATCGAGGCTGATCTGTGGCAGCAATACAACGAACTGGGCGGCGTCCAGGGAGGCAATCCCGCTTACATAGCCGCGCTCAGCAATCTCGATGGCGACATGCCTCAATACATCGCCGATAACACCGACGATGAGATAAGCCACGCGGCTTTCCTGAACGCCTACCTGATCTCCAAGGGCGTAGAGCCGGTTGATCTTGACGTGTTCCGGACGTTGCCCAGCAGTCAGGCGACGGGCGCCAAGGACATTGGCAGACTCACCAACCTGATGAAGCTGAACGTTGACCTTAGCTGGTACACGCGCTATCGCAGCGGACAGAACCCCGATTTAGGCGCACACTTCAAAGGCCCGTTTAGCATCAAGCACGATCCGGCCATTCCCTTAAACGATAACGACACTCCTCCCAATCAGCCGCAACCGGTTCCACCTGCGACCCCGCAAGAGGCCCGCATGCAAGCCATCGCAAACACCGCGGGCTTTCACTTTGCGTTCATCGAGCAGGGTGGGGCGAGCCTGTATCCCACACTGGCATTCAAGGCGACCGACCCTGAGGTCCTGCGCATCCTGGTCAGCATCGGCGGAGTCGAAATCGATCACTTCGGACTCTGGCATGACAAGGCAGGCAACGCGGTATCTCAACCCTTGGCTGGTGTAACGGATCCAGAAACTGGTCTGACATTCCCGGATCTGAATGCCCTCCACTCAGAGCTCGATCAGACAAACCTGATCCTGCCTGAGCCATGCGAATTTATCAGCAAGGGTCTGCCGCAGTGCTCCGTGATCCAGCCAACCTCAACTCAGAACGGCGGAGCAGTAGCCACTATCAAGGCTTTCACGGATGACCTCTTATTCCTTGGTCAATCGCAGTCGTTCTTTACGCTGGTGAACCGGCTGGCTGTCGAGGCTGATTCGGTCCGACGCGGCTTTTAATTTGTTTCAAGCTCTCTCCCCTGCTGCCTGGGCGGGTGCTGTATCTGTGACCGGTTGCAGCGCCCGCATTTTTGAAGACATGGTGTGGAGATTTTGTCAATCAAACTGTTTTTCGCGCGAGCTGTTTTTCACTCGATCTAAGGAGGCTGTATGTTTGAAGGACTGTTTCAACCGATGCATCTGCTGGTGATTTTCGGAATTGCCCTGCTGGTGTTCGGGCCCAAAAAACTTCCTGAGCTGGGCAAAGGAATTGGAGAGGGCATCCGCGGCTTCAAATCAGCCATGAAAGCTGAAGAAGAGAAGCCGGCCACCACGACCATAACCGCCAACGACCAGGGCCTAACCAAGGGGTGAATCGTGGGTTTCGGAACGGAGATCCTGTTCATGCTGATGCTCGGCCTCGTGGTTTTGGGACCAAAGCGGCTGCACGCCATGCTGGGACACGTCGCCCGGGCTAAAGCTGAATTCGAGAATGCGACGCGTGGCATCAAGTCTCAGCTCGGAGCAGAGCTTGATGCTGCCCATCACGAGGCCAAAACTGAGATCTCCCGTGAATTGGTTGCGGACCAGTGAGCCATCCTCGGATCCTCGGTATCGGAACCGCGTACCCGCCGGTCAGGCTCAGCCAGGAGCAAAGCTTTCATGCGGCGGGCTACCAGGGCGAGCGCATTCGGAAGATTTTCCTGAATTGCGATATCGATTATCGCCATTTTTATCTGGAAGGCGCGCTGAATCGCAAGGAAAGCTCCGATCAACTGAACCAGCGCTATCTGCGCGGCGCCATGAAAACAGGCTGTCAAGCGATTCTGGACTGCGTGAATTCAGCTCGAACTACCGTGCAGGATGTGGACTTTTTAGCAGTCTGCACCTGCACGGGCTACGTCTGTCCGGATGTGGGCAGTCGGCTCATCGCACATATGGGGTTCAGTAACAGAGTACAACGGTCGTCCATCATCGGGCTCGGATGCGCGGGCGCGCTTCCCACCTTGCAACGGGCAGTGGATTTCGTTCGCGCAAATCCAGGCCGCCAGGCATTGATGCTAGCCGTCGAGATTTGTTCCGCTTGCTACTACGTCGATAACACGGTCGAAACTGTTGTCGGTAACGCGATTTGTGCCGATGGCGCCGCCGCCTTCCTGCTTGGCAGCGGTCCGCAAGCCAAACGCAAGTATCCACAAATTATCGACTTCGAAACCTTCATCGACACGGAGCAGATCGAGGAGGTTGGACTTCAACATCGCGATGGCAAGCTGCGAATTGTGTTAGGAGCCTCGATTCAACACCTGGCTGGTCCCATGATCGAAACGGCACTCCAGCCATTGTTGCAGCGGCACGGACTCTCCCGGTCGCATGTCCGATTCTGGGTTGTTCATCCGGGTGGACGCAAGGTGATCGACAACGTTCAAAAGCATTTCGGCATGGCCGATACCCAGTTGTGTTTCTCCCGAACCGTATTGCGAAACTATGGAAATATGTCGTCTCCCACAGTCATGTTTGTGTTGGAAGAAGTCGTTCGTAATGGCAATCCGCGCCCGGGCGACCTCGGTGTCATGGTCGCATTAGGACCAGGTATGGCCGCGGAGGTGGCGTTACTGAGATGGTAGCCCGGCGATTGCGTCTGTGGCCGCTCCTTCGAGTCCTTCATCGGACTAAAAGAATAGGTCTGTGGCCGGAACTGAGGGCACTTCTCAGAGATCGGCTATGTCCGATGAAAATTGCGTCATCGAACGAAGAGCATTCTTCTGCTTCGGCGCTATTCCAAATGGCCACCGGCTATTGGGTGTCGCAAGCGATCTATGTCGCGGCCAAGTTAGGCATCGCTGACTTACTAAAAGACGGATCCAAGTCGTGTGCGGTATTGGCTGCAAGGACCGGAGCAGACGCCCCATCGTTGTTTCGCCTGCTGCGTGCTTTGGCAAGCGTAGGTATTTTTTTGCACGTCGGCGACGATTGCTTCGCGCTCTCCCGCCTGGCCGAGAGCCTGCGTGCAGACGCCCCTGGGTCTCTTAGGGCAATGGTAATTACGATCGGTGAAATTCACTATCAGGCGTGCGGAAACCTTCTTTACAGCGTTCAAACCGGAGCTCCAGCCTTTAACAATGTGTTCGGAACGAGCTTGTTCGACTATTTGCAGCAAAATGCGGTCGCAGCTGACGCATTCAACAAGGGTATGACAAACATGTCATCGATGTTGGCTTATGCGCTTCTAGTAGCCTATGACTTTGACGGAATCTCATCGATCGTGGACGTCGGTGGAGGTGAAGGTGAACTCTTGCGCAAGATTCTGAAGTTGAATCCAAAGATGGTAGGCACGGTTTTTGATATGCCCAGCACCATAGAAACAATACACACAAAGTTGAATGGAAACATGCGCGAGGGACCATGCTCTTATATCGCCGGAGATTTTTTCGATTCAGTTCCTGAAGGAGCGGACGCCTATCTTCTTTGTGGAGTTATTCACGATTGGGACGACGAGCGCGCGATAACCATCCTTAGAAATTGCCGCCGAGCCATGCCAAAGAATGGAAGAGTCTTGCTGGTGGATCTGGTTGTGCCAACCAACGGCACAAAATGCGTCAGTAAGCTCCTCGATCTGAATATGCTGGTGATGACTGGCGGACAAGAACGAACAGAAACCGAGTTTCGCAAGCTGCTTGCCGCCTCTGGTTACAAACTCACAAAGATCATCCCGACCATGGCGCCGCAACGCGTTATCGAGGCAATTCCCAACTGACTATGAGACAACCCAATGAAGCCTTCTTATGAAACCCGTAAAACCGAAACAAGAGGATTAGCTCTCCCGCCGATCCGAGTGTTGGTATCGGAACCCGACGTTGTCAGTCGCGGGCTGATTTGCGCATTGCTTGAAAATGAGTCAGGCATGATGGTGACGAAGGTCGACGATTCCGATCTGGTGTCCTCAATTCTTGAAAACAGTCCGGACATCGTGATAGTTGACGTACACGCTCCAGCCATCCGGCGGGCAGCGGATTGGGGATCTCTCGGAATCAAGTCTGCACCGGTAACCATCATCACCGCGTACGATCCCTCGACGCTGTCGCCGTTTGCTTCTACCGCAATCGATTTCCTTGTGAAGCCATTTGATTCTGAGCGCTTTGAAGCCGCATTGGATCTTGCTAAGTCGGAAATCGTTCGTGTTAAGGACGAATCAACTAAGGTTCTAAGCGCGAGGCAAGCAGGCATCGTTGAAACCTCTTGGTTAGAAAGGCTTGTCGTCGAATCCGATCACAAAATACTCCTGGTGCGAGTGGGAGATGTTGATTGGATTCAATCATGCGGCGATTATGTTCGCCTTCACGTAGGCAGCGCTTGTCACTTGCTTCGGCGTACCATGAAAGAAC